>Ga0209476_10001048_pt1 | contig 18941 bp, 17 predicted proteins | sample KloWWTrecipitate_FD_187179 | JGI IMG/M metagenome (GOLD analysis project Ga0209476, IMG submission 187179) | Active sludge microbial communities from Klosterneuburg, Austria, studying microevolution and ecology of nitrifiers - Klosterneuburg... | ecosystem: Engineered > WWTP > Aerobic digester... | reverse complement strand
TTCCACTTCTGGCTTCCCCATGCCATGGCCGCGCCGACGCCGGTATCGGCCTACCTGCATTCGGCGACGATGGTGAAGGCCGGCATCTTTCTGATGGCGCGGATGTGGCCGGTGCTGGCGGGTACGGCGGAATGGTTCTACATCGTCGCCACAACCGGTCTGGTGACGATGCTGCTCGGCGCGGTCATCGCGCTGTTCAAGGACGACCTGAAAGGGCTGCTGGCTTTCTCCACCGTCAGTCATCTCGGTCTGGTGACCATGCTGCTGGGTTTCGGTACCCCGCTCGCCGCCGTGGCTGCCGTGTTCCACATTCTCAATCACGCTACCTTCAAGGCCGCGCTATTCATGAACGCCGGCATCGTCGATCACGAGAGCGGTACGCGCCATATTCCGCATCTGGGCGGTTTGCTCCACTTGATGCCGATCACGGCAACGCTGGCGATGGTGGCGGCGGCGTCGATGGCCGGCTTGCCACCGCTGAACGGCTTTCTGTCCAAGGAGATGATGCTGCACGAGGCGGTGTCGGCCCAATGGCTGGGCTCGGACTGGGTCCTGGCTGGGCTGGCGACGCTGGCCGCCTGCTTCTCGGTAGCCTATTCCCTGCGCTACATCGTGCATGTGTTCCTTGGCACCACGCGCGGCGAGCTGCCGCGCAAACCCCACGACCCGCCTGCCGGCATGTGGCTGCCGCCAGCCCTGCTGGTGGTGCTGGTGGTGCTGATCGGCCTGTTCCCCGATACCGTGGCCGGGCCGCTGGTGGCAACGGTATCGCGCGCGGTGACGGGCGGCGAAATCATGGATTATCACCTTGCTCTGTGGCACGGATTCACGCCGGCGCTGGCGCTCAGCGCAATCGCAGTGGCTGTTGGCCTGACGATGCTCAGATCCTACCCGCACGTGCGCTCGATCTGGGCGGCCGGGCCCCATCCCGAAGCCCGCGCCCTGTTCCGCGCCGTGATCGCCTTCGCGGTCGAACTGGCGCAGGCGATCACGCAGGGTTTGCACAACGGCGCCTTGCCGCGCTATCTCGCCTTCATGATCGGCGCGGCGCTGCTGCTGGGTACGGCGGCCTTCTTCGGCAGCAGCCACGAGGTGGGGCAACGGCCCTTGCTTGAGGCCAACCTGGTGACTGTCATGGCCTGGCTGATGCTGGTGGGTGCCTGCCTGACGGTGCTCGCGCATCACCGCGATCGTCTCGTCGCCCTGATTGCGGTTGGTGTCGTCGGTCTGGTGGTGTCGGTGGCCTTCGTTTATCTCTCGGCGCCGGATCTGGCGCTGACTCAGATTTCGGTCGAGGTCGTCACCGTCGTGCTGATGCTGCTGGCGCTCAACTTCCTGCCCAAGGTGACGCCGCGTGAAAGCAGTGGCGGGCGGCGCCTGCGTGACGCCCTGCTGGCAGGGGCAGCGGGACTGGGTATCGGCGGGCTGGCCTGGGCGGTGCTGACGCGCGACTTCGAAACTCTGTCGGGCTACTACCTTGAACAGGCGGTGCCCGGCGGCGGTGGAACCAATGTGGTCAACGTCATCCTGGTGGACTTCCGCGGCTTCGATACCTTCGGTGAGATCATTGTGCTCGGTATCGCCGCGCTTACCATCTATGCGCTGCTCGATGGCCTGATGCACGGTGCGGCGCAGCGCAAGCTCGCTTCGTGGGCGCCCGACCAGGCGCGCGCGGCCGACCGTCATCCGATGATGCTGGTGGTGGCTACACGGGTCGCCATGCCCCTGGCGCTGATGGTGGGGGCGTTCATCTTCCTGCGTGGCCACAACGTGCCGGGTGGGGGCTTTATTGCCGGCCTGTTGGTGGCGATCGCGCTGATCGTGCAGTACATGGCGAGCGGCTTCGGCTGGGCGGCACAAAGAATGACGATCGACTATCACGACCTTATCGGCTGGGGCGTGCTGGTGGCAGCGATGACGGGGCTCGGCGCCTGGGTCGTTGGTCATCCGTTCCTGACCAGCACGGTGTGGCACCTTGCTGTGCCGCTGGTGGGCGAGGTGCATATCGCCTCGGCGATGTTCTTTGATGTTGGCGTGTTTCTGGTTGTGGTCGGGGCGACGATGCTCGCGCTTGCCAACCTGTCGCGGGTTGCGCGTCGCGCCGAACATATCGCGGTCAATGCCGAACCGATGGATTTCGATCCGTCGGTGCGAGCCCACGCTGGAGAGGCCTGATATGGAGTTCCTGCTTGCCAGCGCGATCGGCGTCATGACGGCGGCTGGCGTCTATCTGCTGTTGCGCGCGCACACCTTCCCTGTCGTGCTGGGCCTCGCATTGCTGTCCTATGCCACCAACGTGTTTCTGTTTGCCATGGGGCGCCTCGCGGTCAACCGCCCTCCAGTGGTCGACGCGCTCGCCCAGGGCTATTCCGACCCCTTGCCGCAGGCATTGGTGCTGACCGCGATCGTCATCTCCTTTGGCATGACGGCGGTGCTGGTCGTGATGTCCCTGCGCAGCTTCATCGAAGGGGGAGACGACGGTGTCGATGCCCTGGTGCAGGCCAGCGATGAGGACGGTGCCGAGCTGGCCGGGCAGGTGACCGGCGATGCCACGCCGGTGCGCGCAGGCGAGGTGGGTGAGGCGAGCCGATGAACCACTGGACCATTCTGCCCATCCTGCTGCCGGCGATTGTTGCGCCGCTGCTGGTGCTGGCTGCGCGCCACGACCTGACCCTGGCGCGGACGCTGTCGCTTGCTGCGGCGGTGCTGTCGCTTGGCCTGGCGGTCGTCCTGCTTGGCGCGGCCAGCAATAACAGCGCACCGCAGATGTATGCACTGGGTGACTGGCCGGCACCCTATGGCATCGTGCTGGTGCTTGATCGCCTGTCGGCCATGATGCTGGTACTGGCCGCGCTGCTGTCATTGGTCGTGCTGCTTTATGCCGTCGGCGGTAGTGACAGGCAGGGGCGGCATTTTCATGCCTTGTGGCAGTTCCAGGTGATGGGCATCAACGGCGCCTTCCTGACCGGCGATTTCTTCAATCTGTTCGTGTTCTTCGAGGTGCTGCTGATTGCGTCCTATGGGCTCATGGTGCACGGCGGCGGTGCTCAGCGGGTCAGGGCCGGTGTGCAGTATGTAGTGGTCAATCTGGTCGGCTCCTCCCTGTTCCTGATCGCGGTGGGTCTCATCTACAGCGTCACCGGCACGCTCAACATGGCCGACCTCGCCCTGAAGGTACCGGAGGTCGCGGCCGGCGATCGTGCGCTGCTGCACGCCGGGGCCTTGTTGCTATTGCTGGTGTTCGGCGTCAAGGCCGCGCTGGTGCCGCTGCATTTCTGGTTGCCGGGCACCTATGGCAGCACTAGCGCGCCTGTTGCCGCGCTGTTTGCGATCATGACCAAGGTCGGGGCCTACTCCATCCTGAGGTTATTCACCCTGGCCTTCGGACCGGAGGCGGGTGAATCGGCCCTGCTCGCGGCGCCCTGGCTGTTGCCGGCCGCTCTGCTCACCCTGACCCTGGGCATGATCGGCGTGCTCGCCGCCCGCAGTCTGGGGCAGCTCGCCAGTTTCGCGGTGATCGCTTCGATGGGCACCTTGCTCATTGCTGTGGGCCTGTTTTCGGCGCAGGGGACATCGGCCGCGCTCTACTACATGCTGCATTCGACGCTGGCGGCAGCGGCGCTGTTCCTGATTGCCGAGCAGGTCGCCGTGCGGCGCAGGGGCGCGGGCGGCGCGCTGGTCGTCGGTGTGCCGTTTGCCAATCGCAGCCTGCTGGCAGGCCTGTTTTTCGTCAATGCGATCGCACTGTGCGGCTTGCCGCCGCTGTCCGGCTTTATTGGCAAGCTGCTGGTGCTCGATGCCGCGCGTGGCTCGCCGAGCGGCGTGTGGATATGGGCTCTGCTGCTGTCGACGTCCCTGCTGGCGCTGATCGGGTTCTCGCGTGCGGGCAGCACGGTGTTCTGGAAGGACACTGTGGTCACCAGCTACACCCCGCCGCCCCCCCCGCAACCGGTGCTGCCACTGGTGGCGATTGGCGTGCTGCTGGCGGGTCTGGTGTTGCTGACCGCGTTTGCGGGACCGATCGGAGCGTGGCTGGACGAAGCGGCGGAGCAACTCTACCAGCCAGGGCAGTACATCGATGCGGTGCTGGGCGCCGCGGGGGAGAACGAGTGATGGGCGAGACGCATGCTTCGACCCATGCTGGTAGCGGTGGGCTGCTGCCGCATCCGCTGATGACCGCGCTGCTGGTACTGGTGTGGTTGTTGCTTCATAACAGTTTCGACATCGGCAACCTGCTGCTCGGGCTCGTGCTGGGGCTGGGCATTCCCTTGCTGACCCGCAAGCTGTGGCCGAAGCGTCTGCACCTGCGGCAGGGGGCGGCACTGGCGGTGGCGCGCTACGTCGTGCTGGTGATCGTCGACATCGTGCGCGCCAATATCGACGTTGCGCGCCTGATCCTGTTCCGGCGTACAGCGGATCTGCGCATGCGCTGGATCAGCGTGCCGCTTGAGCTTTCCAGCCCGGAGGCGATCACGGTGCTGGCGGGTACGGTGACGATGACCCCAGGCACGGTCAGTTGTGATCTTTCGGCGGACGGCCGTTTCCTGTTGGTGCATTGCCTCGACGCGCCGGATATCGAGCAGACCGTACGCGAGATCAAGCTGCGCTATGAGGCCAGGCTGAAGGAGATCTTTGAATGATCGAACATGCACTCACCTTTGCGCTGGGCGCGACTTCACTGGCGCTGCTGTTCAACCTTTGGTGCCTGGTTCGCGGACCGGGGGTCATCGACCGCGTGCTGGCGGTCGACACCATGGTGATCAACATGATCGCGCTGATCATTTTCTATGGCATTCGCGAAGGCACGCCGGTCTACTTCGAGGCGGCGTTGATCCTGGCCATGTTTGGCTTCGTGTCCACCGTCGCGTTTTGTCGCTTCGTGTCGCGTGGGGACATCATCGAGTGAGGGGATGACCATGAATCTGATCTTCGAGATCGTGATCGCGGCGCTGATCGTGGTGGGTGGGGTGTTCACGCTGGTTGGCTCTTGGGGCATGGTCAAGTTGCCCGAGCTGATGAGCCGGCTACACGCACCGACCAAGGCCACCACCCTGGGCGTCGGTGGTGCCTTGCTGGCGGCGATGCTGAATTCGGTGGTGTTCAGGGACGTTTTGTCGCTGCACGAGTTGCTGATTTCGGTGTTCCTGTTCCTGACCGCACCGATCACCGCACATTTTCTCGCGAAGGCGCACATTCACCGCCATGTTGACCCTGAGCGCGAACTGCCGCAGCTCGATGGATCAGGTTGGAGCACCTTCGAGCGCATATCCGATTCGGTTCACGAGGGACCCGACGAAGGGGAAGTGGCGCGGCCGGACGTGGGGGGTGGCAGTGCTCATCACTGATTTCAAGGGGGTGCCCGCGGCTGACTGTTTGCGCTGTATTTCGGGCGCCCGGGTGCATAATCGCGCCTTCGTTTTGACGTGCGTCGGTTCGGCGCCAGAGGTTTCGTCGTGAGCACCGTCCGCAAAAATCCGCCCCAGCCGGCACCATCGCGCATTTCCGGCACGCTCAAGGTGCACAAGCCGGTGGTGAATGAAGTCGAGGACGAAGCGTCCGCTGCAAGCGCGCGCGAGCTGACACCCAGAGGCGAAGCTGCGAAGAACGCCGAACGCGGTACGGCCGAGCGTCCCCGTGGCGGGCGTGCTGGCGCTGCGGGTGGCCGCAGTGAGCGCCCCACCGAGCGTTCAACCGAGCGTTCAACCGAGCGTTCAACCGAGCGTTCAACCGAGCGTCCTCGCCCGGAACGCAAGCGTGCTGAAAGCGCTGCGAATGGATCCGTGCCGGCGAAGCGCGGGCGGAGCGCGGCTGCCGGCACGAGTACGGCTGGCAAGGCCGGCGACCGCTCCGACCGCTCTGGGCGCGCTGGCCGTTCCGACAACGGGCAGCCAAATGCCGACACGGGTGCGCGGCGCAAGGCGCACGAGGGCAGAGGTAATTCGGCCGCACCCCGTGCGCGGTCGACGCCCGCAGCTTCCGCGATGCGCCCAGCTCCGGCGACGCATCCAGCCCCCCTCGCGCAGACCGCGGAGCCTCCCACCGGGGTGCGGCTGTCCAAGGTGATGGCCGAGCGCGGCATCTGTTCCCGCCGTGAAGCGGACGAATTCATTGAACGTGGCTGGGTCTTTGTGGACGGCAAGCGTGTGTCCGAGCTTGGCATCCGCATCGACCCGGATGCGCGCATCGACCTGGCGCCGGAAGCCACCCGAACCCAGCGCCAGCGCGTGACCATCCTGCTGCACAAGCCGGTCGGTTATGTTTCCGGTCAGCCCGAGCCGGGCTACACGCCCGCCGCGAGTCTGATCGGTGCCGACAACCAGTTTGACCGCGACAGCGCACAGCGTTTTCATGGCAGCCACCTGATGAGCCTGGCCCCTGCGGGTCGGCTCGACATCGACTCCACCGGTCTGCTGGTGCTGACGCAGGACGGACGCATCGCCCGCCGCCTGATCGGTGACGATTCCAAGGTGGACAAAGAATATCTGGTTCGCGTCGACGGACATCTGGATGCCGAGGGGCTCGCGTTGCTGCAGCACGGCCTGGAACTCGACGGCGTGCGTCTGCGACCGGCCCGGGTGGAGTGGATCAACGACGATCAGCTGCGCTTCGAACTGCGCGAGGGCCGCAAGCGCCAGATCCGTCGCATGTGCGAGCTCGTCGGGTTGAAGGTGCTTGGCCTCAAGCGCGTGCGCATCGGCCAGGTCAAGCTGGGTGATCTGCCTCTGGGGCAGTGGCGCTATCTGCGCGAGGACGAGTCCTTCTGATTCGCGTTTGCTGACCGCGCCATCGCATCGCCCAGTGCTCCGGTACGTGGCCGGATGCCGGCTCGGTAGGCGGCGCGAGAGACTGCATGGGCGGCCAGTGGCGTGGTCGCCAGCAGCACGACAATGGCGAACAGTGCCTCCAGTGATACTGCGCCTTCGCTGGCGGCGGCCACGCCGGCCAGCACCAGCACCGTGCCCAGCGCACCGGCCTTGCTCGCAGCGTGCATGCGCGTGTAGCTGTCGGGCAGGCGCAGCACGCCGATTGCACCGATCAGGCCGACCAGGGCACCCCCCAGCAGCAATGCCGACGCGATCCAGGGCAGCAGTCCGGCGCTCATGACGCATCCTCGCGGTCGCGATCGATCGTCGCGCTGTCGGCGCTGCGTCCGTAACGACGGAACATCAGCATGTAGGCGGCAGTGCCGAGAAAGGACACCAGCGCCAGCACGACGGCGGCGTCGAGCAGCATTGCCTGTGCGGTGGCAAGCGCGATCAGTGCTGCGACGCCGATGCCGAGCAGGGTCAGTGCATCGATGGCCACCACCCGGTCCGTGGCACGCGGGCCGTGCAGCAGGCGCAGCAGGATCAGCAGTGCACTCACACCCTGCAGCATGAAAGTCAGCGGCAGCACCCAGGCGGCACCGGCGAGTTCGATATTCATGACGGTGTGTCTCCTCCGGCGGGTCTTTCCTTGTCCTCGCCCGCATGCAGCCAGGCCAGCAGGCGGGTTTCGATCGCGCGTACGCTGTCTTCAACCTCGACCGCGTCGTCTGCGTCGAGGGCATGGACGTACATCGTGCCGCTGTCGGCCTGATAGTCGAGCGCGAGCGTGCCGGGTGTTAGCGTCAGCAAACAGCCGAGCAGGGTGGCCACGCGCTCGTCACGCTCGCGCAGCTCAATCGCCAGCACGGCCGGCTGCGGCGCGATGTGACGCCCCAGTACGATGCGTGCCACGTCCAGGCTGGCCTTTAGCACCTCGCCCGCGAACCAGGCCGTGAACATCACTCCCAGCTCGAGCCGACGCACGTATCGACGGATACCGAGCGGGTCCATGCCAAGGCGCAAGATGCCATAGACCAGTGCGAAGGTCGTGAGGATGCCGAGCGGCGTCAGTGCCTTGGCGAAGGCGGCGAGGCCGATGGCGATCAGGATGTGCAGTCCGAGCATCACCTGCCTCCTGGTGGTGAGGGCGCGCCGAGCACGGCGTCGATGTAAGCCTGCGGCGTGGACAACTGCAGCGCAGCGGCGCTTGCATAGTCCATCACCGGACCAGCGAAAAGTCCGATCGCGACTGTCATCGCCGCCAGCGCCGACATCGCCCAGACGGCCGGACGCAGGCCGTCTATGGGGCGTATTGCATCCGGACCCGCCGGATGCGGCTTGAGAAAGGCCTCGTTCCAGATCTTGCTCATCGACAGCAGGGTGAAGATGCCGGTCAGCAGCGCGACCGCTGCGGCAACCCATGCGCTGGCGTCCAGGCTCGCCTTGACCAGTACGAACTTGGCCCAGAAGCCCGACAGCGGCGGACTGCCCGCCAGCGACAGCGCCGTAATGGCGAACAGCACTGTCAGCCAGGGCGTGTGTGCGTAAAGACCGCCCATGGCGGCCAGTCGCTCGCTACCGGTCAGCCGTGCGGCAATGCCGCCGATAAGGAACAGGTTGGCCTTCACCACGATGTGATGAATCAGGTAGAAGACTGCGCCGGCCAGGGCAAGCGGCGTGGCGAGCGCCAGCCCGAGGATCATGTAGCCAACCTGGCTGACGATGTGAAAGGACAGGATGCGTCGCACCTCGTTCTGCGCTGCGGCACCGAGCACGCCGATCAGCATGGTCGCGCAGGCTACCCACAGCAGCACGTCGTGGGCGATGCCCGAATCCGGCCACAGCAGCGTGACGGTGCGGATCAGTGCATACACGCCGACCTTGGTGAGCAGCCCGGCAAACAGCGCCGATATGGGCGTCCAGGCCACGTGATAGGAGGCGGGCAGCCAGCCGAACACCGGGAACAGTGCGGCCTTCACTGAAAAAGCCACCAGCATCAAGCCCACCGCGGCGTTTGCCGTTACAGGCACTTCGCCGGTGGCAAAGCGTTGTGCCAGTTCAGCCATGTTCAGGCTGCCACTGGCGCCGTACAGCAGGCCGGCAGCGAGCAGGAACATCATCGTCGCCACCAGGTTCAGCACCACATAAACGACGGTTCCCGCCAGTCGTCTCCGGCCACCACCGAGCACGATCAGGGCGAAGGAGCCCACCAGCAATACTTCGAACCACACGTAGAGGTTGAACACATCACCGGTGATGAAGGCGCCGCACACGCCCACCAGAAGCCCATGCAGCAAGGGGTGAAAGTCGGGCCCGCGCGCACGATCATCGTCATGGGCCAGTGCCACCAGTGCGGTGGCGAGGCCGATGATGCCGGTGATCGCCACCATTGCTGCCGACAGACGGTCGACGACCAGCGTGATGCCGTAGGGCGCCGCCCAGCCACCCGCCTGGCCAGCCAGGATCTGGCCGCTGGCGGCCAGCCATACCATGAGCAGTCCGATGGTACCGAGTGCGGCACTGCCCAGCACGCTGAGCAGGCCGCTTAGCCGCGGCGAGCGCCGTGTGAGAAGGCACAGCACCAGGGTGGTGAGCGGGATCAGTAGCGGGGCGACCAGCAGCGCTTTCATCGGCGACCCGCTGCGTTGCGACCGGTTTGTGGCCTGTCTGTCGCGGGCGCGACAGGCTTGTAGCGCGGCCCGGTGGGGTCGGCGGCGGGCGAGGCCCTGGACTGCAGATCGGGGGCCGGCTCCTCGGCGATTGCGGTGATACGGTCGGTCTCGATACTGCCATGAACCTCCCAGGTTCGCTTGAGCACGGCGAGCGCAAACACGAACAGGGCAAAACCGATCACGATTGCGGTCAGCACCAGAGCCTGTGGCAGCGGATTGACCGCCAGCTCGGGCACGTCCGGACGCCCGCCAAAGGCAGCCACCGAACCGTGCAGGCGACCTCCGAGCAGTACCGCGATGTTGACCCCGTTGCCCAGCACGACCACGCCCAGTACGACGCGTAGCAGGCTGCGGTCGAGCAACATCCAGATGCCGATGGCCACGAGCAGGCCAGCGCTGATCGACGCGATGATCTCCATGTCAGCTCGCGCCCCCAGTGTGTGGCCTCGGTTCGGTATCGAGCAGTTGCAGCAGCATGTGCATCACGGCGCCGAACACGGTCAAGAACACACCCAGATCGAACAGCAAGGGAGTGCCCAGTGCGAGTCCGCCGGGGAACATCCAGGTCCCGGTCAGGAAGGCCTCGCCGCGCAGCAGGCCAATGACGCCGGCGCCGGCAGCCACTGCCAGGCCGATCGCGGCAAGGGTGGCGGGTGGAAAGCGCAACAGCGACCGTGTGCGAGCGACGCCGTCCACCAGTGCCAGCAGCACGACTGCGGCGGCGGCGACCAGACCACCGATGAAGCCACCGCCCGGCAGGTTGTGACCGCGCCACAGCAATACTAGCGACATCAGCAGCAGCAGCGCAGACAGGGGTCGGGTGCCGTGGCGCAACAGTACCGAGCCGAATTCATCGCCACCGCCGCTCTCCCCGGGCAGTGGGCGCATCACCGGGTCCGGACGGGCGCCGAGCAGCGAGGCCGCAGCCAGGCCTGCCAGTGCGACCACCAGTATCTCGCCCAGCGTGTCGAGCGCCCGGAAATCCACCAGGATCACGTTGACGACGTTGGCGCCATGTCCGCCCGGCAGGCTGTTGTCCAGGTACCAGCGCGCGATGTCGCCCGGCAGCGGTTCGCTGAGCGACACCAGCAGCAAGGCGGTAACGATCGATCCCAGAATGGCGGCCACCGCCGCATGGAACCGGCGGGCCGCAGGCTTGCGTGAGCCCACGCCCGACAGCGGTGGCAGGGTGCGCAGCACCAGAGCAAGGAAGATCACGGTCAGCGTTTCGACCATCAATTGGGTGATTGCGACATCCGCTGCGTTGACCGAAAGGAAGAACAGCGCCATGCCCAGGCCGCTGGCGCCCAGCGTTGCCACCAGCGCCACGCGACCGCGCATCACCGCCGCTGCCGCCGCGCCGATTACTGCGAGCGTGCAGCCGGCGATGCCGGAAAGCGTTGGCGGGCTGCTCGGAATCGGCCAGTTGACGCCGCCGCCGGCAGTCAGTGCCGATACCACCCCGAGCAGCGTGAAGCCGGCAATCGTGAGCACCAGCAGGCTGATGTGCTGGCGCAGCGAGCCGTGCTGGAAGCGGTTCGCCACCTCGCCGGCAAAGCCGAAGATGCGTCTGAGCAGGCGATCCCAGATCATGTCGCCGCTGACGCGCCACAGCACACGCCATAGTGAAAGTTGGCGACGCACGCGGGTGCGCTGCAGGTAGAAGAACACGCCCAGACTCACCGTCAGCAGACTGGCGACTACTGCCGGCGTCAGGCCGCCCCACAAGTACAGCTTCACGTTGATGGGGTCGCGCGCAATGGCCTGCACCGCGGCGTCGATCAGCCAGACTTCGGCAATGTTGTTGAAGGCCCCGAAGACCAGGCCGCCGACCGCGAGCAGCAATGGTCCGATCCACAGGGCCAGGCCGACTTCGTGCGGCGTGCGCGGATAGCGGCCCTCGCGGCCGAGAAAAGTGCGTATGAACACCAGGCCTGCCGCAGCCAGCAGCAGGGCGTTGGTCACTATCATCACCGCGCTCGTGACCCATCCTGCCAGGCCGAGTTCGATCAAGCCCGCGTATTTGAACTCCTTGGCGATGAAGCCGAAAAAGGGGGGCAGTCCGGCGTTCGACAGCGCCGCCAGAGCCACTGCAAAACCGGTCAGTGGCATGTAGCGGATCAGTCCGCCGAGACGCGGGATCTGACGCGTACCGGTCGCGTGATCTACTGCACCGACAGCCATGAACAGAGCCGCCTTGTAGAGGGCATGGGCCACCAGGTAGATGGCAAAGGCCTGCAGGCCATAGGGTGTATTGGTGCCCAACAACATGGTGAGTTGCCCCAGCACCGTCACCGTCGTGTACGCCAGCATGCGCTTCAGGTCCGTCTGGCGAATCGCCAGCACCGCGCCCACCAGCGCCGTACTGGCGCCGATGACGATCAGGATCGTGCTCCAGCCCATGGAGCCTCCCAGGACCGGATTGAGGCGTGCAAGCAGATAGACGCCCGCCTTCACCATCGTCGCCGAATGCAGGTAGGCCGATACCGGCGTGGGCGCCGCCATGGCATTGGGTAGCCAGAGGTGAAAAGGGATCTGGGCCGACTTGGTGAACGCACCGGCCAGCACCAGCAGCAGGATTGCCGGGTAGAGCACATGTGCTTCGATTGTCGCTGCGGACAGCCCCGAGAACTGCCAGCTGCCGCCCGCACTGCCGAGCAGAATCAGCCCCGCCAGCAACGCCAGACCGCCCCCGCCGGTGATCAGCAGCGCCTGCAGCGCAGCGCGTCGTGACGCCTGTTGCTCGTGCTGGAAGCTGATAAGCAGGAAGGACGCGATGCTGGTCAGCTCCCAGAACACGAACATGGCGATCAGGTTGTCTGCCAGCACCATGCCGAGCATGGCGGCCATGAAGCCGAGCAAGTAGGCGTGAAAGCGACCAAGTTGGTGGTGATCCGACAGGTAGCTGCCGGCATAGACCACGATCAGGGTGCCGATGCCGCTGATCAGCAGTGCGAATAGCAGCGAAAGCCCGTCGAGACGAAAGCTGAGTGTGACGTCCAGCGCCGGCACCCAGGCATGTGACTGGGCGATGATGCCACCCGCGGCGATCTCCGGAATCCGCCAGACGAAATAGGCGAACACTGCGAAGGGCGCCAGCGCGAGCACCCACGCGGCGCGCTCGTGCAGCCGACGCGTCAGGGCTGGCGCCAGCACCATCGCCACGGCGATGACGCTCACGCTGCTCAGCATGATCCTATGCCCGTCCTGTGCACGCTTTGTGCCCCCGTGTGGTCGTGGCCGGATCTTTTTGCCCGCTTCCCGTTCGTCTGCTGAAAAGTGACCTGCTGGACGCTAGCGAGGTTCCCGAGTCAGTGCGCTGCGGGCGGAATAGGATGGGAGTGCAACGAGCGACAGCCGGGTATGGAGCTTTGACAGAGCGCACCCTGAGAGGCATCAAACAACGCTGCCCGGAGAAGGGGGCAAGCCTATTGACTTGCACCTCCTTGACCGGGCAGCGTGGTCGCGGCGCACGCCGCGAGCCGGGCTCAGACGGGAACGGCGACCTTGGCCTGCTTCATGCACTTGTATTTGCCCGCCAGCCTGAGCGCCTCGGCAGTTTCATCGCTCAGGCCGCTGACCTCTACGAAGTGGCCGGCCAGCGGGCAGTCGAAACCGGGCGGGCAACCGTGCTCGCATGCACATTCCCGTTGCGTTTCATCGAGTAGAACCATCTCTTTGACGGCTTCACAACGGCCGATGGGGGAGTCGAATATGCTCATGACAATCTCCTTCCATGGTGTTGATTGTTGATCTGATCTGGTGCGTTCTTCTGCGATCCGTGATTTATCTCACGGAGTCGATTCACTTTCAGTGTAGTGGTTTTCCCTGAGTTGTCCAGGTGAACCCGGCCGCAGCGCCGCTTCACTCCGCGCGCAGCGCCTCGACCGCGTCGAGACTTGCGGCACGGCGGGCGGGGAGCACGCCGGCCAGCAGGCCAATCAGCACCGCGACGATTTCCGCAGCGACGGCAAAGCCCCAGGGTGTGCTCACCGGCAGTGCCGGCAGCAGCAGTCCGAGCAGATTGGCCAGTCCCGCGCCAATCGCCAGCCCGACAAGCCCGCCGACGGCGGACAGCACCACGGCTTCGCCCAGGAACAGGCCCAGGATGGTGCGCCGCCGCGCCCCCAGCGCCACCAGCAGGCCGATCTCGTTGGTGCGTTCAGTCACTGCGATCGTCATGATGGTGACGATGCCCACGCCCCCGACCAGCAGCGAGATGCCGCCGAGCGCGCCGACTGCGGCGGTGAGGATGTCGAGGATGTTGGACAGCGTTGCCAGCATGTCTTCCTGGGTGCGAACGGTGAAGTCTTCGCGGCCGTGACGGGCGATCAGGCTGCGCTTGACGCTATCGACGACGCGCGCGGCGGGGACGTTCTCTGCGTAAGCCACGCCGATCTCCATCAGTCCATCGCGTTTGAACAGTGCCAGGCCACCTGCGCTGGGGATGAAGGCGGTGTCGTCGAGATCGACACCGAGGAACTGCCCCTTCTCTTCCATGATGCCGATCACGCGATAGCGTTCGTCGCCGATCTGGATGCGTTCGCCAAGCGCATTGGCTGCGCCAAACAGTTCATGCTTGAGCTTGGGGCCGAGTACGACGAGGGCGCGTGGACTGGCACTGTCGTCGGCCGGCAGGAACTGCCCAATGCGCACGCGCATCGCGTACACCTCCTGCATGTCGGCGCTGACGCCGAGCACCATGGTGCGGCGCACGCGGCCGTTGGCACGCACTTCAGCGTTGCCGTTGACGTTGGCGGTGACGTGCGTGACGTTCGGCAGGCGGGCGAGCGCAGCGGCGTCGTCAAGCGTGAGTTCGCGAGCAGTGGACGGCAGGCCGGGCGGGCCACCGCGCGGACCCTGGCGCCCGGGGTTGATCTGGATGACGTTGGTGCCGAACTGGCCGAACTCCTGCAGCACGAAGCGGTGCAAGCCTTCGCCGATCGAGGTCAGCAGAATGACCGCGGCGATGCCGACGGCGATGCCACCCAGGGTCAGCGCGCTGCGCAAGCGGTGCGCGGTAATCGATCGTAGCGCCAGATGCAGGAGGTCACGCCAGCTCATTGCCCCGTCCTCATCGTGTCCTCCTCGTCACGTTCAGCGCTTCATCAAGGCCTGGACCGGGTCCAGGGTGGCGGCGCGCCGGGCCGGCATCACGCCGAACAGCAGTCCGGTGATGAGCGCCGTACCCAGGGCGGCAGCCACGGCCCAGTTGGGCGGCCAGGCGGGCAGGGCGGGAAAGGCGAGGCGAATTGCCCACGCGCCCGCGTGACCAAGGATGAAGCCGGTCAGTGCGCCGGCCAGTGACAGCAACGCGGCCTCGGCGAGGAAGGCGAGACGGATCGCCCGACCACTGGCACCGAGCGCCTTAAGCAGGCCTATTTCGCCGGTCCGCTGGGTGACAGCCACCAGCATCACGTTCATCACCAGAATGCCCGCCACCGCCAGGCTGATCGCGGCGATGCCGGCTACGCCCAAAGTAAGGGCGCCGAGGATGCGATCGAAGGTGCCGAGTACCGCGTCCTGCGTGATCACGGTGAAATCGAGTTCACCGTCGCGGCGCGCGCGCAGCAGGTCTTCGACCTGACCTTGAGCAGGCGCCAGCGCCTCGCGACCACGCGTCTCGATCATGATGCGAAACAGCGAATTGGTGTTGAACATGGCCTGTGCGGTGGCGACTGGCACCAGAACCAGTTCGTCCGAGTTCATGCCCAGTCCGCGGCCCGCCGGGCCCATGACGCCAATCACGCGCAGGCGGCGGTCGCCGAGACGAATCATGCGGCCGATCGCATTCTGGGTACCGAACAGTTCGGCACGGATCGTTTCGCCGATGACCGCGACCGCAGAGGCGCGGCCGAAGTCCTCGCGCGGCAGGAACTGTCCGCTGGCGACGCCGAAGCCGCGGATGTCGACATAGTCGGCAGTGGTGCCGACCACCATGACCTCACGCAAATGTCCCCCGAAGGAGATTTCGGAGTTGCCCACCGCTAGCGGTGCGACGCGCTGCACCAGCGCCAGGCGCAGCAGTGCAGCCGCGTCGCTGGTGGTCAGGTCGCGCGGCGTGCTGCTGACGAAACTGCCCGGATTGACACCGCCAGTCTCGTTGCGCCCGGGCAACACGATGAGCAGGTTGGCGCCGAGGGCGGAGAACTCCTCCACGACGTAGCGCCGCGCGCCATCACCGAGTGCCGTCAGCATGACGACTGCCGCCACGCCGATCGACATCGCCAGCACCATCAGTGCGGTGCGCAGCGGATAGCCGAGCGCGGCGCGGGTGGCGAAGCGCAGCGTGTCGGCCGGGCTCAAGGGGTGCCCCCTGACTTGTCTGCCTGCGGGCTGCGCAGATCCTGACGGATGAAGCCGTCCTCCATCAGCAGGCGACGGCGCGCGCGCCCCCCCATGGTGGGGTCGTGGGTGACGACGATCAGGGTCATGCCGGCCGCGTTGAGGTCTTCGAGCAGGGCGGTCACTTCCTGCCCGGTCGCGCGGTCGAGGTTGCCGGTGGGCTCGTCGGCGAGCAGCAGCGCCGGGCGCATGATGGTGGCGCGGGCAATGGCGACGCGCTGGCGCTGGCCGCCCGAGAGTTCTTCCGGACGGTGGTGGGCGCGCGAGGCAAGGCCGAAGTCTTTCAGCGCCTCAGTCACGCGGCGAACGCGCTCGGAAGCCGGAACGCCAGCCAGCATCAGGGGCAGGGCGACATTTTCTGCCGCGGTCAGGCGCGGCACGAGGTGAAAGCTCTGGAACACGAAGCCGATGCGGGCGCTGCGCACCGCCGCCTGTTCGTCGACCGACAAGGTGGTGACGTCGCGGCCTTCGAGCCGATAGTGGCCGCTGTTCGGGCGATCGAGCAGGCCGAGCAGGTTGAGCAGGGTGGATTTGCCCGAGCCCGAGGGGCCCATCACGGCGACGTATTCGCCGGCTTCGATCCCAACTGTCACCTCGCACAGCGCATGGACCTCGCTGTCGCCAAGCAGGAAGACGCGGTTGATGCCCTCGAGCTCGATCTGTGCCATGTTCGTCCCTTTCGCCCCCAGTCCTTCTTGCGGCGCGCTAGCGGGTGGAGGCTGGGGTGGCGGCCTGGGTGGAAGCTTCGACGCTGACGTGCGCACCCGGCGCTATGCCGGGACGTTCGAGCGAGGTGACGATTCGATCTCCCGCACTCAGCCCTTCCACGACCTCGGTCTGCTCCCAGTTCGACAGTCCGGTGCGCACGCTACGCTCGACCAGTACGCCGTTCTGTTCAAGCAGCACCCGATTGCCTTCACGCAGCGCAGACGTGGAAATGCGCAGCACATCGCTGCGGCTGTCGAGCACGATCTCGACGTCTGCGCTATAGCCTACCAGCAGGCCGCGCGCTTCTTCCGGGTGCTCAAAGTCGACGTCGACCTCAACCGTGCGTGCCTGTTTTTCCACCGCAGTGATGTAGGGCGCGACACGCTTGACGCGGCCCTCATACACCCTGGACGGTATGGCCTCGAGGGTGATGCGGACAGGCTGGCCGGGCAGGATTTTCGGCGCGTCGATTTCGTCCATCGGCGCCTTGACGTAGAGACAGGTATCGTCGATGAGGTCGATGGCGGGCGGTGTCGGCACGCCGGGTGGGGAGGGGATGGAGATTTCGCCCAGCTCGCCGCTGATCTTGGCCACGGTGCCGGCAAAGGGCGCCACCAGCACCAGGCGTTGGCGATCGGTGGCAGTGGCGTTGACCTGGGCCTGGGCCGTGGCGATATCGGCTTTTGCGGTATCGCACGAAGCGCGGCGGGCACGGGCTTCGGTGCGGGCCTTTTCTTCGACACTGGCGGAGACGAAGCCGCGTTTCACCAGTTGGGCCTGGCGTGCAGCCTCGCGCTCGGCATTGTCGGCGACGGTGCAGGCTTCACGCACGCGCTGGCGTGCGGTAGCCAGTTGCGCCTCGTTCACTGCCAGCCGTGCCTCCAGGTCCTCATGCCATAGCCGCATCAGCACCTGCCCGGCTACCACCCGATCGCCTTCCTTTACGCCCAGATAGTCGATGCGCCCACCGACGATGGTGGCCATCTTGGTGCGCTGGCAGGCTTCGATCTCGCCGGCGCGGGTGTTCGAAAGGGTCGCCTCGACCTGTCCGCGGCTGACCTCCTGCACCACGACCTGGACCGGTTTTGGACGCGTGAGCCACCAGCCTGCTGCCACCAGCATGGCCAGCACGACAAGGACGGTGAGCAGGCGGCGCAGGTTTTTCATGGCAGGGAACTCCGTTGGTGGCTTACTTGCCGCCCTTGGCCCACGAATCCTTCAGCGTCACCGTGCGGTTGAATACCGGCGCACCGGGTTTCGAGTCGACGCGGTCGGCGACGAAATAGCCGTGGCGCTCGAACTGAAAGCGGTCTTCGGGCTGGGCGTTCTTGAGTGCGGGCTCGAGGTAGGCGGTGATGCTGCGCCTGGAGTCGGGATTGAGGTCGGTGAGAAAGTCGCGTTCGTAGTCGGGTGCATCGCCTTCGCGGCGCTGGCCGGGGTGGGGGTGGGCGAACAGGCGATCGTAGATGCGGACCTCTGCCTCATAGCCGTGTGCGACGGACACCCAGTGCAGGTTGCCCTTGACCTTGTAGTTGTCGGCGCCGGGCGTGCCGGATCTGGAGTCGGGCATGTACTCGGCCAGCACCGCAGTGATCGTGCCGGCGGCATCCTTCTCGAAGCCGGTGCATTTGACGACGAAGCCATAGCGCAGGCGCACCATATTGCCTGGGAAGAGACGATGGAAGCCCTTCATCGGCTCTTCCATGAAATCTTCGCGCTCAATCCAGAGTTCGCGGGAAAAAGGCATGTCGCGCTTGCCTAGTTCGGGCTTGAGCGGGTGGTTCGGCGCCTGGCACAGCTCGGATTCGCCTTCGGCATAGTTGGTGATGACCAGTTTGAGCGGGTCGAGCACCGCGACGCGGCGTTCGGCGGCCTCGTTGAGATCGTCGCGCATGCATTCTTCGAGCACGCTCATGTCGATCCAGGAGTCGGCCTTGGACACGCCGATGCGCTCGGTGAAGCGGCGAAAGCCTGCGGCAGTGAAGCCGCGGCGGCGCGCGCCGATGAGCGTGGGCAGGCGCGGATCGTCCCAGCCGGCGACGTGGCCTTCATTGACGAGCTGGATCAGCTTGCGCTTGGACAGCACCACGTAAGTGAGGTTGAGGCGCGCGAACTCGATCTGCTGCGGCAGCGGACGGGGGAAGTGGCCCGCGTCGGCGAGGGCATCGAGCAGCCAGTCATAGAAAGGGCGCTGGTCTTCGAACTCAAGTGTGCACACCGAGTGGGTGATGTTCTCGATCGCATCCTCGATGGGATGGGCGAAGGTGTACATCGGGTAGATCGGCCACGTGTCGCCCGCACGGTGGTGGGCGACGTGGCGGATGCGGTAGATCGCCGGGTCGCGCAGGTTGATGTTGGCGCTTGCCATGTCGATCCTGGCGCGCAGGATGTGTGTGCCTTCGAGGAATTC
>Ga0209476_10001047_pt1 | contig 18945 bp, 15 predicted proteins | sample KloWWTrecipitate_FD_187179 | JGI IMG/M metagenome (GOLD analysis project Ga0209476, IMG submission 187179) | Active sludge microbial communities from Klosterneuburg, Austria, studying microevolution and ecology of nitrifiers - Klosterneuburg... | ecosystem: Engineered > WWTP > Aerobic digester... | reverse complement strand
TGACGGACACCCGGCCATCCATGCGCTCACCCACACCGCCCACCGCGGCCTGCAAACCCTGGCGGCCAAAACTGCCGTATTCAGCACGCACCCGGCCGCGCTCGTCGGCACCGGTCATCGACACAAAGTCCAGCTCGCCACCCAGCATGGTGGCGCCGGGCGACGTGGCATTGGCGCCGCGCCGCGCGCTGACCAGGGCCGCGTTGCGCGGCTCGATCAGGCCGATGATGAAGGAGCCATCGGCCTCGTTGAGCGGCAAGCCGTCCTGCAGCAGCAACACACCCCGGTTCACCGGGTTGCTCTGGATGCCCGAGCCGCGAATGCCCAGGCGCGGCTGGTCGGTGCCGCCAAAAAAGTCCTGCATCACGATGCCGGGCTGGTAGTCCAGCGCGTCGCGCAGCGTGGCCAGGCGCGCTTCTTTCTGCGGCTCGGCCAGGTTGGTGCCGCCGGGCACTTTGTCCAGTTTTTCGCGTTCGGCCTGCACGGTGCTGCGCAGAGGCACCGTGGCGCTGGCGCGGGTGGACTGCACGGTGACGGATGGCAGCGCCATGCCCTCTTGCGCCAGAGCAGGCGTGCCGAGGGCGGCGACCATCACAGCGCTGGCGGTGGCTCGCAAAGGGAAACGATGGGTTTGAGGATTCATACAAAACTTATTGGGATTCATTCGCATTTGCAATATCATCCTTGAAACCATCGGTATCCGGCAATGACATTTATCAACGTTTCTCCCGCCACGCCCCAATCCATCCTGGCGGCGCACCCCTTGTTCCAAGACCTGCCAGCCGCTGTGCTGCAGGCCATGTGCCAGCAAGCCGACTTGCATTCATTCCACCCAGGTGAAGTGGTTTTCCACGAAGGCGACGCTGCCCGCCACTGGTTTCTCGTGGTGCAGGGCCATGTGGAGGTGGTGCGCTTTGGCTGCGATGGCGATGAGCGGGTGTTTCACCGCTTTGGGCCGGGCCAGTGTGTGGCCGAGGCGGCCATGTTCATGGCCCATGGGCGCTACCCCATGCAAGCGCGCAGCGTGGGCACCACCGCTGCCTGGCGCCTGTGCCGCTGCGCCCTGCAGCGCGCCTGCGAAACCCACTCTGCCCTGGGTTTGTGCCTGCTGCAGGACCTGAGCCGCAGGCTCTACCACTACATCAATGAGGTGGAATGGCTTACGGTCAGCAGTGCGCCGCAAAGGTTGGCCGCCTGCCTGCTGCGCCTGTCGGCCGACCAGGGCACCCGGCTGGAGCTGCCGGGCACCCAACGGCAGGTGGCCGCCCACCTGGGCATTCGTGCGGAAACCCTCAGCCGTCTGCTGTCGGACTGGCAGTCACGCCGCTGGGTGCAGGGTGAACGGCGGCACTGGACGGTGCTGAACCCGGCCGCCCTGGAGAACCTGACGGGCGCATTGGCGCGCGCGTTTTAGAACCTGCTCAAGGGTTGCCGGGGGCCACGCAGGCCACGATGCGGCAGGCCTTGCCGCTGCGCCCACGCGGCACGGGCTGGCCCAGTTCGGCCTTTACCTGCAAGGGCGCCAGCCCTTGGGCGAGCGCAAAGGCCTTGAGGGTGGCACGGCAGCGCGCCATGGCGGCGCGGCCTTCTTCGCCGTGCAGGGGCAGGCGCAGCACCAGGCTGTGGTCGTCCAGCTGGCGCAGATGAAAGTCGAACACCCCTGCATCGTCTTCCAGCACGGCGATCAGCGCGAGGGGCAGCAGCGTAACGGTGCCGCCGTCCCGTCCCGCCATGTGCAGCGGGTCGTCCTGGCGGCCACGTACCGTGATCACGGGCAAGGGCGAGCCGCAGGTGCACGGCTCGGCGTGCACGGTGACATGGTCGCCCAGTTCGTAGCGGATCAGGGGCTGCACCGTATTGGCCAGGTTGGTCAGCAGCACGGCGTAAGGTGGCTCGCCCGGTGGCACGGGCCGGTAGCGTTCGTCCACGGGCTCCAGGATCACCCAGTCGGCATTGAGGTGCATGTGGCCGTGCTGGCACTCCCAGCCCATGGCCAAAAACTCGGAGGCCCCATAGCTGTTGCGCAGCGCACAGCCCAGGCTGCGCTCGATGTGGGCGCGCACGGTGGGACCCAGGGTTTCGCCGCCGGTCCAGACCTCGCGCGGGGCTATGCGCAGGCGGCCGGCACACGCTTCATCGGCCAGCAAGGCCGCCACGGTCGGGTAGGTGATGAGCACGCTGGGCGCAAAGTCGTTGAGGGACTGCACCAGCTCGGCCGTGGGCACCTGGATGGAAAAGCTGCGCGTGCTGGCAGCCAGCCAGGGGTTGATGCCGCACAGGCGCCGCAGCGAGACCAGGCTGGCGAAATGCCCGCCCGTGGCGCCCACAAAGGCATGGCGCTCGGCCAGTTGCAGCGGGTCCATCCAGTGCGCCAGCGGGCGCGGTGCGCTGCGGCGCAGGGCTTCCAGCGCGTCGTACACGGCCATGGCCTGCGCGTCTTGCACAAACATGCCGGGCTGGCCGCTGGTGCCCGAGCTTTCCCACACCATGTAGCGGCCCAGCCAGGGTTCGGCAATGCGCTCGGGGTCGGCGGTCAAGGCGCGCAGTTCGTCAAGCTGGAGGCGCGGGTCGGTCACCCAGTCATCAAAGCGCTCCATGAGCTGGCCGCGCGTGACCACGGGCAGTTGCTGCAGCGGCGTGCGGGCGCTGCAGCCCGGGGGCAGCAGTTCCTGGTACAGGCGCGACTCGCGCAGTGCCACGTCGAGCAGTTGCGCCAAGCGCCGCTGCTGCCGCTGGGCAATGCCCTGGGCCGTGCCCCGGTGGGCCGCCGCCACGTCGAGCGACACGGTGGACAGCCGCAGCAGATCGAACACGGCGCTCATGGCGCGCTGGCCCCCACGGTCTGCGACAGCAATATCTGTTGGTCGGTGCCCAGGGACATGGCCTGGGCCAGCGCCTGCCGGTCGATCCAGGCGCGGATCACGGTGGAGAGACCCGCGCTTGCGCAATACAGGTAAACGTTTTGCGCCATGGCACCGGCGGCAGCCGAGGCATAGGATTCGCGCTGCGCCGCAGGCACGAGTTTCATGCGCGCATGGTCGGCCACATACACCAGGTCGAGCGGTGCGGTGTCGACAAAGTCCTGGTAGCCCGTCACACGCCGCACGTCGGCCGCCACCACGCGCTGCAGGGTGTGGGCCACGGGCTCGTAGCGGTACAGACCTTCGGGCAGGGCCACGTAGACATCAACCTCCTGGGCGTTCAGGGCGCTAGGGGAGGTGCGACCCGCATGGTCGGCGCGGTTGATGCCAGCCGCCGCCCACAGCAGGTCAGAGAGGGTTTGCAGCGGCAACGCAGCGGGGGCAAAGGTGCGCGCCGATTGACGCTGTGCCAGCGCCTGCATGAGCGGCACGCCGCCCGCCCTGTCGGGTGGCGGCAGCAGCAAAGCCGGACTGCCATCGCCTGTGGGGGCCTCGGGGCGCAACTGCCCGATCAGGCCCAGGGCCATCTTGGTGAGCGGATTCATGAACCCTCCTTGCGCAACAACGATAAGGTCATCATAGAAGCCCCGACCCCGCACCCCTTGCGGCAAGTCACATACCGCATGAATGGAGGGGCCACACCATGGCCTCGCCGAAGGCCACGGCCTATCATGGGAACAAGACTCACCCCATCACGACACACCATGGCCAAACGCACGACTCCCACGCCCCCCCTACCCGGCCAGGACGCTGCGCCTGCCGCGGAAACCCCCACCCAAAAACTTGACCGGCTGACGCAGGCCGCCATCGCGCCCCTCACAGGCGGGCTGTCGCCGGTATCGCTGGGCCTGGCCACGGCGGACTGGGCCTGGCACCTGGCGCTGTCGCCGGGCCGCCAACTGGAACTGACTGCACTGGCCGCGCGGCTGACGGGCGACACCCTGCGCCAGGCCGTGTCTGGCGCCACCGATGAAACTGCCCTGCCCGACGACGACCCGCGCTTTCGAAACCCCGCCTGGTCCCAATGGCCCTTCAGCCAGATGCGCGCCGGTTTTCACAACACCGAGGCGTTCTGGCGCGAAGCGGCCCAGGTGCCCGGCATGACGGCGCACCACGCTGACCTGACCCAGTTCTTTGCGCGGCAGTGGCTAGATATGCTCTCCCCTGCCAACAGGCCCACCACCAACCCCGTGGTGCAGCGCGACGTGCGCGAATCAGGCGGTGCGCACCTGCGCAAGGGGTTGCAGCACTGGCTGGCAGATGCCACGGGGGTGCCCACACCGGGCGAAGCCGAACAGGTGGAGCGCTTTCGCGTAGGGCACGATGTGGCCGTGACGCCGGGCAAGGTGGTGTACCGCAATGCACTGATCGAGCTGATCCGCTACGCACCGCAAACCCCGCAGGTCCACCCCGAGCCGATACTGATCGTGCCCTCGTGGATCATGAAGTTCTACATCCTCGACCTCTCGCCGCACAACTCGCTGGTGCGCTATCTGGTGGGCCAGGGCCATACCGTCTACATGCTGTCATGGCGCAACCCCGACGCTGCGGATGCAGAGCTTTGCATGGAGGATTACCTGCGCCTGGGCGTGTTCGATGCGCTGGAGGCCGTCGGCGCGCAAAGCGCCAAGAACACGCCGGTGCACGCGATGGGCTACTGCCTGGGCGGCACGCTGCTGGCCATTGCCGCGGCCGCGATGGCCCGCAAGGGCGGCGTGCGGGGCCAGGAAAAACTCCCGACCCTGCAGTCGCTCACGCTGCTGGCGGCGCAGACCGATTTTTCCGAGCCGGGCGAGCTGGGCCTTTTCATCGACGAAGGCCAGATCGCCCTGCTGGACCACATCACACGCGGCCAGGGTTACCTGTCGGGCAAACAGATGGCGGGATCGTTCGAATTTTTGCACTCGCGCGACCTGGTTTGGGCGCGGCGCATGCGCGAATACCTGCTGGGCGAGCGCGACCAGCCCAACGACCTGATGGCCTGGAACGCCGACACCACGCGCATGCCAGCCCGCATGCACCACGAATACCTGGTGGCGCTGTACCTGAACAACGCGCTGGCAGCCCACAGCTACCACGTGGAGGGGCGTGCAGTGTCGTTGGGAGATATCCGGCTGCCCGTGTTTATGGTGGGCACCCAGCGGGACCATGTGTCGCCCTGGCGTTCGGTCTACAAGCTGCACCACCTGTGCGACGCCGAAATCACCTTTGTACTGACCAGCGGCGGACACAACGCCGGCATCCTCTCCGAGCCCGGCCACGCCCGCCGCAGCTACCAGATGGACACCCGCCCGGCGCAAGGCACCTGGGTGGAGCCCGATACCTGGGCCGCCAGCGCGCCCCAGTCTGAGGGATCCTGGTGGTCCGCCTGGCAGGGCTGGCTAGCGGCCCGTTCGTCGGCCCCGCAGAAGGCCCAGCCCATCAGCGCCCGTAGCGCGCTGTGCGATGCGCCCGGTGACTATGTTCTCCAGCGCTACCAGGAATAAGGTCAAAAAAGGCCTCTAGCGCAATACAGTAAAGCGCTAGCAGCTATTATTTATATAGCACGCAACACTGTATCAATGGAATGGCGTTCCGCCTTGCTCCGCGGATTCTTGCGCCACGGTGGTGCGGGCGCCGGGCACGGACTTGCGCGCCAGCAGCGAATACATGGTGGGCACCACGAACAGGGTCAGCAGCGTGCCCAGGCTCATGCCGCCCACAATCACCCAGCCGATCTGCATCCGGCTCTCGGCCCCAGCGCCGGTGGCCAGCGCCAGTGGAATGGCCCCCAGCACCATGGCACCCGTGGTCATCAAAATGGGGCGCAGGCGCTGGGCCGACGCTTTGATCAGCGCATCGATCATCTCCACCCCCTGCTCGCGCAACTGGTTGGTAAATTCGACGATCAGGATGCCGTGCTTGGTGATCAGCCCCACCAGCGTGATCAGGCCGATCTGCGAATACACGTTGAGCGAGCCGCCGCTCCACTGCAGCGCCAGCAGCGCTCCAATCATGGACAGTGGTACCGACAGCATGATGACCAGAGGGTCGATGAAACTTTCAAACTGCGCCGCCAGCACCAGGAAGATGAACACCAAGGCCAGTACAAAGACGATGCCTAAAGCACCCTGAGAACTACGGAACTCGCGCGAGATGCCATTGAGTTCCGTGGTGTAGCCCGGTTTGAGCACCTGGGCCGCTGTGCGGTCCATGAACGCCAGGGCCTCGCCCAGCGAATAATCGGGCGCCAGGTTGGCCGTGATGGTCGCCGAGCGGCGCTGGCCAAAGTGGTTGAGCTCGCGCGGACTCACGCTCTCGCGCACGCTGACCAGGCTGGACAAGGGCACCATGACATCGCCCTTGCCCCGCACGTGGATGGCATCAATGTCTTCGGGCGCGGTGCGGTCCTGGCCTTCGGTCTGCACGATCACGTCGAACTGCTCGGCGTCGCGCTTGTAGCGCGTCACGGTGCGCCCGCCCAGCATGGTCTCGATGGCGCGCGCCACCACATCTACGCCCACACCCAGGTCGGCAGCGCGCTCGCGGTTGACGGTGATGCGCAGCTCAGGCTTGTTCAACCGCAGGTCCACATCGGGCGACTGGATGCCGGGATTCTGGGCGATGGCGTCGAGCATGCGGGTAGCCGTGGCGCTCAGCTCTTCGTAGCTGTCCGATGTCTGGATCACGTAGTTAAGCGGCCGCGAACGAAACCCCTGCCCCAGCGATGGCGGCGTGATGGGAAAGGCGTTCACCCCCGGCAAGCTGGAGATGCGCGATTGCATCTCGCGCGCCAACTGGAGTGTGCTGCGCTTGCGATCCTCCCAGTCCACGGTGCGGTAGACCACGCTGCCCTGCGACACGGTGGGGTTGCCAATACTGGCAAAAATGCGATCGAACTCAGGGTAGTCACGGCCGATTTTTTCCAGCTCCAGCGCATAGCGGTTGGTGTATTCGAGCGTGGACCCGTCGGGCGCGTTAATGCTGGCCAAAATGGTGCCGCGATCCTCCAGGGGCGAGAGTTCGTGGCGCATCTGCGGATACACCAGCACCACCCCGGCGCCACTAAGCACCATAACCCCTAGCACCAGCCAGCGCGCCTGGAACACTCCCGTGCGCCAGCCGCCCCCGCCCCAGCGGGCCGTGACCAGCCAGCGCAACAGGCGACCATAGGCGTTTGAAAGCGCGGTAAGCCAGCGCTCCATGCTGCGATCAAACCAGTGCGGGTTGGGGTTGTGCTTGAGCAGCAGCGAACACATCATGGGCGAGAGCGTGAGCGCCACAAAGCCAGACACCACCACCGCGCCCGCCAGCGCCAGCGCAAACTCGACAAACAACCGCCCGGTGCGCCCGGGGGTAAAAGCCAGGGGGGCATACACCGCCACCAAGGTCAGTGTCATGGCCACAATGGCAAAGCCGATTTCCCGCGCACCTTTGATGGCGGCAGAAAACGGGTCCAGCCCTTCCTCGATGTGGCGGTAGATGTTCTCCAGCATGACGATGGCATCGTCCACCACCAGCCCGATGGCCAGCACCAGGGCCAGCAGCGTGAGGGTGTTGATGGAAAACCCCGCCAGCTGCATCAGCGCAAAGCTGCCGATCAGGCTGACCGGAATGGTGATGATGGGAATGATGGAAGCGCGCACCGTGCGCAGGAACACAAAGATCACCAGCGCCACCAGCAGCACGGCTTCAAAGATGGTGGTGTAGACGTTCTTGACCGAGCGGTCGATGAAGCGCGAGTTGTCGTTGGCAATGTCCACCATCACGTCGGCGGGCAGATCGGCCTTCAGGATGGGCAGCATGGCGCGCACGCCATCCGACAGTTCCAGCGGGTTGGCCGTGGTCTGGCGGATCACGCCCACCGAGATGGCTTCGCGCCCGTTGAGCCGCACGCGGCTGCGGTCGCTGGCGGGGCCTTCTTCGACACGCGCCACATCGCTCACGCGCACGGGGAAACCATTGACGGTGCGCACCACAATCTGCGCAAACTGCGCGGCCGTGACCAGGTTGGTCTGCGATGTGACGCTGAACTCGCGTTGCTGCGACTCGATGCGCCCGGCGGGCAGCTCCAGGTTGTTGCGGCGGATGGCGTCCTCGATGTCTTGCGTGGTGAGCCGGTAGCCCGCCATGCGCTGCGGGTCGAGCCACACGCGCATGGCATAGCGGCGCTCGCCATAGATGGGCACATCGGCCACGCCGCTCACCGTCTGCAGCCGGGGTTTGACGATGCGGTTGAGCAGGTCGTTGATTTGCAGGGGCGAGAGGGTGTCGCTGCTGAAGGCCAGCCACATCACCGGGAAGGCATCGGCCTCGACCTTGGCAATGACGGGTTCGTCCACCGCGTCGGGCAGGCGGTTGCGCACACGGGCGGTGCGGTCGCGCACCTCGGCGGCGGCGTTGTCGGCGTCTTTTTCCAGGCGGAAGCGCACCGAAATCTGGCTGCGCTCAGCGCGGCTGATGGAGGTGATGACATCTACCGCATCGATGCCGGCAATGGAGTCCTCCAGCGGCTTGGTGACCTGCGACTCCATCACCTCGGCGGATGCACCGGCGTAGCTCACGCTGACGGTCACCACGGGCTCGTCGATCTTGGGATATTCGCGCACCGACAGGCGGGTAAAGCTCACCGCGCCAATCAGGAGCACCAGCAGCGACAGCACGGTGGCCAGCACTGGGCGGCGGATGGAAATTTCAGCAAGTTGCATGGTGGTGCGGGAAGCGGGTCAGCGGGCCTGGGAGGCGCCCTCGGCGGGCGCTTGCGGCAGATCGACCACACGCACGGCCATGCCATCGCGCTGCACCCGCTGCTGCCCGGCCGTCACCACCGTGTCGCCGGGATTCAGCCCTTCGCGCACCTCCACCATGCCGTCATGGCGGGCGCCCAGCCGCACGGCAACACGCTGCACCACTGTCGTGCCACCGTCCTTGCCGGGCTGCAGGGTATAGACATAAGGACTCTCGCCCTGGGGCACGATGGCTTCTTCGGGGACCACCAGCGCATCGGGGCGCTCGCCCAGACGCAGCATGACGCGCGCGAACATGCCGGGGCGCAACTGCAGGTGGGAGTTGGCAATGCTGGCGCGCACCATCACCGAACGGCCATTGGCGTCGATCTGCGGATCCATCGCGCGCACCTCGGCGCTATAGCTTTTGCCCGGTATGGCATCCAGCGTAACCTGCGCAACCTGGCCCACACGCACCTGGCCTTGGTAGCGCTCGGGGAGCCGGAAATCGACGAATACGCTGTCGATGTCCTCGATGTTCACGATGTCGGAACCGTCTTTGAGGTAGTCGCCCACACTCACATTGCGAATCCCGGCAATGCCGTCAAACGGCGCCACGATGCGCAGGCGCGCTGCCGTAGCTTCGGCCAGGGCCAGCTTGGCCTGTGCCACCTGCAGATTGGCGGCGCTTTCGTCGAGCGAGCGCTGGCTGACAAAGCCCTGCGCCACCAGTTCCTTGTTGCGCTGGTGGTTGGCCTGCGCAATCGACAGCTCGGCCCGTGCCTGCTGCACCTGGGCGCGGGGCAACTGGTCGTCGAACTGCACCAGCAACTGGCCCTTGCGCACCCGGGCACCGTCGCTGAACTGGAGTTGGGTGACGCGCCCGCTCACCTCGGGGCGCAGCACCACGCTGCGGCGCGAACGCAGGCTGCCCACCGCCTGCGCCTCGTCGTGCAGGGCCATGGTGCGCACCCGCGCTACCTCTACGCTGACGGGTTTTTGCGCCCCTTCCTTGCCAGGCCCAGGCTTGCTGGCACCCTGCGTCTGCACGCCCCCCGGCGCAGTGGAGAGGGCGCCCCTTTGCAGGCGCCATGCGGCAGTGCCAGCCACGGCCAATCCGATGGCTGCGATGAAAAGATAGCGTGCTTTGAAAGCCATGTGGAGACGTACCGGGTTACACCATGGAGCAATGTAGCAGCGCGCACCCCCGGGCGTTGCCCGGGCCGCACATACCCACCAGGGTAGGCGGCGGTCTTTACCGGGGCTTTACAACAACGGAGTGCTTCAACGGCGGCCCAGCGCCTGGTCTACGCCCAGGTTGGCCAGCGCATCGGCGCGCTCGTTGCCCGGATCGCCTGAATGGCCCTTGACCCAGCGCCAGTCAATCTGGTGGCCGCCCTGCGCCACCAGCGCATCCAGGCGCTGCCATAGTTCCACGTTTTTGACAGGCTGCTTGGCAGCGGTGCGCCAGCCCCGGGCCTTCCAGCCGTGGATCCATTCAGTGATGCCCTTGCGCACGTATTCGCTGTCAAGAAACAGAGTGACGGCGCAGGGGCGTTTGAGCGCCGTGAGGGCCTCGATCACCGCCAGCAATTCCATGCGGTTGTTGGTGGTGCCCAACTCGCCACCAAAAAGCTCTTTCTCGGTCGGGCCCGAGCGCATCAACACGCCCCAGCCGCCCGGGCCGGGGTTGCCCTTGCAGGCTCCGTCGGTATAAATCTGTACCTGGTTCACTCAATGTTCCTGTCGGTCAATGTTTTTTCTCTGTGCGCCGTGCAATCGGCATGGTGGCCGTGGCGCGCTGCGGGCTGGTGCGCCAGGCGGGTTCGAGCAGACGCACGCCATGCACCCGCTTGATGCCGACCACAAAATAGGCGGCGCCAAGTATGGGCCAGCAGCGGTCGCCCACCGGGTCCATCCATGAAAATTTTTCCAGCCACTGTTCGGTGCGCACCGCCGGACGGTAGCAACCAAACTGGGCGTCATCCACTTCGAAGTTGAGCAAGCGCAGCCAATCGCGCAAGCGCCAATAACCAATGAATTCGTTCACATCGGGCAAAAACGAACGACCGCGCCCGCCGCTCAAACGGCGATACAGGCGAATGCGGCGCTGGCGCAGCCCCCACAGGCTGGCCGGGTTGATGCCCGTGATGACCACGCGCCCCTCAGGCACCAGCACACGTGCCACCTCGCGCAGGGCAGTGTGCGGGTCGTGGCTCAATTCCAGCGCATGGGGCAGCAACACCAGATCGAGGCTGTTGTCTGGAAATGGCAGTGCCACAGCATGGCTGAGCAGGTCAGGAATCGGGCCCGCACCCGGGGCAGGGGCCTCGTCCAGTGCCAGCCAGCGGTGCGGCATGCGGTTGGCGCGCAAGCCATCGAGCAGGGGCATTCCGAGTTGCAGACTGTGGTATCCAAAGACGTCGGCCACGGCCTCGTCAAAGCGCGCCTGCTCCCAGCCCAGCACGTAGCGTCCGGCCGGTGAATCGAACCAATGGTGCAAACCTATAATTTGATCGCTCATGAAACTGCTTGCATTGCCCGCCTTCTCCGACAACTACCTGTGGCTGCTGCACGACGAGCACCATGCGGTGGTGGTCGATCCCGGCCAGTCAGAACCTGTCCTGCAGGCCCTCCAAGAGCGAGGACTGCAGTTGCAGGCCATTCTAGTCACGCACCACCATGCCGACCATGTGGGCGGCGTGCAGGCGCTGCGCGAAGCCACGGGAGCCGCGGTTTATGGCCCTGCACGCGAGCGCATTCCAGCCCCCTTCACACCGTTGGCGCAGGGCGACCGGGTGGACGTGCTGGGCCTGTGCTTTGACGTGATCGATGTGCCAGGCCACACCGCCGGGCACATTGCGTACTACTGCCCACAGGGGAATGGCGCGCCCCTGCTGTTCTGTGGCGACACCCTGTTTTCCGGCGGCTGCGGCCGTTTGTTTGAAGGCAGCCCAGCGCAGATGCTGGCCTCGCTGGACGCACTGGCCGCCTTGCCGGGCGACACGCAAGTGTGCTGCGCCCATGAGTACACACTTTCGAACCTGAAATTTGCCCGCGCCGTGGAACCCGGCAACGCAGACCTGCTCCACTACAGCAGCCGCTGCGAGGCGCTGCGTGCACAGGGCCTGCCTACACTGCCCTCACGCATCGCCACAGAGCGCGAGATCAACCCCTTCCTGCGCACCCGCACGCCTGCAGTGGCTACGGCTGCAGCAGGCTTTGACCCATCCACCCCCACGCAGGATGCCGTCGCTGTACTAGCGGCCCTGCGTGCATGGAAAAACGAATTCCGATGAAGTTTCTGCACATTGCCTGCCTGTCAGGCCTGCTCTGGCTGACCGGCTGCGCCACCCCCGTGGGCACCGAGAACACCACCAGCAACACGCCCGCGATCCCGACTGAGGCCCCGGCCGCGCCACCCACCCCCATCATCCCTTCGGGCCCACTGCGGCCGATTGCCTCGGCACAGGCCACGGGCCAGCAGGTGATGCCGCTGTTTACGCCGTCGGACCTGTGGGACCGCATTCGCCGCGGTTTTGCCATGCCCAACCTGCAGCATGAGCTGGTGCAAGACCGCGAGCAGTGGTATGCCACCCGCCCCGAATACATGCAGCGCATGACCGAGCGTTCACGCAAGTACCTGTTCCATATCGTCGAGGAACTGGAACGCAGGGGCATGCCGACCGAGCTGGCGCTGCTGCCCTATATTGAAAGCGCCTTCAACCCGCAGGCGGTTTCCACGGCCAAGGCTGCGGGCATGTGGCAGTTCATGCCCGCCACGGGCAATTATTTCGATCTCAAACAGAACGCTTTCCGCGATGACCGGCGCGACGTACTCGCCTCGACACGCGCGGCACTGGACTATCTGCAAAAGCTTTACGGCATGTTTGGTGATTGGCACCTGGCTCTGGCGGCCTACAACTGGGGGGAAGGCAGCGTAGGCCGCGCCATCGCCCGCAACCAAAAGGCGGGCCTGGGCACCAGCTATACCGATCTGACCCTGCCGGGCGAGACACGCATGTATGTCCCCAAGCTGCAGGCGGTGAAAAACATCGTGGCCCGTCCCGACGCCTATGGCACCGAATTGCCACTGATCGAGAACCACCCCTACTTCCAGACCGTGGACATCAGCCACGATATTGACGTGGCCCTGGCGGCTCGCCTGGCAGGGGTGCGCGAGGAAGATTTCAAGGCCCTGAATCCATCGTTGCACCGCCCCCTAATCCTGGCAGCCGGCACGCCACAAATCCTGCTGCCCTGGGACAACGCCAAGGTGTTCGAACGCAATTTCGAGGCCTACAACCAGGGGCAGTATGCGAGCTGGACCGTCTGGACCCTGCCCTCAACCATGTCGACGGCCGAAGCTGCACGCCGGGTAGCCATGGCCGAGTCAGACCTGCGCTCCATCAACGGCATCCCACCGCGCATGCTGATCAAGGCGGGTTCCGCGCTTATCGTGCCCCGCTCCACCACATCACGCGCTGACGTCGCCGAAAGCGTGGCCGACAACGGTCAGATCTCGCTCACGCCCGAGCAGGTCACACGCCGCACCACGGTGCGCGCGCGCAAGAACGAATCGGTCGCCAGCATTGCCCGGCGCTACCGTGTCAGCGCAGCCAACGTGGCCGACTGGAACGACGTGAAGGCCAGCGCCGCCTTCAAGGTCGGCGAACAGGTCGTATTGTTTGTGCCAGTACGCGCCGCATCGCCAGCGCAAGCCCGCTCGGGCAAGCGCACAGCCAGCAAAAGCGCCCCGGTACGCCGGGGCGGCAAACCCTCCAAAGTCAAGCGCCGCTAAGCCGCGAAGGCGGCGATCATGGCGCAGGTGTTTCGTCCCAGGCCGTACGCACCGTACGACAAGGCGGGACAACCTCACCCAGAGGCGTGCAGTTCGCCGCTCTTAAAACCGCCACTGGTGCAGACCGAGCAAGCCCAAGATACCAATGGTGATCAAGTACAAAGCCACGATGGTGCTGAGCAAGCGCGGAAACGCCAAGACGAGGATGCCTGCAACCAGGGAGATCAGGGGTGTAATGCTGAGATGAAGCGTCATAAGAAAAAAACAAAGGGGTTCACACAATCCGAATGACGGAGTATCGGCGCATCAGGCACTGAATTGTTGCTTGGCCTTGCGCGCAAATTCCTGCGTATAGGCTTGTGCCAGTCCAGAGGGACGGGCATCGAGGGTCGGATCCAGAAGCGCCAGCGTCTGCGCTGCGGTCTGTACACCGCCCTCGGGCACCAGACCATCGGGCGAGACGGACTCCCGCACGCTGCCCAGCGCCGCCAGGAAGAGACGGCGATCACCCATCAACGCCTCGGTGGGCACCACCTTGAGGACATCCGCCGGGGCTGCTGTCTGCAGCCATTTGAGTGCGTGCACCACACCATCGGCCAGCGCCTGTGCCCTCGCAGGATGCGCCTGCAGAAACTGCGGCGGCGCGACCAGGCAACTGCCGGGCAGGGTTCCACCGAACACGGCCTGCGCACCCGCCAAGCTGCGGGTGTCGTACACCACGCGCAGCTCCCGGTTGCGCTCAAGCCGGGCCATGGCCGGGCCGCCATGGCACAGCGCTTGTACCTTGCCAGCCCGCAGGGCCGCCACAGCCTGGGCCCCATCGCCTACCACCACGAAACCCACCTCCTGCACCCCGGCACGCTCCAGCACCCGCTGCACCATGGCGTGCGCAAGTCCGCCCCATTCATTCACACCGATCTTGCAGCGGCGCAGGTCCTGGGGGGTACGGTAGTGGGGTAACGCGCGGGAGGAAATGGCCAAGACCAGTTGCGGCGTCCGCGCCTGCAACACCAGCGAACGCACGGCCTGGGAACGGCCCTGGGAACGCACGGCATGCTCAAAGCCCATGGCTCCTACGTCCGCCACACCATCCTGGACGGCCTGCAGCGCCAGCGCGTCATTGGGATACGAGAGCCAGGTGACATCCACACCCTCGGGCCGAAAAAAGTCCAACTGGGTCGCGATGGTCAGCGGCAAGTGCCGCAGCGCATATCCCTCCCCGCCCCCCACGGCCACCCGCACCCGTGCAGGCGGTGCAGAGGCACGTACACGCAGCGTCGGCAGCAAGACAGCCACCGCCAGGGCAGAAACAGCCCCCAGGGTGCGGCGGCGAAGAAAGGAGAAAGACACTGTGAACCGTTCCGAATTGGTGCGTTGCAGCAATTTTGCCCAATCCCTGCGGGTAACGCATCAGGGAGAGCCCGTTCGGATTTCTACGTACCGCCCTTTCGACCCGGGCCGGTTACCACCGGCTCAGCGGTAGCCGAGAAAGAAAATGGCAATGTTCACGAAAAAGGCCGCTCCCCAGACCGCGCTGCGCACCCGGGGCATGTCAGACACATACATCAAGATGTAAAACAAGCGCAAAAACACATACAGCACTGCCAGCAGATCCAGCACCACCTGCCCTGCGCCAAGCTGGTGCGCCACCAGCACCGCCGCAATGAAGAACGGCAGCGCCTCAAAGCTGTTGGCCTGTGCTGCATTGGCCCGGGCTGAGGCGCCCGACTGCTGCGCCAGCCAGGCTCGCGGGTCGTGGTTGTCGTACCCGCCTTGAGAACGTTTTTTACCAAAACTTCCCCGTTTAGCAAGAACGGAACACAGCAAGGGCAGCAAGGCCGCCACGAAAACGCACCAGTAGGCGACGGTGAAGTGGGGCAACATGATGGTATTTATTCCGGTAAAAAAGGCCTCAGACGCTCTATTTAAAAGCGCCAAAAGCTATAAATTAGATAGCAATATTAGCGCCGATCAGCCAGGGCATGGGCAATGGTACCCAGGTCCACGTATTCCAACTCGCTGCCCACGGGCACGCCCCGTGCCAGGCGCGTCACCTCCAGCCCCCGCGCCTTGAGCGCTTCACCAATCACATAGGCGGTGGTCTCGCCTTCGGCGGTGAAATTGGTGGCGAGAATCACCTCTTGCACCACGCCATCGGTGGCGCGCTGCAGGAGTTTTTGCACACCAATGTCCTTCGGACCCACACCATCGAGCGGCGACAACCGCCCCATGAGTACAAAGTAAAGCCCCTGGAAAGCCCCGGTCCGCTCCAGCGCCGACTGGTCGGCCGGTGTTTCCACCACGCACAACCGTGTTGCGTCACGCCCCGGATCCAGACAGGTATTGCAGACCTCGGCCTCCGTGAAGGTGTGGCAGCGCGTGCAATGCTTCACATGGTCCGCTGCGTGCGCCAGCGCCTGTGCCAGCACCTGGGCCCCCGCACGGTCATGCTGCAGCAAATGAAAGGCCATGCGGGCCGCCGACTTCGCCCCCACCCCCGGCAGCCGCCGCAGAGCCTGGACCAGTTCCTCAAGCGCGTTGGTGGAGGACATGGAAAGTGGATTTCAGGCTGCAAACTCCGCCCTCAAGGACGCAGCGAGCGATTGGGAGGCTGACGAAGCACAGGAACCATGACGTACTTTCGGTACGCGAGGCTTCCGAGGGCCGCCCAACAACGCCGACAGCCGGTGCAGTAGCCAACATCAGAAAGGAAATTTCATGCCACCCGGCAGGCCGGGCATGCCCTGGGTGAGTTTGCCCATCTTCTCGGCCGAGGTGTCCTCGGCCTTGCGCACCGCGGCATTGAAGGCAGCCGCCACCAGGTCTTCGAGCATGTCCTTGTCTTCAGCCAACAGGCTGGGATCAATGGTGACCCGCTTGACGTCGTGCTTGCAGGTCATCAGCACCTTCACCAGCCCGGCGCCCGCCTCGGCCTCCACCTCGATGTGGGCCAGTTCGTCCTGCGCCTTCTTGAGGTTGTCCTGCATGGCCTGCGCCTGCTTCATGAGACCGGCGAGTTGTCCTTTGTTGAACATGGAAAGAGTCCTTTCGTGAATAGAAATAAGGGGATCAGAGGGGCTGAATGCTGCCGGGCACGATGCGAGCGTCAAACTCGCGCACCATGGTCTGCACAAAGGGATCGTTCATGACGATGTCCTGCGCACGCTGCTGGCGTGCGCTCTCAAGGGCGGCATTGCGGCGGGCGGGGCTGTCGATGACCACACCCAACTCCACGCTGATGCGCTGCGCGTGGCCCGCCGCAGCCAGCGCACCGCGCAGACGCTCACGCGTGGTGGGCTGGTTCAGCGATTCCCGCTCCACGCGCAGCAACCAGTGCTCGCCATCACGGGCCACCAATTGTGCTTGCAACGCCAGTTCGCGCACCAGCGCTGTGATCGCCTCGCTGGCCACCAACTGCTGCACCGCGGCGTGCCAGATTCCACCTTCTTCGGTGGGCGTGAAACGGGCGGCAGCGGCGCGCCCTGCACCACCGGCCTGCGGCTGCAGGCGTGGGCCTGGCTCGGACGTCTGCCGTACAGGAATGGCGACGACTGCGGGTGCTGGCTCAACAGGTGCAGGCTGGGGAGGCGCCGTGGTTGCTGCAGCCACGCCTTCAGCGGTACGCACAGGAAGCACCTGGGTTGCGTGCAAAGCCGGGACAGGGTCAGCGCTGAAACCGACAGAAGGCACCGCGTCTGGCAAGGGCTCTTCTGCTACCAAATAAATAGCTTCTTGCGCTTTACCAGTAAGGACTAGAGCCTGTTTTTCTTCAAATTCTTGTGATGCTGGAGCAGGGGGCTCTGCCGCCGCTGCAGACACCTGTACTGCGGCAGGTGCGGGCGTTGGTGCCGCAGAAATCGCCGGTGGCAGCGTTAAGGCGGCGCGGTCAGGTTGCGCCAGTGTTTTTTTTTCTGGGGCGCCACCTTCGGGCTTGAAAGCCAGCAGACGCAGCAGCACCATGGTGAGCGCCGCATATTCGTCGGGGGCCAGACCCAGGTCGCCACGCCCGTGCAGGCAGATGCTGTAGAGCAGCTGGGTCTCGTCGGCCGGCAACAATGCCGCCAGGCGCGCCGTTTCAGCGGCATCGGGGTCTTCGGCGTCGGTCGGTCGTCCTTCCATTCCAGGAACTGCCTGCAGCACGGCCATGCGCTGCAGCACGGCCGCCATGTCCTCCAGCGTCGAGGCCGCCGACAGACCATTGAGGCGCAGCACATCCACGGTTTCGATCACGGTCCGACCATCACCCAGCGCCAGCGCATCAATCAGGCGAAACACATAGCTGCGGTCTACGCTGCCCAGCATCTGGCGCACGGCTGCTTCTTCGATCTGCCCACAACCAAAGGCAATAGCCTGGTCGGTCAGGGACAGCGCATCACGCATCGAGCCGCGTGCGGCCTGTGCGAGCAGGCGAAGCGCCTGGGGTTCGGCCACCACGTTCTCGGCCTGCAGCACCTGCGCAAGATGCGCCCGCACGGTTTCAGGCGCCATGGGGCGCAGATTGAACTGCAGGCAGCGGCTCAGCACCGTGACCGGCACCTTCTGCGGGTCGGTCGTGGCCAAAACGAATTTAAGGTACTCGGGCGGCTCCTCCAGCGTCTTGAGCATCGCATTGAACGCCGTGTTGGTCAGCATGTGCACTTCGTCGATCATGAAGACCTTGAAGCGGCCCTGCACCGGCTTGTAGACCGCTTGCTCGAGCAGGCTCTGCACCTCGTCCACACCACGATTGGAGGCTGCGTCCAGTTCGGTGTAATCAACAAAACGGCCGCTATCGATGTCCCTGCATGCCTGGCATTGCCCGCACGGTGTGGCCGTGATGCCACCCTGCCCATCCACACCCTGGCAATTGAGCGATTTGGCCAGGATGCGCGACACCGTAGTCTTGCCCACGCCACGCGTTCCTGTAAAAAGATAGGCATGGTGCAGCCGCTGCTGGGTAAGCGCATTGGTCAGCGCCTGCACCACATGTTGCTGCCCCACCATCTCGGTGAAGTTGCGCGGACGGTACTTGCGGGCGAGCACGAGGTAAGACATCGGGGCGATTCTACGGGCTACGCAAGCCCCGCGCGCCCGAACGACGCACCAACTGAGCGTACAATCGACAGTGACGGGCCTCCCCGCATGGTGAAGCGGCCAACCGGGTCAGGTGGGGAACCAAGCAGCCCTAACTGTGGAGCCAGTGCCGGGGGTAAGGCTCGTCAACTTCTTCAGGCTTTCAATAGCCGTCCATCGGCAGCCCCTTGCGGCTGCGGTGCCTGCAGCACAAAGCCTGCGCGCCTAGCGCATCCTCCTCATAGCCCAAAGACGATTCCATCCTGATGTTCCATGGAACGCAGAATTCTGTGCGAGCGCCGTCAACAAAAAAACCCGAACTTCTTTCGAAATTCGGGTTTTTTCTATTACTTGGGGTGGCTGATGGGGCTCGAACCCACGACAACAGGAATCACAATCCTGACTTTTTAGTATTTGCCCCCGTTGATTGGTGCTGATAGAATCAATACAAATCAACAACTTACAC
>Ga0209476_10001046_pt1 | contig 18949 bp, 21 predicted proteins | sample KloWWTrecipitate_FD_187179 | JGI IMG/M metagenome (GOLD analysis project Ga0209476, IMG submission 187179) | Active sludge microbial communities from Klosterneuburg, Austria, studying microevolution and ecology of nitrifiers - Klosterneuburg... | ecosystem: Engineered > WWTP > Aerobic digester... | reverse complement strand
TGAACGCCGACGAGATCCTGGTGCTCGACCAGGGCCGCATCGTCGAGCGCGGCACGCACCGGGCGCTGCTCGATCGCGACGGCGCCTACGCCCAGATGTGGGCGCTGCAACAGCAGGAAGAAGCCGAGCAGGAGACGGCTTAGACAAGTCGATTTCGCGGGCATAGAATGCCCGCTCGAAGAACAATCCACCCCGGAGGAGACTGCCATGAAACGACACGCCGTACTGCAGGGACTGACTTTTGCCGCCGGCCTGCTCGCCACCCTTCCCGCCCTGTCGCAGGACGCCGGCACCCTGAAGAAGATCAAGGACAGCGGCAGCGCCACTATGGGCGTACGCGAATCCTCCGGCGGCCTCTCCTTCACCGTCGGCGACGGCAAGTTCGCCGGCTTCCATGTCGAGCTGTGCCAGCGCGCCCTGGCCGACGTGCAGAAGCAGCTCGGCATGGCGAAGCTCGACATCAAGTACCAGCCGGTGACCTCGCAGAACCGCATCCCGCTGGTGCAGAACGGCACGGTCGACATCGAGTGCGGCTCGACCACCAACAACACCGCGCGGCAAAAGGACGTCGCCTTCGCCGTCACCACCTACGTCGAGGAAGTGCGCATCGCCGTCAAGGCCAGCTCCGGCATCACGTCGATCGCCCAGCTCAACGGCAAGAACGTCGCCACCACCACCGGCACCACCTCGGTGCAACTCCTGCGCAAGCACGAGCGCGCCACCGGCGTGGACTTCAAGGAAGTGTTCGGCAAGGACCACGCCGACAGTTTCCTGCTGCTCGAGTCCGGCCGCGCCGACGCCTTCGTCATGGACGGCCAGATCCTCGCCGGCAACATCGCCAAGTCGAAGAACCCGGCCGACTTCAGGATCGTCGGCGAGGTGCTGGCTGTCGAGCCGATCGCCATCATGATCCGCAAGGACGACCCGGCCTTCAGGAAGGCGGTCGACGACAGCCTGAAGGCGCTGATCAAGTCGGGCGAGATGGCGAAGATCTACGACAAGTGGTTCATGCAGCCGATCCCGCCGGCCAATACGCGCATCGGCCTGCCGGCCTCGGAAGCGACCAAGGCCGCCTGGGCCAATCCCAACGACAAGCCTGCGGAAGACTACGCGAAGAAGTAATTCTTCCCCCCTCTCCCGCGCCCCGAAGGAAGTACCCTTGGGGTGCTGGCGGGAGAGGGCCGGGGTGAGGGTGGCAGGCCTTTACCCCTCACCCCAACCCTCTCCCCGCGTGCGGGGAGAGGGAGTTGAAAGCGCACCATCGTGAGCACCTGGGACTGGCAGGTCTTCTGCAAGGACACCATCGACGGCGAGATCGTGCCGCGCTGCTTCGGCGGCGCCGGCGACATCACTTACCTCGACTGGCTGCTCTCGGCCTGGGGCTGGACGATCTCGGTGTCGCTGCTGGCGCTGCTGGTGGCGCTGGTGCTCGGCTCGATCATGGGCATCCTGCGCACCGCGCCGCATCGCGGGCTGGTGCTGCTCGGCAACGCCTGGACCGAACTGTTCCGCAACATCCCGCTGTTGGTGCAGATTTTCCTCTGGTACCACGTCGTGCCCTCCCTCGTCCCGCCGCTGCGCGGCGTGCCGAGCTTTATCCTGGTGGTGCTCGGGCTGGGCCTGTTCACCTCGGCACGCATTTCCGAACAGGTCAAGGCCGGCATCCAGTCGCTGCCGCGCGGCCAGCGCATGGCCGGGCTGGCGATGGGATTCACCCTGCCGCAGACCTACCGCTACGTCATCCTGCCGATGGCCTTCCGCATCGTCATCCCGCCGCTCACCAGCGAGTCGATGAACATCGTCAAGAACTCGGCGGTGGCTTTCGCCGTCAGCATCTCCGAGCTGACCCTGTTCGCCCTGCAGGCGCAGGAGGAAACCTCGCGCGGCATCGAAATCTATCTCGCCGTCACCGGCCTGTATTTCATCACCGCCTTCGCCATCAACCGCGTGCTGCATTTCGTCGAGCAGCGCGTGCGCGTGCCGGGCATGATCGGGGGCGGCCAATGAACCTCGATTTCGCCTTCCTCACACCGCAGATCCTCTCCAGCTACGTGCTGAAGGGTTTCATCTTCTCGCTGCAACTCACCTTCATCGCCATGCTCGGCGGCATCGCGCTGGGCACCGTCCTCGCGCTGATGCGCCTCTCAAGCAAGCCCTGGCTGACGCTGCCGGCCGCCGCCTACGTGAATACCATGCGCAGCATCCCGCTGGTGATGGTGATCCTCTGGTTCTTCCTGCTCATCCCGCTGGCGATCGGCCGCCCGCTCGGCGCCGAGATGTCGGCCATCATCACCTTCACCCTGTTCGAGGCGGCCTACTATTCGGAGATCATGCGCGCCGGCATCCAGAGCATCCCGCGCGGCCAGGTCGCCGCCGGCTACGCCTTGGGCATGCGTTACGGCCAGACCATGGGCCTGGTCGTGCTGCCGCAGGCCTTCCGCAACATGCTGCCGGTGCTGCTGACGCAGACCATCATCCTGTTCCAGGACACCTCGCTGGTGTACGCCATCGGCGCCTACGACCTGCTGAAAGGCTTCGAGGTCGCCGGCAAGAACTTCAACCGGCCGGTGGAAACCTATCTCGTCGCCGCCGTGCTGTATTTCATCATCAGCTTCAGCCTGTCGATGCTGGTGAGAAAATTGCAGCAGCGCATCGCAATAATCCGTTAGCCGGAACGCCATCATGCCCATGATCGAAATGAAAAACGTCAGCAAGTGGTACGGCGCCTTCCAGGTGTTGACGGATTGCAGCACCCAGGTCGAGAAGGGCGAGGTGATCGTCGTCTGCGGCCCCTCCGGCTCGGGCAAGTCGACCCTGATCAAGTGCGTGAACGGCCTCGAGCCCTTCCAGCAGGGCGAGGTGATCATCAACGGCATTTCCGTCGGCGACCCGAAGACCGACCTGCCGAAGCTGCGCGCCCGCGTCGGCATGGTGTTCCAGCACTTCGAGCTGTTCCCGCACATGTCGATCACGGAGAATCTCTCCATCGCCCAGATCAAGGTACTCGGCCGCGGCAAGGACGAAGCCCGCGAGCGCGGCCTCAAGCTGCTCGACCGCGTCGGCCTGCGTTCCCAGGCCGACAAGTTCCCCGGCCAGCTCTCCGGCGGCCAGCAGCAGCGCGTCGCCATCGCCCGCGCCCTCTCCATGGACCCGATCTGCATGCTCTTCGACGAGCCGACCTCGGCGCTCGACCCGGAGATGATCAACGAGGTGCTCGACGTCATGGTCGAACTGGCCCAGGAAGGCATGACCATGATGGTGGTGACGCACGAGATGGGCTTCGCGCGGAAAGTCGCGCACCGCGTCGTCTTCATGGACCAAGGTAGAATCGTCGAGGACGATAAAAAGGAGGCCTTCTTCGGCAGCCCGCGCTCCGAGCGCGCGCAGCAGTTCCTCTCCAAGATACTCCACCACTGAACGGTCGACATCGTAGGTCGGGCTTCAGCCCGACAACGGCGCCGATGTCGGGCTGAAGCCCGACCTACCAAGGGAGCAATGCACAATATGGCACAGACCGAAACCAAGAACATGGCACTGTTCTGCGACTTCGAGAACGTCGCCCTCGGCGTGCAGGAAGCGAAGTACGCCCAGTTCGACATCCGCAAGGTGCTCGAGCGCCTGCTGCTCAAGGGCAGCATCGTCGTCAAGAAGGCCTACTGCGACTGGGCGCGCTACAAGGATTTCAAGGCGCCGATGCACGAGGCCGCCTTCGAGCTGATCGAGATCCCGCACGTGCGCCAGTCCGGCAAGAACTCCGCCGACATCCGCATGGTGGTCGACGCCCTCGACCTCTGCTACACCAAGGCGCACGTCGACACCTTCGTCATCATCAGCGGCGACTCCGACTTCTCGCCGCTGGTCTCCAAGCTGCGCGAGAACAACAAGCTGGTGATCGGCGTCGGCGTGAAGAAGTCGACTTCCGACCTGCTCATGGCCAACTGCGACGAGTTCATCTACTACGACGACCTGGTGCGCGAGGAAGAGACGAAGAAGCGGACAGCGAAGAAGTCCGCCGCAAAACCAAAGGCCGCACCGAAAAATGAAAGCGGAGAATCGACCGATGAAGAGGATCGCAAGCAGGAAGCCATCGATCTCGTCCTGGAAACCATCGAAGCGCTTGCCGCCGAGCGCGCCGGCGAACCGATCTGGGGCTCGATGATCAAGCCGGCCATCAAACGCCGCAAGCCAGGCTTTACAGAGTCATATTACGGTTTCAAATCATTCGGCCAACTGCTTGAAGAAGCCAAGACGAGAAAGCTGATCGAATTGCAACGCGACGAAAAATCCAACAACTATATCGTGCGCACTTCGACGGGTTGAACCGGCAACCTTGTACGCCGTAGTGCAGGCACTGACTTTTCAGGGCAGTTGCTTCTTGTATGGCCGGCCGTGGAGCCAGTTCTTGATCTCCAGCGCCACTTCTTTCTCGAGACCAAGGAAACCGTGCGGCCCCATTGGACCACAGCCGTTGTCACGAACGGCTTCTCCGCCCCGGACTTCGATGACGGGATACTTATCGGCCAGTTTCCTGACAGGCCAGTAGGGTGTCCACTTGCACGGGTCATCTACATGGTGAACGAACAGCAGCGGGACGGGATACTCGGAGAAATCGAAATATCCCAGTGTACGATTCCCTTCGAAGATTGATGAGGTCAAAACAACACCGTCAATCTCCTTCCCAAGAGCTTTGCCGTTGTGTGCCGCCGATACCGTCCCCATGCTGGTACCGATGAGATAGATCTTCGCTCCCGGCAATCTGGTCTTGATGTCGGCGACCACCTGCCTGACATCATTCAGGTGGATGGCGCTCTGGCGGAAATGCTGGTCTTGCTCACGCTCCCACATATCCGAGGCCGAGTCGATGAGAACAACCGCCGTGTCGGAATCGCGGAAATGCATCCGCGCACGCACTACATAGCTGCTGCCTTGGGCAGACCACGTAATGCTGGGATACGTGCCTGTGAATTTTAGCGGCGCGACTCCACCCGTGAACAGCAAGGCAACGGCCTTTGGCGAACCTTCCTTTATCATCAAATACTGTTGCGTTACATCAGGCCGCGTGGTCAGTTTGACGATTTCCGCGGAAACAGGCTGAGCGTAGAGTCTTGCTGTTGGTATAACCAGTGTGATACCCAGCAGGATTTGAGCGAAACGACGAAACTGATTGCCTATCAAACGATCACGCATACCGCTTCCCCCTCCCGCAATTTGTGAATAACCCACTGTTTGATACCTTCACTCCCGATCAACCAGTTCCGCCGTGCTGCAGGGGCTGACTTTTTCCCGTCATCGATTTCAGGCAACCCCAAATCTCACCCATGCGACAGCGGCAGAAGGCGGCCTGTTGTGTATTACTGCCAGGGATTAACGATCTCCAGACCCGGGTAAGCGAAATCGCGCACATTGCGCGTGACCAATACCAGGCCGTAGTGCAAGGCAGTGGCCGCAAGCAGGCTATCGACGGCAGGTACGGGGCGGCCGATCTGCGATACCAATCTTCCCCAACGATCGGCAACGCGCTCATCCACCGGTAGCACCCTTTCGTTGAAAAACGCCGGGAGTTCCACTTCCAGCCAGTCCCCGAGTCTCGATCTCCGGTCACCGTGAGGCAGGTTCTCGATGCCTCTGCGGATTTCTCCTTGACTCAACACGCTTATGTACAACCCGGTTGCAGGTCGGCCAGCGAACCATTGGGAGACTCCCAAATTCGGTGCGCGACGGCGCAGTTCCGAGAGAACATTGGTGTCGACCAGATAGCTCAAAGCGGCTGCTCCCGGGTCAGACTCTTGTCCCGTTCGAACTCGACGTCCTCGGCACCATACAACGGCGAGCGCTGCATGAATTCGACCAGCGATTCGGTCGGCTGGGTCATCTTTTTGTATTCCGCTGCCGCAACGACCACTACCGCTTCGCGGCCGTGCCGGGTTACGGTCTGCGGCCCATCTTCCAGGGCTCGGTCTACGACCTCGCTGAAATGATTCTTGGCATCCTGCAATGCCCATGTCTTGCCCATGACGTTCTCCTATTCTGTCCAGTCTGGACAGAATTTAGCACTGGTCGTTGCAAATATCAAGCGGCGGCGGTCAGCGTCACCATGCCGAACAGGGCATGCGTCCAGGCAAGGCCGCCGACGATGCCCGGCGCAATAGGGGGCTGGCGTCGGCGAGGACGATCGAGGCAGGACGCTTCACGCCGTGCGGGCGAGCCAGGCGTCGAAGTCCTTCATGTCTTCCCGCAGCGTGGCGGGGCTGCCCTTGATGGCGGGGATGCCCAGGCGGGAGACATGCCGCATGAAGTCGATCAGCGCCATCCCGGCGAGGCGGGCTGCATGGCCGAGGGAGAGGCAGTCGTCCTTGAAGAGAGAAACTGCCAGCGCTGTGCGCAGGCGGACGGATTGCATATGTTCTCCCAGATGGATTATCCCGAAAACTTCACGGTCCGCATCTTGAGCCGCCTTGCGTTGGCAACCAAGGTCGCATCGAGCGTGGCCATCGCTTTTGCGCCCACTTCAAGCGCGACGGCAAGATGAAGCGCGTCGCCGGCTCGCAATCCATGCGACTGCTGCCGTGCCAGCCTCGCGCCTTCCTTGAAGGCCTGCCGGCTCACCGCAATCAGGCGTAGACCGGATTCGCAAAACGCCTCAAAGCCGCGCCAGGCGGCCCGCGCATCCTTTGCCCCAAGCATGCCGGACCGCTCCTTGAGCGAGAGCGCGCTGGCGAATTCCGTCACGATCCAATCGGATGACAGCAACGGGTCGGAACAGGTTTCGAACCAGGCATCCACGGCCGCGCTGGCCGGCTCCCGCACGAAAAGCGGAACGGCAGCGCTCGTGTCGAAGTAGATCATCAGTAGCGAGCCGCCTTGCGCATTTTTTCGACCACCGGTTCGGTTTCCGGCATGGCCTCGCGCAATTTGCGCATCTGTCCAAGAAATGCGGCTTTGTCGAAGGGCCTGGTCGGCACCAGGGTGATTTCACCGCTCGACGTGACTTCCGCCTCGACGCTGTCCCCCTCGCGCAGCCCCGCCTTGCGGGCGTACTCGCTCGGCAGCCGAACCGCCAGGCTATTGCCCCACTTCGCCACCTGCAATCGCACATTCATGCTGAAGGCCTTTATGTATATCCGCGTATATCCATAGTAGCACAAATCATCGGCAACCTTGGCGACGCGGGCTATTCAGCAGGGACTGACACGGTACGGCACGAGCTGGCGCCTGTGCCGTTCAATCCGCCCACGGATCGACAACTGCAACGCCCATCGCAGCAAACGGCGCCGTGTGACGAGACGCCACGGCCATGCCATTGGCCGCCGCGATGGCGGCGATGAGTCCGTCGGCCACGCCGACCGCCCGCCCCTGTGCCTGCGCTCTGGCCATTGCCTCGGCGTAGTTTCGGGTTGCCGCCAGATCGAAGTTGAGCGCCCGTCCCGCGAAAGTGGGAAGCACCTGGCTTTCCAACTGCTCGATCAGGCCGTTGCGGCGGCGGCCTGCGGGCAGGCGCGCCACGCCAAAGCGTAGTTCAGCCACCGTGACGACGGACAGGAACAGGGTTTCCAGAGGCTGCGCATCGAGCCAGGCGACCACGCGCGGTTCTGGCGCCGCACGCAGGGGTTCGGAAACCACATTGGTGTCGAGCAGGATCATTCGAAGCTGACCTGCCGAGGCAGGGATTGATCGCGCTGGTTGATCAGCGCCACCTCCTCATCGGTGAGCTTCATCTTGCCGCCAATGTTGGCCAGCAGGGAACCCAACTTCAAGCGACCTTGCGGCTTGACGGCCTCTTCCAGCAAGGCGCGCACCTCCGCTTCCGTGCTGCGCCCGTGTTGGGCGGCACGCACGCGCAAGGCGCGATGCACTTCGTCGGGCAGGTTGCGAACGGTCAGAACGGCCATGACGGCACCTCACATTGAAAGCTTCAATGCAGTCATTGTAGAGTTTCGCTGTCAATACAGCAAGGCGGCATTCCCGGACGAGAGGCCGCCAACCTTCAAGGGCCGGACGCCCGGCGCGAGGCGCCGATCAGCTCTTGAACTGCCCAACCAGGTGCTGCATCTGCCCGGCCAGCCGCTCCAGGCCTTCGCTGGCCTGCGCCGTCTGGCGCGAGACTTCCGCAGTTTGATTGGCGTTGCCGACGACCTCGGTAATATTGTCCGAGATGGCAGTAACGGCCCGACTCTGCTCGTTGGCGGATGTTGCGATCTGCGCGTTGAGGTGCGAGATGCGGCTGATCGACTCCATGATGCCGTCGATGACGCTTTGCGCCTGGTTGGCATAGCGCACCCCGACTTCACTGCTCGACTTTCCGGCAGCCATGGCGTCGACGGCGCGGCCGCTGCCTTCCTTGATGCGCACGACCATTTCGCGGATTTCGTGGGTGGAATGCGTAGTGCGCTCAGCGAGCTTCCTCACTTCGTCGGCGACGACGGCGAAGCCGCGCCCCTGCTCGCCGGCGCGCGCCGCCTCGATGGCGGCGTTGAGCGCAAGCAGGTTGGTCTGGTCGGCGATGTCGGCGATAACCGAGAGCACGCCGTCGATGCGGTTGGTGTCGTCCGCCAGTTGTTGCACCACCGTGGCGGCGGCGTTGATCTGCACGGCAAGCCCCTGGATGCTGTTGATCGACTCGTTGATCACCTGCCGGCTCTTTTGCGCCTCGACATCGGCAGCGCCGGAGGCGTCCGAGCCGATGGCGGCATTCTGGCTGACCTCGGCGACCTGCTGGGTGACCCGCCGCGCCGATTCGGCCATGGTGTCGGTCAGATCCTTTTGCTGCAGGGCGCCGGCGTTGGCACGCTCGCTGATCTTCGAGGTCTCTTCCGCCGCGTGCGCCAACTGGACGGAATTTTCGGCGAGCTGGCGGAAGACATCCTGCAGCCGCGCGATGAACACATTAAACCAGTGCGCAACCTCGCCGAACTCGTTGCCGCGGATTTCGGTCAGGCGCTTGGTGAGATTGGCCTCGCCCTCGGCGATGTCCTGCAGGGCGCTTTTGATGCTCTCCAGCGGCCGGATTACCACGGCGGCGATGCCCAGATAGAGCGACACGATGATGATGACGTCGAGCGCGACGATCTGGGCCAGAAGCCACCACAGGTTTTTTTTCAACGCCTCGTCCAGCTTGGCGGTGGTCATGGCGATGGTGACGGAGCCCACCGGCGTCGGCTTGCCGGCGTTGTCGTACTGAATGTCCACCTTGCGCGCCGGGCCATCCGCTTGCGACGGGGTTGCTGTCGACTCGATCTTGCCGTCCGGGTCGCGCACCACGCCACCTGTCACTTTGCCGGCCTCGTTCATCGCGACGAGAGAGTGCAGCAATACCGAATTGGCTTCCGACTTGAGCGTCTTGAGCAGCAGATCCTGGTCAAGGTTCCACATGATGGTGGGCAGCGAAATCTGAAGACGCGCCGAGACGCTGTTCAATTCGCTTTCCACCTGCTGATCCCTGTCTCTGACTGCGAGAAAATAGCTGAAGCCGCCAAACCCGGCCAGCACCAGCGTGATGACGATCACAAACATCAGGGTCAGCCGCCCGCTGATCGTTTTCAGGTAGCTCATCTTGTTTTCCTCCAGCCACATTTTGGCGGCCACCCGGCCCTCGGCTGCGGGAAGGGCCGGGACGCCCGGGTGCTCAGTCGGCGTACGGCCTGTCGATCGGGTCCATGATCTTCGAGAACTGGCCGCTGTCACGCAGCTTCTTGATAGCCTCGCTCAGGAACTTGTCGGTGGCCGCGCTCTTGCCGCCTTTGGGCAGGATGATCTTCACGTCGAAACGCTTGTAGAGCTGACGCTTGACGTTGCCCAGGTTGTTGGTCTTGATGATCGGGTCGGAGGCGGCATCGGCAAAGATGAAGCCGTCGATGCGTCCCAGATCGAGCTTCTTCAGGCTGCTCTCCAGGTTCGTGGAGGGCTTGATGTCGAAGGGGAAGTAGGCCACGTGTGCGGAATCGGTCTCCACAGCGGCGCCGGCCAGCTTGTTGACGTCCAGCGCCTTGGCCTTGTTCGTATACAGCACGAAATTGACGTGGAAGATGGTTTCCGTCGATAGCCCGAAATTGGCCTTCGCCATGTCGATCGGCTTGATGAGCGGCATGTGGAAGTCGACCTTGCCTGACTCCACATCGCTCATCGAGCGGGCGAAGGGCACGACCTGCCACTCGATCGATTTGCCCGAGGCCGCCGCAATGGCCTTGACCAGATCGACCAGCACCCCCTTGTCCTGGCTCTCGGCATAGACGGGCATTTGTGCGATGCTGGCCTTGTAGTCGGCGGCCGTCGCGGCAATCGAGATCGACGCCAGGGCGCCAAGCACTGCAAACCGAAGAATCCCTTGTTTCATTTTCGTCACTCCCACATTGTCATGAACGATATCGATGACCGGCCGCGCGCGGCCCGACATACACAAACGATGCGTGGCAGCCGGAACCCGACCGGCAGGCACACATTCAGGTGTATTGACGGTTCCTCACAGCTATAACTTTAGCGATATCGACAACGAGTCGCCCAATGCACTGAAATTTTTGAATAAACTGAGTTTTACGATTTGCAGCACGAGGAAAGTCAGTCCGTGTGACACGGCCTGCTGCTACAACCCGGGATCGGAGCCCTCGGTGCCGGCCAGCGCCGACTGAACCATCTTGCGCGTCAGGTGCGGCGCGAACAGCTCGATGAAGGTAAATACGTAGCTGCGCAGCCAGGCGTTCCTGTGGATGCCGATGCGCGTCGTCGCCGACTCGAACAGGTGGGCGGCGTCCACCGCCCGCAAGCCCTTGTCCGCCGCCGGATCGTAGGCCATGTAGGCGACGATGCCGATGCCCAGCCCCAATGCCACGTAGGTCTTGATGATGTCGGCGTCGATGGCCGTCAGCACGACGTTCGGCGAGAGCCCGCGCGCGGCGAAGGCCTTGTTGATCTGGCTGCGGCCGGTGAAAGCGAAGTCGTAGGTGATGATCGGGTATTGGGCGATCGCCTCCAGGGTCAGTGGCTTCGCCTTGAGGACGGGATGCTCGGGCGGCGCGATGACGCAGCGGTTCCACTGGTAGCAGGGCAGCATCGCCAGCGCGTCCTGCTCACCGATGGCCTCGGTGGCGATGGCGAGGTCCGCCTCGCCGGCCAGCACCCGTTCGCACACCTCGCTCGGGCTGCCCTGGCGCAGGCTGACGCGCACGTTCGGGTGCTGGCGCATGAACTCGCCGATGATCGGCGGCAGCACGTAGCGCGCCTGGGTGTGGGTGGTGGCGATGGTCAGGGTGCCGGCCTCCTCCGCGCCGAACTCCTGGCCGACGCTGCGCAGGTTGTCGAGGTCGCGCAGCAGGCGCTCGGCGATCTTCAGTACCTCCCGCCCCGGATCGGTGACGGCGGTCAGGCGCCTGCCCTGGCGCACGAAGACGTTGACGCCGAGCTCTTCCTCCAATAGGCGTATCTGCTTCGACACGCCCGGCTGCGAGGTATGCAGGGCAGCAGCGGCCTCGGAAACGTTGAGGCCGCTGCGGGCGACCTCGAAGACATAGCGCAACTGTTGGATGTTCATTTCCAGTTCACCTCCGCAACTCACGAACCACCAGGTCATTCCCGCGGAAGCGGGAATCCATTCGGCGCTCAAAGACACTGGACTCCCGCTTCCGCGGGAGTGACGGATAAGCCTTGCCTGACGCTATATAACCATTGGTTATTAAATACTAACATTAAAGTATTTTTCAATTCTATAGGCCGTCTTTACCATGCGCCTCACCATGGATGCGGCCTACACACTTTCGGGATTCGTCGTCGGCGCCATCGTCGGCCTGACCGGCGTCGGCGGCGGCTCGCTGATGACGCCGCTGCTGGTGCTGCTGTTCGGCGTGCACCCGGCCACGGCGGTCGGCACCGATCTCCTCTACGCCGCCCTCACCAAGGCCGGCGGCACGGCGGTGCATGCCGGCCATCGCACGGTGGACTGGCGCATCACCGGGCGTCTGGCCATGGGCAGCCTGCCGGCGGCGGCGCTGACACTGGCCTCGGTCTGGTATTTCAATGTCGATCGCGCCTTCTTCTCGCACCTGATTTCCGGCGCGCTCGGCGTGGCGCTGCTGCTCACTGCCGCCGCCCTCGTCTTCAAGGCGCACGTGCAGCGCTTCGCCCTCGCCCACCTCTCCGATGCCTGGCACACGCGCCGCGTCGGCCCCGTTACGGTCGCCGTCGGTGCCCTGCTCGGCGTGCTGGTTTCCCTGTCTTCGGTCGGCGCCGGCGCGCTCGGCGTCACGGCGCTGCTGTTCCTCTACCCGACCCTGCCGGCGGTGCGCATCGTCGGCTCCGACCTCGCCCACGCCGTACCGCTGACGCTGATCGCCGGCCTCGGCCACTGGCTGCTCGGCAACATCGACTGGAGCCTGCTTGGCGCGCTGCTGCTCGGCTCCCTGCCCGGCATCTGGCTCGGCAGCCATTTCGCCGTGAAGGTGCCGGAGCGCTGGCTGCGCTCAGGACTCGCCGCGCTGCTGATTCTCATCGGGGGAAAGCTTGTTTTCTAACCTCACCGGTTTCGTAGGTCGGGCTTCAGCCCGACATCGACCGCCGCTGTCGGCCTGAAGGCCGACCTACATTGAAAGGAAACGACATGGCCCAACTCGACAGCCTCGCCGACGCCTCCGAGATCGCCCACTACGAAGAGGCGCTCGCCCGCTACCTCGACCTGGAGCTCGACGCCGAGCGCTTCACCGCCCTGCGCCTGCAGCAGGGCGTATACGGCCAGCGCCAGGAGGGCGTGAACATGGTGCGCATCAAGCTGCCCGGCGGCCGCCTCGATCCGGCGCGACTGGCGGCCATCGCCGAGGTGGCGGAGAAATATGTGCCGCAGCAAGTAGCGCACATCACCACACGGCAGGACGTCCAATTGCACCACGTGCCGCTGGCGGAGACCGGCGCCGTGCTGCGCCGCCTCGCCGAAGACGGCGTGACGACGCGCGAGGCCTGCGGCAACACCATCCGCAACATCACCACCTGCCCGCTCGCCGGCGTCTGCCCGCGCGAGCACACCGACGTGACGAAGCACCTTGACGGCGCCGTCGCCCACTTCCTGCGCAACCCGCTCAACCAGCAAATGCCGCGCAAGTTCAAGGTCAGCTTCTCCGGCTGCGAGGCCGACTGCGCCCAGGGCCTGATCCACGACCTCGGCATCGTCGCCACGCGCCGCGGCGACAAGACGGGTTTCACCGTGCTGGCCGGCGGCGGCCTCGGCCACAAGCCGCACGAGGCCATCACCGTCGCCGAGTTCATCGAGGAGCAGGATCTGCTGCCGGCCATGGAGGCCGTCATCACCCTGCACAACAAGTACTCGGACCGCACGAAGCGCGCCAAGTCGCGCATCAAGTTCCTGGTCGACCGCTTCGGCGAGGCCGGCTTCATCGAGCGCTTCAACGAGGAGTTCGCCCGCACCAAGGCGGCGCTCGCCGGCAAGGCGGCGCCCAAAGGCGAATGGCGCGCCGCCGCGCGCGGGCCGGTGCCGGGCCCCGGCGCACCGCGACTGTTCTTCGCGCAGAAGCAGACGGGCCTGCATGTGGTGCCGGTCGCCGCACCGCTCGGCCAGATCAAGTCCGCCCAGCTCGCGGGTCTCGCCGCGCTGCTCGGCGAGTACGGCCTCGACGATGTGCGCACCACACAGGACCAGAACCTGATCGTCCTCAACGTGCCGGCGGCGCAGATTTCGTCGCTGACCGCGCGGCTGACCGAACTCGGCCTGAAGACGCCGCAGGCGGGCGACAACGTCGTCGCCTGCCCCGGCAGCTCGACCTGCCGGCTCGGCATCACCGCCTCGATGCACGTGGCGCCCAAGCTCTCCGGCGGCAGGCACGACCTGCGCATCCGCGTCTCCGGCTGCCACAACGGCTGCGCCCAGCCGGAGTCGGGCGACATCGGCATCTACGGCGAGGGCAAGCGCCAGCACGGCAAGCTGATCCCGCACTACCAGATGTATTTCGGCGGCGACGGCACCAGCGCCTGCGGTTCGATCGCCCTGAAGGGGCCGTCGATCCCCGCGGCGCGCATCGAGCAGGCAATCCTGCGCGTGCAAAAGGCCTACGACGAGGAGTGCGTCGAAGGCGAGCGCTTCTTTGGCTGGGCGCAACGCCAGGGCGTCGAGCGCTTCCAGTCCCTGCTCGCCGACCTGAGCCAGGTCTCGCGCTTCGAACTGGCCAAGCTGGCGCGCGACCACGGCGACGCGACGGATTTCCGCGTCGTCTCGCTGGGTGGCGGCGAGTGCGCCTCGGCGACCGATGTGGCCATCGGCCGTGCCTTCTTCGATGCGGCGCACGAACGTGCCTACCGCGAGGCGTTCACCTTCCAGCGCAAGTACGAAGACGCGGCGGCCTGCGCCGAGGCGCAACTCAAGCTGGTCGGCGAAGGCCTGGCCGGCTTCCTCGGCGGCGGCAAGGCGAAGGAACTCGCCGACATTGTCGCCGTGCTGCGGGGACTGACTTTTCCGCAGGAGCTGGCGGAACGCCTGAACGGGTTCGTCTCCTCACTGTCCGGCATCGGCCTGACCGAAGAAGAGGCAACGAAGCGCGTGTTCGCCGATATCGATCGCTGGATCGCCGAGGTGGCCGTCTTCTGCCAGGCGCGCGACCCGCAACTGGACTTGCGCGGCGCCCTGCCCGCGGTGCCCGCCGCCGCCCGCAAGATTGAGCTGGCGGCAGCCTGAGAAAGGACACGACATGAGCCTGGAAAAACTCCCGCAGCAGCGCATCGACGACGCCGTCGCGCTGCTCAGGCGCATCGAGGGCGAATTCGCCCCGGCCGCTTTCGCCAACAGCCTCGGCGCCGAAGACATGGTGCTGACCGACCTGATCGCGCGGCACGCGCCCGGCATCGAAATGTTCACCCTCGACACGGGTCGACTGCACGAAGAAACCTACCGCCTGATGCAGAAAGTGGCCGACCAGTACGACCGGCCGCTGCGCGTCTACTTCCCACAGCCCGAGGCAGTGCAGCAGTACGCCACCGAGCACGGCGTCAACGCCTTCTACGAAAGCATCGAGCTGCGCAAGACCTGCTGCCAGGTGCGCAAGGTCGAGCCGCTCGGCCGCGCCCTCAAGGGCAAGGCGGCCTGGATCACCGGGCTGCGCCGCGAACAGGCGGTGACCCGGCACGACCTGCCCGAGCGCGAATTCGACGCCGCCCATGGCATCGAAAAGTTCAGCCCGCTGGCCGCCTGGGACGAGGCGGAAGTGTGGGCCTATATCCATGCCTACGGCGTGCCCACCAACGAACTGCACGAGCGCGGCTTCCCCAGCATCGGCTGCGCGCCCTGCACCCGGGCGCTCGTCGCCGGCGAGAACGTCCGTGCCGGCCGCTGGTGGTGGGAAGACCCGCAAAGCAAGGAGTGCGGCCTGCATCCGGTGAAACGCGACAAAGTGGCCGCCTGAGGAACGCCCATGGATACCCACGTCACGCCCCTCGCCCCTGCCGCCGCCCGCCTTGACCACCTCGACTGGCTGGAAGCCGAGGCCATCCATATCCTGCGCGAGGTGGCCGGCCAGTGCAGCAATCCGGTGCTATTGTTTTCCGGCGGCAAGGATTCGATCTGCCTGCTGCGCCTCGCCGAGAAGGCCTTCCGGCCGGGGAGGTTTCCCTTCCCGCTGCTGCACGTCGACACCGGCCACAACTATCCCGAGGTGACCGCCTTTCGCGACAGGCGCGCCGCCGAACTGGACGAGCGCCTCATCGTGCGCTCGGTCGAGGATTCGATGCGTCGCGGCACGGTGGCGCTGAAATCGCCGAACGAATCGCGCAACAAGCACCAGTCGGTGACCCTGCTCGAAGCCATCGCCGAATTCGCCTTCGACGCCTGCATCGGCGGCGCCCGCCGCGACGAGGAAAAGGCGCGCGCCAAGGAGCGCCTGTTCTCCTTCCGCGACGAGTTCGGCCAGTGGGATCCGAAGAACCAGCGGCCCGAACTGTGGAGCCTCTACAACGCGCGCATTCATCCGGGCGAGAACATCCGCGCCTTTCCCATTTCCAACTGGACCGAGCTGGATGTGTGGCAATACATCGCTCGCGAGGAACTGGAACTGCCCACGATCTACTTCGCCCACACGCGACCGGTGGTGCGCCGCAACGGCGCACTGGTGCCGGTGACCGCGCTCACGCCAGCGAGAGAAGACGAAAAAATCGAGGAAGTCTGCGTACGCTTCCGTACCGTCGGCGACATCACCTGCACGGCGCCGGTGGAATCCACCGCCGATACGCTGGAGAAGATCATCGCCGAAACCGCCGTCACCACCCTCACCGAGCGCGGCGCCACGCGGCTGGACGACCAGACCTCCGAAGCCTCGATGGAGCAGCGCAAGAAGGAAGGCTATTTCTGATGTCCGCCCCCGAAAAAATTCCCGGCATCCATTACCACGACGCCGGCCTGCTGCGCTTCCTCACCTGCGGCAGCGTCGACGACGGCAAGAGCACGCTGATCGGCCGGTTGCTGTATGACAGCAAGTCCATCCTCGCCGACACGCTGCATGCCATCGAGCGCACCTCGAAGAAACGCGGCCTGGAGGCGGTCGACCTGTCGCTGCTCACCGACGGCCTGCAGGCCGAGCGCGAGCAGGGCATCACCATCGACGTCGCCTACCGCTACTTCTCCACCGGCACGCGCAAGTACATCATCGCCGACGCGCCCGGCCACGAGCAGTACACGCGCAACATGGTGACGGCGGCGTCCACCGCCAACCTCGCCATCATCCTCATCGATGCGCGCAAGGGCGTGCTGGCGCAGACGCGGCGCCATTCCTACATCGCCCACCTGGTCGGCATTCCGCACCTGGTGGTCGCCGTCAACAAGATGGATCTGGTCGGTTATTCGCGGGAGGTGTTCGATCAAATCTGCAAGGACTATCTCGAATTCGCCGCTGGCCTGGGCATCCGCGATGTCCGCTTCATGCCTCTTTCGGCCTTGAACGGCGACATGGTGGTGGAGCGCGGCGAAAAGCTCGCCTGGTACAACGGTCCGACGCTGATGGAACTGCTCGAGGCGGCTCCGGCCGCGCACAGCGAGGCAAGGGAGAATTTCCGCTTTCCGGTGCAATACGTCTGCCGGCCGCGCACGGCCGAGCACCACGATTTCAGGGGCTATATGGGCCGCGTCGAATCCGGCGAGATTGCCGTCGGCGATGAGGTGCAGGTGCTGCCTTCCGGCCGCACGACGCGCGTCAAGGAGATCCGCCTCCTCGACCAGTCCCTGCCGCAGGCCGCCAGTGAACGCTCGGTCACGCTGCTGCTGGAGGACGAAGTCGACATCTCGCGCGGCGACATGATAGTCAGTCCCGCCAGTACGCCGACCGTCACAAAACAGGTTGAAGCGATGGTCTGCTGGCTGGCGGAAACGCCGCTGGAGGCCGGTCGCAAGCTCCTGCTGCGTCACACCACGCGCGAGACCAAGGCCCTGGTGGCGGCCATCGAGTACCGTCAGGACATCAACGAACTCAAGCGCATATCGGGCGGCCGGCTGGCAATGAACGACATCGGCAGCATCACGTTCAAGCTGGCGCAGCCGTTGTTTGTCGATCGTTACCGGGAGAACCGCAGCACGGGCGCCTTCATCCTGATTGACGAGGCGACGAACAACACTGTCGGCGCCGGAATGATCGCCTAGATCGCCTCTGGATAACCGAACAGGCCGGGGGTGCCCCCGGTATGCACGAACAGCAGGGACTGCTTCTTGTCGAAGCGGCCGCTGCGTGCCAGCGACAGGAAGCCGGCGAACGCCTTGCCGGTGTAAACAGGATCCAGCACCAGTCCTTCGAAGCGTGCCGCCAGGCCAAGGGCTTCGCGCATCGTATCGGTTGGCCTGGCGTAGCCGGGACCGACGAAGTCATCCATCACATTCACCTGTCCGCTCAGGTCAATATTGGCTCGTCCGAGCAGTCTCAGCGATTCGGCCGCCTGACGGGCGGCCAGCGCCTCCTGTTCGCGCCGGTCGCCCTCGACGGCGATGCCGATCACCGGCGCACCATCGAGCAGTCGCATGCCGGCAACCAGTCCGCCCTGGGTGCCGCCGCTGCCGGTGGCGACCACGACCGCCTCGAACTTCATTTTTTCGTCGGCAGCCTGCGCCAGGATTTCCCCGGCGCAGGCAACATAACCGAGATTTCCCAGGCCGCAGCTGCCGCCGACGGGAATGCAGTAAGGCCGCCGGCTCTCGCCACGCAGCGCCTCGGCGCGCACTTCCATAAAGGCTTCGCGGCTTTCATGCGCCTCGATGACATGGATGTGCGCGCCAAACAGGCGATCGAGCAGAACATTGCCGCCGTGGAGATAGGCTTCCGTGGCATGGCCGCCGCGGCGCAGGATCAGTTCGCAATCGAGCCCCAGCCGGGCGCAGGCCGCCGCGGTTTGTCGCGCATGGTTGGATTGCATGGCGCCAACTGTGAGCACCGTGTCGGCGCCTTGCACTCGCGCCTCGCCAAGAAGGAATTCCAGCTTGCGCAGCTTGTTGCCGCCCAGGCCGAGGCCTGTGCAGTCGTCCCGTTTGACGTAAAGCTGCGGCCCGCCAAGGTGCGCCGACAGGCGCGGCAGCGGCTCGATCGGCGTCGGTAGCCGGGCCAGCGATACGCGAGAAAAACGGGACAAGTCCATGGCGGCTCAGCTTAACAGCCAGCCGCTGAAACGACAAAGCCCGCCGAAGCGGGCTCTGTTTCGTGGCAGGAGTGCGCTTACTCCGCGACGACGGGCGCCTCGGCCGCCTGCTCCGGGCGATCCACCAGTTCGACCAGCGCCATCGGAGCGTTGTCGCCCTGGCGGAAACCGAACTTCAGGATGCGCAGATAGCCGCCGTTGCGGTTGGCGAAGCGCGGCCCGAGGTCCTCAAACAGCTTGGTGACGATATCGCGGTCGCGCAGGCGGTTGAAGGCCAGGCGGCGGTTGGCGAGCGAAGGTGTCTTGCCCAGCGTGATCATGGGCTCGACGACGCGGCGCAGTTCCTTCGCCTTGGGCA
>Ga0209476_10001044_pt1 | contig 18960 bp, 15 predicted proteins | sample KloWWTrecipitate_FD_187179 | JGI IMG/M metagenome (GOLD analysis project Ga0209476, IMG submission 187179) | Active sludge microbial communities from Klosterneuburg, Austria, studying microevolution and ecology of nitrifiers - Klosterneuburg... | ecosystem: Engineered > WWTP > Aerobic digester... | reverse complement strand
TATCTGATAATATTTTTGCTAACTCCTTCTTTTGACAATCCGGATATTTCCTCATTCAGATCTATTGCAGCAGCTTTGGAAAAATAGTTCAGACTTTTTGCAGAAAGGAAAACATCTTCACCGGCTTTTCTGATTGTTGATCCTGAATCTTTTACTTCAAGCTCAGTCAGCTTTTCAGCATTTTCATTAATTTTATCAACTAACTGTTTTAATAATCTTGATCTTTCTTCGCCCGGAAGTCCGCTCCAGATACCGCTGTCAAATGCATCCCTTGCCGCTTTGACTGCTTTTTTTGTATCGGAAATTCCTGCCTTTGAAATTTCGGCAATTACTTCGCCATTGGATGGATCTGTAGCTTTAAATGATTGCTTATCATCAGAATCACAAAACTCTCCATTAATAAATAACCGGTAATTCAACATATATTATAAACTCTCTTTGATTTAATATTTAAAAAATATAAAACTTTTCTCTCCTGAAACTAAATTTACCACAAAAATCTAAATAAAAAATTTGGTAATTCAAAACTATTAACTATTAACTACTAACTACTAACTACTAACTACTAACTACTAACTATTACATATTAACTACTAACTATACTAACTATTAACTATTAACTATTAACTAACTACATATACAAATAAGGCTTCCACCCCTCATCAATTCTCCCTGCAAAGTTTTTTATAAACGTAATATGAGATGGTCTCTTTGGAATATTCAGCAATGTGAATTTTGCCTCATCCGGAGTCCGGTTCCCTTTTTTATTATTACATTTAATGCATGCAGTTGTAAGATTTTCCCAGGAGTCTTCGCCGCCTCTGGATTTTGGCAGTACATGATCCACAGTAAGATTGGAAGTTACACCGCAGTACTGACATTTATGATTATCTCTTCTCAAAATATTTTTACGTGAAAGTATGATCTTTTTAAATGGTACTCTCACAAAAAAAACAAGTCTTACTATACTTGGATATTCAAAGCTTCTGTTTACTGTATATATTTTTTTTGCTTCAAGACAATAAATAGATTCTGCTTTGCCTAAATATATCAGAATGATCGCTCTGCGAACATTGCAAATAGTAAGAGGTTCATAATTCTGATTAAGAACCAGTACTTTGCCGTTTAGATTACTGTATCGGCGGTTTGCTGTATTTTTAGTATCCTGTTCGTGGAAGACAACCTCCTTTTGTTTAGGGCTTAGCTTAGATAGACAAATTATGAATATTAATATGTATAGTCAATTTTATTATTGAGTTGCAAGCAAATATAGTAAAAATAAATTTGTAAAAGAAAGAATAAGAATTTATTGAAATATTTATTTAATCTGTTTGAAAATTTAAATTAACAATTGCATTAAAACTCATGTTTGAAAAGATGTAAGATAATTAAAAAAATTCTAAATTTAGAATTTAGTGTTAAAGTTTAAATTAATGACATAACACATTTTAAAAGTTCCGATTAAATATGATCAGTCAAAAGAAATTACCTGATACATACCATTCTTAACTAAATTCTTTAAGTGCATCCGTAAGATCTGTAACATCTTTTTTGTTATTAAATAAATGCGCCGACAGTCTCAGGAAACCTTCTCTTAATGCTATAAAAATATTTTTTGATTCAAGATATTTCTGTACTTCATCATTCCTTTTATTATCTTTATAGCTGAATATAAGAATATTAGACCTGTGGACAGGATCCGGATCTGAATCAATAATAAAATCTGAATCATTCATTTCATTTATAAAAATGTCCTGAAGTTTTTGAATGTGTTCGAATATATTTTTCACACCAAGTTTCAAAAACAAATCAATTGATGAGATCAGCCCGATCATACCCAGTGTATTTGGAGTGGAATTTTCAAAAGCGTTACCGTCTTTTTTAAAATTCAGTTTGTAGTCGAGAAAATTTTTAAAGTCAAATTCAATACTCGAAGTTGCAGCGTACGTCGGATCCACATTATCCCTTATCCTGTCTGAGATAAAGGCAAAGCCAATACCGGCCGGAGCCATCATCCATTTCTGCGAACCTGCAGCCATGAAATCTATTCCGGATTCTTTTACATCCACAGGACATACACCCATTCCCTGAATCGCATCTACTACAAAATAACAATTGTTCTCTCTGCATATTTTTCCAACTGCATTAAGATCATTTTTGAATCCGAGAAACTCAACCGAACTTATAGTAAGGACTCTGACATTATTTTCGCGTATGGTTTTTTCAATATCACCGATCTTTATTTTACCGTTTACGGAAGGTATCAAAATATTTTCAATCCCACGGAGCTTTTGCTGATTCATCCAGGGATATGCAACTGCAGGAAATTCCGAGTCTGCGTAAGCTGCTTTTTCACCGCGTTCCAGTTTAATTCCGTTGGCAAAGATATTTAATCCATGGGTAGTGCTTCCTATAATAATAATTTCGTTTTTATCAGCGTTTATCAGATCAGCGGCTCTGGATTTCAAAGTCTCTGACAGCTTCATATTAATCAGACTAAGATTTTTATTTGTGAAAGTAAATTCATCTATGAATTCCATCAGCCTTCTTCTGGTCTCCAGTGAATACTGTGAATAATGTGCAGAGTCAAGATAGACACAGGATTCTGTTACAGGAAAAAGATTTCTTGCTTCTTCGATGCTGTTTATTTCATCTAATAAGGATGTTGTTTCAGATGTTAAGCTGTTCATTGAAATTTACTTTTTATTTTTTTTAGATTTTTTAGTACCGGTCTTTTTAGTTTCCTTTGGTTCTTCTAAGTTACTCTCATACATTTTTTTGTAAGATTCATAATAGAACATTATGCTGTTTACATAATTGTAAGGTTCTTTCCAGTTGTCGAGAGTTCCATATGGAGGTCTTTGACTTTCAGGCCAGACAAGCGCATGAATAGAATCTTCTTTTGCTGCTAAAAACGGATATGCTTCCTTTACATTTTCCCACTGCTTATGATCCTTATTAAAGTAAGCAGTAATTGTCATCGCATCTATCACTCTTCCGAGACCTGCATTGTAAGCTGCCAGTGCGAATTTATATTTCTCATCTCCATAATCACGAAACTGAGATACCAGAGAGGCATAATAGTAAATTCCGGCTATCAGATTATTTACCGGAGTCTGCGTTTCTTCAAGCTTAAGTGTATTCTGCAGACCTTCACCTGTCCTGGGCATCAGTTGCATCAGACCGAATGCTCCGGCATGAGACCTTGCGTTAGCATTGAAATAAGATTCCTGTCTTATGATAGCAAGTACTATGCGCCAGTCCAGATTATAAAAATTACTTTCTCTTGTAATTACTTCACCGAGTTCTTTTACTAAATTTTCTACATTACCGAGTTTAAATTCTTTACTGACCAGATTCACTTTCTCAGAGATCCGTTCCAGATCTTTTACGTTCAGATTTTTTGCCTGCTGTTTGAAATTAGCATTTGATGCAAACAGATCAAACAGTGTGTTCCAGTCTTTAAACATATCCTCAATATACATGTTACTGCTGAAAGATTTTCTTGAAATAAAATTATTAAGACCTTCAATTTTTTCGTGTTTATCCGGTGATGGAGAAATAGCATCATTGTTATTTATATTATTCACACCGGACCTGATACTATATGAGTCAGAATAAATTTGTGATTCATTATATGAATAAAATAAAAGAACTATAATGAGCATAAATGGAAGCAGAATCAGAATGAATTTTTTAAAGTTTTCTGAAAGATGATATGTATGAGTATTACTGATAATTGGTATTATGAATTTGAATTCAGAATAATATTTTATTAAAAAAATCTTATTAAAATATAAGGGATTAAATATTGTAAATTTAACCATTTAATAAATGTTTAACAATTTAAGAATAATATCGGCAAAAACTCTTCTATATTAAAATAAATTCTTTAAACAGAATTGTTGGTGAAAATTAATAAAGCATCCATAACCAAGATCCAAAATAAAAATAATTGCTTCTCTTATTTTTACCTGAGGGATGGCAGAGATTTAATTTATCGTTTAACCTGTCCATCTTGATTACATCAGGGGAATTATTATGACCTTCAAATACTTTAACTAAAATTATCCATTATAATTTTAGATCATTTTTTATATATTCCATAGTGATAAAAACCATTTCAAAATATTTTTCAGTTTTACTGATTCTTATCTTAGTAAACTCCAATTTCTCTTTTGCATTTTCTCAAATGTTATGTGAAATGAGTATAGAGCCGACAGTCTGTAAATGTGAAGAAAATAATATGTCAGACGAAGTGCCTGCGGATGTTTCTAAAATGAGCTGTTGTGACAATAATATTCTTGAGATCAACAATTCCAACACACTTGTAAAAAATAATACTGATTATACAAATTTAAATTCAATACAACTATTAATTTCTTTGTTGCCTCACATTGAAATTACAAAAACATTTGCAGACCATTTAGTTTTTCAGAAACATCATAAACCACCTTCAGATATTCCCATTTTAATCTCTTCGTTCCTCATTTAGTATTTTCATTTAAAGAAATTTTGTTTACGGCAAATTATTTGTCTGCCGTTTAAATTATTTTACTTTTTTTAAAGTAAATTTAAATGAAAAATGAAATATTTAATAATCCATTTAATATTATTACCCGGTTTGCTTTTCGGACAGGATGTTCCGCAAAGTAATTATCCAAAAACCGGTCTCGAAGATATCATAAAATATTCCCTCGAGACCAATTCCGGCCTTGCTCCTTTAGAATATGAAAGCAAAATCATGTCAGCAAGAATAGACAGAACTAATTTTCAGCCTTCACCTTCTTTTCAGTTTATGCTGGACTTTTTACCTGTGGACCTGAGCAATGCAGGAGAATATATTGGCATTTATTCACAGCCGCTCAGACTTTTTGGAAAGCTTGACGCAGAAGAAAATCTTGCGAAAGTAAATTCTCAAAGACCGGAAATTGAAAAGACTGCATTGGAAAACGAACTGATCAGATCAGTAAAGGAAAATTATTTTATGCTTTCAGTGAATGAGCGACTGCTTTCATTTAACAATGAGTTCAAGGAAATTATGAAAGCTGTTACTTCCACACTCGAAATAAAATATTCATCAGGAAAGGGAAGTCAGTTTGACATTCTGAAAAGCAATAATGAATTTCAGAAACTTCTTCTGGAAGAGATTGAGCTGGCAGGTAATAAAAAAATATTTATAAATAATCTGAGGACTCTTTCAAATCTGGATCTGCCTTATGACTTCTCCACAAAAAACATTGAGATACTTTTGAATATTCCTACAATTGATATGGACACTTCAAAACTTATTTCTGAAATGAAATTAAATAATACGGATTTTAAATTTATTGATCAGATGCTTCTGGTGAATCAGACTGAACAAAACATAATAGATCTGGAGAGAAAACCTGATATAAATTTAATGACAGGTTATAAATATAAGTCTGATAAAAAAGCAAGTTTTCTTATGTTTTCTGTAATGGTAGAACTTCCCTTTATGCCATGGAATGAGAAAAGAATAGACGCAGAGATTCAGGAAAAAATTTACAGAGATAAAAAGATAAATTCGGAATCAAAATCCATTGAGCTGAATCTTAAAAATGAATTAAAAAATAATATTGTAAAAATAAATTCTTCACTGGAAAAGATCAAATATCTGAACGAAGTTCTTATCCCTCAGACAGAACAGACATTCAGGTCATCATTGTTATCCTATGAGACTGATTCGAATCAATTCATTGATCTGCTGGATACCTACAGATCTCTCAGGGAAAACAGCAAAATGCTTGCTGAAGAAGAAACTAATTATTTGATATTGATCAGTAGTTTAGAAAAATTAATTGGCAAACAAATCTTAACAATTAACTGACATGAATAAAACATTAATAATATTGATCACAGTTTTGATTACCACAGGTCTTTTATTTGGGGCTTATAAAATATTTTATGATCAGGGAAAAACTGAAGAATTAATTGCTGCAGATGAATTATACATCTGCCCTATGCATCCCCAGATACAAAGTGATCATCCGGGAGTATGTCCTATTTGTAATATGGATCTGGTTTTAAAAGAAAAAACAAATACTGAACTTGAATTTGATTCTTTAAAAAATTTAAATAAAGAAATTAGTGATTTAGTCTTATCTCCTGCTCAGCAGATACTTGCAAATGTACAGACTGAAAAAGTAATTGTAAAAGAATTTAAAAGCAGAAAGAGTTTTAACGGGTATGTAAAATCGGCTGACAATAACATGAGATTTATTTCAACTCCTGTTTCAGGAAAAATTGTTAAAATGTATATAAATTATGAAGGTCAGACTGTCAGTAAAGGACAGAGGGTATTTGATATTTATTCTCCGGAAATTTATTCTACGCAAAAGGAATATCTGCTCGCTTTAAAAAATTATGAAAGTGCAAAAAGCAGCGGTAACACTCTAGTGATAGACCAGGCGGAAAGTCTGATAAACGCAAGCAAGATCAGAATGAGCTTATGGGAAATTACAAATGAGCAGATCAGTGAACTGGAGCAGTCCGGAGAAGTTAAAGATTTTATTTCTGTCTATTCGAAGTACAGCGGTGTGGTTACGAAAAAACTCCAAAACGAAGGTAGGTGGGCGATGGCAGGTGAAAATATTCTGGATATAACAGATCTTTCGACAGTATGGATAATAGCAAATGTTCCTGAATCAGATTTGAAAAATATTTCAATGGGTCAGAATGGAATGATCACGTCTGTAGCTTATCCCGGTGAAGTTTTTAATGCAAAGGTTAATTTTATAAGTCCTGTATTTAATGCAGATTCCCGTTCATTGGAAGTAAGGTTTGACGTAACTAACAGAAATTACAAATTAAAACCTGATATGTATGTAGATGTAGAAATAGGATCTTCAGATTATCAGTGGAATATAGTAGTACCAAAAAATGCTGTATTGAGAACCGGTAAGATGGACATGGTATATATTAAGAAAAGTGAAAATTTATTCTCACCAAAAATGGTAACAGTCGGAGGAGTTTCAAACGGATTTTATCTTATAACGTCAGGACTTTCTGAAGGTGAAGAAGTGGTTACCAGTGCAGGGTTCTTGCTTGACAGCGAAAGTCAGATCAGGTCCGGTTCTAATATGAATAATATGGAAGGAATGGAAATGGAAGTAAAAGGTGATCCTGAATTCAACAAAGATCAGGATGTTATGAAAGATATACAGGAACATAAACACTAATAAAAAAATATTACAAACTAAAAATTCTGCAGATGCAGAGAAGGAGTAAAAAATGAAATACATTAATTTTAAAAAAACAACAGTAATGATCATTAGTATATTTTTAGTTACGGCATTCATATACGGATGCGGTGAAGATAAGACCGGTGAAGTTACTGAAAAGGCAAAGGAAGAAAAAACAACAGAATCAAAAATGGAATCTGAATCACATGATATGAATAATGCAAACATGGAACATGCAGATATCAAGCTATCATCAATGCAGTGCGGAATGTGTAAGAAAACTATTGAGACAGCTGTGAAAAATACGGACGGGATTCAAAGTATAATTGTAAATAAGGATGAAAAAGTAGCGCATGTAAATTTTGATAAAAGTAAAACCGATCTTAAAAATATCGAAGCAACTATTACAGCGGCAGGGTATGATGCAAATGATAAGAAAGCAGATTCTAGAGCATATGAAAATCTGGATGACTGCTGTAAATTACCCAATGATCAAAAAAGTAAAAAATAATTTCGAAACAAAATAACAATAATTTAAAAACTAAAATTAAAAAAAATGAAATCAGCAATCTCAAAAAACTTAAAAGTAATATTTGCAATTTTTTTTATGGTTACATTAATTCCTATGTTATCGAAAGCTGATAATAAAGGTAATGAAAAAACAGTTGAGATCACTTTACCTTCGATCCAGTGCGGTATGTGTGTAAAGACTGTAGAAAAGGCATTGGGTAATTTGGATGGTGTAATAGATTCAAAAGCAGATCTTGATAATAAATCCGTGACAGTTATCTATGATGATTCAAAAGTAAGTGTGGAGAATTTAGAAGCAGTGATCACTGCATCAGGATATGATGCAAATAAAATGCCGGCAAATGAAGATGCATACAATGAATTAAATGCATGCTGCAAAAAACCAAAATAGTATGAAATATATTTTAATTCTCATATTTTTTGTAATAATCATTCTCATTGCTTACCGGAAGTTTAAAAAGGTAAGCAATGGGAAAGATTGCTGTAAGTAAAATACATTAATAAAGTGAAATGACTAAAGTACAATTTAAAAAAATGAAGAAAGATATTTTATAAAGTAATAAATAATCAGGAAATTTTTATAAACAGTAAAATCTGAAAAAGAATATGCTTCTTCAAATAAAAAATATGGTCTGCGATAGGTGTATAATGGTCGTTAAAAATGAGTTAGAGAAACTTGGTTATATGGCTAATCACATAGTTTTGGGTGAAGCAACAATCAATGAAGTTCTGAATGATCAAGAGAAAGCAATAATAGAAAATAATTTAAAAGAATTTGGTTTTGAATTAATTGATGACAAGAACAGCAGCCTAATTGAAAAAGTCAAAAATCTAATAATTGATCTGGTACATAATCATGATAATGAGTTAAAAATAAATTTGTCAGAATATTTAGAATCTAATATTCATAAAGATTATACATATTTAAGTAATCTTTTTTCAGAATCTCAGGGCATTACGATTGAAAAATATTATATCAGACAAAAGATCGAACGTGTAAAAGAACTTATAGTTTATGACGAATTGACTTTGAGTGAAATTTCTTTCAATTTGGGTTACAGTAGTGTTGCATATTTATCAAGTCAGTTTAAAAAAATCACAGGTCTGACTCCCGGTCATTTCAAAAAAATAAAATCCATAAAAAGAAAATCTTTAGATGAATTGTGAATCTGTGAATATCATAAATTTTTATAAAAATAACATAATAGTTATGCATTTTATTATTACTATTTTGGAATAGAAAGAAACTAAACAATTAACATTTTTAAACAAAAAAAACAAAATTATGAAAACAATAAAGAAAGTAACACTGACATTTGCAGCAATAACTTTAATTGCTGTATTTTCATCCTGTCAGTCAAGCCCGGACGTAAAAGAAGTTTTGTCAAAACCGGAAACAAGAAATATGATCATGGACTCAATTGCTAATAACAGCACCATGTCTATGGAAATGATGGAGTCAATGATGAAAAGCAAAAGCGGAAATATGATGATGCAGGGTGACGGAAAAATGATGGGAAAAATGATGGGTATGATGATGGAAAATCACGATGGTATGATGAAGATGATGAAAGAGAATCCTGCTATGATGGAAAGTATGATGAGTAAAATGATGGAAATGTGTAAAAGCGATTCAACCATGATGTCAGGCATGTGTAAAACTATGATGGGTGATAAGCAAATGATGGGTATGATGCAGGACATGATGAAAGATGATAAAAGTATGAATATGACAGGTAGTGAGAAAAAGATGGATAAAATGAACGATAATAATATGAATGGAATGGATCATAATAAGACTGAAAAGAAATAAATCTAAACAATAATTTATTTTTCCCAAAAAGATTTTAAATAAAAAAATGGATCACTCTAAAATGGATCACAGCAGTATCCCAATGGGAATGGAGGGTCACGATCATCATCAGATGATGATCAAAGATTTCAAATTGAGATTTTATGTAAGTGTCATACTTACAATTCCTGTTCTGATATTGTCTGAAATGATACAGGGTTTTTTTGGATTTCATATTCAGTTTCCGGGAAGTCAATATTTGGTACTTATACTATCCACAGTTATTTATTTCTGGGGCGGCAAACCATTTCTAACAGGATTTATCAGCGAGATGAAAAACCGTTCTCCCGGAATGATGACTCTGATCGCAATGGCAATTTCAGTTGCATACTTTTACAGTGCTGCAACTGTCTTTGGACTGAGTGGAATGGATTTCTTCTGGGAGCTTGCAACCTTGATCGATATTATGCTGCTTGGTCATTGGCTTGAAATGAAATCTGTACTCGGCGCTTCAAAAGCTCTTCAGCTGCTGGTAAGTATGATGCCTTCTGAAGCACACAGGGTAAATCCTGACGGACAGACTGAAGATGTAAAGTTAGACATGATTAAAAAAGGTGATACTATTCTTATCAAGCCCGGAGAGAAAGTTCCGGCTGACGGTATAATCACCGAAGGCAGCAGCTATCTAAATGAATCCATGCTGACCGGCGAATCTAAACCTGTTAAGAAAGAATCAGGCAATAAAGTGATTGGCGGTTCTATCAACGGGAATGGTTCTTTAAAAATAAAAGTCGAACATACAGGTAAGGAAAGTTATCTGAATAAAGTAATAACACTTGTCGAAGAAGCGCAAAAGTCAAAATCTAAAATGCAGAATCTTTCTGACCGCGCTGCGAAATGGCTGACGTACATTGCATTGGCAGTTGGATTCGGGACACTTGCAGTCTGGCTTTTCTTAGGTTTTCCATTTGTGTACGCGCTTGAAAGGATGGTTACTGTCATGGTGATCACATGTCCACATGCGCTCGGACTTGCAATTCCATTGGTCGTCGCCATATCAACAGCAATTTCCGCGCAGAACGGATTACTCATTCGTAACAGAACTGCATTTGAAGAATCCAGAAAGATCACTGTGATTTTATTTGATAAGACTGGGACTCTGACTACCGGAGTGTTTGGAGTGAATAGATTTGAAAGTATATCTGATATATCATCCGAAGAAATGCTCAGGCTTTCAAGTGCTTTGGAGCAAACATCCGAACATCCAATAGCTGTAAGTATAATTGAAAAAGTTAAAGAGCTTGATATTAAAATTCCGGCTGCTGAGAATTTTAACGCCATTACCGGAAAAGGAGTAGAAGCTACAGTCGAAGGTAAACAGATCAAGGTCGTCAGTCCTGGTTATCTTAAGGAAATGAATATTACAATTCCTGACAAAGCATTTACAAATAATGCAGAGACAGTCGTATTTGTTTTGATCAATGACAGACTCACAGGATATATTTCACTGTCAGATGTCATTCGTCCGGAAAGCAGGGATGCTATAAATATTTTAAAAAAGAACGGGATCAAAGTCATGATGGCTACAGGTGATAATGAAACAGTTGCTAAGTCAGTTTCAGATGAACTTGGTCTTGACGGATATTTTGCGGAAGTATTGCCGCATGAGAAAGTTCAGATAGTAAAAGACCTTCAGAGCAAAGGAGAATTTGTAGCAATGTCAGGTGACGGAGTAAATGATGCGCCGGCACTTGCTCAGGCTGATGTGGGAATTGCTGTCGGATCCGGAACTGATGTAGCTGCTGAAACTGCTGACATTGTACTTGTAAACAGTAATCCTAAAGACATTGCAAAATTAATACTGTTTGGAAAAGCGACATACAAAAAAATGATACAGAATATCGTCTGGGCTACAGGTTATAATACTTTTGCAATCCCTCTTGCCGCAGGTGTATTTTATTCTTCGGGATTTGTATTGGGACCTGCAGTAGGAGCTGTCTTCATGAGTCTTAGTACTATAATTGTTGCCATAAATGCGCAGTTATTGAAAAAGCAAATGAAGCAGTGATTGAAACTCAAATTTAAATCAAACTAAAATTTTTTATTAACATTAATAATAAAATTAAAGAAGATATGTACAAGAAATTTATTTTAATGCTTTCATTATCATTTGTAATAATGTATGCCGTCATGTTCTTAAATATTGACGATCTGAGTCATATTTATTTAAGCTTAACACGGTTATATATGAGTCTGTTAATGGTATCTCCCATGGCAATATTAATGCTTTTATTAATGCCAAAAATGTATACTGATAAAAAGCTCAATGCTATTATCTTAATTGTAAGCGTAGTAGTTTTTATCATTTCCCTGACATTTCTGAGAATGCAGACAATTATTGGAGATAAGCAGTATATGCTGGCAATGATCCCTCACCACTCGTCAGCCATTTTGACCAGTCAGAATGCTGATCTTCAGGATCCTGAAGTAAAACAACTGGCTGAAGATATTATTAAAGCTCAGGAAAAAGAAATTACTCAAATGAAAAACATACTTGAAAGAATGGAAAAGTAGTATCAATAGATTTAATCATCATAAAAATAAATAAAATTATATATGACTCACAAATTCAAAGTCACAGGAATGACATGCAGCAGTTGCGCAGGCAAAGTTCAAAAGACATTGTCAAAAGTAAATGGAGTGGAGAGTGTAACGGTCACACTTGATCCTCCTGAAGCTGAGATAAAAATGCATCATCACATTGAAGAAAGCACTTTTAATTCAGCTTTGAAAAATATCGGTGATTACAGACTCGGTGATGAAGTATCTTCTGATCATCTTAAGGCTATGACAGAGACCGGAGAGGAAGTTTCAAAATTAAAGACTTACAAACCTTTAATAATAGTGTTCCTCTATATTATACTTGGGGTAACAATACTTGAAATAAGATCAGGCAGTTTTGATTGGATGAATGCAATGAATAATTTCATGGCAGGATTCTTTCTGGTTTTCTCTTTTTTCAAAATGCTTGATCTGAGTAACTTTGCAATGTCATACAGCTCTTACGATATAATTGCAAAAAAATGGTACGGTTATGGTTTCGTTTATCCGTTTATAGAACTTACGCTCGGTGTATTGTATTTACTTCAGCTCAATCCGGTTTTTACAAATATGGCGACGATTATTGTAATGGGAATCAGCAGTGTTGGAGTAATTCAGAGTGTTATGCAAAAAAGGACTATTCAGTGCGCATGCCTTGGTGCTGTTTTTAATTTACCTATGAGTACGATCACTATTATTGAAGATCTGCTGATGGTTGCAATGGCTCTTGTTATGTTAATGTATTTGATCTAAAAATAGCTTTATAAATACTTTTTAAATTGAAAATTCTAATATTGACAGTTACAGAAAATGCAAAATTATTTAAAAGAAAATGAAATGATTTTTTATTCTGAATCCAAAATTCAGATTATTATTATGATTCTAAATTATTAAGTGCCATTTTTAAAATAAATATTCCAATGAAATTAAAATACATTCTGCTGTTTTTATTTGCACTGATTTTAAAAAGCGGTTTCACTCAGCCGGTTGAAGAGTGGACTCAAAGATATAATGGGTCTGCAAATTCATTTGACATAGTATCAAAAATTCTGGTTGATAATGACAATAATGTTTACATTTTTGGCAGCGGCAATCAAACCGGTTCAGCAACGGATTTTTTAATAATTAAATACAGTCCGGATGGAAACATACTCTGGACTGAATTATTCAACGGCAGTGGAAACAGTTTCGATCATATTAACTCTGCTTGTTTTGATAATTCAGGAAATATTTATGTAACCGGTTATACTACAGACTTTGAATCCCGGAATCTCATTACTACTGCAAAATTTGATACATCAGGAAATTTTATCTGGTCAAATGTATTTTCAAAGCAAGGTTATATTATTGGTGACGGTAAAGATATTATTGTAGATAATTCAGATAATATATTAGTCTGCGGTTCTATAAAAAGAGAAATTGGTTTCTTTGATATTGAAGTTATAAAATATTCTCCTGAAGGTGATGAAATCTGGTCAAATACTTTTAATGGTGAAGGTAACGGTCATGATAATCCCGTTACTTTGAAAAATGATAATTTGGATAATATTATTATTGCCGGTACATCAAAATCTCTGTCTACTGATAGTGATATGATAATTATAAAATATGATTCATCTTCAAATCTGATTTGGAAAAAAACATTTAACGGAACAGCAGATCTGGGTGACGTACTTACTTCAATGGTTCTGGATACAGAGAGTAATATTTATTTTTGCGGAAATAAATTTAACACTCAGAGTTCATATGATTATTTTTATGCTAAGCTTGATCAAAACGGAAATATAATTTGGTCTGGAAGTTATAACGGAATTGGTAACAGTATTGATATTCCGTCTTCAATAATTCTTGATTCGTTTAACAATGTATATATCACAGGATTCAGCAGAGCAGGTATGGATTTAGGCAGTGAAGATTTTCTGACGATCAAACTTGATCAGGATGGAAATACCGGCTGGGTAAGGAATTTCGACGGGATTGCAAACGGAATGGATCAGGCAAATTCTATTGCAGTAGATAACTACGGAAATGTTTATGTCGGTGGCGGATCTGATACGGGTAATATTCATCTTGTTTATTCACTGATCAAATATGATCCTCAAGGCATCTTCCAGTGGGAAAAAAATTATTTTCATTCACAAATACCGGAAGACTTTATTTATAATGTAGCACTGGATAATATGAATAATATATATGTTACCGGAATAAGTTTTAGTACTATTACTGATTATGATATCGCAACAGTAAAATATTCCAGGACTGTGGGTATAAATCAATCTCAAAATTATTTACCGGAAAAGTTTTTCCTCCGGCAAAATTACCCCAATCCATTCAATCCTTCGACTGTTATAGGATATGATCTAAATGTCAGTGGTTTTGTCTCTCTGAAAATTTATGACATTCTTGGAAAAAAAATTACAACTCTGGTAAATGAAAATCAACAGGCAGGTACTCATGAAGTTTTATGGGATGCATCGGATTCACCAAATGGCTTTTATTTTTATGAAATGAAAGTTGAAAAATATTCATCTGTAAAAAAAATGTTGTTAATTAAATAAGGACTTTTTGAATTGTTTCCCTGTTTGTGTTTCATACTATTAAAAACTTAGTAAGGATATGATTGAAAAAATAATAGATTTTTCGGTTAACAACCGATTTATAATTCTCATAATTTATCTGGGAGTAATTGGATACGGAGTATATTCAATGATAAATACTCCGGTCGATGCAATACCTGATCTGTCGGAAAATCAGGTTATCGTCTGGACAGAATGGATGGGAAGAAGTCCGCAGATAGTGGAAGATCAGATTACATACCCGCTTACTACATCACTTCAGGGAATGCCAAAAGTGAAAGCTGTGAGAAGTCAGTCAATGTTCGGGATGAGTTTTATTTATGTAATATTTGAAGACAATGCTGAAGTTTACTGGGCTCGCAGCCGTGTACTTGAGAAACTATCACAGGTACAGTCTTCACTGCCGGAAGGCGTGACTCCGGTAATTGGTCCTGATGGAACTGGAGTCGGACACGTATACTGGTATCATCTTGTCAGTGATAAATACGATCTTGGAGAGCTTCGCGCTTTACAGGATTATTATCTTAAGCTTGGTCTTCAGTCAGTAGAGGGAGTTGCAGAAGTTGCGTCAGTCGGTGGATTTGTAAAACAATATCAGATAGACGCGGATCCGAACCGGCTTTCAGCTTACGGACTTGGGATCAATGAACTTGCAATGGCAGTCCAGAGAAGTAATAAAGATGTAGGAGGAAGGAATATAGAATCTTCCGACATAGAATATTTTGTGAGAGGAAAAGGATACATCACTGATGTCAGTGATATAGAAGAGATAACATTAAAGTCCGGAGCAAACGGAATACCGGTTAAGATAAAAGATGTAGCTACGGTTCAGATCGGCGGTGACATAAGAAGGGGAATGCTTGATCTTAACGGAGAAGGCGAAGTGGTAGGCGGAATAATAGTGATGCGGTATGGTGAAAATGCTCAGACTGTAATTGACAGAGTAAAAGAAAAATTAATTGAATTAGAGAAAGGACTTCCTGAGGGAATTGAGATACAAACATCTTATGACAGAAGCGATCTCATATCAAAAGCAATTAGTACATTACGTGATGCAATTATTGAAGAGGCGATCATTGTCAGTCTGATCGTACTAGTATTTCTTTTTCATTTCAAGAGCGCATTAAGAATATTGATTGAAATCCCGGTTGCAATTTTGATCTCGTTCATATTGATGCGTCAGTTTGGTATCACATCAAACATCATGAGCCTTGGAGGTCTCATTATTTCGATTGGCATTCTTGTGGATGCGTCCATTGTAATGGTTGAGAATGCATACAGAAATATTGCCATCGCACAGGAGAAGGGTGAGAAAATAGATTATAAAGAAATTTCAGCAAAATCAGCCAAGCAGGTAGGCAGGGCGATATTCTTTTCAGAGGCAATAATCATAATTTCTTTTTTACCGGTATTTATGCTGGAGGGACAGGAAGGGAAATTATTTCATCCGTTAGCTTTTACAAAAACATTTGCGATAGCGGGTTCGGCTCTGATAACGATTACACTTGTTCCAATGCTGATGACATTATTTATGAAAGGTAAGTTTTTTAAAGAAGAACAAAATCCCGTTTCGAGATTTTTTAGTAAGATTTATGATCCTATATTAAGACTTGCATTAAAATACAGGAAGACGACACTGGGAATAAATGTAATAGCACTGCTGATCACGATACCTTTAATAATGAATACAGGAAGTGAATTCATGCCTCCTTTGGATGAAGGCAGTCTGTTATTCATGCCGACAATGCTTCCGAATGTTTCGATTACAGAAGCGAAAAGAGTATTACAGGTTCAGGATGCAATAATAAAGAGTATTCCTGAAGTGGAATCAGTACTTGGAAAAGTCGGAAGAGCAGAGACTCCTACAGATCCTGCTCCTGTAAGCATGATAGAGACGATAATTATATTAAAAGATAAATCCGAATGGCGTGAAGGAATTACCAAAGCTGAAATTGTAAAAGAGCTTAATTCAAAACTCCAGATACCCGGTGTCAGCAACGGATGGACTCAGCCGATCATTAACAGAATAAATATGCTCTCGACGGGGATCAGGACTGATCTTGGAATAAAAATATTCGGAGACAATCTTGACACTCTGGAAAAACTTGCTATCAAAGCTGAGAACCTTGTGAAGAATATTCCGGGAGCGGCGGATGTATATGCAGAAAGGACTCAGGGTGGCTCTTACATTGACATTGATATCAACCGTGAAGCTATATCCAGATACGGTCTGAATGTAGGAGACATTCAGGATGTAATCGAAATGGCGATCGGAGGAGAGAATTTAACTACGACAGTAGAAGGTAGAAGAAGATTCCCGGTAAGAGTCAGATACATGAAAGATTACAGATCGGATGTGGAAGCTATAAAAAATATATGGGTTACAATTCCCGGGAGCGGAGGAAGTAACATGCCCGGACAGAACAATGAAATGACTTCGGGAAGGCAAGTTCCGCTTGGTGAATTGGTAGATATAAATATTACATCCGGTCCGCCGATGATCTCATCTGAAGATGCATTGCTCAGATCGGTTGTATTTCTGAATGTAAGAGACAGGGATATGGGAAGTTTTGTAAATGAAGCAAAGGAAGTTCTTGATAAAGAACTTAGTCCGTCACTACCCGGCGGATATTATTATACCTGGAGCGGACAATGGGAAAATCAGATACGCGCTAAGAAAAGGCTCCAGATAATTTTACCGATAGTTTTTCTGATAATATTTGTAATGCTTTATTTTACGTTTAATAATTTTCTTGAAGCGGGTCTTGTAATGTTGTCTGTTCCGTTTGCGCTGATCGGCGGAGTTTATTACATGGCGATACTTGATCTGAATTTTTCGGTGGCAATATGGGTAGGATTCATTGCTCTTTACGGAGTAGCCGTTGAGACAGGAGTCATCATGGTTTTATATCTTCATGAAGCGCTTGATAAAAAATTGATCGAGAAAGACGGAAACATCTCACAGCAGGATCTGATGGATGCTACTGAAAACGGTGCGATACTCAGACTTCGTCCAAAGCTGATGACTGTTGCAACTGCGCTGCTCGGTCTGATACCCGTAATGTGGGCGACCGGAACCGGAGCTGATCTTGCAAAGCCTCTTGCTGTTCCGCTGATAGGCGGAATAATTACTTCTGCTATACATGTATTATTTGTAACACCGGTAATTTTTGTTATGATAAAAGAATATTACAGAAAAAAAGGGAAGCTTAAGAAGTCTGAGATGTCGAAGTTTATGGTACAATAAACAGCAATTTTCATTTTTCAATTTTCAACGTATCATTCAGCTTAGTAAATTTTTACTTTACAGATAAATTTTCTTTCTTGATAAATTGACATGCAACGGATTTAAATTTATTGGGAGTATATAAATTAATTGTTAATACTCTTTTATATTATTATTATTCGTAAAATTATTAAAAATTATTTTTCAAATTTAATATGCCAAGAATAGCATTTTATACTTTTACAATTCTAAAGGAAAAATACGGTCATCCTCAGGTACAGGGATTCGTTGATAAAATTGAAGATGTGTTTCAGCAGGCAAGAGACTCCGTAGGATTTATAGAATTGGACAATATCAGATGGGGAAAATATGTTTCACCAAAATTTTTTAATGAGGAACTTCATGCAGCCGCTCCTGCAACATTAAGTTTATGGAAGGATATAGAATCAGTCTGCGCATTTGCTTATAAAAATAATCACGGAGTTGCTTTAAAACTTCGTGAGGAATGGATTATCAAACCGGAATGGCCGACATATGTCGCCTGGTGGATAGAAGATGATAAATTGCCTACAAGAGAAGAGGCATGTCAAAGGCTTGAATTTATACATGATAACGGACCGACATCTTACGCATTTAATTTTAAAAAGCTGTTTGATGAAAACGGAAAGCCTGTTGAACTGGACAAACAACTGCTTTATCAACTTGTAAGATCAAATGAAAAATAAATTGTTTTGTACAGATTATTATTTTACTAAAGTTATAAATTTTAAAAGTAAAATTTGTTAATAAAAAAACAGCCGGCTGTATATTCATGCCGGATGTTTTTATAAATATCCTGAAAAAAATAAAAATCTGTTTTAGAAAATTTTATATTAGTTATTTTATAAAAGTAACAGCACCTGTATTCACATCATACATCCCGCCAATAATATCTATCTCGCCTTTTTCTTCCATTTCTTTTAAGATCGGACTGTTCTTTCTGATGTTGTCCATAGCCACATCAACATTCTCAACGGTAACTTCATTTAC
>Ga0209476_10001035_pt1 | contig 19043 bp, 17 predicted proteins | sample KloWWTrecipitate_FD_187179 | JGI IMG/M metagenome (GOLD analysis project Ga0209476, IMG submission 187179) | Active sludge microbial communities from Klosterneuburg, Austria, studying microevolution and ecology of nitrifiers - Klosterneuburg... | ecosystem: Engineered > WWTP > Aerobic digester... | reverse complement strand
AGCTCGACGCGGATATCGTCGTTGTAGACGGAGAGGCGGTCTTCGAAGGTGACGGTCGGGGGCGTGATGGGGCAGTCACCGAAATCGATCATGGGGAAGAGGGCGTAGGAGGCGTGGCCGCCGGCGCTGATTTCGCGGCGGCAGCGTTCGCTGGCGATGATGGCGCTCGCGGGGGAGAACATGAAATTGCCGTGGGTGTGGTCGCCGTGGCTATGGGTGTTGATGAGGGCGGAGACCGGGTGTTGGGTGACCTCGCGGAGGGCGGCGTGGAAGGCGCGGGCGCGCTTCTCGGTGCCGGTGGTGTCGATGACGGTGGCGGAGCGGCTGCCCACGATGGCGCCGGCGTTGTTCAGGAACCAGCTGCCATCCATCTGGATGTAGGCGTAGATGCCGGGAGAGACCTCTTCGACGCGGGGCGGGGGTATCTCGGCGTGGGCGGGGACGGCCTGGCTCGACATGCGGCACCTCGGGCACGGAATGCGGGGAGTGTAGGGCATCGGCGCGGAAGCGGGGGCGGGCCAAAGCTGCGCCACATGACCGGTCTCTCCGGGCCATCGGACCGGTCCGGAAGGGGTGACGCCCCGGGTAGATTGGGTTCATGGAGGAAATCATGACGAGTGAACCGCGTGAGCTGTTGCGGCGCCTGGCCGGCTGGGAAGCTCCCGAAGGGACGGGCGTTCTGAGCGTGTACCTGGACGTGCGGCCGACGGCTGCGGGGAGCGGCGATCGGCCGGAGCAGCGGCCCGGCGTTACGATCTTGAAGGACCGGCTGCACCGGATAGAAAAGTCGTTGCTGCCGCGCGGGGCGGGACTCGATTCGCTGCGGGCGGATATCCCGCGGATCGAGCAGGAGCTGGCGAACGGGGTGCAGGGGGCGGCGGGGCTGGCGGTCTTCGCCTGTTCGGCGGGGGGATTGTTCGAGGTGGTGCATTCGGGGACGCCGTTCACGAGCCGGGTTATCTACGGGCAGCGGCCGGCGCTGTTCCAGCTGGCGCGGGTGGTGGATGAGTACGAAACGGCGATCGTGGCGGTGGCGGATACGAACACGCTGCGGCTTTTCACAGTGCACCTGGGAGCGATGGAAGAGCTGCGGGGGACGGGCCAGGACACCGAGCACATCCAGAAGCGGGCGGCTGGCGGCTGGAGCCAGGCGAACTTCCAGAGGCATGTCGAGAAGCACCGGGAGGACTTTGCGAAGGAGGCGGCGCAGGCGATTGCGCGGCTGATGAATGCGGAGAAGGCAACCCGGCTGGTGCTCGCGGGCGACGAGGTGGCAATCCCGCTGCTGAGAGCCGCGCTGCCACGCGAGGTGACGGAGCGGCTGGCGGGAGACGCCCTGCGAATCCATATCCGGGCGAGCCGCGAAGAGGTGGCGGCAGAGGCGGCCGCAGTGTTGGCCGCAGCGGAGGCGCGTTCTTCGGCGGCGATAGCGGATGCGTTGATGGAAGAGGTGCTTTCGGACGACCTGGGGGTTGCCGGAATCGCTGATAGCCGGGAGGCGTTGAAGGCTGGCCAGGGTGACGTGCTGGTGATCGAGGAGCACTTCCAGCCGATCGATGTGCGCAACGAGCTCACGGGCCTGGCGATCCAGACCGGGGCGCGGGTGGAGATAGTCCCGGGCCACGAAGGGCTTGCCGGGCTCGGCGGAGTTGGGGTGTTGCTGCGCTACCGGGCCTGGCAGTAACTTCGCGGCCCCCCGGCCGGGGATGCGCGCTGAGACGAACGCGCTCAGTATGTGGCTGTGCGAGCCTTCCTGGTCATCCTGGGCGCGCTGGTGGCATTGCTCGGCGCGGGCTGCGCGGCGAGCGGCTTCGGCACGTACCGCGCGGTTGATGCGGACGGCTACATCAGCAGCGATGCGGGGCACGTGGAGACGGCGACCGGGGCATTCGTGGTGCGGACATCGGAGGTGGAGGACCGGAGCGATGATGATGGCTTCCGCGAGGGGCGGGTGCGCATCCGGGTGGGGGCCGAACGGGAAGATGGCGGCGCGGTGTTCATCGGGATCGGGCGGTCGGACGAGGTGGATGAGTTTCTGCGGGGCACGTCATTCGAGCTGATCGAGGCGGTGGAGTTCAATCCGTTGCGGCTGGAGGGCCTTATTCGCCCGGGAACGGGGATGAGCGTGAGCCCGGTTGGGCGATCGACCTGGGTCTCGAGCACGGCGGGGACGGGGCGGCAAGAGCTCGACTGGCCGGTGGCGCGGGGCGAGCACACGCTGGTGGTGATGAACGCAGAGGGCTCGCCGGGGGTGGCACTGCAAGCGGATATGGGCGTGAAGTTCCCCTACCTGCGGGGATTCGGGATCGGGCTGATGGTGTTTGGCGTGGTACTGCTGATCGCGGGAGCGTGCCTGGTGATCCTGCCCTTGCGCCATCGGGGGGAATAGGGCGGAACGGGAATGGCCGGCTATTGTTAACATGTTCACCCATTCGGACGGGTAATTGGGCTACGATGCACTCGGCGTGGATGTCATCGACTTCACATCGCAGGCGAAAGCCCCCGGCCCGGCGCGGGGTGGGAGCGGGCTGGTCGCGCCCATTGTGCTCGCGGCGCTGGCGCTGGGGACAGGGAGCGGGCTGGGCCTGGCGTTTCGGAGCAGCGGCCCGAGCCATGCACAGGCGATTGTCGCGGTAGTCCCTGAAGGGACGCCGGAGGTGCTGGTCTTCACGGTAGCGCCAGTGGAACGCACGGTGGCGCCATCAACCGCCCCGGACCCGACAGTAGCCGGGGCGCCGGCGGGAGGCGGGGCAGGGGGTGAGGCCCCCGCGGCGGAAGCACCAAGCGCGCCGGCGACGGCCCCGGTTGCCACACCGGTTGCCACTCCAGCTTCCAGCCCGGCAGGCATCTTCGCGGGGGTGCGGGTCTGGTCCAACGGCGATTCGACTTCGTACTACATGTCGGCGGCCTTGTTGGGGATGGTGATGAGGGGCGGCGGGACGGCCGCCACGGCGCCTTCGTACGTGGTTTCTTCAGGGTTGCTAAATCCGGGACTGTACGACTGGCCGGCGAACCTGGCGGCGGAGATGGCTCTGTATGCGCCAGATATCGTGGTGTTCATGGTGGGCGCGAACGATGCGAACGGGGCAGCGGCAAACCCGGAAGGATACCGCGCGCTGGTTGGCGCCACGATGGACCAGTTGCGCGCGCCGGGCCGGACGGTGGCGTGGGTGGGCCAGCCGCCGATGGGGCGGGAGGACCTGGCGGTTTCGATCCCGGTGGTAAACCGAATCTTCCGGGAGGAAGCGGCGAAGCGGCCGTGGGTGACGTTTGTGGACACGTACCCGGTGCTTTCCGATGCGGCCGGCGGCTATGCGGGATCGCTGCCGGGACCGGGAGGTGAGGCGGTGCGGATGCGGGCGGACGACGGGGTGCACCTTACGCCGGCGGCGGGCGAACGGCTGGCCCTGGCGGTGTTTTCGGCGCTGTTCCCGGGCGTGGCCATCCCGTAGCGGACGGCGCCGGGCCGAAGCGGATTAGTGGATAAGGTCGTGGTCGGGTTTGCAAGTCCACGCCGACCAGGGGGCCTGGCCACTGGCGATATCGGACTGGTAGGCGGCGAGGGCTGCCCGCATGTTGGTGACGGGATCCGACCAGAGGCCGAAATCGGCGCCAATAGCTTCGAACCAGTAGGGGATGAGCTGCATAAGGCCGTAGGTGACGCCGTAGCCGATGGCATCGGGGCGGTTTCGGCTTTCGCACCAGGCCACGCTGGCGGCGGCATCGACAAGATTGGCTGGCCAGCCGGCGGCGGCGGCGGCGGCGGCGACCTGCGCAGGGGTGAGCGGGCCCGCCGGAGCGGGTGTTGGGCTCGGCGCGGGCGGCGGCGCGGGGGTGGGGGAAGGAGGAGGCTCGGGTGTGGGTGGGGCGGGGGGCGGGGCAATCGGGGTGGCGGGCGAGGCGCCCATGGCGCCTGCATCGGGCGGCGGGGCGGCGGCGGCCACCGGCTCGGGTGTTGGCGACGCAGGGGGGGCATCGCCCGCTGGGGAGGCCGTTAGCGCGGCCGCGGGCGAAACGACGACGACGACTGTGCCACCCTGGGGTGCGCGGGCGTATGTGGTGGCGACCGAAGGGGGGAGCTCGCCCGCGCTTGCGGCGGTGGAGAGCATGGAGAAGGGGTTGAGCTGGGGCGCGGAGACGGAATCCGTTCCACCGGCGGCAAGGTGGGCGACGAGGAAGAACGAGACGGTGAGCATCGCGACTTCTGCCGGGCGGACGAGCCAATGCTGGGCAGCGGAGGCGTGCGCGGGGGAGCCGCTGTCACGGGGGGCATGTGCCGGTTCGGCCGGGCGCTGGGGCACGCGAAAGAGCCGACCGAAGGTGAGGACCACAGCGACGCTGTAATCGACCCAGCCTGCCAGCCAGTTTGTGACGCGCACAGTGCCCTTTCGGGCCCGGGCCGTCACGCGGCGGTCTCCGCGCGTGAGGTATTCCTCATAAGCAATTGGGCCTTCCCGGCCAGGAAGCGCAAGCCGACAGAAAGCCGGCGGCCAGGGAAAGCCGGTCACCCCGCCAAAGAGTGGCCGTTAGGGTCGCACAGGGAGGTGTTTAGGGCAATGACCAGAAACCCGGCGAGCAGGGTCTGTTTTACCCCCGAAAAGGCGAGGTGGAAGCGTGTGGCGGAGAGGCTGCCCGAGGTCCCGTGCAGGGGCTAAGATGGTGGCTCACCCCCTGGACAGGACCTTGCATGCAACTGACCGACACCCTGACGAACAGCCGGCGAGAGGTGACCCCGGCGCTTGCCACCGATGGTGTGGTTCGCATGTACGTGTGCGGCGTGACGCCCTATGCCGAATCGCACGTAGGGCATGCGCTGCACGCGATCGTGTTCGATGTGCTGCGGCGCTACCTGGACTGGCGGGGAATCGCGGTCCGGCACGTGCAGAACTTCACGGACATTGATGACAAGCTTATCGAACGGGCGCAGCGCCTGGGCGTTCCCGTGAGCGAGCTGGCGGAGCAGAATATCGCGGACTACCTGGCGCAGTTGAAGACGATGAATGTGGAGCCGGCGCACGTCTATCCGCGGGTGACGGAGACGGTGCCGCAAATCGTGCGGTTCATCGAGGGTCTCATCGCGAAGGGGTGTGCGTATGCCTCGGGCGGAGACGTGTACTACCGGGTGCGGAACTTCGCGCGGTATGGCGACCTTTCGAAGCGGGACATTGACGACCTGCTGGCGGGGGCGCGAATCGACCCGACGGAGCTGAAGGACGACCCGCTGGATTTCGCGCTCTGGAAGGGGGCGAAGCCGGGGGAACCGAGCTGGGAAAGCCCATGGGGACCGGGCCGGCCGGGCTGGCACATCGAATGCTCGGCAATGGCGCTCGAGAACCTGGGCGAGCAGATCGACATCCACGGGGGCGGGGCCGACCTGATCTTCCCGCACCACACGAACGAGATTGCGCAGACCGAGGCGTACACGGGGCGGCCGCCCTTTGCCCGGATCTGGATGCACAATGCGCTGCTCCAGCTCGGTGGCGAAAAGATGTCGAAGTCGATAGGGAACCTGGTGACGATCAAGGAGGCGCTGGAGCAGTTTGGGGCGGATGCGCTGCGCCTGTTCGTGATCACGAGCCACTACCGGAGCCCGGCGAGCTATTCGGAGGAGGCGCTGGAGGCGGCGAAGGCAGGGGCGGAACGGCTGCGGAATGCCGCGTTTGTGGCTGGTGGGACGGGCAGTGCGACGATCGAGCCCGGTGCATTCCGTGAGCGGTTCACCGAAGCGATGGATGACGACCTGAACACGCCGCGGGCGCTGGCGACGCTGTTCGACCTGGCGCGGGAGATAAACCGGGGGGCGGCAGCGGGCCAGGATATCGCGGAGGGCCAGCGGGTCTTCCGGGAGCTCTGCGGCGTGCTCGGGCTGACGCTCCAATCGCCGGCGAGGCAATCCCAGGAGGCCGCGCCATTCATCGACCTGCTGGTGAAGCTCCGGACCGAGCTTCGCGCGGCGAAGCAGTGGGCCATCGCCGACCAGGTGCGCGATGGGCTGAACGAGCTGGGGGTGGAGATCAAGGACGGGCCAGAGGGGACGGCCTGGTCGCTGCGGTAGGGGGGACCGGCGGGGCGGAGTCAAGGCGGCCTTACGATGGGCCGGGGCCGCGAGGGGCGAGGCTCCGGTATACTGAGAGCAGGAGGTATCCAACTCTCGAACGATGAACTTTGTGAAAACGACGGTGCTCCTTGCGACCCTGACGGGGCTGCTCGTGGCCGTTGGCGGCCTTGTCGGGGGGACCGGCGGGGCAATCATGTTCCTGGTCCTTGCGGGCGTGATGAACTTCATGGCCTACTGGTTCAGCGACAAATTCGCGCTGCGGATGGCGGGTGCGCGTGAAATCGGGGAGCGGGATGATCCGCACCTGTTCGCGATGGTGCGCGAGGTAGCGGAACTTTCGCGGATGCCGATGCCGCGCGTGTACATCATCCAGAACGAATCGCCGAACGCGTTCGCGACGGGGCGGAATCCGAGCCACGCGGTGGTGGCGGTGACCACGGGGATTCAGCGGCTTCTGACGGACCGCGAGCTCCGGGGCGTGCTCGGGCACGAGATGGGCCACGTGAAGAACCGCGACATCCTGACCAGCTCGATCGTGGCGACAGTGGCGGGCGCGGTTTCGATGATCGCGCAGATGCTGATGTGGTCGAGCATGCTCGGGGGGGGCGACCGGGACCGGAACCCGCTGGTGACGCTGGTGGTCATCATGCTGGCGCCGCTGGCGGCGATGCTGCTCCAGATGGGGATCAGCCGGCAGCGTGAGTATGCAGCGGATAAGACGGGCGCCGAGGTGACCCGCGATCCTGAGGCGCTGGCAAGCGCGCTGGAGAAGCTGCAGCGTGGCGTGGCGATGCGCCCGATGCAGGAGACCCCGGCGCAGGAGGCGGTTTCGGCGCTCTACATTGTGAAGCCGTTCGGCGGCGCTGGTGGCGTTTCGAAGCTGTTCAGCACGCACCCGCCGCTCGAAGAACGGATCGAACGGCTGCGGAAGATGCGGGTGTAGCAGACCCTCCACGCCGTGGGGAAGGCGGGCCCGCGGCCGGAATCCTGTTTGCATGATGAGGCGCGCCCACCGGTGCCGGTGGGCGCGCCTTCTTGCTTGTCCCGGGGAACCGGGAATCAGCGGTTGGGGAGCGCGGCCATGCCGCCGCCATCGACCTCGATGCGCTGGCCGGTGACGTAGAAGGCGGCATCGCTGACGAGGAAGCGGACGGCGTTGGCGATGTCTTCGGGCTGGCAGACGCGGCCAAAGGGCGAGCGTCCATCGATTTCGCGCATGGACTGGATGCCCTGGGTGGCGCGGGCGAGGCGGGTCCCCATGTCGGTCTCGGTGAGACCGGGGGCGACGATATTGACGCGGACGTTGTTGCGGCGCTCCTCCTTGAAGAGGGTCATCGCGAGGGCTTCCATGGCCGCCTTGCCCATGTTGTAGGGTGCGCCGTTCGGGCCGAGCGAGGAGGCGGCGACGCTGGAGATCATGATGATGTCGCCGCGGGGGCGGGCGCGCATGGATGGCAGGACGAGTTTGGAGAGGTAGTGCGGGGCAAAGGCGTGGGTGCGGAGGACGCGCTCCATTTCGGCGGGGTCGGTATCGGCGACGGACTGGCCGCGGCTGGCAATGCCGGCGTTGTTGATGAGGATATCGATATGGCCAAAGCGTGCGATGACCTGTTCGACCATCGCCTGGTCCTGGTCCCAATCATCGACGGAGGCGCCAAAGGCCTCGGCCGTGCCACCGGTGCTGGCGATGGCCCGGGCGGTTTCGCGGGCGGAATCCTCATCGCGGCGGTAGTTGACGGCGATGGTGGCGCCATCGGCGGCGAGGGCGAGTGAGATGGCACGGCCGATACCGCGGCCGCCTCCGGTGACAAGGGCAACGCGCCCGGCAAGGGACATGGGAAGCCTCCAACTGCTTGTACCGCCGATTCTACGCGGGGGTGGCACGCGGAGGGAGGGAGTGGGTAAGCTGGCGAGCGATGGTTGCGGTGCCGCCGGAGCTGATGGGAACGTTGCACGAGGTGGGGCAGGATCTTTATTCGCTCGGCCTGGTGAGCAGCCACGGTGGCAACCTGAGCGTGCGAGCGGGCACGGAGATGTGGATCACGGGGACGGGCACGATGCTGGGGCGGCTGCGGGAGCGGCACATTGCCTTGGTCCGGGCCGATGGCAGCCACGAGGGGCCGCCACCATCGAGCGATACGCTGCTGCATTCGACGATCTATGCGCTAACGGGGGCGGGCGCAATTGTGCACGCCCACCCGCACCATGCGATTGCGCTCAGCTTCGATACGGAGCAGTTCGAGCCGATCGACCTGGAAGGGCGGCTTCACCTGAAGGTGGTACCGGTTATCGAGCAGGGGCCGCACCAGATTGCGCAGGTTGCGGCGGCGCTGCAGAAGCAGGTGGTGGCGCTGGTGCGTGGGCACGGGGCCTATGCGCGGGGCGCGACGCTCTGGGAAGGGCTGCACTGGATCACGGCGCTGGAAGAGAGCGCGCACATCGCCTGGTTGAGGCGGTAGGGAGCTACCAGAGCACTCGCCGCAGACGTGAATCGCTGAAGATGTACACGTGGCCATCGCGGATGGCAAAGGCGCTGGCGGCGCGGAAATCCTTGTGCTGGTACTGGCGATCGAATGAACCATCGCGCCGGAAGACGACGATGCGGTCGTTCGGTGCATCGAGGAGGGCGATTTCGTTTTTCGAAAGGGACTGGGCGGTTTCGGGCGCGACAAGCGGGCGGTCGATGCCGGCCTGGGAGAGCGTGATGGACACCTGGTCGTTGATGAAGCGGAGAAGCGTGCCATCGGCGGTGCTGACGATCACCTCGGTATCGACGGTGAGTCTGCGGCCCTGGGCGAGGTCATCGGATTCGAGGAGCCGGGAAGGCTGGGCGGCGAAGCCGTTGGAGTTCTGGGAGTAGCGAAGGACGGCTTTCTGGGCGGCATCGAGAACGTAGAGGTCGCGGCCGTAGACGGCGATATCGGTGACGGCCAGGCCGGGGGGTGCGTTGAAGGCGGTGGCGCGCAGGCCGGCTTCGGGCGAATAGGCCCAGAGGTGGTTGAGGCTATCGGCGATGAGCAGGACGGGGCCGCCGAGGTCGCTGGAATCGAGGTGGGCGATGGCGACGGGGTGGCCGCGCTGCTGGGCCTTCGCTTCGGTGTAGATGGAGTGTGGCTCGCCGCCGGCGAGCGGGATGGCGATGACCTGGGCGGAGTTGGCATCGACCAGGTAGGCGGCCTCGGGGCCGATTGCCATGCGCTTGACGGCGACGGCCTTTTCGCCGAACTGTTCGAGGGAGGCGAGGGCTTCGACGGAGGCGGGTGCGACGACGTTGTCCATCACGTGGAGGGCGCCGGCGACTTCGTTGTAGAGCTGCTCGGCCTGGGTGCCGGCGCCATCGATCTCGCGGGCTTCGAGGAGCATCGCCTGGGCCTCGGTGAGGGCGAGGCGTTTCTGTGCGGGATCGGGCAGGACGCGGGCGGAGGCTAGGCGCTGGGCGGCGCCATCGACCAGCTCGACGTAGCGGCCGGAGCGATCGGAATCGAGCATTGGGGGGACGGTGACGAACCCGACGAGCAGAAGGAGGATGCCGAGGCCGATTGCGATGACGAGCCAGGTGGGGGGCAACTGGGCCGTGGCGGTGCGGCGGCCGAAGGTGTTGTTGCCCTTCCAACGGCCACCCATGGAATCGCGGACGCGGACGAGCGAGCCGCCAGAGTTCATGGCGGCGCCGGTTTCGGTGGCGATCGTGCCGGATGAGGGCGCGGGATTCGCGGCCCGGGCGCGGCGTCCGGCGGCGAGGTCATCGACAAGGGGGACATCGGCGCCGAGGACTTCGGGCGGCGCCGGGGGGGCGCCCGGGGTTACGAGGCTGCGGGTGAAGCTTTCGCGGCGGGGCTTGCGGCGGGAATCAGCGCTGGAGTTGAGCAGGGGTTCGTGTACGGGGAAATCGGTGTTGTGCCAGCGCGAGGCCGGGGCAGGCATGGACGGAGCGGCGGTGGCCATGCTCGCCACGGCGGCACGAGAGATAGCGGCGCGGGCCTGGGTATCGGCGGCGATGCGGGCGAGGGTGGATGTGGTCTCGCCGGAAACGCGCAGGAGGGGGGCGGGGGCTTCGGCCGCTGCCAGTGGAACGGACTGTTCGATAGGCCGGCGCGGCGTTATTTCGAGGAGCTGCCGGCGGGCGGAGAAGACGACATCTTCCTGCTCGTCATCGATGAAGAGGCTGGGCTGGTAGGTTGGCGCGGCCTCGCCGGGGAGGGGCGAAGGCGCCGGGGCCTGATCCGGGGGCGGATCGGTGGCATCGATGACGGGGCCGGGATCATCCGGCGGGGGTGTAGCGGGAACTGCCACGCCGGGGCCGGTGACGAGCACCACGGTGATGTGGCGCAGGTGCTGCACCCGGTGGTAGATATCGGGGAGGATCTGCTCGGGGGGGAGCCTGAGGATGCCGGCGATCAGCTCATCATCGAGTTCGCCGAGGGCGGCTGATGAGAGCATAAGGAGGCGATCGCCGGGGGCGAAATCGATGCGGGTGAGCTGGGGGCCCATGGCTGCCCCGGTGATGGGATCGGCCTGGGGGCCGGTGGGGTAGAGAGGGGTGACGCCCCTGTTGTGGAGGTGGAAGGCGATGGATGGGCCAGCCTGGGCGATGACGGCCTGGCCCGCGCGGTGGCCGAAGCAGGTGAGGCCGATGCTTACGCGGTGCTGGGCGATGCTCTTGCGGTTCCAATCGGCGAGGTTGCGTTCGGCATCGGCGAAGAGCCTGCCGAGCGAGCCGGTGAGGCTCATATCGAGGGCAGCGAAGGCATGGCCGACGGCGGAAACGACATGGCCAGCGAAGGCCTCGCCGGCAGGCGTGGTGCCTTCAGCGAGAACGAAGAGCTCCGCGCGGTCGTCGGTGGGGCCGCGGCCGTGGAAGACTCCGGCATTGGGCCCCCGGTCGACGGGTTCGTGATCGACGATCGCGAACTGGCCAACCTGGAGTGGTTCGGTCAAACCAGACCGTCCTTCTTGCTACCTGGATTGGACACGGGGGAGCGACGCCGATGCCACCCGCTGTGATTGCAGCGAGCCCCCGCAGGCACCGAAGGGTCACTATACCACCGGGTTTTGGGAGTAGAGCAAGCTTCGGGCAGGGCTGGATGTAGGGGTTTGACCGGGTTTGGCGCGGGTTCCACCCCGACTTCCGGTGGGGTGGCGATCAGGGACCGGCGAGGGTGGCGAGGGCTTCGCCCGTGAGCCGGTAGGTGGTCCATTCATCCATGGGGCGGGCTCCGAGGGAGCGGTAAAACTGGATTGAGGGTTCGTTCCAATCGAGGACCGCCCATTCGAGGCGGGCGCAATCGCGTTCGACGGCGATTCGTGCGAGCGCGGCGAGGAGGGCTTTTCCGTGGCCCTGGCCGCGCAGTTCGGGGCGCACGAAGAGGTCTTCGAGGTAGATGCCCGGGCGGCCTTCCCAGGTGCTGTAGTTGTGGAAGAAGAGCGCGAAGCCGGCGGATTGTCCGGCGGGTGTCTCGGCGATGAGCGTTTCGGCGAAGGGGCGCGGGCCGAAGAGATGGAGGCGAAAGGTTTCGGGGTCCAGGCGGACGGCATCGGGCTCGCGCTCGTATTCGGCGAGGCCGTGGATGAGGTCGATGATGGTGGGCAGGTCGGCTTCAGTGGCCCGGCGGATGGGCATGTCAGTCTCCGGCGAGCTCAACGCGGGAAACGGTTGCGCCTTCGCGGGCGATGCGGGTGACGAGGGAGCGGCCGGAGAAGCCAGCGGATTCGGAGGCGGCGAGCATGGCGGCCGCGACCGGGCGGCCCGATTCCTCGGCGCAGATGGCGGCGATGGAGCTGCCGGCGCCGCTCAGCCAGGCGGCATGGGCGCCAGCGGACCTTGCGGCGGCAAAGACATCGAACATGGGGGGGAAGAGTGCGGCGCGCTGGTGCTGGTGGATGCGGTCATCGGTGGCTTCGTTGAGGAGATCGAAGCGGCCGGCGGCCATTGCGGCGACGAAGAGGGCGGCGCGGCCGGTATTGTGCACGGCATCGGCCCTGGGGTAGGAGTCCGGGAGGGCTTTGCGCGCATCCTTTGTGGGCATGGAGTGATCGGGGATGAGGATGGCGATTGCGGCATCCTGGGGGAAGCGGCAGGGGACGTGGACGAAGTTGGCGGAGGACGATTGGACGCAGACCTGCATGCCGCCGAAGAGGGCGGGACAGGCGTTATCGCCGTGACCTTCGAGTTCGCTGGCGAGATCGAGGACGGCGGCTTCGCTGAGCGGGTGGCGTTCGTACTCGTTGGCGGCGACGATGCCGGCGACTCGGGCGACGGCGCTTGCGCCCAATCCGCGGCCGAGGGGGATGGCGACGTTGTGGAGCGCGCGGATGCCGGCGGGGGGCTGCTTTCCCATGCGCTGGTACGCCTGGCGAATGGCGGTGAGGACCATCTTTTCGCCAACGTCCTCGGTAGGGGGCTGCTCGGCCCCGGTGAAGGTGACGGTGATGGAGGCGAAGAGATCGAGGGCGAGGCCGAGGCAATCGAAGCCGGCGCCCAGGTTGGCGCTGGTGGCGGGGACGCGGACGGTGATGGCGGTTGGTTGTTCCATGGCACTGCGTTCCGGGTTGCCGGAGCGTCGATGATAGCAATGGATGGGTAGCGGGCCAGCCCCCGGGGAACCTTCCGGGCGGTAAGCATATTTTCCTTGCGGGGTTGGCGTGCGATAGTTGCGGCGACTTTGAGGGAGGTCCTGGCAATGCACTGGAATCGAAAAGTAGGGCACGCGGTGCTCGCGGCACTGGCGGCAACGGCACTGATGGCCGCGGGCTGCGGGGATGATGACGACGACGATGATGCGAACGGTGGGGATGGCGGGGCAGACCTGACGGCTGCCAGCGTGGACTGCAAGGGGCTGGGACTCACGGCCCCGGCGCGGATCAAGGAGGCGGGCAAGTTCGTTGTCGCCTCGGACCTGAGCTACGCGCCGATGGAGTTCGTGAAGGAAGGCAGCAACACGCCGATCGGGGCGGATGTGGATATCGCGAGCTGCATCGCGGCGGCCTGGGGGGTGAAGGCGGATGTGCAGAACACGACCTTCGACGCGATCATCCCGGCGCTGACGAGCAAGAAGGCCGACGTGATCATGTCTTCGATGAGCGTGACGGATGAGCGGAAGAAGCAGGTGGACTTCGTCGAGTACTTCGAAGCGGGCTCGGGGATCCTGGTGAAAGAAGGGAACCCGGGGAAAATCAAGGGCCTGGCCGACCTCTGCGGGAAGAAGGTGGCGATCCAGGTGGGGACGGTGCAGATCGATGAGGCGGAGGAGCAAAACGCGAAGTGCGGCGACAAGAAGATCGATGTGCAAACGTACGAGCAGAACACGGACACCATCACCGCGGTTTCATCGGGGCGGGCCGATGCGGCGCTGATGGACTTCCCGGTGGCCGGGTACGGTGCGCAGAAGGTGAAGGGCGTTGAGGTTGTGGGCGAGCAGTACAATACCGGGCCGTACGGGATCGCGGTGCGGAAGGACGATGGCGAGGTGCGGACGGCGCTCGAAGCGGCGGTGAAGGCGATGATCGAGAAGGGCCAGTACGATGCGATCCTGAAGTACTGGGGCCTGGAGGCTGGCTCCATTAAATAGGACGACTCGCGGCGGGGAGGGGTGGCGGCGCCTCCCCGCTGTTGCACTGGAGCCGGCGTGATAGTTCTGGCAGTCGACTGGGGTTACATCGGGGAGAACCTCTTCTCGGACATCGTGTTCGACGGGGTGTGGATGACGCTTCGCCTGACGGCGGTGTCGATGGCCCTGGGGATCGCGCTGGGGACGGTTTTCGCGCTGATGCGGCTTGCGCGGGCGTGGCCGGTGAAGGCCGTGGGGCTCGCGTATATCTGGTTCTTCCGTGGGACACCGCTGATTGTGCAGATCGTGTTCTGGTTCTTCGCGCTGCCCCAGGTGTGGCCGGAATGGGCGCCCTGGAACGGCCAGATGTCGCCGTTTGCGACGGGGGTGTTCGCGCTGGCAATCAACGAGGGCGCGTACATGACAGAGATTATGCGGGCGGGCATCCAGAGCGTTGATTCGGGCCAGATGGAGGCGGCGAAGGCCCTGGGGATGACGTACCCGAAGGCGATGCGGCGGATCATCCTGCCGCAGGCGTTGCGGGTGGTGATCCCGCCGACGGGTAACGAGGCGATCGCGCTGCTGAAGAACTCGTCGCTGGTCTCGGTCATTTCAGTGAGCGAGCTGTTCCTGGTGGCGAAGCTGCAGTATTCATCGAGCCTGCTGTATTTCGAGTGGCTGATCATCGTCTCGACGTGGTACCTGGCATTGACGACGGTGGGGAGCGTGTTCCAGGCGTGGCTGGAGAGGCGGTACGGGGCCGAGAGCTACGGGGCGGGGGCTGGCGGAAGCGGGTGGCCACGGAGATGGCTCGGCATGGGTGTGAGGGACTGATGGATATGGATAAGGGGGAAGCCCGCCGGGAGGAGGGAGGAGAGGCGCGCCCCGGCCCGGAACTCGCAACTCGAACCTCGAAACTCCTCCAGGTGATCGACCTGCAGAAGCGCTTCGGGCGGAACGAAGTGCTGCGCGGGATCACGATGGGGGTGGACCAGGGCGAGGTGGTGGCAATCCTGGGGCCTTCGGGATCGGGGAAATCGACGTTGCTGCGGTGCATCAACCACCTGGAGAAGATCGACGGCGGGCGGATCCTGTTCGAGGGGCGGCTGGTCGGCTACCGGGAGACGAACGGGGCGCTCAAGGAGGAAGGGGAGCGGGTGGTTGCGCGGATGCGCGCGGAAATGGGGATGGTGTTCCAGCGGTTCAACCTGTTTCCGCACCTGAGTGCACTGGGGAACGTGATGGAGGCGCCGGTGCAGGTGCTGGGGCGGCCGAAGGAAGAGGCGCGAGCGACGGCGGTGGCGATGCTGACGCGGGTTGGGCTGGCGGCGAAGCTGGATGCGTACCCGGCGCAGCTTTCGGGGGGGCAGCAACAGCGGGTGGCGATCGCGCGGGCGCTGGCGATGAACCCGAAGCTGATGCTGTTCGATGAGGCGACGAGTGCGCTGGACCCGGAGCTGGTGGGCGAGGTGCTGGCGGTGATGCGGGACCTGGCGGCAGAGGGGATGACGATGCTGGCGGTGACGCACGAGATGGGGTTCGCGCGGGAGGCGGCCCACCGCGTGATTTTTATGGATGAAGGGGTGATCCAGGAGGAGGCGCCGCCGGGGGAGTTTTTCGGGGCGCCGCGAACCGAGCGGGCGCGGAACTTCCTGCGGCGGGTGACGCAGGGGTAGGCGGATCTAACCGGTAACCGCCGGGGCGGGCATACTGCGGGTGTGACCATTGGAGCAATCGGGATGCGGACGCCGGGTGAGCGCAGTCTGCGGAGTTCGCTGGAGCTGATGTCGGCGCTGACGAGCCGGGACCTCCGGTTGCGTTACCAGGGGAGCGTGTTCGGCTGGGCGTGGACGTTGGCGCGGCCGCTGGCGCTGGGGCTCATCCTGAGCTTCGCGCTGGATAAGGTGCTCGGTACGGGAATCACGGCGGAATTCCTGCTTGCGGGGCTGTTTCCCTGGTTCTGGTTCCAGGGCTCGGTGCAGGCGGCGACGACGACGTTCGTGAGCAATGCCGGGTTGTTGAAGAAGGTGCGGTTTCCGCGGGCGGTGCTGCCGGTGAGCGTGGTACTGGGCAATACGCTGCAGTTCGTGCTTTCGCTGCCTGTGCTGGCCGGGTTTCTCCTGTTTTCGGGACACGGCCCGACGGGCGCCTGGCTTGCGCTGCCGTTGGTGTTCGTGCTGCAGCTGGCGCTGATCCTTGGGGCGGCGATGCTGGTTGCCAGCCTGACGGTGTTCTTTCGCGACCTGGAGCACATCACCGATGTGCTGATGAGCCTGATGTTCTACGCGACGCCGATCATCTATGCGGCGGACCGGGTGCCCGAGCGCTACGAGTGGGTGACGCGGCTGAACCCGCTGGCGCCGCTGGCGGAGAGCTGGCGGGCTATCCTGCTGGATGGGGATCTGCCGGGAGCAGAGCTGGCGAGCTCGGCGGGCCTGACGGTGGTGTTGCTGGCGGCGGGCTGGCTTACGTTCCGAAAGCTCGAGGATTCGTTCGCCGATGCAGTCTGAGGCGCCTGTGGTGATGTCGGTACGGGGCGTTTCGAAGCGCTTCCACATGGTGGGGCCGGGGCAGGAGCTCAAGAGCACGCTGGTACACCCTGTGCGTGCATGGCGGGAGAGCCACCGGGCTCGCGATCTGTGGGCGGTGCGGAACGTATCGTTCGATGTGCGGCGCGGCGAGTTCTTCTCGATCATCGGGGCGAACGGGAGCGGCAAGAGCTCGTTGCTGCGATTGCTGGCGGGGCTTTCGAAGCCGACCGAGGGGACGGTGGAGACGACGGGGCGGGTGAGCACGCTGCTGGAGCTTGGGAGCGGGTTCCATCCGCAGGTGAGCGGCCGGGAAAACGCCATCCTGAACGGTCTGCTGATCGGGATGACGCGGGCGGAGATGGAAGGGCTCCTGCCGCGCATCGTGGAGTTCGCCGGGCTGCAGGAGTTCATCGATCAACCGATGCGGACGTATTCATCCGGGATGTACGTGCGGCTGGGGTTTGCGATTGCGGCGTTCATGGAGCCGGAGATCCTGCTCGTGGATGAAGTGCTGGCGGTGGGCGACGCGCGCTTCCAGGAGAAGTGCTACAACCACATCGCGGAGCTGCAGCGGCGGGGCGTGACAATCATCATGGTTTCGCACGACCTTGGCGCGGTTGAGCGGTTCAGCGATCGGGCGGCGCTGATGGAGCGGGGACGGATGGTGCTGATCGACACGCCGGCTCAAGCGGTAACGCAGCACCTGGAGCGGCTGGCCAGTACCTCGCCGGAGATCCGGCGGGCGCTCGAGGAGGGAATCGAAGAGGCGATCGCAACATCGCCGGAGGCGCTCGAGCGGTTCAACGTCGCGCTGGCCAAGAACCCGGACTTCCTGCGGGAGCGGGCGAAGAAGCAGGCGGAAGAGGCGGCCGGGGGTACCGGCGGCGAGCAGCAGGACGAATGACGGGCGCGGCGCGCATCGCGATCCTGACGGTCACCACCAATGCGGCCGGGCACCTCGATGCCTACCTGGATGCGCTGGAGCGGGTGACGTATCCGGAGTGGTCGCTCTGGGTAGTGGATAACGGTTCGCGGGATGGCTCGGCGGGGCTCGTGCGGTCGCGGCGCGGCGATGCGCGCATCATCGAAAATGGGGAGAACCTGGGTTTCACAGGGGCATGCAACCGGGCGTTGCGGGAGCTGCGGGAGCGAGATGACGTAGATTATGTCGTCTTTCTGAATGATGACACCGAGGTGACGGCGGGGTTCCTGGAGCCGCTGGTGGCGGCGGCGGATGTCCGGACGATGGTGGCGCCAAAAACATACCTGGCGGGGCAGCCGGGGATCCTTGACGATTCGGTTGGCGATTTCGACTGGTGGCGGGGGACGTGGAAGCGGCGGGTGCTGGGACATCCGGAGGGTGCGGCGGACCGTTACGCGCACGAAGTGGGGACGGCGAATCTTTCGTGTCTGCTAGTGCCGATTGGGGCGTTTCGCGATGTGGGGCTGCTGGACGATGCATTCTTCGTGTATTACGACGACACGGACTTCTGCCGGCGGGCGAAGGAGGCCGGGTACCGGTTGTGGTACGAGCCGGCCTCGGTGGTATTCCACCGCAAGGGGGCGACGCTTGGCGGGCAGATGTCGGCGTTCGGGTGCTACTACCTTTCGCGGAACCGTCCGTACCTGATGCGGAAGCACCTGGGGCGGGTGCGGTTCGGGGTGTTTTTCGCGTATTACCTGGCGACCCGGGCGGCGCGGATGGCGTTGTGGGTGCGCGAGGGGCGGCGTGACCTGGCGGGGGCGACGTTGGCCGGGATGCGGGATTTCGTACTGGGGAGAGTCGGGCGGAGGGGGAGTTCGTAGGGCCTGCGGTGGCGGGGTTCGGGGTGGTGACAGTGCGGCAGGCCATCCCTGGCGTGCCCCGGATGGGGTCGTGCATATCCAGCGGCGGGGTTCGAGGTGGTTACAGCGCAGCACGCCATCCCTGGCGTGCCCCGGATGGGGTCGTGCATATCCAGCGGCGGGGTTCGAGGTGGTGACAGCGCAGCACGCCATCCCTGGCGTGCCCCGGATGGGGTCGTGCATATCCAGCGGCGGGGTTCGGGGTGGTGACAGTGCGGCAGGCCATCCCTGGCGTGCCCCGGATGGGGTCGTGCATATCCAGCGGCGGGGTTCGAGGTGGTTACAGCGCAGCACGCCATCCCTGGCGTGCCTCGGATGGGGTCGTGCATATCCAGCGGCGTAGTTCGAGGTGGTGACAGCGCAGCACGCCATCCCTGGCGTGCCCCGGATTGACGGTACGGGTTCGGGTTAGTCGGTTAGGGCGGAGTAGACGATGGCGCGGAGTTCGCGGCGGATGTTGTAGTGGGAGGAGGGCATGAGCTGGGTCATGAAGATGAAGATCAGCTCTTCCATGGGGTCAATCCAGAAGGCGGTGCTCGCGGCGCCACCCCAGGCGAATTCGCCGGGTGTGCCGGAGATCTGAGACTTCGCGGGATCGAGGGTGACGGAGAAACCGAGGCCAAAGCCGACGCCGGCGAAGGTAGATTCGGCCCAGCGGCCAACGGCGTGGGCTGCAAGGTCTTTGCCATCGGGCAGGTGGTTGGAGGTCATGAGCTCGAGCGTCTTCGTGCCGATGATGCGCTCGCCTCCGAGCTCGCCGCCATTGATAAGGGCGGTGCAAAACACCAGGTAGTCCTGGAGGGTGGACACGAGACCATCACCGCCGGAGAAGAAGGTCGGCTCCTGCAGGTAGGGGCTCTTCGCCGGGTCATCGATGAGGCGGATGCCGGCGCCATCGACGCCGTAGTTGGCGGCGAGGCGGTGGGCCTTTTCCGGCGGGACGTGGAAGCCGGTATCGGCCATGCCGAGCGGGTCGAAGATGTTGGCCTGGAGGTAGCGGTCGAAGCGTTGGCCGCTGATGACCTCGACGAGATACCCGCAGACATCGGTCGCGACCGAGTA
>Ga0209476_10001034_pt1 | contig 19048 bp, 18 predicted proteins | sample KloWWTrecipitate_FD_187179 | JGI IMG/M metagenome (GOLD analysis project Ga0209476, IMG submission 187179) | Active sludge microbial communities from Klosterneuburg, Austria, studying microevolution and ecology of nitrifiers - Klosterneuburg... | ecosystem: Engineered > WWTP > Aerobic digester... | reverse complement strand
AGCAGGCGCCCGGGCACGGGTTCCCGCTCGCGATCGGGACGCAACTCCGAGAAATGATGCACGACTTCGACACGATCTCTGCGAACGCCGTGCTGCACGAGCAGGTCGGACAGATACGCGCTCGGCGCCACCCACGAGCGCACGGCCCGGGCCGCGCGCATTTGCAGTGCGCGCATCAACAGGCCGTACCCATCCGACCCTATGCCGGCCTGCTCGCCGACGCGGTAACATCCGCTGGCGATGCAACGTATCCCCTGCAGTTCGCGACAACGCGCGCCCGAGCGGGTGATGCGGGTGCCGCGCGGGCACAGAGGCGTGACATCGTGGAGCACGTAGACGGTTGGCACATGCCGCACCAGCCAGCGCAACGCCGACGGTCCTATTGCATAGTATGTCGAGTGCAGGATCACCGCATCGGGCCGCAGGCGCTCGAGCAGCGATCGAAGCTGCCCTGCCGCGCGCCAACCGACACGCCGACCGCTGGGCCGCACGTGAATCGACACGGGCTGCGGCTCCACAGTGCAGATCAGCTCGGCCACCTCGCAGCCAGCACGCGCCAGCAGTGCATTCTGCGCGGCGATCAGCGTATTCATGCCGCCGACCTCGCCGCGCGGCTTGTCGTGCACCACTAGCAGCCTCAATCCGCACCTCCGGCAGCCGTCGGCGCGCAACGAACCGGCCGCGCATGCGCCCCGTGCGCCGTCGCCGCGCGGATCAGCCGCAGGTAAGCGGCCAAGCCCGTCTCATGGAACGCCTCGGCGAACCCCCTTCCGTGGAGGACTCCGATCGAGCGGTAGGCGGCGAGCCCCTCGGACGCGCGCAGGTAATCCTGGTCCGAAAGTTGCGAACCGAACTGGGCAAGCGCATGCCGCTTCACCGACATGACTTGCGTGACGTCGGCGACCCGGTTCGCGGGCAAGGGCGTCCACACCTCGTAACCCCTGACCCTCAACGAGCGCGCCGTGTCCGTGTCGACACGCGAGACTGCAGCGGCGAACACGCGGTTCGTTTGCCAGTGGTCCCTGTGCGCGTCGTAGACGAAGGGCAGGTAGACCAACTCCGGGCGCACGTCCGACAACAGTGCGGCCAGCATCGAGACGGTGTCGACATCGGGGCGCAACTCCGAATCCGGGCGGTCCAGGAAATGCAGGACCTGGCTGCCGAGCACTGCGGCTGCAAGTCGTGACTCCCTTTTGCGCACTGCCACCAGTTCCGCCTGGCGTCTCGACCGTTCGGCCCCGGACCCACTCGCAGAAAGCAGTTCGCCGCTTCCCCGGCGACCATCCGTCATGTACGCGACGTGAACGATGGATCCGGCGCTCACGTGGCGCACGATGGTCCCGCCGCACCCGATCACCTCGTCGTCGCAGTGTGGCGCCAACACCAGCACCCTGGCCTCGTCGAAGCGTTCGATGAGCTGCGGATCTCGGTCGGCCGCATCCAGCACTAGCCAGGTTCGCAGCGCGTTCCGCGCGGCCGGGTTGAGCCGACGGTAGACGGCGCGGGCGAGTCGTTCAAGCACGGTGCGCTCTTCAATAGGTCGAGAGCGAGCCTCGCACTTTCGTATAGTGCAGAGCGGCCCTGAAAACGAGCAGTGCAAGAGGTGCAAGCACGAACGCGAACAACAGGAGCACGCGCAGGTCCGGCAGCATCTCCGGGATCGAAGTCCCCTGCAACATCGCGCGCCTCATCGCGTGCAGCGCATGCGTGAACGGCAATAGTTGCCCTGCCGATTCGAGCGACGGCGGGAGCATCCGTGCGGGAAAGACGACCCCACCCAGCAATACCGACAGGCCCGAGACGATGACCGGCAGCGACTCGCCGCGTTTGATCACGAGCGTGACGCTCGCGATCAGGATCCCCAGCGCAGAGAAGCTGACGATCGACAACAACAGGATCGCTGCGGCGCTCGTCACGTTGGCGTTGGCGAGGTCCATGCCCAGCGCGAGTCCGCCGAAGACGTAAAGCAGAAAGCGCAGCGTGGTGAAGCAAAATCCCCACAGGGACGAGCAAACAACGAGCGTCGCCACGCTGGTTGGCGACATCATCACGATCTCCAGCGTGCCCATCAGCTGGTTCTCGCGAATGCTGCTGTTGAACGACGTCAGGCTGACAGAAAGGTAGTCGATCAGCGCGACGCCGATCAGCAGGAACGCAAAGTAGTTGCCCTGATACTCTGCAAGAAGCCCGCTGCCGGCGTTTCCGAGAAACTTGCTGATGAAATAGATGAATGGCACGCCGACCAGAATGCTGCCGAGCTGCACCGCGAATGCGGTTCGATAGCTGGTTGCCGTCAGGAAGTCGCGCTTGAGAAACGCCCACGCGGTCTTCAGCACGAGAGCTCCCCTCTCGCAGGTCGCTCGCCCGATTGCCTGCCGGCCAGCAACGCCACGAATGCGTCCTCGATCGGAACCTCGACGCGCGTGACGTCGCGCAGTCCGCAGTAAGACTCGACCAGAATCCGCATCACTGCGTCCAGCCTCGAGCCACCCGGCAAGAGGCGCAGGTCGAGCACTCCTGGCGCGACTTCGGCGACGGGCACCGCGCAGATTGCCGATAGCTGCGCGAGCAGCCCGGGAGTAGGTCGCTCGATCCTTATTCGATACGCATCCGCGCCCATGACCGACCGCTTGAGGTCGGCGGTGGTACCGAGGTAGGCAACCCGGCCGCGCTCCATGATGAGCGTGCGCCGGCAAAGTTGCTCGATCTCGCGCAGGTTGTGGCTCGTGATGACCACTGTCTGGCGAGCCTCGCTCACGATCCGCTCGCGAACCAGCGCGATGATGTCTGCCGATGACTTGGGATCCACGCCCTTCGTCGGTTCGTCCATCAACAGCACCCTGGGGCGGTGCAGCAGCCCCCTGGCGATCGCAAAGCGTTGCTTGGTCCCGGTCGAATAGGTGGCGAAGCGCTGATCCGCGCTTCCGGCCAGGTCCAGCAGCTCGAGCAGTTCGCCCACCCAGCGCTCGGCCTCCCGCGTGCGCAGCTGATAGAGATCGGCAAAGAATCTCAGGTTCTGGCGCCCGGTCAGGCGCCAGAAGAAGCTGCGTTCATTGCTCGCGACCATCCCGATCAGACGGCGCACGCCAGGACCGTCCCTGTCGAGATCGAGCCCGGCGATGGTCGCACGGCCCGATGTCGGCACCAGCAGCGTGCAGAGCATCAGCAGAAGCGTCGTCTTGCCGGCGCCGTTCGGGCCGACCAGGCCGAAGACTTCGCCCTCGTCGATGTCGAAGCTCACGTCTTGCACCGCGACGGTCTGACGCGCAGGCTCGCGCCGCAGCAACTCGCGAAAGCGCCGATCCTGTCTGAAGATCTTGGTGAGTCCCCTGACCTGGATCATGGCGCCCCGCAGACCGCACCCGCTACCCGGGTCGATCCGGCCTTCTGCGCCATTCAGAGGCATGAACGGATGACCTCGAGGAACCGGTCGTTGTGCGCAGGCAGCGAGATTGGCCAATGCACGTACCTTCCGAGTACAACGCCCCTCGCGGAAACGATGCCGTGGTGTTCGAGCCGGTCGAAGAAGGTGTCGGGAAGGGTCGGCGGCTCGAACAGCATGAGGTTGCCCTCGGTCGGAACGAAGTCCAGCCCGAGCTCCGCGAGCGCGTGCGCGGCCCGCCTGCGCTCGGACCGGCAATTCTCGAACGTCCTGCGCGCATGCTCGGTGTCGTCCAGCGCGGCCAGCGCGGCGACGGCGCCAAAAGCCGAAACGTTGAACAGCAGTTCGCCCCGGTCGAGCCAGTCGATCGCCTGGCGGCTGCCGAACGCATAACCGACTCGTGCACCGGCCAGGCCGTAGAACTTGGAAAACGTGCGAAGGACGATGACCGTTCGGTCGCTCTCGCGCACGACCTCCGCGGAGTCCAGCATGTCGCGTCGATCGGAGAACTCGACGTAGGCCTCGTCGATCACTACCGGGATGTGCGCCGGCAACCGCTCCAGGAACCTCACGAAGGGATCGTGCAGGATCGGCACACCCACCGGGTTGCTCGGGCTGATCAGATAGACCAGCCTGGTGTCGCCGCGGACAGCGGCGAGCACACCATCCAGGTTGTGATCGTAGCCTTCAGCGACCGAGGGGACGAAAGGCGCCTTGTCGTTTCGCACGCCGTGCACGTAGGCAAACCGGTCGAACATGAACCAGCTCGGATCGTTGGACACCACGGCCTCGCCAGGCCGGGTGAATACCCGCAGTACCCGATCGACCAGCTCGGCCGATCCGTTGCCGAAGCTGATGCCGGCCGCCTCGACGCCGTGCTTGATTGCGAGGCGCTCGCGCAGCGCACCGTAGTCCGGATCCGGATAGCGCGAGAGGTCGACCGCACGGCGGGCGGAGTCCGATATCAGTGCGCGCACCCGCTCGGGCATGCCGAACGGGTTTTCGGCACGATTCAGCACGATGCGGCGCTCTGCAGGGACGCTCTCCGGCACCTTCTGCTCGACGAAACGGAACCGCTCGGCGATGGACAGCGGGGCAGCGATGTGCGCCTCGGCGTCGCGGGCCATAAGGAAGCGCCAGCTCGCGATCACGCGCCCATGCAACAAGCCGGGTGCGGCGGTGGCCGCGAACCAGAAGACGGGCAGCAGAGTCTCCGGCGGGGGCAGCAATTCGTACTCCGACCACGGAAAGAACTGCCGGGCCATTCGCGTTCGCGTGCTGCCCAACTGGATGCCGATGATCGAGATCCCGGTCCCCTCCGCCTCGACGGCCAGCCCGCGCGTGAGTGCATCCAGCGCCGACTTCGAGACTGCGTACGGCATCAGGCCCTTGACGGGCGAATTCGCGGCGCCCGAGGACACGTTGATGATCCGGCCCGAGACGCCTGCGCGGACCATCCAGCGCATGAAGACGGTCGCGCACAAGAACGGCCCACCCACGTTCACGTCCAGCGTCCGCGACCACGCCTCCGGAGTCGTCTCCCAGGCTTCGACGTCCTTCGGACCGATGACGGCCGCGTTGTTGATGAGCAAATGGACCGCGCCGAACCTGCTGACGGCCTCGTCCAGTAGCGAGGCTGCCCCATCGGGGGTGGAAACATCGGCGCAGACGGCGTGCACCCTTTCCGGGGGACGCAATCCTGCGACAGCCGCGCGCAGCGCGTCACCGCGGCGCCCGTTCAGGACGACCCGTGCGCCTCTCTGCAGGAACCCTTCAGCCAGCACCAGGCCGATGCCTTCGCTGGACCCGGTGACTACCACGACGCGCGACTCGAGTTCCGGCTCGGGCCCGGCTGACCGGACCTCGGCGAGAACTGCGTCCACAGGGTCGCGGTGCAGCGCGAAGTCTCGCGCTCGTATCGCCTTGGTCGCCAGCTTCACGAACAGCCGGTTCAGCTTCCTGGTCAGGGCCATGGTCAGGTGTGTAGCGTCTTCGCGTCCGCCCGCAGAACCCCGCTCGCGGAACGAGCCGTGCCGTCGAGCATCGACGCAACACGTCCTCGCCAGGTGGCGGCGAATGCAATGCGCCGCTCGAACGCGAGCGTATCCCGGCTCCAGCGTTCCGTGTAGGGTCGGCGGCTTACGAAATCGACCATCGACGCGCCGGGTTGCCGCCAGACGACCTCGAGCATCCGGGCCATTGCCAGCGTTCCAGGAGACCGACGTGAGTCGGACAGGTCCTCGCGCATCGAAGTCTTGAGAGTATGAACGACCCCCTTGTCGCGCGCACACACGACCACCGCGATCGGGGCGTCGTCGAGCGACAGCACCCCACCTAGCAGCTTGCCGCGGGCTGCCAGCAGCCTCACCATGCGCCGGTAGAACCCGGCCGTGCGCTCATCGCTGTCGACGGTCTCGCCGCGTCCAGCCTTCCAGCTGGCGCGGTCTACCTCGGCCCACTGCTCGAAAAGACCATCGGCGTCCTGCTCGATCTCTTCGAACCGCAGGCGCCCCATCGCCTCGAGATCCATCTGCGCTCGCCGAAGGTTGCGCCGCAGGTCGCGCGAGCACGACGCAAGGAAGTCAGACCAGGTCCCGCGAATCGGCAGGCACGAATGCGCCCAGCGGTCGACGCGCATCCGACCGGCCCCAGGGAGCGGCGCGGACGCCACCCCGTCGGCCTCGCAACCGTCGAGCAGCACCATGTCCCAGCCCGACGAGCGACGCAGTGCCTCGCCCCAGGCGACCCACGCTGCCGCGGCGAATGGTCCATCGACGAGCACAGCACAGCGCACCGCGTGCGCGTTGGTGCACGCTGTCAACGCCCTGAGGGGAACGCGCCGCCAACGGGTCTCGACGGTCACCATCGGGAACGCCGCCAGCAACGACCTCTCGTCGCGGACGAAGGTGCAGTGAATCGGGGCCTCATGCGCGAAGCTCTCGATCCAGTTCAAGACCATCGCGGGCGACTTGAACACACTGGCAGCGGGCACCGCGCAGTACAGCGCTTCCCATTCCTCAAGGTGCTTGCGCATACCGGCAAGGCTATCGACGATCTCGCACCGCAGGCCGCCCCGCCGCAGACTCGCCGCTGCCGGGGGGGCCACGAGTCGCGCAGCCGCCAGCGCGACCGCGCGCATCAGCATGGGCTTCCACGCGCGGCGGTAGCCGAGTGAGCGTCCGAACTCGGCGCTGGCCGCTTCGAAGTCGCGGCGCCGCCACGCATCGCGCCCCGCCCCGAAATGGGCGCGCGCGGCATGAAACGCAAAGGACACCCCATGCGCGGCCAGGCCATGGCGCTCGAACAGGGTTCTCATGTCGTCCAGGTGCGCCCACCGGCCATGGCTGACATTGGAATCGTGAACGCGCCGCCAAAGACTCACGCGCGGCAGGAATACGACCGGATAGCGCAGGAGCCGCAGCCACATGTCGGTGTCCTCGAACATCTGCAGCTGTTCGTCGAAACCGCCAACTTGGTCCAGGCACTGCTTCCGCACGACGACTGTCCCGGTCGGAATGAAGAACCGCTCGGAGTTGCAGAGTTCGGCCGGTGTCATCAGCCTCGGAGGCACGGCGGGCGTCCCGCTGGTGTAGTAACCCGCCGCCTCGAGATACGGACGATCGACGAGCACCGGGGCCGAGTCGCGCAGTACGAAGGGCTGCGCATCCGCAAAAACCCACCCCGCCTCCGGGTATCGCCCGAGCGCCGCCAGCGCCGCTTCCAGCACGTCCGGCGCGGGCCACAAATCGTCGGCGTCGAGGAATGCCACGAACTCGCTGCTCGCCAGCGCAACGCCGCTGTTCCGGGCCGCAGAGGGGCCGCGCCGCGCCTGCGAAACGACTCGTACGCCGCGCGCGCGCCATGATCGGAGCCGGGACGAAGTATCGTCAGTCGAACCGTCGTCGACCACGATGACCTCCAGCGGCCCGACCGTCTGCGCACATACGCTGCGCATCGCGGCATCGAGATACGCGCCATGATCGTGGCTCGGCACGATCACCGACAGGATCGGTGCAGCGGCACTCACCGTACGCTGCCCATCATGCGTTCGGCGCCGAGCGCGCGCGGAGAACGAGTGCCGGCATCCGCGAACGTACCGCCTCGAGCGCCGCCGGAACGCCCGCTGGTGGATCCGCCCCTGTCGGGGGATCCGCCGCGCGGCGAGCGACGAGCCGATTCATCGGTTGCGGCCCACCAGGCGCTTGATCCGCGACAGCAGGCTCGAGTACGGTCTTCGGTTGTAGACCTGCAGGCCGACGAACTCCATCTCCGTGTCGGCCCAGCTCCTGCAGAACGCGCTATCGCCATTGAGATCGAGCAGCCCGTACCGACCGCTGCCAAACATGTCGGCGACGTGCACGGCGAACTGCGCTCGGCCGGGGTACAGGTGCCGCACCGATTCGTGGAACAGCATCTGCAGCGAATAGGCAACGCCGTCATAGCCGACAGCATGGACCCCGCCTACGACACGTCCGTCGAGCTCGAGAAAAAGATTGTAGCAAGACACCCCCGAATCTGCGGCCAGCGCGATCTCGCGCTGGAACGCCCAGCCCACCGGCCCGAGGCGCGCCTGTCCGTCCAGGTGCTTCCAGCTGCCCCGCTCCAGGGAGGCAAAGACTTCGAAGTCCTCAGCAGCGCCATCGCTGCGGCGATACGCAGCACCGCCCGCGCGCTGCACCCGACGCATGTTCTCCCTGAGCCGATTCCGGAAGTGACGGCTCTTGCCTGCAAGATAGTCCGGCCAGGTCCCCGTCAACGGAATCACGAACTTGCTGACCCCTGCCACAGGCGCGAACGCGACCAGGCCGACGTCGTCGCAAGCCGCGATGAACGAAACGAGCCAGTCGGCGTCGCGCGGCAGCTGGCGCAGCATCACGACGTCCCAGTCAGCGTCGCATTTGGCGAGTCGGGCCGCGAGCGCCGCGGCAACTGCCGGCTCGTAACCCGGCTCGACGACCATTCCGGTACGCGACGTGTGGCCATCGTTGTACGAACCGGTCACTCGCACCGGGAGTCCGCGCAGAGTGTCGCGGCGGCGCATCAGCGGCATCACGGCCACCAGGCGCGCGCCGTCGCGAAATGTGACCACGTACGGCACCCTGCCAGAACCGAACGCCCGCCACCATGCAACATGCCAGACAGGCGTAAGGAAGATCGAAGTGCCCTGGCAACGGGTCAGCAGCGCCTGCCACTCCGGCGCCAGGTCGATCAGCTCGCCCAGGCTGGTGACGACGTGCGCTTCGACCGACACGGCGGAGCCGGCCTGCCGGTCCCCGTGCGGGCCAGCCGCACCATCCAGTCCGTCCGTTGACGGTTTTCTCGCAGAGTACAACACGGACCTTGCCAATTGGTGGAACCGTCCGCGGAATGGTGGTTCAATTCACCCTCGGGCCGTCTGCGGGGCCATCCGGGCTCCAGCGTGACGCCCCGATCTTAGCGCGGGACCGCCGGGATTCGTGACCGGGTCGCGCGATGCTGAAGCCGATGGCCGGCCCCGGCTTCGGGATCCGGGACGACGCCGCAAGACCTTCGCTTTGCGCCATGAAGGTCGACGGACTGGCGACCAGACGAGGGCAAAGCGATGCGGGCGACGATGGGGCACCTGACACCGGCCTCGGGCGATCGGCGGCAGGGCGGGCTGGTCTCCGACGGCGCGGCCGCTGCCGAGCTGCCCCGCGTGGTCGATCAGCGCGAACTGGCGACGGTGCTCGAACTGCACCGTCCGCGCCATGCGCGATTGGCCATGTCGCTCGCAGGGGCCTGGGTACTGGGTACGCTGCTCGCAACCGCCTCCGTGATGGCCAACTTCGTGCTTTTCAATTTCATCCTGCATTGGGGATCATGAGCGTCCCCGCGCCGCGAGAGGGCAGCGACCGCGCGCCGCGGCCAAAGCGAAAGGTTCGGCGCGCCTGGGTCGTGCGCGCCGAAGTGGCAATGTTGCTGGCTGCGCTTCTGATGCTCTCCTGGATGCTGTACCTGCTGCTCGGGGTGATCTGTTGCGGACAATGATCGCCGTGCCGCCCGAACGCGTGCCTGCGCGTCTGCACCCGCACGACATGGCGCTGGGCTGGCTGATTCCGGCTGCGATCGGGCTGCTGGTCACGGCAGGGTTGCTCGCTGATGCGCTATGGGCGCGCGGCGTGTCGCTGCGATGGGCAGCGCCGTTCCTGCGCGGCGAAGCACCGCCGGTGCTTACGATCGGGGCGTCGGCGATACTCGCTGGCGGCCTGCTCGCAATGACGGTCGCGCGCGGTTGGCTACCTCGCCGCGAATTCGCGCTGATCGCGCTGCTTTTTGTCCCGACGCAACTGGTGGGCTTCAACGTCGCGAACATCGAGCCGTTGAAGTTCGCGCTGCTGATCGTGTCTGCGTTCTGGCTGGTCGACGCGCTCGGCAATCACAGGACGGTCCGGCTCTATGTTCCGCAGCTGCTGATCTGGCTCGTAATCCTCGCTTTCGCCGTCGCGTCGGTCGTCAACGGGTTGCTCACCTCGGTGATTGCCCAGTACTCAATCCTCGCGAAGTTCCTGATGTTCTTCATCGTGGCCAACATCGTGCGCACGCCGGCGCAGTTGCTGTTCGCCGTGCGGCTGCTCGTCGGGCTCGGCATCCTGAGTGCCATCCTGGCCCTGATCCAGGTGGCGCTCCACTATTTCTTCGATATCGCGCTCTCTCTCGAGGACAACGCGACCAGGTACTGGTTCAAGGAGACGCCGCTGGGGTGGATGATTCGGGCAACCGCGCTTCATCCGACGGCCCAGAACCTGTCGCACTTCCTGCTGATGGCGCTCGCGCTGCTGATGCTCGGACCGTTCGACCCGAGGACACGCTTGCTGGGCGGGTTGCTGATGGCGTCGGGCGTCTTCTTCACCTTCACGGGAAACGGCCTCGTGGTGATGGCATTCCTGGCGCTTGCAGCCCCGATCGTGCACCGACCGCAGCGCACGCTGCACTACCTGGGCGCTGCGACGTTGTCGTTTCTGGTCGCGTTCCAGACCGGCGCACTCGGCTGGCTCTACGAGCACTACCTGCTTCCGATCTCGGGCAAGAGCGCCGAGGATCGGATCGGCCTCCTGCAAACCGGCCTCGAGGTCGCAGAGCGGTATCCCTTGCTCGGAATCGGGCTGAACAACTTTGGACGGATGGCGCCGCAGCCCGTCCACAACGCCTACATGCAGATGGTGACCGAGATTGGCATCATCCCAGGCATTGCGCTGTGCACGATCCTGCTGCTGACACTGGTTCGGCTGCTTGTCGGGCTGAGCTCGACGCAAGACGCGTCCATGCGGCAAGCGGGCAAGGGGGTCTTCCTTGCGCTCCTGGGCCTGTCATTCCACTTCCTGTTCGAACCGTTCATCAACAGCCTGGTCTCGTGGTCGATCATCGGTTTCGCGGAAGCAGCGGCGCTGCTGCTGTGCGCGCCCCCGACCGGGGCCGCGCCCGTGCGGTCTTGGCGTCTCGCACCCAGCGGGGGACGCGCCCCATGAACGACAAGACCCTCTACGACTACTGGATGGTCTGCTATCGGCGCAGGTTGCCGGTCCTGGTCGTCATGGTCACCGCAGTACTCGGGTCAGTGCTGATTGGAAACTCGCTGCCGGCTATCTTCGAGGCGCGCGCGATGTTCTACGTGCCGGTCAGCGCCGCGACACTGCGCACCAATGCCGGCGATACGGCGATCCCGCTGCCAACCTCTAACCAGGACGATGCCAAGGCGAACATTGCCATCCTGAAAGGCCGCGACGCACTCCGCGCGATCCACGAACAGTTTCCGTCGAAGTCGACCGACGCACTGCAGCGCGACGTCGACTTCACCGCAGGTCGCGACGGCGTCATCCACGTGTACGTGCGCGACCGCGACCCGCAATTGGCCGCCAACATCGCCAATGCGTACGTCGGACACTTCAACCGGTTCTTGGCCGACCAGATGCAGCAGCGTGCCGGTGCCCGGCGCAGCGTGCTCCGGGCACGCCTGGACGAGTTGAATGGACAGTTGGACGATGTCGACCGACGTCGACGCGAGTTTTCTTCCATGGTCGGTACGCCCACGCTGGACGAGGAGGCGCGCGAACTGACGAGGGAGCGTCAACGGCTCACGAATCAGCTCGAGGAGCTGCGCGGGTCGATCGGCGTGCGCACGGCCCCGGAGGCGCGCGGCGAGCGCACCCGGCTGTCAGCCACCCCGGCTGTCGACGAACTCGAGAGCGAGTTGACGCAGCTCGACATGGACATCGCGAAGGCGCGTCTGCAGGCGCTGCCCAATCACCCGGAACTCATCGCGCTGCTCCAGAAGCGCGAGATCGCCCAAGCGGCGCTGCAACAGAAGCTACGCAGCCTGAACGCCGGCGACAAGGCCCGCGCCGAGACAATCATCGGCTCTCTCAGGCGCGTCGAGCAGCGGCTTCGCGCGATTCCCGAGTACCAGGAACGTCGCGGCCAGCTCGACCGGAAGTCGCAGGATCTTCGTGCCTCGATCAAACAGCTGGAGAGCGATTTCGAGGAGATTGCACTTGCCAGCAGTAACGTGCCGCTGATCGGCATAAACGTCGAGACCGCCCACGCGCCGACAGTGCCGGTTTTCCCTGTCACGTGGCTCAATGCGGTGGTCGCGGCGTTGGTAAGCGCACTGGCGGGACTGCTCTACGCGCTACTGCTCGAGTACGTGGACGAGAACTCGCGGAGACGCGCGGCCGGAGCGATTGCCACCGGCGCGGAGCACGGCGGCGATGTCGCCCCGACCACCCCGGAGCCCGGCTACGACTGGGTCAACCCCGAGACCCGGAGGGTCGCCAGGATCCAGCCAGGCTGGCTCTATGAGGTCGCGCGAAACGACCAGGGTTCGGGGATTCACCTGTTCACATCGCCGGAGTTGAGGGCCATGGTCATGTTCGCCCGACAGGACGTGGCCGCGTTCATGGGGCTCGGCGACTACGCCCAAGCCTGGCTCAGGACCGTGCGCACCCGGATGATCCTTGATTCCACTGGCGCACACGTGGCGTTCGGCTCAGACCCCGGGTGGACAACGAGCGGGCGACTGGCCAACGATGAGAACACGCACGTCGACGTCTACCTGGTCAAACACGGCACGCAGGTCTGGCGCGGCATCATCATCACCGCCGGCGGTGATGACGTCGTGATCTCGGCGGCAGCGGACCTTCGCCTGGCCCTGCTGTCCACCCTGTAGGTCGCATGGCCCCCGGGACGCCGGCGTCGCACGCTACGGGATAATCCGAACATGCTCGAAGAACTCACCGCGGCGGCACTGCTCGAAGCTTGTGATGCGGCGCGCAGCCTCGACCGCTCGCGCTTCGAACCGCTGACCGACCTGGCGCGTGCCGAAGCGCTGCAGACCGGCATCGCGGTCGCGCGGCTGGCGCGCGGCGAGCGGCAGGTCGGCTACAAGATCGGCTTCACGAACCGCTCGATCTGGCCGCTGTACCAGGTGTTCCACCCGATCTGGGCGCCGGTGTGGACCGCGACGCTGCGCACGGCTTCGCCCGACGACCCCGCACGCGTGACGGCCGCGCGCTTCGTCGAGCCGCGGCTCGAGCCCGAGATCGTGGTCGGCCTGCGCGACACGCCGGCGGCCGACACGCCGGAAGCGGTGCTGGCCGCCGCCGAATGGATCGCGCACGGCCTCGAGATCGTGCAGAGCCCGTTCCCCGGCTGGCACTTCAGCGGCGCCGAGGCCTTCGCAGCGCAAGCGCTCCACGGCGCGCTGCTGCTCGGGCCGCGCCGGCCCTTGTCGATCCTCGACGACGGATGGCCGCAGGCGCCGACCAGCCGCGGCGAGCCAATTCCGCGGCCGATTCCGCGGCCGGTTGCGCAGCGCGCGCTCGCGCGCCTCGGCGACGTCGAAGTCGAGTTGAGTTGCGACGGCCGCACCGTCGAACGCGGCCGCGGTGCCAATGTCCTCGACGGCCCGATGCACGCGATCGCGTACATGGTGCGCGAACTGCGCCGCCGCGGCCGCTCGATCGAGCCGGGTTCGCTGATCAGCACCGGGACGCTGACGGACGCGCAGCCGCTGAACCCGGGACAGCGCTGGCAGTCACACGTGTCCGGGCTCGACCTGCCGGGGCTGACCCTCGACGTCGACTGAATCCACGCCGGCTGTCCCCAGCATGTCCCCCGGATATCCAGCGCTTCCGCACCGGCCGTGCACCGCCCTTTCGTGCGCCTTGCGCCGCTTGCCCCGGTCTTGTCCCAGCCTTGTCCACTGCCTTTCCCCCGACTTGTCCCCCAACTTGTCCACCCACTCGACCGTGCCGCCGCCCGGCGACCGCGCGCCGGCACGCCGCGATTCGAGATGACTCCGCAGCCGCCCGCCGACGACGACCTGTCGCAGTACTTCCAGCCCTCCTACCGCGCGTCGCGCGAGCGCCTGCTCGAGCGGGCGCACCGGCTGTCGACGCGCCACCCGGTGCTGGTGGACTCGCGAGCGATCGCGCCGCGCGGGCCCGACGGCGAAACGCTTGCGCTCGACTGGGTCTGCTTCGGCGCACGCCGGCCCCGGCACGTGCTGGTCCTGTCGAGCGGCACGCACGGGGTCGAGGGGTATACCGGCAGTGCGATCCAGCACCATGCACTCGCCACCGTGCTGCCACGGCTGCGACTGGACCCGGGCAGCGCGGTCGTCGTCCAGCACGCGAACAACCCGTACGGCTTCGCCTGGCATCGGCGCGTGAACGAAGACAACGTCGACTTCAACCGCAACTTCCGCGAGCGCTTCGACCCGACCCAGTGCCCGGCCGACTACGAGGCGCTGTGCGACTGCCTGAATCCGACCGACCTCGAGCCCGCGCACGAGGCCGGGCGCTGGGCGCGCATCGACGCGTTCATCGCCGAGCACGGCCTGCGCCGCTTCCAGCAGGCCGCGGTCGAAGGCCAGTACCGCTACCCGCAGGGCATGCAGTTCGGCGGCCACGCGCAGGCCGCCGGCACGCGCCACCTGCTGGCGCTCGTGCGCGAGCACCTGCGCGACGCGCAGACCGTCGTCTGGCTCGACTTCCACACCGGACTCGGCGCGTTCGGCGCCTGCGAGCTGATCACCGGCGCGCCCACCGACGACGACGGCTACGCGTTCTCGCAGCGGGTCTGGCCAGGCGGCGTGAAGTCGGCCACCGCTGGCGAATCGCTGTCGACGCCGCTCAACGGCCTGCTCGATCGCGGCCTGGCTGCGGCACTGTCGGCCGGCGCGCGCTTCGCCTTCGCCTACCCGGAGTACGGCACCTGGGAGCCGATGCGCGTGATCCGCGCGATGCGGGCCGACAACTGGCTCGTCCACCACGGCGACCCCCGAGACGCCACCGGGCGCGCGATCAAGGCCGAGATGCTCGAAGCATTCCGGCCCGACAGCCGCGACTGGGAGCGCCGCGTCGTCGGCTCGGGCGCCGAACTGGTCGCGCAGGCGCTCGCGAGCCTGCCCGGCGCTCGGCCTTGATCGCGCAATGCCGAAGCTGCTGACGGTCAGCGTCGGACGCGCGTCGCCGCTGCTCGTGAGCGCCGGCGACGCCGCTACGCGGCGCGTCGTCAGCGCGATCCGCAAGACGCCGGTCGACGCCCCGGTCGCCGTCGCGACCCTCGGCCTCGACGGCGACGAGCAGGTCGACCTGTCGGTGCATGGCGGGCAGGACAAGGCGGTCTACGTCTACCCCGCAGAGCACTACCCGTTCTGGGAGACCGTCTGCGGGCAGGCGGGGCGCGCCGGGCCGTTGCCGCACGGCTCGCTCGGCGAAAACCTGACCGTCTCCGGCCTGCTCGAGCAGCGCGTCTGGGTCGGCGACCGGCTGCGCGTCGGCGGGGCCGAGCTGGTCGTCACGCAGCCGCGCTCCCCGTGCTACAAGTTCAACGCGCATCTCGGCTTCGACTGGGCCACGAAGATGATGGTGCAGTCCGGCTACACCGGCTTCTATTGCGCCGTCGTTCGTCCAGGCGAAATCGCCGCCGGTGACGAAATCGATGTGATCGCCGGCGAGCGCGCGGTTAGCATCGAGCAAGCGCATCGACTCAAGACCCGCGGGGCGCCGTCCCGATCCTTTCTGGGGTAGATTAATGCCATGGCCCAGCTCAGCCCAGCCCAGCGTACCGCGGGCACCGCTCGCATCGTGCTCACTGCGGGCGTCCTGTTCGCCGCCGAGGCGCTGTGGCGCGGGTCCGTTGCACGCACGTTGATGGCTGCCGCGCTGCTGGTCTTCGGCGGGGGCCTGCTGATCCTCGCGAAGCGGGCCGATTGAAGGGCGTCGAGTTCCTGACGGTCGACGGCGTCCCGATCGACGAAGAGTTGCAGGACGCCGGAACGGTCGGCCCCGAACTCGCGCACCTGGCGCGCAGCTACCGCAACAGCCCGCGCGCGCTCGTCTTTCGCAATCCGTCTTCCGATTGGCGACTGTTCGTCGTGCTGCTGCCGCTCGCGTCGCGGCTGTCGCTGATGACCAACCCGATCTTCGCGCAGCTCACGCGCGCCTGGGGCCTCAACGCGCGCTTCGTCGGCGTCGACCGCGACCAGCTCGTCTACGACTTCCGCGCGCTGCTGTCGGACCGCACGCTGAAGCTGCTGGTGGACCTGCTCGCGCGCACCGAGGGCGCCGACGGCGCGCTCGACCTGTTGTTCGCGTCGCTGGCCGAGGAAATGCTCACCGTTCTCGACCGGCGCCGCGAGGACTGGGGGCGGCACCTCGACCGCGAGCACCGGCTCGAGCCCGGCGCTGCGGCATCGCTGTTCGACCGCGCGACCCGCTACCCGGATTTCCTCGCGCGACTGCGCGCCGCGCTGCGCGACGAGATCGTCGACGTCGGATTCTACGGCCGCGCACTGCGCTCGATCGACTTGCGCGAGGATGCGATCGACGCGCGCATCACGGCGATCGTCGAGGCAAGCCTCGACCCGGTGACGCTCGCCAAGCTCGCTCGCAGCGGCGCAGGCAAGCACCTCGGCTGCTACAACTGGCTGCGGCTGGACCCGCGCCACGCGGCGCCGCGCGCGCACGTGCTGGCCTGCCTGCCGGCATTTGCCACCTTCTTCGCGGAGACGCTGGTTCCTCTCGATGCCTGGTCGGGCGCGTTCCACGACGTCGACGTCGACGAGGCGGGCGTCGATGCAGAGTCACTCGACACGACTGCGGAAGCGGCGCGCCGGCGCGCGCGACGCCGCCAGGTGCCCACCTTCGACCTCAGGCCGCTGGCCGCGCGCCAGGACAGCGCGCACAGCCTGCGCTGGGCGGGCGTGCTCAGGCGCGCGATCGACGCCGGCCAGGATCGTGCGGTCATCGAGGCGATTGCGCAGCGTTTCGTGGTCGCCGACAACGTCGTGCGACGGGTCTGGCGCGAGAAGCCGGCCACGCTGGGCCAGCCGCCGACGTGGCAGCTGGCGCAGATCCTCCGACGACTCGGCGAATGCGGGGATCGCAACTGGCCGGCCGATGCGCCGGCGTGGGAAGCGCTGATCGCGAGCGCGGTGCCTGTGGAAGCGGCGTAGCGCGGGCTCAGAACCCCGCCTGTCGCAGCCGCTCGACCAGTCCGACGGGGTGGTCGTCGCTCCGACCGTGACCCGCGGCGTCGACGCCGCGCGATGGCCGCTCGTGCGGCGCCAGCGTTTCGATCAGCCGCCCCGCCAGCGCGGCGCGCTCCCTGCCGGAAAGCCTCATCGCCTCGGCTTCGACTGCTTCGAAAGACCTGTCCATTCGCTGAGCCTCCTTTCCGCACGAGCCGACGGCGAGCCTTGGAGCCGACGGCGACCCCGGGAGCCGACGGCAAGCCTGTCGACCCGCCGTCGCGTTGCATCGGATTCGACTATCGGCGAGAAGTCTTAGACGTTCCTTAATCCCGGCGCGCCGTCGTTGCGCAATCCACACGCGAGCCGCCTGGCCCCGGCCAGTCGCCGATCGTCAGCGCGGTGCAGGTCGAACTGGCATCGCTACAGCACAACCAGGTGCCACGCGGTCGCCACGTCGATCGGCTGCCCTTCACGCGGCGCGCACCACCCTCAGCGCGCCCGGCAGCACCCGCACGGAGAACTCGCGAACGCTGGCCAGCGGCTCGCCGTCCGCCGCCAGCGGCAGCTCGACGTCGCACTCGACGCGCAATCGCGTGAGGCGCGCGGCGCGCACCTCCGGGTTGCCGAGATGCGTGCCCGCGAGCAGCCGCGGCAGCATCAGCAGCGCGCCGGCGCGTCCGAAGCGGCCGGCAAGCAGCAGGTCGAGCCGCCCGTCGTCGATGCGCGCGCCGGGCGCCGCCGGCATCCCGGCGCCGTAGCTCGGCGTGTTCAGGCACGAAGCGAACAGCGCATCGCCGTCGTGCGCGAGTGCGTCGTCGACGAACACGCGCAGGTGCCGGCGGCGCAGCGCGGCCAGCTCGCCCAGCGTCGCCCAGAGATAGCGCGGCAAGCCGCGCAGCCACTGCGGTCCCTCGGCCGCGCGACGCGCGATCGCCGCGTCGAATCCGGCGGCCAGGCTCGACGCGAATGGCAGCGCGCCGCCGTCGGTCGACAACTCGCCGAGGTCGCATAGCGAGGCGGGCCCGTGCAACGCGCGCGCCAGCGCGCCGCCCCATGCCAGCCCGCGCAGGCCCAGCGCGCCCGCCAGGTCATTGCCGCTGCCCACCGGCACGAGTCCCAGCAGCAGGCTTCGCGCGACCAGATCCGGAAGCAGCCGATGCACCGTACCGTCTCCGCCGACCAGGACCACGCGCGACCCCTCGGGGTGTACCTGCAGCAAGGCGCGCGCGCGGCCGACGTCATCGGCCAGCGCGAAGACCGCCTCGGGCGCGCGCAGCGCCAGCCACTGCCGCACCGGGTCGGCCAGGCGCCGCGCGCGACCTCCGGCGGCGCGCGGATTCAGCAGCACCAGCGGGACTATTTCTTCCGCCCGTACTTGCCCGTCAGCGTCGCCTTGGCGATCGTGTTGGCGTTGACCATGAAGCCGACCAGCGACGCGGTCGCGCCTTCGGGGATGTCGAGCTTGTCGACCTTCAGCGCATACACCGTGAAGACGTACCGATGCGGGTTGTCGCCGACCGGCGGGCATGGCCCGCCCCAGCCGGCGACGCCGAAATCGGTCTTGTGCTGCACCACGCCGGCCGGCAGCTTGCTGCCGTCCGCGGCGCCCACCCCTTGCGGCAGCGACGTCGTGCCGGCCGGAATGTTGTAGACCACCCAGTGCCACCAGCCCGCGCCGCCGGTCGGCGCGTCAGGGTCGTGAACCAGCAGCGCGAAACTCTTCGTTCCGGCGGGCGGCACCTTCCAGGTCAACGCCGGCGAGACGTTCTCGCCTTCGCAGCCGAAACCCTTGAACACGTGCTTGTTGGCGATCGTTCCGCGCGGACCGATGTCGGGGCTGCCCAGCTGGAAAGCGAAGGCGCTGCCGCACGCCAGCGCGAGCGAGCAGGCGACGGCGCTGCGGGTTGTCGAGGCCATGGCTTTCCTCCATCGAAGATCCGCCATGCTGTGCCGTTTCGGCGCGCGCCGCAAGATGCCGGGGCCTGCGCTTGCAGTAGCATCGCCCCTGCCACATGGAGACCTGAACTTGGCCGACCCCCATGGATACGGACGCTTCGGCAGCGGCCACGCGGTTCGACGCATCGAAGACCCGGCGCTGGTCACGGGCCGCGGCGCGTTCGTCGACGACTTCGATGTCGAAGGCGAAGCGCAACTGTGCTTCCTGCGCTCGC
>Ga0209476_10001030_pt1 | contig 19092 bp, 14 predicted proteins | sample KloWWTrecipitate_FD_187179 | JGI IMG/M metagenome (GOLD analysis project Ga0209476, IMG submission 187179) | Active sludge microbial communities from Klosterneuburg, Austria, studying microevolution and ecology of nitrifiers - Klosterneuburg... | ecosystem: Engineered > WWTP > Aerobic digester... | reverse complement strand
GAAGATGTGCGACGAGGCACTCTGGCTGCGCAAGGGCAAGGCCATGGACTCCGGCGACCCGAAGCGGGTGGTCGACGCGTATCTGAGCTTCGTGGCCGGCCAGGAAAACGAGCTCCTGGGCAAACAGGAGGTTCGCGAGGTCGCCGAGGGCAGCGACAAGGTGAGCGGCGAGGCTCCCGAAGAGAAACGCCGATGGGGAAGCGGCGAGATCGTCTTGAACGAGGTTCACCTGAGGGACCACTCCGACCGCATGGCCCACGTCTTCGTGACCGGGGACACCCTTCGGGTGGCGGTGAGCGGAGAGGCGCGAAGCCCGGTCGATGACTTCGTCTTCGGGGTCGGCATCTTCACCGCGGACGGCACCGCGGTCTACGGCACGAACACCCACATCGAGGAGTTCAAGGCGAAAAGCGTCACCGGCCCCTTCAACTTCACCTTCGAGATCCAGGACCTCCGCCTGGTGGAGGGCAGCTACATTCTCGACATCGCCGCGCACCGCCGCGACGGAACCCCCTACGACTACCACCGGGGGCTCTATTCCTTCCGGGTCCGCAGCCGGGTGAAGGACGTGGGGGTCTACCGCCCTCGCCACACCTGGACCTTCTCGGAGTCGCTCCGGATCGCCGAACCCGAAGCGCGGCCCGAACTCGAGTTGCGGCCGGTGGAGCGCGTGGAGCGGCGCACTCATGCGGACACCCTGCAGGCCCTGCACAACGACCGCGCCAGCTACCGGGCGCTCGGGCGAAGCGTGGTGTTCACCAACGGGTGCTTCGACATACTCCACGCCGGCCACATCAGTCTTCTCGAACAGGCAAGGGGCGAGGGCGACGCCCTCGTGGTCGGCATCAACTCGGATGCGTCGGTGAAACGCATCAAGGGCGAGGCTCGACCCGTGATCGGCGAGAGCGAGAGGGCCGAAGCCCTGCTCGCCCTCGAGTGCGTCGACCATGTCGTGATCTACGACGAGGACACCCCGCTCGCCGCCATCAACGCGATCCGCCCCGACGTGCTGGTCAAAGGCGCCGACTGGGCCCTCGACGAAATCGTGGGGCGCGAGGAAGTCGAAGGATGGGGCGGCCGCGTGGTCCGGGCCACGCTCGTTCCCGATCGCTCGACCACCGCCCTGATCCAGAAAGCCGAGGGCGGGACGATCGCCTCGAAGTGAAGTCTCCAGCCTCATTCCTGGACCGGGAACCCGGGTTCCTGGCGCTCAAGCGCGCGACCTTCGAGGGCCGCACCAGCCGCGTCACCGGCCTCTTCGGCCTCGCGCGACTTCTCGTTCCTCTCGCGAGCACCGATCGACTTGTGGTGTTCGTGGCACCCCACGAGAAAGACCTCGAAGGCCTCTCGGGCGACGCCGAAACCCTGATCCCGTGGCTCGGATCTCAAGGAACGCTCGCGACCTTTCCGGACGTGCCACCCCGGATCGCGGGGGCGGGACCGACGCCCGAGGACCACGAGCGCACCCAATCCACGCTGGCCCTGCAGGATGGCGCGGTGCGGGCGGTTCTGATCTCGGCCCCCGCCCTCGTCCACTCCGTTCCCGCTCCCGAGGTCATCGACCGCAAGCGCCTGTCCGTGCGCGTCGGCGAGGAGCTTCTGGTGGACATGCTGCTCGAACACCTGGACGGCGCCGGCTACCGGAGGGAGGACCCGGTGGTCGAAGCGGGATCGTTCGCGCGCCGGGGCGGGATCGTCGACGTCTTCCCGCCCGGCCGCCTCTGGCCGCTCCGGATCGAGTTCTTCGGCGATCGCATCGACAGTCTCCGCGAGTTCGATCCCTCGACCCAGAGGCGCCGCCACGAGATCGATCAGGTGATCCTCCTGCCCTTCGGTGTGCCCGAGGGCGGGTCGCGTCTCGCCATCCCTCAGATCCTGCCGCCGCACTGGCTCGTGGTCATCGATCCCGAAGCCGTGCTCGCCGAGATGGAGCGGGCGCTGCACGTCAAGACGAAGCTCCACGCCGATCTCGACCCCGACGACCCCCAGACCGCCCGGGCCTTCGAAACCTTCGTGGACCCGGACATCGTTCGCAGCTATCTGGCGCGACCCGAACGAACCGAGCTTCACGAGATAGCACCCGCCGAGCCCTCGATCCACATCGGCTCCCGGCCGGCCGCCCAGTATCGCGGCGACCTCAAGCACCTTCGAGAAGACCTCAAGGAGCCGGCGGGAAAGACCTTCATCCTCCTGGGCACCCCCGGGCGCGCGCAGCGTCTGGCCGAATCGCTCTTCGAGGGCGGCATCGCGACCGGCGAAGACACCCATGTCGAGGTCGGCGCCGGGCATCTCTCCCGCGGGGTCGAGTTCCCGCAAGCGAGGCTTCGCCTGCTCGCGGATGGCGATGTCTTTCCGGAAGAAGTGCACGTTCACAAGCGGCGGAACGTGGTGCGCTCGTTCCTTTCGGATTTCCGCGACCTGAAGCCCGGCGACTACGTGGTCCACGAAGATCACGGCATCGGACGGTTCGTCGGCCTCGAAAGCCTGCATGTCCTGGGATCCGACGCCGAGTTCATGGTGGTGAGCTATCAGGGGGGCGACCTCCTGCGCGTTCCCGTGGAGTCCTTCCACCGGATCCAGAAGCACCGCGCGGCCGAGGCCAGCAACCCGTCGCTCGACAAGCTGGGCGGGACGGGCTGGACCAAGACGAAGTCCCGGGTGAAGCGGGCCATGCGCGACATGGCGGCCGAGCTGCTCAAGGTTCACGCGGAGCGGAAGACCCGGCAGGGCTTCGCCTTTTCCCCCATGTCACCGTGGATGTCCGAGTTCGAGAACGCATTCGAATACGAGGAGACGCCCGACCAGAGGAAGGCCATCGAGGACGTCTTCGCGGACATGTCGTCCCCCACCCCGATGGATCGCCTCGTCTGTGGAGACGTCGGATACGGGAAGACCGAGGTCGCCATGCGCGCGGCCATGAGAGCGGTGGCGGACGGCAAACAGGTCGCGGTGCTCGCGCCCACCACGGTGCTCGCCTTTCAGCACCTCCAGACCTTCCGGCGGCGATTCGCGCCCTTTCCGGTGACCACCGAAATGGTCTCCCGTCTCCGCTCGACCCGGGAGAACAAGGACGTCCTCCAGCGAGCGAGCGAAGGCAAGGCGGACATCGTGATCGGAACTCACCGCCTGCTTTCGAAGGACGCGGAGTTCAAGGACCTCGGCCTCGTCATCGTCGACGAGGAACAGCGGTTCGGGGTGGCCGCGAAAGAGCGCCTCAAGCAGAAGAAGACCACCATCGACAGCCTCACCCTGTCCGCGACTCCCATTCCCAGGACGCTCCAGATGGGCTTGTCGGGCCTGCGCGACATGTCGATCATCGAGACGCCGCCCCGCGACCGCCTGGCCATCCAGACCATGGTGGTGAAGTTTTCCAGGGACCTCATCGCCACCGCCATACGTCATGAGCTGGAACGCGAGGGGCAGGTCTACGTGGTCCACAACCGGGTCGAGTCCATCTACTCCCTCGCCTCGATGATCAAGGAACTCGTTCCCGAGGCGCGGGTGGTGGTGGGTCACGGCAGCATGACCGACAGTGAACTGGAGAAGTCCATGCTCGCCTTCGTGGAGGGACGCGCCGACGTCCTGGTCGCGACCACCATCGTGGAGAACGGCCTGGATGTCCCGAGAGCCAATACTCTCATCGTCCACCGGGCCGATCGCTTCGGCCTGGCCCAGCTCTATCAGCTTCGTGGTCGCGTCGGCCGGTCGGATCGCCCCGCCTTCGCCTACCTGATGGTCCCGCCCGGCCGCGTGCTTTCCGAGGTGGCGCAGCGGCGGCTCGCCGCCATCCGCGAATTCTCGGATCTCGGGTCCGGTTTTCGTCTGGCCGCTCTCGATCTCGAGATGCGCGGAGCCGGCAATCTCCTGGGCGGAGAACAGAGCGGCCATATCCTGGCCGTCGGCCTCGATCTCTACCTGAAGCTTCTCTCCGACGCGGTGCGCGAGATGCAGGCGGGCGGCGAGTCGGGCGTTTCCGAGCGCACGGTTCTGAATCTGAGGATCGACCTGAGGCTCAAGGCCACGTACATCGCGGAGGCCCGCGATCGGATCCTCATCTACAAACGCGCCGCGGACGCCTCCCGTGACGAGGACATCAAGGCCATCGAGATGGATGTGAGGGACCGCTTCGGACCCCTGCCGCAGGAGGCCATCGATCTCATCACCTACTCGCGTCTGCGCGTGCTTGCCGAGAGTCTCGGGATCGCCAAGGTGGATCGAGCGGGGTCGCGCCTCGACCTGTTCTTCGCCGACGCCCCCCCCATAGACCCCGCGAAGCTCGCCGCCCTGGTCGCGGCCTGGCCGGGGGCGAAACTCGGCCCCCACGGGAAGACGCTCAGCGTGCCCCTGACCGCCGGGGCGCCGCTCGATGCCTCGCGGGCCGTGCTCGAACGCCTCCGGTCGGCGAAAATCGAGGGATCGTGAGCAGACCGGGACCCGGGGGACGTGCGGGAGCACTTCTGGTGATGGCTCTGCTTGGTTGCCGGGCTCCGCTCGATCCGGTGGTCCTTCGCTTCCAGGGTGTGGACGTGCGGCGCAGCGCGTTTCTGAAGGAGCTCGAGCCGCTCGCGAAGAACGGCGCCGACACCAAGGATCCGGCCATGAGGGCCTCGGCCTTCGGACGGTTCGTCGAGGAGCGGGTGGTCTCCATCGCGGCCGCCCGGAGCGGATTCAAGGACGCGAGCGAGAACCGCGCGGCGGCGGAACGCTGGCTGGCTTCGGCGCTTGCGCAGGAAAAAGTGTCCGAGGACGAGGCCATGGCCTACTACGAGGCGCACCCGGAAGTGGCCCGCGTGGAGGAATCGGTGACGATCCGCGAGATCCTGCTCGGCACCATGCAGGACGCGCGCGACGTGGTGCGGATCCTGAATTCGGACCGCAATGCGTTCGAGCTTCTCGCGCGCACGAGGTCCCGCTCGCCCCAGGCGCGGGGCGGTGGTCTTCTCGGATCGTTTCACCGCGGAGAGCTGCCGCCCGAGATCGAACAGGCCGCGTTTTCCCTCTCCCCGGGCCAGATCTCCGGCATCGTAACCACCTCCTTCGGTTACCATGTCCTCCGGCTGGAGGCGAAGACCGCCCCCGCCACCCGGTCCTTCGCCCAATCGCGGCCGGATATCGAGTCCCGTCTTACCGAAGCGAAGACTCGTCTAAGAATGAAGCAACTTATCGATGGACTGGTCTCTCAGGCACAGGTGAACTATGAAGCTGTCACGGCTCGGTAGCATTCTTTTCGTCGGGGCCCTCTCCGCTTCCGTCCTCGTTCACGGGGATGTGATCGAGCGGGTCATCGCCCGGGTCAACAGCCAGATCGTCACCCTCTCGGAGTTCGAAGCCCGGCAAATGGCGGCCATCCAGGCGGCCCGGGTCCCGGACGCTGAGATCGAGGCCTTCCTGCGTCAGAACAACGCGAAGCTCCTGGAGGAGGCCATGGAGGAACTCCTCCTGGTCGACCGGGCCATGGCCCTTGGCCTGAAGCTCCGGCCCGAGTACCTCGACCAGGTGATCGAAGACATCAAAAAGGAACAGAACATAGCCTCCGAGGAGGAGTTCGAGGCCCAGCTCAAGCGGGAAGGGCTCACCCGGGAAGCCCTGCGCCGCAACATCGAGCGGTCCGTCATCGTGAGGCAGGTCCGGTCTCGCGACATCGACCCGAAGGCGCAGGTGACCGAAGCCGATGTTCGCACCGAGTACGAGCGTCGCAAGGCCGCCGACTTCACCCGCAAGGCGACCGTGCACCTCATGGAGATCGTTGTGAAGGGCGAAGGGGCGGCCGACGCGGCCAATGCCGCGGTGGCGCGGCTCAAGAAGGGCGAGGACTTCGAGACGGTCGCGCGCGAGGTGTCGGTGAGCGCCAGCAAGTCCGCGGGTGGCGACCTCGGCCGGGTGGAGCCGGCGGACTTGAGCCCCGTCCTCGCCGCCGCGATCGCGGACCTGCGTCCGGGAGAGGTCTCGGCCCCGGTTCCGGTCGAGGGCGGCTACTGGATCCTCAAGGTCCGCGAGCGCCTCGCCGACGAAGTGACCGGGTTCGATCAGGTGAAGGAGAGAATCCAGGAAGAGCTCTCGCGGGCAAAGTTCGAAAAGGTCTACGGGGAGTACATCGCCGACCTCAAGAAGAACGCGGTCTACACGGTGTACGTCCGCGAAGCTCCGACCCGGATCGGCCGCGCGAAGGTCAAGGCCGCGCCGCAGCCCATGAACGCCGACGAGGAGATAACCACCACGGGGTCGTCGTCGCCCGAGCGCATCACGGTTCCGAGCACGCCGATCCAGCCCGCGGCCACTCCGACTCCCGAGCCTCGTTAGGCCGCACAACCGGGGGATCGGCGATGGCGGGTCAGGAAGAAGCGCCTCCCGCCGCGGTCGTCAAGCACATCGTCGGCAGGATCCCGGCCGGCCGGGCCGCGAGCTACGGGACGGTGGGCCGGGTTGCGAGCGCGCTCGGCCGGCCCATCGGCGGGGCCAGAACCGTGGCCTGGATTCTCGCCTCGCTCAAGGGCAGGGACGAAACGCCGTGGCACCGGGTGCTGGGGGCCGGCGGCCGCATCCTCCTCCCCGACCGGCGAGGCGCCCTCCAGGCCAGCCGGTTGCGACACGAAGGCGTGCGCTTCGCCCGGTCCGCGATGGAGCCGCGCTTTCTGATCGGCGAGGAGGAACTCCTCACCGTGGTCCTGGGCCGCCGCCGCGCGGCCCGGAACGACTAGACCGTCGGAGGACCGGTGAGAATGTCGAACTGCTCCTGGCTCAGCAACGGATCCGCCTCGACTCCGAGAGGTTCCGACAGCAGGCTGGAGATCGAGGAGAGGAAGCCGCTGTCGCGCTCCTCGAGCAGCACGTCCGCGACCGCGGGGGCCGCGCGCAGCGTGAGCTTCTGGGTCTTCAGTTCGGCCGGGAGCTTTCGAATCTCGTCATAGATCTCGGTCAGGATGGTGGGCACGCTCTTCACCCGTCCGGCGCCGCCGCATTCCGGGCAGGTCTCGCACAGGGTCTTGCTCAACGACTCGCGAACGCGCTTCCTGGTGAGAATCACCAGGCCGAACTCGCTGACCGATAGAACGCGGCTGGTCGCGCGGTCGCGGCGAAGCTCCCCGTCGAGCACGGCGAGAACCTTCTTGCGGTTCTTGCGGTCCTTCATGTCGATGAAGTCGAGGACGATGATGCCGCCCAGGTCGCGCAGGCGAAGCTGGCGGGCGATCTCCCGCGCCGCTTCGATGTTGTTCTTGACGATGGTTTCCTCGTGATCGCTCTTGCCCACGAACCTTCCCGTGTTCACGTCCACGGAAACGAGGGCCTCGGTCTCCTCGATGACGATGGACCCTCCGGATTCGAGGGGGACGCGGGCCTTGAGCGCGCGCTCGAGCTCCGCGTTGATTCCGAAGTCGTCGAAGATATGGCCGGGCCGGTTGACCAGCCGGACCTTCGAAAGAAGCTCGGGATCGACGCGGTCGAGGAAGTTGTAGACCTTCTTGTGAAGCTCCGGATCGTCGACGTGAACGCCCGCGACGTCCTTGCCCAGCAGGTCGCGCAGGAGGCGCTCGACCAGCGACGGCTCCTTGTAGAGAAGCATCGGGGCCTTGCCCCGGGAGGCGACACCCCGCACCTCGTCCCAGGTCCGGATGAGATTGCGGGCGTCGCGTTCGAGGTCGACCACCTCTCGGCCGAGCGCCGCGGTGCGCCCGATGAACCCACCCCCGCCGTTCTCGCGGCGGATGCCCTTGAGGAAACTCTTCAGCCGCTTCCGCTCCTCGTCGTCCTGAACGCGCCGTGAAACGCCGACGTGCTCGACCGTGGGCAGGAAGACCATGAACCGCCCGGGAAGGGAAATGTGGGCGGTGATCCGGGCGCCCTTGGTTCCGAGCGATTCCTTCACCACCTGGACCACGATGTCCTGGCCAGGACTGACCAGATCCTCGATGGGCGCCGCCTTGGCGCCCCGTTCTTCCTCCTCGAGCAGGTTCTCGGGGAGATCCTCGAAGACATCCTCGGCGTGCATGAACGCGTCGCGCTCGAGACCGATGTCGACGAAGGCGGAGCCCATGCCGGGCAGGACGCGGCTCACCCGGCCCTTGTAGATGTTGCCCGCGGTGGACGCGTGCTCGGACCGCTCGATGAAGAACTCCGCGACCTGGGAGTCCTCGAGTAGTGCTACGCGGGTTTCCTTGGGAGAAGAAGTGACGACAAGTTCGCGCCTCATGCGTGACGCACGGGCGACCGGCTGGAAGAAGTCATTTTGAAAAAGCTCGTTTGTAGGCCCGTCAATTGGCGAATCGGCGCATCCTGACGCTGAGGATGAGGCCGATCGAAATAAATGTCGCGAGCACCGAAGAACGACCGGCGCTCATCAGCGGCAGGGGCAGGCCCTTGACGGGGAGAAGACCCGCCACCATGCCGACATTGTAAACAACCTGGAACGTGAGTGTGGCGGTGAGGCAGGCGACGAGGATGGCCCCGAGCCGGTCCCGGGCCAGCCGGGCGATGTCGAGACACCGCCAAAGCAGGGCGAGATAGAGGCCGAGGGTCGCCACCACCCCCATGAAACCGAATTCTTCGGCCAGCACGGAAAAGATGAAATCGGTCTGTCGGGCCGGGAGATACCCGAGCTGGGTCTGGGTTCCCTCCCCATAGCCCTTTCCGGTCAGCCCCCCCGATCCCACCGCGATCTGCGACTGCTTCTTCTGATAGCCCGAGCCCCGGGGGTCGAGATCGGGGTCGAGGAACGAATAGATCCGGGCCTTCTGATAGTCGCGAAGGAGGAACTCCCACGACACGAGGCCGAACACCAGGAGGAAGGCGCTCAAGATCGCGATCGACTTGTAACGAAGCCCGGCCAGGAAGGCTCCGACGAAGAACATGGGAACCAGGGAAACCGCGGTCCCCAGATCGGGTGCGGCCGCGATGGTGAGGGCCAGGACCCCGGTCACCGCGGCCGGCGCCATCAGATCACTGAGGCCGAGCGATTCCTTCTTCATCTCCGAGAAGAGCTTGGCGATCACCAGGGCCGCGACGATCTTCGCGAATTCGGAAGGCTGGAACTGAATCGGTCCGACGCTCAGCCAGCGCCTCGTCCCCGCGATGCGGGGGGCCAGCGCCAGCGTGGCCAGGAGCAGAAAGAGAGTGGCGCCGAGGAGCAGCGGCGAGCGGTCGGCGAGGCGGCGATAGTCCGCCGCCGCGACCACCAGGAGCAGAAGAACGCCGATCCCGATGGCTCCGAGCTGACCCATCCACAGGCCCTGAAGCCGGGTTCCCTGGGTGGCGCTGTTGATCATCGCCACGCCCAGGCCGCTCACCAGAAGGGTGAGGCCGACCAGCGGATAGTCGAGCCCCTGAAAGAATCGTCGGAACATCTAGGGCGAGACCTTCCTCGCGAGCGGATCCACATGTTCGCGTCCGAAGAATTTCTCGAAGATGGCGAGCGCCACCGGCGCCGCCGCTCCGCCGCCGCTCCCGCCATGGTCCACGAGCACCGCGAGCGCGATGCGGGGATTGTCGAGCGGCGCGAATCCTGCGAACCACGCGCGAGGCTGAATGGTCTCGATGTCCTTCTTCAGTTTCGAGGACGACACCACCTGGGCCGATCCCGTCTTGCCGGCGACCACCAGGTCGGAAATCTGGGCCCGCTGCGCCGAGCCGCCGCCCGAGTTCACGGCCATGAAGAGACCGCGACGGATCGCGGCAAGGGTGGACGGCTTGAACCCCAGCGATCGCGGCTGCTCGTAGGCCACGGGCTTGCCGGAGACAAGTCGCACGATATGGGGCTGCACCAGCCGTCCTCCGTTCGCGATCACCGCCATCATCCGGGCCATCTGAAGCGGGGTGGCGAGCACCTGGCCCTGTCCGATGGAGACCGAGATGGTCTCCCCCGGGTACCAGGGAGCCTTGAAGAGGCGCTCCTTCCAGGCCGGATCCGGAATCAGGCCCGGGGCCTCGTTGGGAAGATCCACGCCGGTGACGCCGCCCAGGCCGAACCTCCTCGCGTAGGCGGCCAGCCGCTGTATTTCAAGCCGCGCCCCGAGCTGATAGAAGAACACGTTGCAGGACTCCCCGAGCGCGCGGCCCAGCGAGATGACCCCGTGGCCGGCCGGGCGGTTGCACTTGAAGACGTGCCCGTAGATCGAAGCGTATCCCGGACAGAAGATCGTGGTCTCCGGCGCGATCAGTCCTTCCTCGAGCCCCGCGGCCGCCACAACCACCTTGAAAAGACTTCCCGGCGCGTACTGGCCCTGGACCGCGCGATTGAACAGGGGTGTTTCCGGGTCGCGCATGAGGCCTTCCCACAAGGAGCGCTCGATCCCGGAGCTGAAACTGTTGGGGTCGAAAGCCGGCGAAGAGACGAGACCCAGGATCTCGCCCGTGAACGGGTCCAGCGCCACCGCGCTGCCCGCGCGATCCTTGAACGCTTCTTCCATCGCGGCCTGGAGGTCTGCGGCCAGCGTGAGCTCGACCGCCCCGCCCGCGCGAGCCGGTTGATCTTCCGAGAGCTCGACCTCGACCCCGCGGCTGTTGACCACCACCCGCCGGAGCCCGTCGGTGCCGGTGAGATCCTCGTTGTAGAGCGCCTCGAGGCCGGATTGACCCACCACGCGCCCCGGCTCGAAATCCGCGAACGCCGGCTGCTTGAGCTGACGATCCGTGACCTCACCCACGCGGCCGACCACATGGGCGGCGCTCCGGGCCTGCGGGTAGGAGCGCACCGGGACCACCTCGACGCTGACTTCCGGCATCTCGAGCCGCCGAGCTTCGACCACGGCCACGTCCTCGAAGGTCGCTTTCGGCTTGATGGTGACGGGCTGATACGCCGCCCGGGGCTTTCCGAGCTTCTGTCGGATTTCCGCCTCATCGATCTTCAGCAGCGAGGCCAGCGAGCGCGAGATGTTGTCGACCGAGCCGGAAGGCCCCATGGTGACCACGATCTTGAAAGCGGGCTTGTTCTCGGCCAGGATGTGGCCATTGCGGTCGGTGAGGGTGCCCCGGGGGGCGGCGATGCTCAGGGTTCGAATCCGGTTGTTCTCCGCGAGCTCGCGGTATTTTCTCGAGTTGACGCCCTGGAGCAGCCAGAACTGGAGCAGAAGCACGGCCACCAGGACCAGAAGCCCGCTCTGAAGGCCATCGAGGCGCTGCTGGGTCGAGCGAAGGTCTTCGTAGATCTTCATTGAGGCTTCGCCCTTTGTCGTTCGAACAGCGCGAAGAGGACGAGCCCCACCATGGCGTTGATGGAGCCGCGGATGGTCATGGCCGCGGGAGAGTACTGAACCGGCGACATGCCGAAGGCGGGTGCGATCCACTCGAACGCGCGCGTGTCGATCACGGTGACGGTGAGGAGCAGGGAAAAGCGCGCCAGGGTGCCGGTGATGAGAAAGCGCGATCCCAGGAGACCGAGGGCGAACCCGATGACCAGCCGGATCAGTCCAGAGACCCCCTTGATTCCCTGGCCGAAGAGAGCCTCGGTCATCCACCCGGAAAGGGATCCCCCGATCATGCCCAGGATTTCGCCGCGCGAGAGCGCGAACCAGATAGCGACCACCAGGGGCAGGTCGACATAGGCGCTCACCGGAAGAAACCGGCTGAGCGCGCTCTGGAGGAGCAGCGCAAAGACCAGAAGGGCGAGAGCGATGAGGTTGGCCTTCATTGCGAAGGGGTCCCCTCCTTGTTCGTGGCCAGGGAAACGAACACCTGCTCGGCGAAGGCGGGAGAGGCCGAGGGCCGCACCCAGACATCCTTGAAGAGTCCGACCGGCTCGACGACCCGCAGCACCGTCCCGACCACGAGACCCTTCTCGAAGAGCTGATCGAGCCCGGAGGTGACCACCACTTCGCCGGGCGTCACCGTGGCCAGGCCGGGAACGTACTTCATCAGGAGGAGTGGAGACCCGTCGGCGTCGTCCTGAAACCCGGAAACGATGCCGTCGACTCGACCCTTCTCGGTGATGACCGCGGCGCCGCTGTCTCGATCCACCAGCAACTGCACGCTGGCCGAGTTTGGCGACACCGTGATCACGCGTCCGAGGACGCCGGAAGGGGAGAGAACCGTCGCTCCGTGAAAGACCCCGTTCGCCGAGCCCTTGTCGATGGAGATGGTCTTGAACCAGGGCGAGGCGTTCCTCGCCACCACGTCCGCGAGTATCGTGGCCATGGGGAGCCGTGGCTTGAGGTCGAGGAATATTCGCAGGCGCGCGTTCTCCTCCACCGCCGCCCGTTGGGAGAGAAGCTGCATCTCGGCGACGCGCAACCGGGCCTTGAGGAGCTCGTTTTCCTGCCCGACCCGGCGCAGGTCCACGAAGGAACTCCAGGCCCCCACCGCGCCGTCGGACACCGAGGAAAGCGCGTTCTGGACCGGCGAGAAGAAGGAGAACACGGCCCGCTCGAAGAGCGAGATCCCGTCCACGTCCACCTGCCGGGAGATCGCCACGAGGTGAAAGATGACGAAGGCCAGCAGCCACATCCACGACCGGCGCAGCGACGCATTCTCGTTTCGCCCGCCCGGGACCAGGGAGTCCATGATGAGTCCTCGGCGGGGGGCTCCTAGTCGATGCAGATCTTGCGGAGGAGGTCGAAGTCCGTGAGCATCCGGCCGGTTCCGAGGACCACGCAGCTGAGAGGGTTCTCGGCGACCATGACGGGCAGGCCGGTTTCCTCGCGCAGCAGTTTGTCGAGCCCCCGGAGCAGACTGCCGCCGCCGGTCAGGACGATGCCGCGATCGACGATGTCCGCGGAAAGCTCGGGCGGCGTGCGCTCGAGAGCCACCCGCACCGCGTTCACGATCACGCTCACCGGCTCGCTCATCGCCTCGCGGATCTCGCCGTCGGTCACGGTGAGGGTCTTGGGAATGCCCTCGATCAGGTCGCGGCCCTTGAGCTCCATGGAGAGAGGCTGCTCGAGGGGAAAGGCGCTGCCGATTTCCAGCTTGACCTGCTCGGCCGTGCGCTCGCCGATGAGCAGGTTGTACTTGCGCTTTATGTACTGGATGATGGCTTCGTCGAGTTCGTTTCCCGCCACCCGCACCGACTTCGAGTACACGATTCCGGCGAGCGAAATGACCGCGACGTCCGTGGTGCCGCCGCCGACATCGACCACCATGTTGCCCGAAGGCTCGGTGATGGGAAGGCCGGCCCCGATGGCCGCGGCCATGGCCTGGTCGACCAGGTACACCTCCGAAGCCTTGGCCTTGAGCGCGGAGTCGCGCACCGCGCGCTTCTCCACCTGGGTCACTTCCGAGGGAATCCCGATGATGATCCGCGGTCGCACGAAGGCGTTCCGGTTGTGCGCCTTGCGGATGAAATGCGAGAGCATCTTCTCCGTGATCTCGAAGTCCGCGATCACCCCGTCCTTCATCGGCCGGATGGCCACGATGCCGCCGGGGGTTCGTCCCAGCATTTCCTTGGCGTCGTGACCCACGGCTTCAACCCGGCCGGTGCGGACATTGACCGCGACGATCGACGGCTCCGAGACCACCGTGCCTTTGGACTTGACGAAGACGAGCGTGTTCGCCGTCCCCAGATCGATGGCGAGATCGTTCGAGAAGTAGCTGAAGTTGAGGATGGATCGGAGCAGGCTCAAGGGAAGTGCTAAGGCCTCTTGGTGGGTTCGGTGAGGGCGAGAGGAAAGGTGATGGGGCGGGCGGCGACCACGCGATTCTTTCCGAGGGCCTTGGCCTCGTACATCGCCCGGTCGGCGCTCGTGATCAGACTGCGGACGTCGTCGGCGCTCTCAGGATACGCCGCTATGCCGATGGAGGCGGTAACTCGCCCCTCGATCCCCATCGATTCCAGGAATTTGGTGTTGCCGATCACCTGCCGGATCCGTTCCGCGATCACCATGCCCCCGGAAAGCGGGGTCTCGGGGAAGAGGATCACGAACTCGTCCCCCCCGTAGCGGATCAGGATGTCCGCGTCGCGAACCGTCTCCTCGAGCACCCCCCCTACCTCGACCAGGGTTCTCGACCCCGCGAGGTGGCCATGGGTGTCGTTGACTTCCTTGAAGCCGTCCAGGTCCATGAAGAGCAGAGAAAGCGGCGACTTCATCCGGCGGCATCTCTTCAGCTCGCGGTCGAGATACAGGGCCATGAATCGCGAGTTGTAGAGCGCGGTGAGGTCGTCGGTGAAGGTGAGGCGTCTCGTCTTCTCGAAGGTGCCCGCGTTTCGCACCGCCATGGCCAGAGCCCGGGCCAGCTCCTGGAGAAGCGCCACCCCCGACCGGTCCACCGCGTGCTCGCACATGACTTGCAGCACGCCCACCGCGTCCGCATCGACGGTCAAGGGAAGCAGGGCGCACCACTGACCCGGCGCCTCCGTGCCCTCGATGGGCGTCGCGGCCGCGCCGAAGAAGCCGGGCCCGTCGAACTCCGGAGCACTCAGGGGTTTCGGCTCCTCACCCCAACCGAAGGGAAGCATGTGCGTGGGGTCGTCGGGCAGAAAGGTGAAGACGCGAACCTCGGAGGGCCCGAAATGCTCCACGCAGACGTTCTGAAAACTCTGCCGGATCGCGGCCGGCTCCAGGCTCGCGTGGATGAGCAGCACCTGCTCGGTGGTGAGCACGCGCGTCCGATCGTTCGTGGGGGCCACCGCGTTTCTCGAGTCCCTGGCTGGTGGCTACTGACCCGGCGGCAGCGTTCGCGTCTCTTCGGCCACGCCGCCCGCCGCGGACGTCGACCGGATCACGACCCGCTGCTCGCCCTGTTTACGAGCCAGGGTCACGAACTCGCGGAACGAACCGTCGGGCTGAACCGTCACCGGCTCTCCGTTGACCGTGAGCTTGGCTCCCGGCACCGTCTTGCCGACGAGCCGGAGCACGTTGTTGCGCGCCTCGAACGCTTCGATCGTGAGCGACGGCGCGGGGGCCGTGGCCAGGGGACGCGGTGGAGCCGTTCGTTCGACTTTGAAGGCGACGAGCGCCGAGAACTTGCCCTGCACCCCGTCGTCGGTCAGGCCCGCCACCCGAAACGTGAATTCCCCCGCGGAAAGACCCGGGATGCTCGCGGACGTCCCCTTCAGGCCATTCTGGTCGAACACGACCTCCCTTCCGCTTCCGTTCTTCAATTCGACCTGGACGCGATAGGACGAGGCCCCCGCGGAGGCCGACCACGAAAGCGGCACGGGAGCACCCTCGGCGAGCGACAGGAGCCCGGAAGCCCCCCCCGGCGCCGCCGCGCTGGGCGGATCCGGAAGGATCTGCTTGGCCCCGGCCTTCCCCGAGGCGTCGACTTTCAGGCCCTCGTTGGCGCCCAGGCGGATCTTCTGCCCGGTCTTCGTCTCGATGTTGGCGGCTCCGGCGAGCTGGGCCACGGAGGTCAGGCCGCCTTCGCCCACTCTCATCGTGCCCGCGGAGTTCCCCTCGAGCGCGAGCCGGAAGGTGGGGGTCACCGCCTCCGTGGATCCGCCGTTCCTCTGGGTTGTCTCGTAGTTGATCTCGCCCGAGGACACCTTCCAGGCGACCTTGCTCGACGTGGAGTTGGGATCCTTGGACGTCTCCTCGATGGTGATGAGGCTGTCGGGGCGGACGGTCACCCGGGTCTCGTCGAAGAACTTGATCTCGGCCGACGACGATGGGTAGGTGCGCACGAGGTCGCTCTTGCGAAGGGGCACGCGGGTCTCGGCCGTCCTCCAATCCAGCCCGCCCACGCCCCGGGTCTTCACGTTGCCCTGGATGGACTCGAAGGTGGCGGCGATGTCCTTGGGGGCCTCCGCCCCGGAGGGAGGGGCCGGGGGCTGGTCCTGCAGGAAGCTGTAGCCGAGCCCGAGAGCGGCGACCAGAACCGCGACGGCCCCGAGCAGGCGCCACACGCGAAGGCGGCGATCCCCCGGGCCCGAGGGCACGTTGACGTTGGACACTGAGGAGTCCTTTCGAAAGGTCACGCGGAGAAGCCGCGAAGCAGGGAATTTATCTGCGGAAGGCCACAGCGGCGAGTGCCGGAACGGAAGGGAGAAGTATACTCGACGACCCTTTACCTATAGGTACGATCGGACCCTCGGCTTCCCGCCCTCGGCCGGTTCTTCGTCCCTTTTCGAGATCTGGAGTTGACTCTCTGATGGCCCTCGCATTCCTGCGGCGTCACCGGCGCTGGTTCTTTGTATTTTTGTGGGTGGTGATTCTCGCGTTCGTGATTCTCTACATCCCGAACCTCGACCCCGCCACCCAGCTCGCGAACACGGAGATCGCCACCGTGGGCGGTCACCCGATCCCGGCGAGCGAGTTCCAGAAACAGTACCTGAGGCAGAGGCGGCAGTTCCTGGCCATGAACCAGGGCCAGATCGACGAGTCGATGCTCGAGCGCATGGGCCTGCGGGAGCAGGTACTGTCCTCGATGCTTCGGGCGGAGCTCGAGGCTCTCGAAGCCGACCGCCTCGGCTTCCAGGTCGATGACCAGGCGGTGATCAAGGCGATCACCGAGGACCCCCAGCTCCAGACCGGGGGGCGCTTCGTCGGCACGGAGGCGCTCACGCGGCTTCTCCAGCAGCAGGGAATGACCGTGGCCGACTTCGAGAACGAAGTCCGAAGACAGCTCAAGGCCCAGCGCCTCCGCGAGGCGGTGACGGATGGCGTTCGCGTTTCGGACGCCGACGTGAGTGCCGAGTTCCGGCGGCGAAGCGAGCTGATGCGCGCGGAGTACGTTCACATCCCCACCGCGCAGTTCGAGGCGTCGATCCAGCCCACGGACGACGAGATCAAGGCCCGCTTCGAGGCCAACAAGGATCGCTTTCGATTGCCCGAGCGCCGCGTCCTCTCCTATCTCCTCGTGGATCCGATCGAACTCCGGGCCAAGGTCCTGCCCACGGGCTCGGAGATCGAGAACTACTATCGCGCCAACACCGCGGAGTTCACGACGCCTCCGCAGGTCTGCGGCCGCCACATCCTGGTGAAGGTCAAACAGGAAGCCGCCGCCGCCGAGGGCCACGAGGACGGCGAGGCGAAAGCGCTCGCGGAGGCCGCCCTGGCCCGTCTCAAGGCAGGGGAAGCGTTCGAGAAGGTGGCGAAGGAAAAGTCCGAAGACACCTCGGCCGCGAATGGGGGGAGCCTGGGTTGCTTCGCCCGGGAGCAGATGGTTCCCGAGTTCTCGTCGGTCGCTTTCGGCCTCCAGCCGGGAGCCATGTCGGACGTGATCCGGACTTCCTTCGGGTATCACATCATCAAGGCGGACACCATCCTCCCCGGCTCCACCCAGCCGCTGGAACAGGCCCGGAAGAGGATCGAAGCCCAGCTTCAGGACTCGAAGGCCAGGGATCTCGCGTCCCGGAAGGCCGAGGCTGTGTCGAAGGCCCTACAGTCGAATCAGTCCCTGGAGCAGATCGCGACCGCCGAAGGACTCGCGGTGAAGAAGAGCGAGCCCCTCCAGCTCGGCCAGGGGGCCGGCCCGCTGACCAGCCCGGTGCTTCTCTCCAGCGCCTTCGAGCTCAAGGCCAAGGAGACCTCGAAGGACGGCTTCCCGGCGGGCGCGGGCGCCGCGTTCATCCGCCTTGACGAGATCCTCCCGCAGAAGACTCCGGAACTCGCGGAAGTGAAAGAGGACGTCAGGAAGGACCTCGTCAAGTTCCTGGCCCGCGAGAAAGCGCGACAGGCGGCCCTCTCCCTCGCCGCGGATGCGGAACGCACCGACCTGACCCGGGCCGCAGCCAAGGCTAAGTTGACGAGGCTCGAGACCAAGGGGCTGGTGGGTCGCGGACAGGCGTTCACCGAGATTCCCCAGAGTTCCGTTCTCGAGGATCAGGCGTTCGAACTCGCGGAGAAGAAGGTCTCGGCACCCCTCGACACACCATCGGGAGTGGCGATCGTTCGCGTCCTCGAGAAGAAGTCGTCCGACGAGACGGCGCTCGCCCAACAGAGGGACTCCATCAGGGAGTCGCTCGTCGCGGCCAAGAAGGATCGGCTCTTCTCGAGCTACCTCCAGACCCTCACCGACCGCTACCCCATCACCCGGAACGCCGAGGCGCTGGCCGGCGTCCGATAGCCTCTCACCGCTTCAAGTAAGGAGTCGCCCCTTGGATTACCGCGCCGCCGGCGTCGACATCGCCGCCGCAGACGACGCGAAGGAACGGATCAAGCGTCTCCTTTCCTCGCGAAAGTCAGCCTCGGTCCTGTCGGAGATCGGTTCCTTCGGCGGTGTGTTTCAGCCGGATTTCTCGGGGCTCAAAGAGCCCGTCCTGGTCTCGTCCACCGACGGGGTGGGCACGAAGATTCGAATCGCCCGCGACTGCGGCGTGCATGACACGGTGGGCTACGACCTCGTCGCCCACTGCGTCAACGACATTCTCGTGCAGGGCGCGAAGCCCCTCTTCTTCCTCGATTACATCGCCCTCGGCAAGATGGACCCGGCCCGGGTCGAGTCGATCGTCAGCGGCATCGCGCGCGCCTGCGCGGAGTTCTCCTGCCCGCTGATCGGCGGGGAGACCGCGGAAATGCCGGGCACGTATGCGGAGGACGACTACGACCTGGCCGGCTTCATCGTCGGGGCCATGGACAAGGCGAAGGTTCTCCCGCGCAAGGATGTGGGCGTGGGCGACGTCCTCATCGGCCTTCCGTCCCTCGGTCTGCACACGAACGGCTACTCCCTCGCCCGCAAGGTCCTTCTCGAGCGGATGGGGCTCAGGGTCTCCGACCGGCCGGCGTCGCTGCCGGGCACGGTGGGAGAGGCTCTCCTCGCCCCCCACCGGAGCTATCTCGAGCCCCTCTGGCCGGAACTCCAGCAGGACCGGGTCAAGGCGCTGGTTCACATCACCGGAGGAGGCTTCGAGGGGAACATCCCGCGCGTGCTTCCGAGCGGTGTGGGCGCGCGAGTCGTGACCTCGGCCTGGCCGGTGTTGCCGATCTTCCAGCTGATCGCCGAGGGCGGGCCGGTCGCCCGGGACGAGATGTTCCGCACCTTCAACATGGGGATCGGAATGATCCTGGTGGTCGCGCCGGGCGCCGCCGAGCAGGTCGAGTCTTCCTTGCGCGCGCGCGGGGAGACCTGTTACAGGATCGGCGAACTCGTCGCGGGTGACGGCGTCACCCTGGTGTGAAACACGTCGCGGTTCTGGCCAGCGGAAGGGGCAGCAATCTCGCGGCTCTTCTTCGGGCGCAGCCGGCCTATTCCTCGTACCGTGTCGTCCTCGCGGTGTCCAACGTGGAG
>Ga0209476_10001024_pt1 | contig 19162 bp, 12 predicted proteins | sample KloWWTrecipitate_FD_187179 | JGI IMG/M metagenome (GOLD analysis project Ga0209476, IMG submission 187179) | Active sludge microbial communities from Klosterneuburg, Austria, studying microevolution and ecology of nitrifiers - Klosterneuburg... | ecosystem: Engineered > WWTP > Aerobic digester... | reverse complement strand
TGTCATGACAGTGCCACCGACTGCTGTAAAATTTATTAAAGAAGCTTGGGTGAGTGGTGCTGCACAGGAGGCTAATGTAACCTGGTTGTTAGGGTTATTTGCAGCTGTCGTAATATTGTATTTTGTATTTAATGCAATGCAATTATACTCATACACTCTATACCAATAAGTTGTTGCCGGGCTTAAAACAGCTATATCAACAGAATTACCATTTCCATTATACACAACCTGCTCTCCACTACCACTATAATTCGGATCGGGAAGTGGCGTAGTTCCATCTATAGGATCCGTAAAAGAATTAGTCGTATTCATAACTACTATTCTGGCTAGTCCATCGCCATTTGTCCATCCTACAGTCATAGTATTAATTCCAACGGAAGAAAAAGTAATTGCACTTGCTTGGGTGCTTGGTGCAGAGCAAGATGCAAGAGTTGCAGTTACACTTAAATCATCAATTGCTACACCATGATCAACACCTGCATCATTAATATCTGTCCAACGTAACATTATCTCTTCACCAGCAGGGATATTAACTGTTATTGAATTTGTCAAGACTGCTCTATTAGCTGAATTATTACCATCTAAAGCAGCAGCAATTGCCGAGTTTGTAGGGGTAGTAAAGTTTAGAGCAGCAACCGCTGTATAAGTTCCAGTAGTTAAATCGGTAATGGAGGAAGCTTGCCTATAATCAAAAGCAAGAATTTGTGCAGTCGCATTTCCACCATTTCTCCATTGCTCACCTGTATATGTAACACTTAAAGAAGTAATTGCAGAACCTGTATTATTTACATATTTAACACCATAATATAAAGTACCGGGTCCTGCCGAACTTGCTGAACCCAGTGCTCTATCAGTAGCACTTGTTGTTCCGTAGTTATTAAATCTTCCTGTATTTGATGCACCATTATCTGCTGTAAAAACGTTTGGTGTTGCATTTACTAATGTACGAAAAGCATAAACACCCGTAATTGAAGTATTGTTCGTTAAATTAAAATTTGTAGTTGTAAGTGCATCAAAATTCTCTGAGTAAGGAGTACTACCAGCATTAATGCTGACTTGCCCCCAACTAATACTTACAACAAACATCATCATCACCAAAAAGTAAATCCTCTTCATAATAAATATTTAGATTAAAAATTAAATTTTCACGGTATAAGAATTTTCTTAACCGGACATTCAAAGGATTTGGATGGGACATACAAAACTAAACCGCAAAACTGCCATCAACATCTTTTCTGTATTAAGAAAACATGAAGAAGTACTGTATTAAAACAACAGTTTTTATAGCGAATAGTTCTTGTTGCTACAAAACAATTTTGCATCGAGATGATGCACAACAATTATTCCAAGAGGTTACAGAAAGACTAATTTTTAAAGGGAGGAAGTCTGCTAATATACAAATCAATAGCAAGCTGTAGAAGTGATAAAACTCTTTGTGGATAACTTACTTATGAAGAATAAGTAACAAATGAAGCTTCTCTATTATTTGTTCTCTTTTTTATCAGCAGTCATCTTCATATCGGGGAAAAAAGTAGAAGCTAACATAAGTAATGAAGAAAGCAAAACGAGGTAAAGCCCTATTTTTCTTTCGGGACATTCGCCACCATAACAGGCAGCAATCATAAAGAAATTTCGCAATGCCCATGCCGTATTTAATGCCGCCACTAGCAGGTTTGATCGTTTTGCCCAAATACGAGGAATAAAATGAAACAACAGGAAAAAGAAAGCACATAAAAAATGAAAATATCCTGGTTTGCCAAATGTAGTACCAGTTGCATCGATACCAGATACGGTAATATTTCTCGAAGCAATATAAACCCAGGGAGTAAAGCAAGAAGCAATCAACAATACTGCTGCTGCAAGGCCAATCCATTTAATGTAACGCATAATAACAATGTTGGTCCGCAAGTTAGCGAAATGAGGTAATTTCTATTGCGAAAACTTAAAGTTCAATGATGCGTTTTACATTTTCTGTAGCCATACAGTTTTCATAAATATGACCTGCCAGTTTTTCCGGTGTAATCCATTTACTAAAATCCGCATCGGGCATTGCTTTTCTATTCTGTGGCGTATCGATAGTGGAAGGGATAACCACACAAGTTATTACCTCCGTATCTTTTGCTTCCTCATTCATCAGCTCTGCCAGTCGGAAAATAAGCGACTTGCTTAAACCATAGGCCGTCATTCCTTTGCTGTTCTGCATATCTTTTCCCGGTTGAGAACCGATAAGAAAAATGCGGCCGCTACCCTGTTTCATCATCTGTATAAAAACAGGCCGGGCAATATTGTATGTTGTTTCAAAATTGAGTTTGTATTGTTTGGCAATATCACTTGTTTTAGTTTCTGCGATGGAACCCATTGCAAAACCACCTACGGTTAGTACGGCAGCATTGATAACTGACTGGTGATGTATAATTGTTTGTATAGTTTCTAATGCGGCTTCTTCGTTCATCAAATCAGCTACCACTTTTTCAAATGCATTACTAGTAATAGCAAAATCAGTATTGTCTCCGTGAGTTACAGTGCCAGTTACTTTCCATTTTTCATCCAAAAAATGTTGAACAACTGCCCGGCCAAGATTGCCGGATGCGCCTGTTACGATAACTGTTTGCATATTTATCTGGTTTGATCTGCCATACAAAAGTAGCAGTTAATGTAAAAATCGATGTAATAAGAAAAGTTGAAGCAAGATCTAATCCTCTACCCAACTGCTGAACGTAGAACCTTCAATGCGAATACCCGTTTCGTTTTTCAGAGAATGATTGATAGTTAGTCTTTTATTAGGAAATGTGGCTGTGGCTTTATCAATAAAAACCACATTGCCCGATTTGTAAGTAACATCTGCAATGCTAACTGAAGAAACAAAAGATTTATGTTTTATGGGAACAATAACATACATGGGCGGCTGTAAACCTGGTGATGATCTGTTACTAATTCTGAATATAAGAATGGACTCCCACGCAAATCGCTGGTTGCTGAATTTATAAGAATTGTAACGAGGTACTATTTTTTCTCCACTTAAAACTTCTATGCCTTCTCCTTCTACCATATATTTACCACAATTGATATCAGCAGCCGTGAGTTTTGAAAAAACAATATCAGAAGTATCGTTGGTAAACCAGTCGCCTATGACCGTTTTATTAATGGGTTCGCAAATTTTCATTTCGATCTTAAACTTGCTGCTGCTGGTAATATCTAAGCTATCCATATTGAACCTGACGGATAAATATGGTGATTGTGCTGCAACTACTGAACAAATGCCAAAACATAATATAGAAAAAAGAAGGCGCATCTTTTACTTTTAGTACGATAAAATTATGAAAATCGTTTAGCTGCTATATACCCAATCAGCGGTATTTATACAGTAACTCTTTATTTATTCTTCTTTTTATAATAAAAATAGAGAGGGATACCTAAAGCAGTTATCAGCAATCCAAGCAGGGAATTAATGACTGGTTGTGTACCTGCCAGATAATTTGAAACATCATTATAGATTGTTGCCCCTAAAAAGAAAGCAGTAAAAGCAATATATAATAAAGTTACTAAAGGATGCTTCCATATTTTATAAGGTCTTTCAGTGGTAGCCATTTTTTTTCTCAGAATAAAAACGCCAACTGCACCCAATCCATAAAATATCCAGGTCATAAACACCATGATATCTGCCAACATATCAAACGATCCGGTTATAATAAACATACATATCCATATACAATGTAAAACCAATGCATTACCGGGGGTTTGAAATTTCGGATGCGCCTTTCCTGTCCAAGGCAAAAAGATTTTATCTTTTCCCATTGCATAAGTAACTCTAGCGGTAGCCATCGCATTACCATTGATGGCACCGAGTGTACAGATTACGATCAATGCAGCAATAACGGCGCCAGCCATACTTCCCATTGCAATTGTCATTGCATCTGCCGCAACTAACGATGATGTTGCAATACTTTCTACCGGCATTACATAGAGGTATGCCTGATTTACCAACACATAAATAACGATGCAGGTTAACACACCTGTAAAAAGACTCTTCGGAATATTCCTCTGAGGATTTTTTATTTCGCCGGCAATAAATGTGATATTTATCCAACCATCATATGCAAAAAAAGCACCTGAAAGAGCAGCCATAATACCTGCCAATAAAGCACCATTTTGTTTAGGGTTTTCTGCTGTAAAGAAATTATTTATATCACCAGCTCCTGAAAAGAAAATTCCAAATACCAACAATACAAGAGCTGCCACTTTTATAAATGTTGAAACAACTTGAAAAATACTTCCAGCTTTGGTGCTTAAATAATTAATGGTAGTGAATAGTATTACCAGAAGAATAGCCAATGATTTTACACCTATATTCTCCAACGGAAATAAATCTCCAATAAAAGGGATATGCCAGATAACGGAGTGTTCAGTAATTGTATGTAATCTTGGTAAATGCAAAAAATAATCTGCATACTGTGCACAAACGAATGATATAGCAGCAATGCCAGTTGTATTAATTGCAGAAAAAGCAGCCCAACCGTAGAGATACCCTACAAAGTCGCCAAACATTCTTTTGAAATAAACATAAAGCCCACCTGTTTCTGGAATCATGGCACCAAGCTCTGCATAAATCAATGCGCCGAACAAAGAAAAAATTCCTGCAATAATCCAGATAACCGTTAACCATATCGGCGAACCTAACTGTGCAGCCATGCTGGCTGGTTTCATAAAAACGCCGGAGCCGATTACACTGCCGATTATAATAGCGGTAGCAGACCAGAATCCGATTCTTTTGGCGAGGGAGGATGAGGTGGTTGACATTGAAGGAGAAAGATAAAGAAAAAGCCTTGTCTTTTGACAAGGCTTAATATTAAAGTTTAGCAGTAACTGCTATTTATACAATTCTTCTTTTACAGTTTTTACTCTATCATCTTCCAGGTACTCATCAAAAGTCATTAACCTGTCGATGATACCATTCGGTGTTAACTCAATTACACGATTAGCCACAGTCTGCATAAAAGTATGATCATGACTTGTAAGTAGAATGATACCTTTGTAATCTGTACACTGTTCGTTAAATGCCTGTATACTTTCAAGGTCAAGGTGATTCGTTGGTTGATCTAATAAAATAACATTTGGACTTTGCAACATCATTCGGCTTAACATACAACGAACCTTCTCTCCCCCACTTAGTACATTTGTTTTCTTCATTACATCATCACCACTGAATAACATTTTACCAAGAAATCCTCTCAGAAAAGGCTCATCTACATCTGTAACATGCGATGGTACATATTGACGAAGCCAATCCATCAGGTTATCTTCTCCGTTAAAAAACTCATTATTTTCTTGTGGTAAATAAGCATGGGTAACCGTTGTACCCCATTCATAAGACCCACTATCTGCTATTTCTTCGGCTGTAATTATATTAAAGAAGGCTGTAATGGCCAACGGGTCACGGCTTAATAAAGCAATCTTATCGCCTTTGTTAACAGTGAAGGTTACATTGCTGAACAAAACCCTTCCGTCAACTGATTTTTTTAATTTCTCTACATTCAAAATCTGATTACCAACTTCTCGCAACTGTTGGAAGATGATACCCGGATATTTTCTATAACTCGGTTCAATTTCATCAATAGATAATTTTTCCAACGCTTTCTTCCTCGAAGTTGCTTGTTTACTTTTACTTGCATTCGCACTGAAACGGGCAATGAAATCAATCAATGCCTGACGCTTATCTTCCGTCTTTTTGTTCTTATCGCTTATCTGGCGAGCCATTAACTGAGAAGACTCGTACCAGAATGTGTAGTTCCCCGTAAATATTTTAATTTTCTGACGATCAACATCCGTTATGTGAGTACATACTGCATCTAAAAAGTGACGGTCGTGACTTACTACCAACACTACGTTTTCATATTCAGCAAGGAAATTTTCCAGCCAGCCGATTGTTTCAATATCAAGACCGTTGGTAGGTTCATCTAACAATAAAATATCTGGATTACCAAAGATGGCCTGTGCCAGCAACACCCTTACTTTTAGATTAGAAGGGATATCTTTCATTAATGACTGGTGATATTGTTCTGTAACACCAAGTTCTCCTAACAAAGTAGCTGCATCACTCTCTGCAGTGTATCCACCTATTTCACCAAACTCCGCTTCTAGTTCACCTGCTCTCATTCCATCCTCTTCCGTAAAATCAGCCAACGCATAAATCGTTTCTCTTTCTTTTGCGATAGCCCATAATTTACTATGGCCCATCATCACTGTATTCAAAACCAATTCTTCATCGAACTGGAACTGGTTTTGTTTTAAAACCGCCAATCTTTCGCCGGGTGTAATTTCAACTGAGCCTTTGTTGGGTTCAATTTCTCCACTTAATATTTTCAGGAATGTACTTTTACCAGCACCATTGGCACCAATAACGCCATAACAATTGCCTTTTGTAAAATTCAGGTTTACATCTTCAAACAAAACCCTTTTACCATAAGCCAACTTTAAATCTTTTACACTTATCATTTCATCTTTTTTTGAGGCGGCAAAGGTACGCAAATTCAATTTCTCCAGAACATGAAAGAAAACAGTAATTCCAGTTGAGTAAAAACAAAATCCCGTCTCACTTAAAGCGAGACGGGATTTCTTATCAATCGTTTATATATTATTATTGATTAACAATGATGCTTACACCTTTGCTATCTACTTTATCAAGGTCTGCACTGTACACAAACACTTGGTAAACACCTCTAGGAACCCCTGCAATGTCAAGCGAAACAACGCTGCCATAAGTAAGACCGCTAAATTGTTCTGCATGAACCTGCTGTCCAAGAGAGTTGTAAATTCTAACTCCAAGTGTGTTATACAAATCGCTGTTTAAGCGAATGCTGAAACGACCATCATTTGGAGTAGGATATAATTTGAATGCCTGAAACTCGTACAATCTAAGATGACGATCAGCACATTCATTTACCTGAATGATTGAAGTTTTGGTAGTAACACAACCTGCATTAGTCAACACATAGTTGATTGTTTTAGTTCCCAAACCAGCAGCACTTGGCGAAAAGCTGTTACCAGTAACTCCAGGGCCATTCCAAACACCTCCAGCTAATGAAGCTGTAAGACTGTATGCTGGATCAGAAAGACAAAGCGTAGTTGGCAAATTGCTAATTGATGCTACCGGAAATGCATTTACAGTAATTGTTGCAGGATTTGAATTAGAAGATCCGCAACCAGCTGTAACGACAGCACGGAATTGATAACCATTTTGTCCAATTACACTGCTTTGACTAAATGAGCTTGATGTAGCACCTGAAATATTAACCCAAGCCGAAGCTGGTGTTTGTCTGAACTGCCACTGATAAGTAAGTGCACCTACTCCAGTTGTAGCACCAACAGTAAATGTAGAATTAGCCCCTTCACAAATAGTGAGATTGGAAGGATGACTTATAATAACAGGGAATGTATTTACAGTAAGTGTTGCCGCAGTAGTTATACCTGGTGTACAAGGTGGGCTTGTTATATTATTACGGTATCTATAATTATTAAATGTAGGAGGAACGTTGGTTAACGTCAGCGTTGGTGTGGTAGCACCTGCATAATTAGCGTTGTTAACAACATTGTTCCAAGTAGAACCACCATTAGTACTTACTTCCCACTGAAATATTAATCCACTTCCACTTGCCGCAGCTGTAAAGCTGGTTCCTGTTCCTTCACAAATTGTTTGATCAGAAGGATTACCAGTAACTGTTACGGATGAGTTTACAGTTAACAATGCAGGATTTGAAGTTGCAGGCGGTGTACAAGTGCCTGTTACAACACAGCGATAATAATTACCACTTAATCCGGTTGTTGTAGGGTTTATTGTAAGTGTTGCAGTGCCTACGTTTGAATAAGGAGCCACATTGCTCAAATTGCTATATGTTCCACCCATTCCAGTTGTGCTTATCTGCCATTGGTAGGTAATACCAGTACCAGTTGCTGTTACTGCAAATGATGCTGAGCTTCCTGAACAAACAGCAATATTTGATGGTTGTCCTGAAATATTTGGCAATGTATTTACTGTTAAGGTAGCAGGATTAGTATTTGAAGTACCACATTGACCTGTCAACACACAACGGTATTGATTATTATTTAAACCAACGGTAACTCCTGAAATTGTATAGGAAGTTGCGATGGCACCACCAATCGGATTCCATGTACCACCACTATTCGTACTTACTTCCCATTGATATCCGGTTACTCCTGTACCAGCTGCATTAAAGGTTACATTGTTACCAACACATATTGCCTGGCTGGAAGGATTTGTTGTTACAGCCGGCCCAGCACCAGGGTTAATTGTGAATGTTATATTTCTTGTTTGAACAGGATTACCACCACCAACACCGGTTCCTGTAACAGTAACAACATAGTTGCCAGGGCTTAAAGTAGCCATGCCTGTTAAAGAAACTGTTGATGAAGGAGCACCAGTAGTTAAAGTAGCATTACTGAAAGATACAGTAGGACCTGCCGGAGCAACTGTACCATTTAAGTTAATACTTCCATTGAAAGAACCTTGATAGGTAGCTGTCAGGTTTCCTGAAGTCATAACATTTGGAGCAGGGCAACTTGCGGTTACAGCAGGTGGGCTATTAAAAGTAAAACCATTTGGTGTTGCTGAAATAATAAAGTCGGCATTAGAAATATCGAAGAAGATATTTCCGATTGCTTCTATTCTAATGCGGGCAGTTGAAGTTACGACTGCAGGGATAACTAAAGATTCCGAACCGTCATTTGCAGTACTTGCAGAAATAACAGTTGGGTAAGTTAATCCGCCATCAGTAGATAAAGTAATTCTTACATTGGCAACATTAAAAGGTGCTGCTGTAGTACCAGCATTGTTCCAGGTAATAGTTTGTGAAGTTCCACCAGGATAATTTTCTCCACCATTTGGAGCAGTAACTGCAAACGGAGTTGTACCCACGGCATTTACCTGGAATATCGGTGTGCTCTGACAACCATCACCAGCCGAGACAATGCCACCGCCACCGGCACGGTTATCTCTTACTGTTAATCTGAATTTCATTGCTCTGGCGACCTGCGGGAGTACTTCTCCTCTTAATCCATCCATTACAGACGGAGCTGCTACTCCAGGATAATTGGCTGCAATAACTCTAATATCAGGAAATGTTCTTGATCCCGTAAGTTTCGAAACTCTTGTTCTAAAAAGAGGTCTTGTAGTACTTGTTGCAGCGGAAGTCCATGTTCCTGCTGCTCCAACATCCCAGCCTTCCCAGTTATAAGTAATTGCATCGCCATTTGCATCTGTCGCTGATGCATCTAATACAAACGGAGTGTTGATTGGAATACTTAGGTTGTTTGTTGTGTTAATAGTTACTACAGGCAATGTGTTGCCAGTAGCTGTTAATACAGCACAACTAGCTCCTCCGCCAGTTGAAACAAAATTTCCAATCTGATCGAAGCTAATAGCATGAAATATAGGATCACTATTTGGCTGAATATTTTCATTCGCAGAACAGATACCGGCATAAGCCATAATAGTTGTTCCACCGCCAGGCTCGTAAGAACCCCCAGCACTTGCACAGTTGTTTGAATTGAAAGTATGATTACCTCCAAACTGGTGACCCATTTCATGAGCTACATAATCAATATCAAAGCCATCACCAATTAGCACTGGTGCACCTGTTGCACCTCTTGCCTTTCCACTTCCACAAACAGCATTTAATTGTGCGAGACCATTGTTATCTGATGTAAACACATGGCCGATATCATAGTTAGCAAAGCCTATCACATTATCAATATTTGTCTGATTAGCATTCAGCAAAGCGGTATTTATTGTGTTAACATAAGGATCAGGCTCTCCATTTGTATATTCAATAAGATCGTTATTAGCTATCAGTACCAATCTGATAGCAAGTTCTACTTCATATACACCTGTGATTCTGTTGACTGAAGTTACAATTGCAGCATGTGTAGCAGCTGCATTGCCTCCAGCTACTGCAACGGAATACTCATTGGTACAAGCTACTGCCAATCGATAAGTTCTTAAATTAGTACCAAGACAAGGACCTGCATTTACTATATTTTGTGATTCTTCAATAGGATTTTCATCTACTACTGTGCAAACAAAATCAGACCTTCTTCTATTATCTCTCTGGTAATAACTTATATAATTATTAATATCCCGCCTTGCATAAGCGTCAATATAAATCCTTCCATTTGGAGAAAGAACTTGAGCACTAAAACCAAAATATGGATTGTAGTCAAATCTTATTGTTGCGTACGGGTCGTCAATACCCTGTCCTGCAAAAGTTTTTATTTCAGGGAATTTAGCTTCTAATCCCGGTTCTTGTATTGAACTTTCCCATACATGGAACCTTGCCATAGAGCCATCTGGCATTGGCAAAGAAATTATTGGGGTGTTGCCTCTGTTATAAAGAATACTGTTTTCGGATGGCAATGCCCATAAAAAATTTCTCATTGCCGCAACATCCATAGTTGATGTTCTGAATTTCTGAGGGATGATTACTCTCTCCCCTGTTGTCTGAACTGAATTATTTTCGCCAGCATCTTGAAAGAAACTGTTTTGCGCAAAGACAGCATTCGTTAGGGTAATAAGCAAAAGAGTAAATAAAGAAAATTTGTAAATTTTTCTCATAAACATTTTTTTTAGTAAATAATTGAGTCGGGAAACAGCTACTGTATTCCAAAACCCAGAACCAACTTAACGGGTTAAAAGTACGCAAAAAATGTAATTCTTGGTTTTGCTTGTTACCCACAAAAAATCCTGCCACTTTAAAAGAAGCAGGATTTATAATTAATAGTTCAGAAAAATATTAGTAGCCCATTCCACCCATATCAGGTGCACCATGCGAATGAGCAGCTTCTTCTTTCTTTGGTTTGTCAGCAACTACAGCTTCTGTAGTTAATAACATACCTGCAATTGAAGCAGCATTTTCTAAAGCAACACGGCTTACTTTAGTTGGATCAATAACACCAGCTTTAAACATATTCTCATATACTTCAGTACGGGCATTAAATCCAAAATCACCTTTTCCTTCTTTAATCCTCTGAACAACAATAGAACCATCTATTCCTGCATTAGCAGTCAAAATACGGATTGGCTCTTCTAATGCACGGCGAACGATTGCCATACCTGTTTGCTCATCAGCAATTTGTCCTTTTACTTTTGCATCAAGACTTTGGATTGCACGGATATAAGCAACTCCACCACCTGGAACAATACCTTCTTCAACCGCTGCTCTTGTTGCATGTAATGCATCGTCAACACGGTCTTTCTTTTCTTTCATTTCCATTTCGGTAGCAGCACCAATATAAAGAACAGCAACACCACCAGCTAACTTAGCAAGACGTTCCTGTAATTTTTCTTTATCGTAATCAGAAGTTGTATTTTCTACCTGAGCTTTGATTTGATTTACTCTTGCAGTGATATCGGCTTTCTTTCCTTTGCCACCAACGATTGTTGTATTGTCTTTATCGATAGTAACTGAAGCAGCCTGACCTAATGAAGTAAGATCAGCACCTTCTAATTTGTGACCTAATTCTTCGCTGATTACTGTACCTGCAGTAAGAATTGCAATGTCAGTCAACATTTCTTTTCTTCTATCACCAAAACCTGGAGCTTTAACGGCTGCCACTTTTATAGTACCACGAAGTTTGTTTACAACTAATGTTGCTAGTGCTTCGCCTTCTAAATCTTCAGCAATAATCAATAATGGACGTCCGCTTTGTGCAACTTTCTCTAGAATATGAAGAATATCTTTCATTGCAGAAATCTTCTTATCATATATTAAGATATAAGGATTCTCCAATTCAGCCTGCATTTTTTCGCTATTTGTAACGAAATATGGAGACACATAACCACGGTCAAATTGCATACCTTCTACTACATCAACAGTAGTATCAGTTCCTTTTGCTTCTTCAACAGTGATAACACCTTCTTTACCAACTTTTGCAAATGCTTCAGCAATCAGTTTCCCGATTGTCTCATCATTGTTAGCAGAGATTGAAGCTACTTGTTGAATTTTTTTACTGTCGTTGCCAACAGTCTGGCTTTGAATCTTCAGGTTTTCTACAACCAAAGAAACCGCTTTATCGATTCCTCTTTTCAAATCCATTGGATTTGCACCAGCAGCAACCATTTTGAGGCCTTCACTAATGATTGATTGTGCCAAAACAGTAGCAGTAGTAGTACCGTCACCTGCAATATCTGCAGTTTTAGAAGCTACTTCTTTTACCATCTGAGCACCCATGTTTTCAATCGGGTCTTCCAGTTCAATTTCTTTTGCTACAGTTACACCATCTTTAGTAACCTGTGGTGCACCAAATTTTTTCTCAATAACTACGTTACGACCTTTTGGGCCTAGTGTTACTTTAACTGCGTTAGCAAGTGTATCAACGCCTTTTTTCATTCTATTTCTTGCTTCTATGTCGAAGAAGATTTGCTTTGCCATAATATTTGATTTGTTAATTAATTAATTTGATGATTTGGAAATGAAGTTGAAAATTGAAATAGCCATTATCGAATTGGCACATTTTCAAATTTCCAAATTACACTATCGCCAGAATATCCGACTCTCTCATAATAAGATAATCCTGTCCGTCAATCTGAATTTCTGTACCGGCATATTTACCATACAAAACAGTGTTACCAGCTTTTACTGTTACCGGCTCATCTTTTTTACCTGGTCCGGCAGCAACAACAGTTCCACGTTGTGGTTTTTCTTTCGCAGTATCTGGGATAATGATTCCACCGGATGATTTTTCTTCGGCAGCGTCAGCCTTTACGATTACTCTGTCATGGAGTGGAGTAACGCTTACTTTTTTAGCCATAATTGTATTGATTTTTGATTTTTTGAATAATTATTCCCTAAGAATTTGGGACGGCAAAGGTAGGGCGAATAACATGCCGTAGTGATATTATAAGTCAAAATTTCATTTTGACAGACATTAATGGTTGAAATTGGTGATATGACAAGTACTCTGCGACAAAATTTCATGCTTTATAATGCTCGTTGTCCACTAACCTCAAAAAACATATAATAAATGTGTTCAGAACTAAAAGTACTAACATCCTTATAAAAGCCTTTTTTCATTTTTTAAACTCCAAAAAAAATCCCGCAAACCAGTTATTTGTAACCAGATTTGCGGAACTATTCAATTACTTATCAAGATTCGTCGATACAGTTTATTGGTGTAAAACATTTGAAATGAATCGGTTTCCATCTACAAAAATTTCTAGCTTATAAATACCTCTACCAAGACTTTGAGGAGTATTGAAAAGAACTTGTTGACCTGGAGTATTCATTTGCTGCCGAGATGCTATTCTCCCACTCATATCGAATAAACGCAAATCTACTCTGCCAGAAGGAGCTTTTATAAATCGTATCAATAAATTATCCTTAAAAGGATTTCCTAATACAATAATTCCTTGTTTTGCATCAGGGACTTTTAGTAGTACGATATTGCTAATCTTATCTTTACCATCTAAATCAATACTCCTTAAACGGTAGTAGTTCTTTTCTGTCAATGGCTCTTTGTCTTCATACAAATAATTTCTTTCTGAATTGCTATTACCTGCAGCGGCAATTGCTACGAGTTTCCTGAAGTTTATGCCATCAAATGATTTCTGTATTTCAAACTCTTTACTATTAAATTCTGTAGAAGTTGACCACTCAAGAATTGCTTTTTTATCTTGCAGCCTTCCAGTAAACTTTGTAAGGGTAACTGGTAACACTTCCAGTGAAGTAGTTTTCCACATACCATATCCATGTGTTCCAACAAGTAAATTATTATCAGATGTACGTAAAGCAAGGCTTGACACTACGGCGTTGCCCATTTCTGTCGGTCCTTCTTGAGTCCAGTTTATAGACCCGGGAAGACCATCGGAAGTATAAAGTCCTACTGAAGTACCTACAAAATATTGAACTCCTGTGGGAGTTACAACAATTGCAGAACTGCGAAATGACGGAAGGGTTAAAGATCCCTCGATATTTGTCCAGGTTGGAGTGGCGGAATTCGCATTTCCTGTCCACCATACATTACCCGTAACTCCATAATTTGAAAACGTCACAATTACAGTATCATCATTTCTTGGATTAACGGCAATACTACTTATATATCCTACAGGAAAACTTCCTCCAGTTATATTAACCGGGCTTGTGGCTGCCCCAGCACCTGTTGGGTCGTCCAATCGATAAACTCTTCCATTCGATGTTCCAAAAAACAAACTAGAAGTTGCGGCATTATATGTGCCACGGGAAGGAGTTAATACCGTAATATCATTAGCAGCACCAACAGCCGTAGCAACCCCTGTCATAGAAGTCCACGTCGCAGATGCAACTGTAGAAGCTGATGTTGTTCTGTAAAGAGCATTGTCATTTGCATAATATAATCTTTCCGTATTATCCTGATCCAGTTTGAATAGCGTTACAAATAATTCTCCGACGGTTCCGCCCTCTCCTGTCGGAGTAATAGTAGTTCCAAAACCTGAGCCTGAAGTGGAATTCCTTCGATAAATTGGCCCTTGTTGAGTACCAACATATTCATATTGAATAGTTGGATTAGGATTTGAAAGTCCGACAGAAACCCCATCGCCAGAAAAGATATTTTCATAAGTAGTTCCTGTCCCTCCAACATTTCTGGTTGTTCCATTATCCTGTGCTCCTCCAATCACTTTATTATTTCCGGATCTTGGGTCAATATCCACATAATAATATTGGTATGTTCTGTAACCAATGTTTATCTGCGACCAAGCAACTGTACCAGCTAGATTATTTATTGTTCTTTGAATTCCTCCATCATTTCCACACAACATTATTGATGAGTTTCCCGGTTGAAAAACAAATGAATGGATATCAGGGTGTGAGTTTGTGTATTGAGCATAACCAGCAGCACTTGCGTAGCCGCCAATTCTTGTCCATGTAGCGCCTGCATCTGTTGACCGGTATGCATTTGTACCACCAATGAATACGGTGTTGGCATCATCAGGTTTTACGGCAACCACTAAATCATATCCGCCCTGCGCAGAAAAGGGGTCATTTCCATCTGAACAACCGACTTCGTCAGGTAAGGTTGTAGAAAGATTTGTCCAAGAGGTTGTTGCATTGTCCCATCTAAAAAGTTCTGCCTCAGTTGCTGCTCCAGGACAAGCCACACTATTTGATGTGAAGTATAAAGCACAAACGATGTCTTCATTACTTGGAGCTATGGCTAATACAACTCTACCATATGTACCATTTGCATTCCAGCCAGCTGGTGTACCCCCTGGTCCTGCAATTCTTGTCCATGAACCGAATGCTCCAGTTGTTGATGTCCAGACACCATCAAAATTTAAAAGATTAGCAGTGCCTGCAAATCCTGCATAAAATCTACCTGTACTTGTAACAACAATATCTGTATGTTGATTAGTATTAGCTAATGTTCCGTTTAGAACTGATGCCCAAGTAGTCCCACCATCAGTTGATCTTCTAATTGTTGCCGGACATGCTATGTAAACATCGCCATTTACAGGATTCACAATAACTTTTGTAATAAAATCTGCAGGCGTTGAAAATGTTTCTATAGGTGTGGTGTTTGAGTTTGTAAGTCTCGTCCAAGTTTCACCATTATCAGTTGATTTATATACTCCATTACCAGAATAAAAAGCGCCTGAACCACTGGCTGAATTACCAGAGGCTTCCCCAACTCCATAATACCATGTATCCTGAAAACCAACTCTGGTATCCTGTGCAAAACTCGTACAACTAAAATGATCTCCGATAGGGCTTTTCCTTACCCATGTAGCTCCATTATCTGTTGATTTATAAATACCACCACTAACACCACCGGCAAGAATTGTTTGATTGCTTGTTCCATTATACCTCACATCATAAACAATAGCACGGGTACGTCCACCCAAATTATTTGGACCCTGAAAGGTATAGGTGTTGGCAGCAATTCGATTAGCGAAAAGTCGTGAATCAAATATTTGAGCAGCTTGAGCTTTTTCTGCTTCAAAAACTCCTTCCGGAATTTTTCCTGTAGCAGGGTTTTTAATCATATTAAACTCATATTCCATTGCTCCATTAAAATCAGTAGACCTTTCTTCATGTGGTCTTTCAATTTTAGTATCAGTATTATTTTCCTTGGAAATTTGGTGACAGGATGTAATAAAAGAAAGGAAGAAAAACAAAGGAGCAAAAAAACAAACCATTGAAAAGATTGGGACTTTTTTCATATACTGGATTTTAAATAAAGTTGATATTTATTTTAAAACTAATCTTTTAATTTCTTTTATAAAAGGAAACAATACTACTCTGCAGAAATTCAATTATCTTCGCCCTTCCAAACAGCTCTTAAGCAATGATTAGCAGAAGAAATATCCGGGTTAAAGTAATGCAGACCATTTACACGGTTTCCTCCCTTGAAATGGCTATAAAAAATTCTGAAGCACAAAAAATATTGCAAAAGCATATTGACGAATCCCGTTCTTTATTTGTTTACCTTATTTATTTTTTAACGGAAGTAATTCGTTACGCTGAAAAAGATGCTCATCAAAAAGCATCGAAGCACTTACCTACAGCTGAAGATCTTAGCACCAATACAAAAATTGCCGGCAATGAATTGCTCTGGAAAATATTAGAGGATCCTGCATTAAAGGAACAATTTGCAAGTGATAAGCCAGAACTTAGTACCGATAAAGAACTTATAAAAAAAGTGTACCTGAAACTGAAAGAAACTGCCGAGTACAAAACTTACATATCATCTTCTGCGAGAGAGAAAAAAGAAGAAGGCAAAATCATTGAATTTATTTTAAATGATCTTATGCTGGACAACGAACTTTTTGTATCGCATATTGAGGAAAATTTTTCAAACTGGGATGATGATGGAGAAATGGTGATACAATTACTTGCAGGGTATCTGCAAAAACCTGGTTCTATTAATTTTAATGAGTTGATGTCGAAAGATAAAGTTGATTTTGCAAAAGGCTTGTTGGAAACTGTGTTGGAAAAAAATGATATGTTACAAGAAATCATCAAACCAAAACTAAAAAATTGGGACCCCGAACGTATCGCTGTTTTGGATATGATAATGATGAAAATGGGTGTGTCTGAATTTTTATTTTTCGAAACAATTCCGCCAAAAGTAACCATCAACGAATACATTGACCTAGCCAAGGATTACAGCACACAACAAAGTGGACAGTTTGTAAACGGAATTCTTGATAATATCCATAAAGAATTGGTGCTGCAAGGCAAAATGCAAAAAGTTGAATACAAAAAAGGCTAACACCAAATCAGGCCTGCTTTTGAGTTATTTTGTCAGGCAATCAACTATGCTTTACATTTGCACTTCTAAAAATGTTTTTAAATGAAAAAAATAATATTTATTTTATCAATAACAATAGTACTCCTCGCTTGTACTTCAACAGATAAAAAATCTGGTGACGCAAATAGTAATTCTGATAGCACACAACAAGCCGAGAAGGCAAAAATAATGAGTGACACAGCCAATTACACTAACATACAGTGGTTGGACTCTACATTTCTTTCTATGGGAACAGTGAACGAAGGCGCACAAGTCGAAGTGTCATTTCGGTTTAAAAACATAGGAAACAAACCTTTGGTTATTGCCAATGTAACCGCCAGTTGCGGATGTACTATTCCTGAAACACCACAGCAGCCTTTTGCTCCGGGTGAAGAAGGTGTAATAAAAGCAAAGTTTGACAGCAAAGGCCGTGTAGGTGAGCAGAGAAAACATATAAGTGTAGATGCAAACACTACTCCTTCCCGTGCACATGATCTTGAGTTTACAGTGGATGTAAAAAAATAATTTTTAATCTTTAGTAGCAAATAAAAACAACAAACATGAAGTCTCGTATAACTTATCTTTCAGCAATTACTCTTTTATTCTTCTCTTCTTGTACACCTCCGGGTGGCGAAGCAGGAAAAAGTGGGGGAACTGGTGGTACCATTCAATTAGTATTTCTTGGTTTAATGATTTTGGTTTTCTGGATGTTTTTTATTCGTCCCCAAGCTAAGAGAGCAAAAAATCAGAAGTCTTTTATTGAGAACCTTGGTAAAGGCGATAAAATTGTTACAATCGCTGGCATACATGGAACTATTAATAAGAATAACGAAGATGGCACTTTGAATATTGAAGTTAGTCCTGGAAGTTATTTAAAGATTGAAAAGAGTGCAATTAGTTTGGACTGGACTACTGCATTGAATAAGCCTGTGGCTGAAAAGAAATAATAAACAATAAAGCACTAAATTATTAATCTCAAATGCTAATCGTAACTGTATGATTGGAATTTGAGATTTTTTTAATTGTAAATTTTCAATTTGTATATGTTGAAAATCGGACTTACTGGTGGAATTGGAAGCGGAAAAACTACTGTTGCCAAAGTTTTTGAAACTTTAGGAATTCCCGTTTACTATGCTGACGATGCAACAAAGCGATTAATGAATTCTAACAACGCATTAAAAGCATTAGTGGTTCAACATTTTGGCGAAGCTTCTTATAAAAACGGAGAGCTAAATAGAAAACATATTGCTGATATTGTATTTAATAATAAAGAAAAATTAGACCTGCTTAATTCAATTACACATCCTGCTACCATTGAAGATGCTAATGAATGGATAAAACAACAAACCGCTCCTTATATCATTAAAGAAGCAGCACTTCTTTTTGAAACCGATGCCGCAAAGCATTTAGATTATTTTATTGGAGTATCTGCACCACTTGCAATTCGCTTAAAAAGAGTGATAGAGAGAGATAAAATAACTGAAAGCGAAGTAATGAAACGAATCAGCCGCCAAATGGATGAAGTTGAAAAAATGAAACGATGCGATTTCATTATCACCAATAATGAAGAAGAGATGGTAATTCCACAGGTGTTGAGTACCCATGAAAAAATATTATCTCGTATTAAGAAATAGAAGTGATGCTATTTTATTTTTGCCAAAGCTGTCTTAATCCGCTTCCACCCTTCTTCAATTTTTTCCATACTATTTGCAAAAGAGAAACGAACACATTTTGGTTCGCCAAAAGCATCGCCCATTACTGAAGAAACATTAGCCACATTTAAAAGATACATACACAAATCTGACGCATTGGTTATCGTGTTTTCACCATCAGACTTGCCATAGTAATAACTAACATCAGGGAAAACATAAAAAGCACCGTCTGGTTC
>Ga0209476_10001023_pt1 | contig 19168 bp, 14 predicted proteins | sample KloWWTrecipitate_FD_187179 | JGI IMG/M metagenome (GOLD analysis project Ga0209476, IMG submission 187179) | Active sludge microbial communities from Klosterneuburg, Austria, studying microevolution and ecology of nitrifiers - Klosterneuburg... | ecosystem: Engineered > WWTP > Aerobic digester... | reverse complement strand
TGTTTTCCGCAGGCAACTGGGTGCCGCATTTCTTTCCCGGCATCAAGGTGCAGGTCTTCCACGGCTTCAGCGTCGACAAACGCCCGCCCGATCGCGGCCATTTCCGCATTCGCGGATGGTTCGACCTTTACTGTACGCAAGGTCCCTCGACCACCGAACCGTTTCAGCAACTGGCCCGGCGCCACGGTCACTTTGCCGTGGTCGAGACGGGCTGGCCGAAACTCGATCCGCTGTTTGCGGCGAACGGGAAACTGCAGGAGTTGCCGGCAGCCAACGGACGCAAGGTCTGCATGTACGCGGCGACATTCACGCACGGGCTGAGTTCGGCCAACGCCCTGTACGCGCAGATTGCCCGGCAGGTTGCCAGTGGCGAGCGTTACTGGCTGTTGACCTTGCACCCGAAGGCCGACGAGGATGTCAGGGAGCGATATCGCGCGCTGAGTGGCGCGAATGCGCAATTCTTCGAGGCCCATCAATTGACCCGCATGATGTCCGCGGCCGACCTGCTGGTTTCAGATACCTCTTCGGTCGTCGCCGAATTCCTCGTCCAGGGCAAGCCGGTGGTGACCTTTCGCAACCGCTCGCCGAAACCCTGCATGATCGACATCGGCGATCCGCAAATGCTTGAGGCGGCCTTGCGCCAGGCTCTCGATGCGCCGGCAAGCCTGCTCGGGGAAATCCGGGATTTCGCCGCGCGCACGCATCCGAGCCGCAACGGCCAGGCCAGCGAGCGCGTGCTGGAAGCCGCCGAGGATCTCATCTGCGGTCGGCTCGGCACGCTCGCGCCGAAGCCTCGCAACCTGCTGCGAAAACTGCAGGGTCGCTTGCTCTATCGACGCTGGCTCAGCCAATTCATGCGCGCATGAGCCTGCCTGCGCCTGGAGCCGCCGGGCCGTTCACGCACTTCTCCTCCGCGGCCTGGATCCCGCTGTGGCTGGCCGCTGCCTTGCTGGCGATCTTCCAGACCGGCTTCATGCCGCTGTATTCGACGCGCACCCTCGGCGTTGCCTGGGAAATGTGGAACAGTGGTCAATTCCTGGTTCCGCATGCGAACGGGGTTCCCTACAGCCACAAGGTGCCATTGCTGTTCTGGCTGATCCATGCCGGTTGGGCGGTTGGCGGCGTCGGTGATGTCTGGCCGCGCCTGCTCGAGGTGCTGATCGGGCTGGGTGTGCTGCTGCAGGCACAACGCCTGGCGCGCGTGTTGTTCCGTGATGCGCCGATGGTTGCGCAATTGACGCCGTGGCTGCTCGCCGCATTCAGCTACGCCTTCCTGTTCAGCCTGCAGATCATGTACGAGACGCTGCTGACGCTGTGCGTGCTGGGCGCGATCAATGCACTGGTCGGGCGCGATTTCGAGCGGCGGCCATTGTTTGGCTGGTTTGCCGTGGCGCTTGCCGCCGGCCTGCTCAGCAAGGGTCCGGTGATGTTGCTGCATGTCGCGTTTCCGTACCTGCTCGGCCCGCTCTGGCATCCCTGGGCCAGGCGTTCGCCGGCGGCGTGGTATGGCGCTGGCGGCCTCGCCGTGCTCGCCGGATGTGCCGCGCTGGTGGCCTGGGCAATTCCGGCCAGCCTCGCCGGCGGCGAGGTCTATCGCAACGAGTTGTTGTTCATGCAGACCGCAGGCCGCGTCGTCGACAGCTTCGACCACGCGCGACCGTGGTGGTGGTATGGCTCGATGCTGCCGGCCCTGCTGTTGCCGTGGCTGCTCTGGCCGCGTGCCTGGCAGGCGGTATTTGCCGCAGCGAATCCCGCACGACAACCCGGCACGCGCTTGCTCGCCTGCTGGCTGATCCCGGTGTTGCTGGCGTTTTCACTGGTCAGCGGCAAGCAGACCTACTACCTCGTGCCCGAACTGGCTGGCATGGCCATCCTCATTGCCGCCGGTTTCGCGCAGCTTTCGCGCAGCCGTCGCCTCGCGTCGGCGGCAAGTCGTCCCTGGCTGCTGGCCGTAGCCATGTTTGCGCTGGCCCTGTTCCTGCTGATGCTGCCACTGCGCGTGGCCGATGGCAGCGTCGATTATCCGGCCCTGGTCGACATGTCGATGGCGAGCCGGTGGTTTGTCTTCGCCGCCGGGGTTCTCGGTGTCTTGCTGCTGCTGACGCCACGCAACGATGCCCGTGCAGTGCGCCACATCAGCGCGATCAGCATGGTCGCCGCGTGCCTGGCCTATCTGCTCTTTGCGCAGACCTTCTGGGTGCAGTTCGACCTGCGCCCGGCCGCTGCGCGCATTGCCGCGCTGCAGGAGCAAGGCATTGCCGTAGCCCATTACCAGGTGTACGAAAGCCAGTTCCACTATCTCGGGCGCTTGCAGCAGCCGCTCGATATCGTCGAGGGCGGCAGCCTCGACCATTGGTCGGCCGCGCACCCCGACGGGCGCATCATCCATGCCGTCGATGTCTTGAGCGCCGCCGATCTCCGTTATGCCGAACTGGTGCAGCCGTTCCGCTCCTCGTGGTTGCTGATCGAGCCCGCGGGTACCTGGATCCAGCGCCTGCGCGGGCAGACGCCGCCCGAGCCGCTGCGGCCCGCCCTGCTTTATCCGCCAGGCTACTGGCCGTATGCCAGGGTTCCGGCCGAACCGGCAGCGAACTGAGGCAGACCGACGGCGGTTTTGCTGCATGCATGCAGCGCCGCATGCGTTATGCTCCTGTCTCTTTTTCGCAACGAGTCGCCCATGCCTTCGGCACGCATCCTCATCGTCGACGACGAGCCCGACATCCGCAGCACGGTGAAGGAAATCCTCGAGGATGAAGGCTACGCCGTGAGCGTCGCCGAATCGGCGGCCGCCGCCCGCGAGGCGCGGCGCGGCGAACGCCCGGATGTCGTATTGCTGGACATCTGGATGCCGGATCTCGATGGCATCAGCCTGCTGCGCGAATGGAACGAGCGCGGCGGCCTGCCGTGCCCGATCATCATGATGAGTGGCCATGGCACGATCGAGACGGCGATCGAGGCGACCCGCCTCGGTGCCTATGATTTCGTCGAGAAACCGCTGTCCCTGGCCAAGTTGCTGCTGACCGTCGAACGCGCGCTTGAAGCCAGCCGCCTGCGCCGCGAAAACGAAGGCCTGCGCAGCCAGCTGGCGATGCCGCTGGATCCGGTCGTCACCAGCCGCGCCATGCAGTCGCTGAAGGCGCAGATGGAAAAACTCTCCGCGCACGATGCCTGGATCCTCGTGCGTGGCGAACGTGGCACCGACAAGGAAGCCCTGGCGCGCTGGCTGCACGAGAAGAGCGGGCGCGGCAACGGTCCGTTCGTCACCGTCGCCCCCGGTTCGATTGCCCGCGACCACGCCGCGCGCGCCTTGTTCGGCAGCGAGGACAACGGCAGCGTGCAGTACGGCCTGATCGAGCAGGCCAATGGCGGCACGCTTTACCTCGACGAGGTCGCCGACCTCGATCCCGAATTGCAGTTGCGCCTGTCCAGCGCCTTCTCACGGCGCGGCCTGATCCGTTGCGGCGCCCCGGATGCGGTGCCGATCGACCTGCGCGTCATCGCGGCCACGGCGCAGGATCTCGACGCCGCGGTGCAGGCCGGCAGGTTCCGCGAGGAGCTCTACTATCAGCTCAACGTGGTGCCGCTGCAGGTGCCGGCATTGCGCGAGCGCATCGAGGACATCCCCGAGCTGCTGCGCTACTACGCGGATTTCTTTGCCAATCGCGACAAGTTGCCCTACCGCCAGTTTCCCGTCGCCGTGCAGAACCGCCTGCGCAACTACCCGTGGCCCGGCAACCTGCGCGAACTGCGCAACCTCGTGCAGCGCCTGCTCATCCTTGGCACGGCTGCGGAAGTCACCATTGAAGAAGTGGAACTTGCGCTGGGCACGGTGGCGGCCACGGCTTCCGGCCCGCCGCTGCAGAACGCGGCGCTGGGCATCGACTTCAGCCAGCCATTGCGCGAGGCACGTGAGCAGTTCGAGCGTGCCTACCTGCTGCACCAGCTCAACGAGGCCGGTGGCAGCGTCGGCAAGCTGGCCAAAATGGTCGGCATGGAGCGCACCCACCTGTATCGCAAACTGAAAGACCTCGGCGTCGATCCGAAGGCGGTCGGGCGCGAGGACTGATCGTACTTTCGGACAATCGACGTCGCGCGCCGCGCGTGTTCCGATGAACGCACGCGAACGCTCGCAAAGCCAAGCCGGAACCATCGACAGCGTCATGCATCCAAGATGGCCCGTCCGATCGGCGCGCGATGGCGCCGACATTCGCCACGCGAAATCCCATCATCACCAAGGAGTCTCCCATGCAACTCGAAGGCAAGGTCGCCCTGATCACCGGCGCCGCCAGCGGCATCGGCAAGCGCATCGCCGAGGTCTATGCGAAGAATGGCGCGGCGATCGCGATTGCCGATCTGAACCTGGCCGGCGCGCAGGCGACCGCGAAGGAAATCACCGACGCCGGCGGCAAGGCGATCGGCGTGGCCATGAATGTCACCGACGAGGCCGAAGTCGATGACGGCGTCGCCGAGGTCATCAAGCAATTGGGCAAGGTCGACATCCTCATCTCCAATGCCGGCATCCAGATCGTCAAGCCGATCGAGGAATTCAGCCTTGCCGAGTGGAAGAAGATGCTGGCGATCCATCTCGATGGCGCCTTCCTGACCACGCGTGCCTGCATCAAGGACATGTACCGGCGTGGCGACGGCGGCGCGGTCATCTACATGGGTTCGGTGCATTCGCACGAAGCCTCGAAACTGAAGGCGCCGTATTGCGCGGCCAAGCACGGCCTGCTTGGGCTGGCCCGGGTGCTGGCCAAGGAAGGCGGCCCGAAGGGCGTGCGCGCCAATGTCATCTGTCCAGGCTTCGTGCGCACGCCGCTGGTGGAAAAGCAGATTCCCGAGCAGGCCAGGGAATTCGGCATCAGCGAGGATGAGGTGATCCGCACCATCATGCTCAAGGACACCGTCGATGCCAAATTCACCACGGTTGACGATGTCGCCAACCTCGCCCTGTTCCTCGCTGCGTTCGAGACCAATGCGCTGACCGGGCAAAGCATCACCGTCAGCCACGGCTGGCACATGCAGTGAATTCGCCGGGGAGGCTCGCCAGCAGTGCGCGTCGCGGCCGGCGCAGGAGTGCGCGCGACCATGCCGGTGAATACGAGCAGATCGCCCTGGTCATGCAGGGCGGCGGTGCGCTCGGTGCCTACCAGTGTGGCGTCTACGAAGCCCTGCACGAGGCCGATATCCAGCCGGGCTGGTTTGCCGGCACCTCGATCGGCGCGATCAATGCCGCGATCATTGCCGGCAATGCACCTGCCGATCGCATCGATCGCTTGCGCGCGTTCTGGAACCGGATTACCCGGCACGCCGGATCGATTGCCTGGCCGCTTGATGCGCTGGCGGCGATGGCGGTCTGGATGCCGCCGGGCAACGTGCTGGCCACTGGCCTGTCGGCAACCAGTGCGCTGGGCAGCCTGGGCCTCGGCCAGGACGGATTTTTCGAACCGCGCGGCGTGTCGCCGCTGCTGTTTGCGGATGGCAGCGCGCAGGCGACCAGTTTCTACGACACCGCACCGCTGAAGGACACGCTCGAACGGCTGATCGATTTCGATCGCATCAACCACGGCGAGGTGCGTCTCTCCGTCGGTGCAGCAAATGTAAACAGTGGCAACGTGCGTTATTTCGATTCCGCCCATGAAACGCTGTGCGCTGAACACATCATGGCTTCGGCTGCCTTGCCGCCCGCATTCCCAGCCATCGAAATCGACGGCGAGTTCTGGTGGGATGGCGGCATAGTCTCCAATACCCCGCTTGATCATGTCCTCGCCGGCGTGCCGAGACACGACAGCCTGGTGCTGCAGGTAGATCTGTGGAGCGCGCGTGGTCTGCCGCCGAAGACGATCATGGATGTGCTCGAGCGCCAGAAGGACATCCAGTATTCCAGCCGCACCCGGTTCGGCACGGACACGATCGCGCGCGAGCAGAAGCTGCGCAACGCGCTCGGCATGCTCATCGAGCAGTTGCCCGGTGGCGCGTTGCCGCCGGCGCTGCAGGATGCCCTGCAACCCTGGCTGTGTGATCGGGTGTTCAACATCGTGCACCTGATCTATCAGGCCAAGCACCACGAGGAGCAGTTCAAGGATTACGCATTTGCCCCGGCAACCATGCGTGAGCACTGGAGCGGCGGCCTTGCCGACATGCGCCTGACCCTGCAGCGGCCGCAATTCTTCGAGTTGCCTTCGCGCGAGTTGGGCGTGGTCACCCATGACATCCATCGAACCCTGGCAGCAGCGTTGCCCTGAGGTCATCGACAGGCGATCATCGCACCGATGGACAGTCCACTTTCCGCGCGCTTGCGCAAGCAACTCGCCGGCCCGCGCGACGGCGCCCTGCTGCGCTTTTCCCTCGGCAATGCCCTGCTTGCCGAAGGCGATGCCGCGGCAGCGGCGACCGAGTTCCGCGCCGCGACGGGCTTTGACGCGCAGTATTCGGCCGCCTGGAAGATGCTCGGCAACGCGCTGGCCGCCTGCGCCGAGGTCGATGCCGCGATCGCGGCCTGGGAACAGGGTGCCACGGTCGCCAGCCAGCGCGGCGATATCCAGGCAGCCAGGGAGATGCAAGTCTTCCAGCGGCGCCTGCGCAAGCAGCGGGAAGCATGACCGTCCAGCGTGGCGTGCTCATCCTCGCCGTCGCGCTCGCGCTTTGCGCGGCCGGCAACTGGTGGCTGCAGCGGCCGATCTCGCACGCCGCCGGCGTGCTGGTCGATGCCGAACCCCTGCAGCGCGAGCCCGCCAACCCGGCGCCGATCGCCCACGGCGACTACCAGCTGACGCCGCTGGCCGATTTCGATATCGAGGCGCGCGTGCTGTCCCGCGAGAACTATTCGATCGACGATGGCAGCGACCTGTCGCCGACCGATCTCGCGCTGGGCTGGAAGCGCATGTCCGACAGCGCGGTGATCGAGCAACTGGAGATCAGCCAGTCGGTGCGCTTCTTCAGCTATCGCTGGAGCCGGCAGCCGCCCATCCCGTTGCCGGAGATCGAACGCTCGGCCGCCAACATGCACATGATCCCGGCCGATGCCGGGGTCGCCCGCGAGCTGGCGAAAGTCCGCCAGGGCGCGCTCGTGCACCTGCGCGGGCAACTGGTCGAGGCAAGGCGCAGCGATGGATTCCAGTGGCGCAGTTCGCTGACCCGCGAGGATACCGGCGCGGGTGCCTGCGAATTGTTCCTCGTCGCATCGATCGAGCGCCTTTGAGTGGCTGGGAAAGCGCTGCTTGCCGAGCCAGGCGCCGGGCACGCTGCTTGCAAGCAGCTTTTCCAACGCGGCATTCACCAGGATACCTGTCAATGAGGGGCAGACCGTGACGCAAAATGGAGCCGACACGCTGCGGCTGGACGAGCCTCAGGCCGCTGTGGCGGGGAATTTCTCGATCGGGCCATACCGCATCCTCGGCCTGCTCGGCGAAGGCGGCATGGGCCGAGTTTATCTAGCCCAGCAGATCCATCCGCAACGCCAGGTCGCGCTCAAGGTTGTGCGTGGATTGTCGAGCGCGGTGGTCGAGCGCATGCGTCGCGAGATTGAAGTGCTGGCGCAACTGGAGCATCCCGGCATCGCCCGCCTGTATGCCGCCGGCGAGTCGCGCATCGATGATGTCGATGTGCCGTGGCTGGCGCTGGAATACGTGCGCGGGGATGACCTGGTGCGCCATGCGCAGGAGCGCAACCTCGATCTCGCTGCGCGCCTGCGCCTGTTGATCGAAGTCGCCCGTGCGGTGCACTACGCGCACGAACGCGGCGTCATCCATCGCGATCTCAAGCCCGGCAACATTCTCGTCGATGACGAGGGTCGGCCGAAGGTGCTTGATTTTGGCATTGCCCGCCTGCGCGAGGACGGCGCACAAGGCCTGACCCAGGATGGCCAGGTGCTCGGCACGTTGCCGTACATGAGCGCCGAACAACTGGCCGGCGACAGCAGCCGCATCGATGCGCGCAGCGATGTCTATTCACTCGGCGTGCTCGCCTACGAACTGATTGGCGGACGCCTGCCGCATCCGCGCCTGAACACCTCGACGATCTTCGAGGCGCTGCACATCCTGCGCCACGACGAGCCGCCGCGCCTGGCCACGCTGAGCCCGGCCGCCCGGGGTGACCTCGATACGGTGATCATGAAGTCGCTGGCCAGCGAGCGCGAACAGCGTTACGCGAGTGCGGCCGACTGGGCCGACGACCTGCAACGCATCATCGAGCACCGGCCGATCACGGCGCGGCCGTTGACGCGCCTGTACCGGGCAACGCGATTCGTCCGCCGCCATCGCTTGCTGACCGCGGCCATGGCCAGCATCGTCCTCATCCTCACCGCGGCCAGCATCGTCTCGCTGCGCTTCGCCCTGGCCGAGCAGCACGCACGCGCCGAAGCCGACCAGCGGGCGCGGGAAGCCGCCGCAGTCAGTTCATTTCTTGAACAGATGCTTGCTTCAGCCGATCCCGAGTTGTCCGCGGGGCGCAAGCTCACCGTCGAGGAGGTGGTCGACCAGGCAGAACGCGACATGCAGCGCCTCGATGGCGAACCCGGCGTGCAGCGTGCCGTCGCCACCACGCTATCGCACACGCGCCGCGCCCTTGGCCAATACGAAGCCGCGCTCGCGCTCAACCAGCGCGGCTTCAGCCTCGGCCAGGCAACCGCGGCACCCGCAGCGCAACAAGCCAACCTCCTGCATCGGCGCGCGACCTTGCACATCGACCTTGGCCAGTTCGAGGAGGCCGCGTCGACGCTCGCCCAGGCACGCGCCACCTGGCCGGCACCATCGCCGACCACGCGCCTGGCGCTTGACCTGACCGCGGCACGCATCGATGACGAGGCCGGTCGCCCGGAAGCGGCGGAACAGCAATACCGGGCTGTCCTTGCCGCCGCACAGGCGATCGACCCGGCAACGCTGAAATCCAGTGTCGACCTGCGCAAGACCATCGAGATTGCCCGCAGCAACCTGTCCGGCGTGCTGCGCGATCGCGGCGCGCTGGATGAAGCCGAGCAGCTCACGCGCCAGGTACTCGACGGACGCATCGAGGAACTGGGCGAACGCGCGCCGCTGACCCTGGCCAGCCGCAACAAGCTCGCCCTCGTGCTGGCCGCGCGCGGCGACACCGTGCAGGCGGAGAAGGAAGCAGCCGAAGCCTTGCGCCTGCAACGTGAAGTGCTTGGCAACCAGCACGACAGCACGCTGACCACAATGCAGACCCTGGCCAACATCCTCATGGCGCGCAAGCAGTATGACGAAGCCGAGGCGCTGACCCGCGAATCGCTGAGGGGCATGGAGGCGCAGTTTGGCGAAGACTATGCGCAGACGCTGGCCTCGATGAACACGCTCGCCTACCTGCTGGAGGAGCGCGGCAAGGTCGACGAAGCCGAGGCTGCCTATCGCCGCATCATCGCCATCCAGACCCGTGGTGGCGTCGTGCATCCGACTACGCTGGCACCGCGCAACAATCTGGCCATGCTGCTGATGAACGCGGGTCGTTACGAGGCCGCGCGTGCCGAGTTCTCCGCATTGATGAAGCACGCGCGAGCGACAGTCGGCAACGATCATGCGATGACCGCGATCTTCATGAGCAATGAAGGCTGGTGCCTCAGTCGCATGGGCCGGACCGCCGAAGCGCGCGTCGAACTTGAAGAGGCGCATCAGCGCCTGCTCGACATATTCGGCGCCGAACATGCGCGCACGAAAGCCGCCGCCGAGCGATTGGCCGAGGTCCATCGCAAGCTCGGCGAGCATGCGAAAGCCGAGGCCTTGCTGGCGACGCCAAGGGCATGAGTCTGGCCATTTTCGATTTCGTGGTTGCTGCATTTGCCCTGCTCGCGGGCCTGGCGACAATGATCCTGCTGGCCTTGCTGCGCGCGCAGCGGCGCCAGCTTGCGGCCTTTCACGACGACGCCGAAAAGCGCATGGTCGAACGCGAAACACTCGCCCGTGCGCAGGCCACCCTGGCCGAGCGCGAGCGCATCCATGCCGATCTGCACGACGACATCGGTGCGCGCCTGCTCGGCATGATTCATTCCGCCGAATCGCCCGAACAGGCCGATCGCGCCCGCGCCCTGCTGCAGGATCTGCGCGACGTGGTCACGCGCTCGCGCGGTACGCCCGGATCGCTTGCCGACACGCTGGCCGAAATCCGTGCCGAATCCTCCCAACGGCTCGCCGCCGTCGGCCTCGAACTGGTCTGGGAGCTCAACGAGGACCTGCCGGATACCGAGCTCGACACGGCGCGTGCGCTGCATCTGCACCGGATCGTGCGCGAGGCGATCAGCAACGTGATCCGCCACGCGCAGGCGGGGCGCGTACGGGTGCGCACCAGGGCCGTCGACGGCCGGTTGCTGCTGGATCTGACCGATGACGGCGGTGGCCCCGAAAGCGCGCCCCGATCCAGCGGTCGCGGCCTCGACAACATGCGCGAGCGTGCCGCCGAACTCGCAGGCGCGATCGACTGGAGGCCCGGCACGGAGGGCGGTATGAAGGTGTTGTTGACGATGCCGCTCGGCGACCTCGCATGAGCGGCTTCGAGCGCGCCCTTGTCGTCGATGACCTGGCCAGCAGCCGAGACTGGTTGTCACGCGCCCTGGCCCAGGCGTTTCCCGGCATCGCTATCAGCGTGGCGGCTTCGCTTGCCGAGGCGCAGGCGCATGTCGAGCGTGCGCCGCCGCTGGCCCTGATCGATCTCGGCCTGCCCGATGGTTCGGGCATCCACCTGATCGAACGCCTGCAGGCGCAAGGCACCCTGTGCATTGTCGCCACCGTGTTCGACGATGATGCGCATCTGTTTCCCGCCTTGCATGCCGGTGCGCAAGGTTATGTGCTGAAGGATCAGTCGACGGAGAATCTCGCCGCGATGCTCGGCGGGATTGCCGCAGGACAACCGCCGCTGTCGCCTTCGATCGCGCGGCGACTCCTGCGCCACTTCCAGCCGGTCGCCGCGGAACACGGTGCGCCCGCACTGACCGCACGCGAGACCGACGTGCTGCGCCTGATCGCCAAGGGCCACACGGTTGCCGAGGTCGCCAGCCTGCTCGGCCTCTCGCGGCACACGGCCGCGGGCTATCTCAAGGATGTCTACCGCAAGCTCAGCGTCAGCTCGCGCGCCGAGGTGACACTGGTGGCACGCCGGCGCGGCCTGGTCGGAACGGAGATCTGATCACCGCACGGCAGCCGCGGATTCGCCGCAAAAGCCGCGATCGGGGAACTTCGGTCGCGCGCGTCGTACCATTCACGCAACCAGGCAATCCGGAATCATGATCGGCATGAATGCATTCAAGAACATCCTGTACGTGGCCGAGAGCAGCGTGGCCCAGCAGGCTTCGATCCTGCGCGCCGTGTCGCTGGCGGAAAACAACCAGGCGGACTTGACCGTCATCGATGTGGTTCCGGGCGTGGCCGCCGGCATGATTGCGGCGAGTGGCGGCCATGCCTCGGCTGAGCTGCAGGCGGTCATGGTCGGAGAGCGCCGCAAGCAGCTCGAGGCATTGATCGAGCCATACCGGACGCGCCTCGATATCCGCCTCGATGTGCTGGTCGGCAGGACCTTCCTGCAAGCCATCCGCATGGTCTTGCGCAATGGCCATGACCTGCTCATCAAGCCGGCCGAGAATCCGGGCTTCATGCAGCGGCTGTTCGGCAGCATCGACATGCAGTTGCTGCGCAATTGCCCGTGTCCGCTTTGGTTGACGCGCGAGAACGAAAAGGAGAAATACGAAAATATACTCGCTGCGGTCGATTTCGACCCCGACCTGCCGGATGCCGTGGAGCAGGATCTCAACCAGCAGATCCTTGGCGTTGCCAGCGCGCTCGCATTCTCCGATTTTGCCGCGCTGCATGTGCTGCATGTCTGGGATGCGCCGGGTGAAGGCATGATCAAGATCTGGGCCAACGATCCCAAGGCGGCCAGCACCGACTACGTCAGCGGCGTGCTTGCAGGCCATGAGGCCGCTTTCAACCAGCTGCGCCGGCAGCTCGGCGATCGGGTTGGAAAGGATGGCAATGAATATCTTGCTCCGGAGTTCCATTTGCAGCGAGGCGCTGCCGCCACGGCCATTCCCGGGATGGCGCGGGAGCTGGCGGCGGACCTGGTGATCATGGGCACGGTCGCGCGCACCGGCATAGCGGGCCTGCTCATCGGCAATACCGCCGAAGCGGTCCTCGAACAGCTGCAATGCTCCGTGCTCGCCATCAAGCCGAGCGGCTTTGTCTCGCCGGTTGGCCCCGCATAGCCGTGACCGCCTGCTCAGGCAACCCTGATCAAGCCGTCATTCCGGCTTTCGCCGGGATGACCAGCAAGGAAGTTGCACCACAGCCTGTTAAGGCGAATCGAAACCGTCGGCGAAGAGCGAGTCGATGATCGGCAGCGGCGGCAGGTGGCGTGGATCGAACAGGCAGACGGCACTTGCCTGGGGCAGCGCCCGATTGCCGCGACAGGCGAAGGCGTTGCCGGAGGTTGCATCCGGGCCTTGCGTGCCGATGCTGGCGGTTGCGCCGAGGCTGGCGTCGAGCGCCTGGTACTGCAAGGCGATCTCGAAGCTGGCGTGATACAGAACGACCTGCATGTCGAGCGCGCCGGGTTGCCCGCGCAACGCCCAGTCCTGCCATTGCACCACGCTGCAGGCCTCATCCAGACCGGATGCGCTGGGGCGCGGACAGCTGGCGAAATAGCGGGAGCGGATCGTGCCGGAGTTGGGCGCGCCGTCGAGATCGGCATGGTAGGCGTAGATGCGCGATTGGCTGGCCACCGCGTTGTCGGCGATTGCCGGCAGCGGACAATCGGCGCTGAAATCTCCGCCATCTTCGTCAGTCAGGTCGTTGCCTGCGGCCAGGTAGCCGTTGCTGGAAACCACCAGGGCATTGACGGGGACGCCGTACAACTCGAACGGCGCCGCAAGGGCGACTACGGCAGCGCCATCATCGCTGGCCGGTGCGGCGGCGGAGGCGGCGCTCAAATCGAGAATCGCCCCGTCACTGGCATCGACATAAGCGTAGGTGCATTGCGCGCTGCCACTGGCGTAGGCCTGATAGCCGTACTGGTCGAAGCCGGTGCTTTCGCGGGCCAGGCTGGCTGCCGGCAATGCCATGCACAACACGCCGATGCCGAGGAGAGATGCTGCGTGCCTTTTCATCACGGTGTCCTCGCCCGGTAGACTTCGGTATTGCCGTCGGCGTTTTGCGACGGCGACATGAGATCGCTGTTTGAGAGGAAAATCACGCTCGGGACATTGCTGGAGTCGAAGCCGACGTCGACGCCCAGCGAAAGGTTCATGCTCGCGCCCAGTTTCAGGGTCAGCGACGTGCCGTTATAACTCCCGGTACCGACCTCGAACTGGCCGCTCGATCCGTTGATGTATTCATAGGCGAAATACTGGCCGCCACCGTCTGCCGCCTGGCGCACGCCGACATAGCCGTTGCCGGCCTGGGAGATGGTCACTTGTTTGAGCGTGCCGGTGCCGGAGGCATCGTAACGGTAGATCTCGGGCGAGGTGCCGCCGGTTACGTTGAAGTAGTTGCCATCGGAAATGAAGTAGATGTAGCGGCCGGCATTGGTATTGGTCGCCGCGTCGATGGTCGGACTGAAGTTGCTGGTCGATGCATTCGTGGCGGTGGTGATGCGTCGCCAGGAAGTTCCGGAGATGCTGTATCGCCAAATTTCCGACGTCACCGGCGTGGATGATCCGCTCAGCAGGCAATTGGACACCAGGGCAATGAAGTTGCCGGTGTCGCCACGGCTCAGACGCGGTTCGCTGCCGGTGCAGGTCGTCGCTGGCGTTCCTGCGCTCATGAAGTTGACCGGCGCCGACCAGGTTACGCCGGAGAAATTGCTGTAGACCACCTTCTTCGTCGAACCTTGCCCGGTATAGGCACTGCAGGTTGTTTCCCAGGCGATGCGATTACCGTCGGAGCTGATCGACGGATTACGGTTTTCGCAAGCGCTGGTATTCGTCACCTGGGTCAACGTGCTGGTCTGCCGATCCCAGCGATAGATCTGCCGAGAGGCCGCGGCGTTCAAGGTCGCGGCAATAGCGACATAGCGTCCATGCAGCGCGCCTGCGGTGGGTCCGGAAAGGCTGACACCCTGCACGCTGCCACCGGCGGCAATGGTCAATCCGGTGACTCGGGTGTAGTTGGTGCCGTCACGGACGTACACCTGCTGCAGCACATTGGGATTGTCGCCGGTGTAGTTTCCGCTGGAAGCAAACGCAAATGCGGTGCCCGTGTTGTCGGTGCTGAATGCCGGGCCGTTGTCGATAGGCGTGAAGATCAGGCCCCCGTTCTTCGCCTCGACGAGTCCGCCGGTGGACGTGGTGACCTGTTCCAGGGTGGTTGCCGCCGCATTGCAGGTGTCGCGAACGGAGACCTCGTCAATCAATAGGGCGCTGTCGTACGTGGCGTCGCCCTGATCGCCCATGCGGAACTGCAGCGTTACCGTATTGCTGCCAATGACCGTGCCCGGAATCTCCACGCAGGCGTTCTGCCATTGGCCCACGCCGTAGCGCAGCGAAGTATTGCTGATCGGCGCTGCGCCAGTGATGGTCCAGTTGAGTACGGTGCTGCTGAAACAGGGCACGTTCGGATACGGCGAGAAGCTGGAACCATCGTTCTTGCAGGAGCTGCCGGAAAACACGCGGCTGGTATTGCCACTGATCGTGGTCAGCACGTCGAAAACGTCGTCGTACAGGCCGGGCTGGTCCTGTTCGCTGGTGGGGAAATTCCAGGCAAAGACCAGTCGCGCAGGACTGACCGTCGAGTTGAAGGTCACGGTCTGTTGCACGGTGGTCAGGTCGTAGTCGGTGGTGCTGTTGCCATCAATGTCGCGCACAGCCGTTGATCGCTGCCCAGGCCCGTTGGAGATCGCCAGAAACCGCGTTCCCCCCGGCGCGGCGACGGGACCCGGATTGAAATTCGATGATTGCACGACGGCTGCTTGATTCTGCACGCCGGTAGTCCAGGGTGTCAGCGCGCCCGTTTCAAAGCCCCCATTGACGACCTGCCCATGCGCGGTGCCCGCCAAGCCGGCAAGCAGAAGGGCAAGCAAAAGGGTGAGCGAAGCATGCTGGGCAATCTTGTTCACTTCGGGAATCCTCGGCCACTCAAGGCTGCGGGTCAGGTGTCGCTGCAGGGGCCTCGCCGGCGGGCGCGCCCTTGCGGAAATCCTGGCCGAATACAAAGCGATCGGTCAGTGCCATGGGAAGACTTGCAAGCGTCGCGCCAGTGTCGGCCGTGCGCAATTCGATGCGATAGCGGCCGGGTGCAAGGGCGTCGACGCGATAGAACCCGGACGCGCTCGGGCGAACCTGGGTGACCAACTGGCCGTCGCTGCCCAGAATTGCTATTCGCAACCCTGCGGAATCGCCATGACCCTCGACGCGCCCGGCGCAGCCAAGGCGCAGTTCCAGCCCGAAATCGACCCGCGTGTTCGCGCCGGAACGCACTTCGACATTGCGCGCGGCGCCGCTGGCGGAAAGTTCGATGGGCAGGTTGTCGGGTTCCAGGCCAATCCGGTACACGCCCGGTTTGAGGTCGCCCAGGTAAAAGTGCCCGGATGCATCGGTTTCGGTGCGCAGTTGGCCGTTCACGCTGACCCCGACATGGGCGAGGGTGTCGCGTCCCAGGCCCGGCGGCAGGTCACCGCCGAGGGCGCCGGAGATGCCGCCGATCTGCTGCAGGGCCACGTTGTAGCCGCCACGTGCCAGTCCCGATCCGGTAACGGCAAAGTCGGCGACGACGTTCAGGGTCACCGTCGGACTCGATGAGCCGCTGCCCTGGATCAACGGATCCTTGAGCACGTTCAGGCGTGCACTGAGTCCCGGGCGCACTTCCATGGCTCCTTCAAAGTAATAGCCCAGCGCATCGTTGGCGCTGAGTGCGCCCAGCGTCCAGTTCGCGCGCCGCACGCCAAACGGCTGATGCTTGAGGAAGAGCCCGGCGCGATTGCCGACGTCTTGCTGGTGCAGATGGGTGGCCACGAGCCGATAGGCCGGGTTGAGATCGTACTCGGCGGCCGTCTCGCTGCGATCCTTGTAGCGGGTCAGCGAGACATGCGCGCGGGCGGCGGGATACCAGCTCGCCGAATACGAGTACTCGCCGCGATAATCCGGCCGTGCACTGAGCGAGAGCGATTGGAACGGGCGCCAGTCTGCGGCCAGCTTGGTGTATTCGAGATTGCCATTGGCAGCATCGTTGAGCGTGCCGTGGACGACCGAGACGCGCGCCGAACTGCCGAGCGCGCGACCGACTTCGGCAAAGGTGGATTCAGTGGCCGCTGTCGCGTCGAGATCCGTGGCGTCTTGCCCCTCGATGAATCCGGCATCCAGATGCTGCGCATAGGCATGCCAGAACCAGCCGTTGCGACCGCCATCGCCAAGGATATTCCAGGCTCCGGCCCCGGCTGAATTGCGCGCGGCATAGGCGGCCCAGGCACCGAGTGGACCGAGACTCGCCGCCGCGCCAAGGCTGCCGTAGCGGCGATCGTCAACACCCTGGACGACGGCATCGACGCTCAGCGAGGAGTTCACGCCGTAGCGGAATTGATAGAAGCCGGCGCTGCCACGTGCCGCATCGCTGGAGTCCAGGCGCCGCCCGTTCAATCCGGCCCCGGCGAAGCTGACCCAGGTGCCCTCGGGCAATTGCAGATTGCTGGCCTGCGAATAGACCCGATCGACCCGGGTTGGCACGTCGATGTCGCGGAACTCGAAGATGGCTACTTCCAGGCGGATCGCATTGACCGGCGAGGCTGGCACGTTGCGGAACTCGTAGCGACCATCGAGGCCGATGGTCTGGCGCATCAGCATCTGGCCATCGAGCTGCAATTCGGCGATGCCCCCGGGCGGACCTTCGCCGCGCAAGACCGTCAGCGGATTGGCCGCATAAGGCACCAGTTGGCCGCTCAGCGGTGCCTGCGAATAAAGGTATTCGGGTGAATTGGTGTACGCCATCTGCGCACCGCTCAGGTCGAAACCGGGCAACAGCGGGTTGACCGCAACGCGTTGTTGGCCGAACAGCCAGCGCGCCGGCCCCTTGTCGAGCACCCAGACCAGTTCGTTGATGCGCGGACGGCGCTCGATGCCATCGAGGATCTGTGCCTGCCAGTAACCCGATCCCAGCGCCCCGCCCAGGTCGGTGAGGGCGGATGTGGTCACGTCACCGCCATTGCTCTGGCTGATTGTTTCACTGCGCCAACGCGACAGGCTGGCATTCGGGGCATGCACGTCGATCGCCAACGGCTTTGCCTGGCGCGCCGGAGTATTCGCAAGGTCCCGCCACGGCGTATCAATGACGAGGGCAAATTCGCCTTCGTCGAAACGCAGGCGGCAGCCGAGGCGGGTGGCGGCCAGCGGCAACGCGACAAACGTGGCGCCGCGATCTGAAGTGGTTTCGGCCGCGGAAAACGTGGCGCGGCCAAGCGGCGTTTCAATCGCGAAAGCGCCCCCTTCAATCGTGGAAATGTCCAGATCGAGTGCCTTGACCAGGGATTCCAGGGAAACCCCGTACTCCGTATCGCTTCTGTCGCGGCGCAGGGCGATCGAGGTCTTCGATTCGCGACCGTCAACCATGCCGGCAGCGAGCAGCAGGCGCGCCTGCTCGCGGCTGGCGTTGTTGGCAATCTGGCGAAAATAGGGATAACTCGGCCCGGCGGAAAGATCCGCGGCAATGGCCTGGCCCAGTGCGCAGGTCGCCAGGGCAAAGACGCAGCGGATGGCCCAGGGCGGGTTTGTTCGCGGGCGCATGCGGGCGGCGGGCCCGTTCATGTGCGCAGACCAGCGGGTAGCAGCGCGGGCGACAGCCCTTCACGCCTGCCGCATTGCCGTTGCGAAGTTCTCGTGCGCACGCCAGCGAGTGCCTGGCCCATGCCCGCCTCAGTGCCCGGAAACGTCGAAGGCGAACTGCCGGCTGAGGGCATCGTCACCCAGATGCCCCAGCAAGACCGCGACATAGCGGCCCTTCGCCAGCGTCGTGCCAAGGGCAATTTCATACTTGCGGCTGCTGCCGGGGAGGATCGGTTGTCCCGGCAAGCGGCCTGCGGCAAGCATGCCTGCTGGCAGCTCGGGTTTTTCTGCGGCGAGGTTGCCGAGCAAGGCCACATGATCGAGACCGGGGAAGGCGGTCGCCTTCCAGATCATGAATTGGCCATCCAGGCGGGTATTCGCCGAACCGCTTGCCGTGGCCTGCATGCGCAGGGTCGTGGCATCGGCAGTGGTCGAAGTTATTTCGGCGCGTCGTGAAACCGGGCCTGCCTGGAGATAGATTGCGCTGCGGAACTGGAAGCGCGCGCGCAGCGCGGTCTGCGCACCGGCAGCGCTTGCCGCAGGCGCCTCCTGGGGCTGCAGGACTTCATCAAAGACCAGCATGGTCCGGTGCTCGCCATTGGCAAGCGCGACGGCCGGCCGGATCGAGAAACGCACGGCCTGGGATTCGCCGGGCGGAATGGTGAATTCGACCGGATTGACCACGACCCACTGGTCCAGCGAGGTATCGGTGCTTGGCAGGATGCGGATCTCGCCATGGTCATCGAAATCCCAACTGACCACGCTGACCTTCACCTGTTTCGCATCCTGGGTCAGGTTGAACAGGCGATAGGCATGCGTGCCCTCGGCCTCGGCCAGCGACAAATCGAAGTACTGCGGGCTGAAGCCGACCTGCGCTGTCGCCAGTGAACCGGTCAGCAGGAGAAGCAGGCCGAACAGGAGACAAATTCGCGTTTTCATTCAGAAACCTTCGGTGCGGAGGACGAGGCGGCCGGCGTACTGGCCGGCGTGCTGCAAGCTCGCGGTCGGTATCTGCAGGGCAACGCCGCCCTCGATGATGCGGTTGCCGGCTTCATCCATGCGCGTCATTGCCGGGCGTTCAAGCACGGCAACCGGAATCGAGACCTCCTCGCGCCCGACCAGGCTCAGGCGTCCCGCTTCGCCACGCAGCGATTCGACCTGGGTGGTCACTCGCGAGCGGCTGCGATTTGCCGAGGGAACGGTCAAGCGCCAGACCCGATTCAAATCCCGCGACACCACCGCATTGATCGGCAGCGCCGGCAATGAATACGTGGCCCCCAGCCGTGCCGGCCCGAGGGCAACGGCGGTCGCCTGGGCGGAGCCGCTGGCCACGGCCGGCGTCGGTGCGAGGTCGTCGAGACGGATCGGCTCGATGCGCAGGTTGGCCTGCAGGGGTTCCATGACCGCGGCACCCCATTGCTGGAG
>Ga0209476_10001021_pt1 | contig 19207 bp, 14 predicted proteins | sample KloWWTrecipitate_FD_187179 | JGI IMG/M metagenome (GOLD analysis project Ga0209476, IMG submission 187179) | Active sludge microbial communities from Klosterneuburg, Austria, studying microevolution and ecology of nitrifiers - Klosterneuburg... | ecosystem: Engineered > WWTP > Aerobic digester... | reverse complement strand
GCCACAGTGCGCGCCGCATCGGCGCGGGCCGTCTGCAGCAGGGTCTCGGCCTGGTGCAGGTCGAGCGCCGACACGGCACCGGCATCGAAACTGCGCTGGGTCAGATCAAGGGACTTTTGCCGGGTCTCGAGGGTACGGCGGGCCAGCGCCAAACGCTCCTGGTCGGCCGCCCGCCTCAGCCAGGTATTGGCGACCTCGGCGATCAGGCTGATCTGTGCGCTGCGCCGGGCCTGCTCGGTGCCGAGGTAGGTCTGCAGCGCCTGTTCTTCCAGGCTTCGCACCCGGCCGAAAAAATCGAGCTCGTAGGACGCAAAACCCAGGTTGGCGCTGTACTGGCGACTGACGACGGGTTCACCGCTGGCATTCAGATCGCCCGGCACGCGCTGCGCATTCTGGCCACCGCCTGCAGCAATCGACGGGAACAGCGCAGCGCGCTGGATACCGTACTGCGCGCGGCTGCGCTCGATGTTGAGCACCGCTACACGCAGGTCGCGATTGTTGTCCAGCGCCAGCGCGATGAGCTCGCGCAGGCGTGCATCGGCAAAATAATCGCGCCAGGCAATCGCGTCCGCCTGCGCCGCATCAGCCGCAGCCGCTGTCAGCGGAAAACTCGCCGGCACCGGCGCCGCGGGGCGTTCGAACGCCGGGATCAGCGAGCACGCCCCCAGCACGGTGGTGGCCAGCGCCAGGACAAGCGTGGAAAGTCGATTCATGGGCATCGCCATGTTAACGGTCCTCTTTAGCAGTGGGGGCGGAATCCGGGGCCGCAGATGCCGGAGTCAGGTCATCCCTCGGCGCGTCAGGGAAAATGCGCTTGATCACGACGTAGAACAGCGGCACGAAGAAGATACCCAGCACGGTGGCGGCAATCGTGCCGCCGAGCACGCCCGTGCCGATCGCATTCTGGCTGCCGGCACCCGCGCCGGTCTCGATGGCGAGCGGCAGCACGCCGAAACCAAAGGCCAGCGAGGTCATCAGGATGGGGCGAAGACGCATGCGCACCGCGGTCAGCGTCGCCGCGACGAGATCCTTGCCCGCCTCCATCTCGGCCTTGGCGAACTCAACGATCAGGATGGCGTTCTTCGACGACAGACCGATGGTTGCGAGCAGGCCGACCTGGAAGTAGATGTCGTTCGACAATCCCCGGGTACTCGCCGCAAGCAGGGCACCGAGCACGCCGAGCGGCACGACCAGCATCACCGCGAACGGCACCGACCAGCTTTCGTACAGCGCGGCCAGGCACAGGAACACGACCAGCAGCGACAGCGCATACAAGGCCGGCGCCTGCGTCCCGCTGCGGCGTTCCTCGTAGGACGTGCCCGACCATTCGTAGCCGACCCCCGCCGGCAATCGGCCCATGATCTCCTCGACCGCCGTCATCGCCTCACCCGACGACAATCCGGGCGCCGCCTGACCGAGCACCTCCATCGACGGCTGGCCGTTGAAACGCTCCAGGCGCGGCGAGCCATAAGTCCAGTGCGAAGTCGCAAAAGCCGAGAACGGCACCATTTCGCCAGCCTTGTTACGCACATACCATTTGTCGAGATCTTCCTGCGTCATGCGCGACGGCGCATCGCCCTGCAGGTAGACTTTCTTGATTCGCCCGCGGTCGAGGAAGTCATTCACATAGCTGCCACCCCAGGCGGTGGCCAGCGTGTCGTTGATCTCCGTCACGCTGACGCCCAGTGCGCCGGCTTTGGCATGATCGATGTCGAGCTTGAGCTCGGCGACATCTTCCTGACCGTTCGGACGCACCCCGACCAGACGCTTGTCCTGTGCTGCCATGCCGAGAAACTGGTTGCGCGCCGCAAGCAGCGCTTCGTGGCCGAGTCCGCCGCGGTCCTGCAACTGGAGGGTGAAGCCTCCCGAGGTGCCGAGCTCGATCACCGCCGGTGGCACGAAGGCAAACACCATCGCCTCGCGGATCTGTGAGTAAGCCGCCATCGTCCGCCTGGCAACAGACCAGACATCCATGCCGGGCCCCTTGCGCTCGTCCCAGTGGCGCAGGTTGACGAAGGCGATGCCCATGTTCTGTCCGCTGCCGCCGAAACTGAAGCCGGCCACGGTGAAAATGGCTTGAACGGTGTCCTTTTCGTTCTCGAGGAAGTGCTTCTCGATCTTCTTGATTACCTCCACGGTGCGCTCCTGGCTGGCGCCCGCCGGCAACACGATCTGGTTGAACATGACCCCCTGGTCCTCTTCGGGCAGGAAGGAGGTCGGCATGCGCAGGAACAGCAAGCCGAGAACGGCAACGATGGCAATATAGATGGCCATGAAACGCAGACTGCGCCGAAGAATGCCGCCGACGGCCGATTCGTAGCGCTGGGTCGAGCGCTCGAAGCCCCGGTTGAACCAGCCGAAGAAGCCCCGAAAGAGGCCGCCTTCGCCGTGCGCCTGACCCTTCTTCACCGGCTTCAGCAGGGTGGCGCACAAGGCCGGGGTGAACACGATCGCAACCAGCACCGACAAGGCCATCGCCGAGACGATGGTGATCGAGAACTGGCGATAGATGACGCCGGTCGAACCGCCAAAGAAGGCCATCGGCACGAACACCGCCGACAGCACCAGACCGATGCCGATCAAGGCACTGGTGATCTGGTCCATCGAACGTTTGGCCGCCTCCCTGGGCGACAAACCTTCCTCGGTCATCACGCGTTCGACGTTCTCGACCACCACGATCGCATCATCCACCAGCAGGCCGATCGCCAGCACCACGCCGAACATCGTCAGGGTATTGATGGAAAAGCCGAAGACCGCCATCAGCCCGAAGGTCCCCAGCAGCACCACCGGAATCGCCATCGTCGGGATCAGCGTCGCACGCAGGTTCTGCAGGAACAGATACATCACCAGGAAAACCAGCACGACGGCTTCGATCAGCGTCATCACCACCGACTCGATCGAGATTTTGACAAAGGGCGTGGTATCGAAGGGCACGACGTAATCCACCCCGACCGGAAAATAGGGCTTCATCTGATCCAGCCTGGCGCGTACGGCCTTCACCGTCTCCAGCGCATTGGCGCCCGCTGCCAGACGAAGGCCCATCCCCGATGAGACCTGGCCGTTGAAGCTGGCCAGCGTGCCGTAGTTCTCGGCGCCAATCTCCACCCGGGCGACGTCACGCAGGTGCACCTCGCCCCCCTGTGCACTGCTGCGCAACAGGATGTCCTCGAACTGGGCGACGGTCTGCAGCCGGCTCTGTGCCGTGATCGTCGCGTTGAAGCCCTGCCCCGGGACGGCTGGTGTGCCACCGAGCTGGCCGGCGGAAACCTGCGCGTTCTGCGCCATCAGGGCAGCGCGCACATCACCCGGCGTCAGCCGATAGTTCGTCAGCCGTGCCGGGTCCAGCCACACGCGCATCGCATACTGGGCACCGAAGACCTGAACCTCGCCGACCCCTTCGACACGCGACAGCTGATCCTGAACCGTCGACACGAGAAAGTCGGACAAATCCGACCGGGTCAGACTGTCGTCGGCGGATATGAAGCCCACGACCATCAGAAAGTTGGCGCCCGATTTGGCAACCGTCACGCCCTGCTGCTGCACGGCCTGCGGCAGCAACGGGAGCGAGGTCTGGATCTTGTTCTGAACCTGGACCTGGGCGATGTCGGGATCGGTATCGGCGGAGAAGGTCAGCGTGGTCGAGGCGTTGCCGTAGGCATCACTGCTCGACTTCATGTACAGCAGACCGTCGAGGCCGGTCATCTTCTGTTCGACGACCTGTGTCACCGAATCCTCGACTGCCTTGGCGGAAGCGCCCGGGTAGCGGGCATTGACGACGATCGCGGGCGGAGCGATCGACGGGTACTGGGACACCGGCAATTGCTGGATGGACAGTGCCCCACCCAGCATGATGACGATGGCGATGACCCACGCAAAGATGGGTCGGTCGATGAAGAAACGGGCCATGGCGCCTTACCTCACTTGGCCGCAGGCGCGGCAGGCGCCGATGCGACAGCGGCAGCGGCTGGGGCTTGCTGGGCCTGCACCTGGACACCCGGGCGCACGCGCTGCAGCCCTTCGACGATGATGCGCTCGCCTGCCTGCAAGCCGCTGGTCACGACCCAGTAGCCCCCCATCGACTGTGCCACCTGTACCGGACGCGCCTGCACCTTACTTTCACCATCGACCACCATCACCAGCGCATTGCCACGCGGGTCGTGCGTCAGCGCGGCATGGGGCACCAGAATCGCCGCGCTGCGCACGCCCTGCGGCAGTCGTGCGCGTACATACATGCCAGGCAGGAGCTCGCCCTTCGGATTGGGAAACGTCGCGCGCAGAGTCACGCTGCCAGTGGCTTCGTCCACCGTCACTTCGGAAAAGGCCAGCGTGCCCTCAGCCGCATACTCGCTGCCATCTTCCAGCACCAGCATCACCGGCACGGCGCCGCTGCCCTTGCGCTGCAGCTTGCCGGCGGCCAGATCACGGCGGATGCGCAGGATCTCGGCGCTGGACTGGGTCAGGTCGACATAGATCGGATCGAGCTGCTGCACCGTCGCCAGCGCCGTCGCCTGATTGGCCGTGACCAGGGCGCCCTGGGTCACGCTGGAGCGGCCGATGCGACCGGAAATGGGCGATCGCACCTGGGTGTGGTCGAGATCGATCCGGGTGGTGTCCAGCGCCGCCCTGGTGGCTGCAAGCTCAGCCTGCGCCAGCTTCAGTGCCGCCTGGGCATCATCGTTGGCCTGCTTGCTCACGGCCTCGATCCTGACCAGTCCGGCGTAGCGTTCGGCCTTCAGCCGCGCCACCTGAACACTGGCCTCGGCCCGCGCAAGATTGGCCCCGGCGCTGTCGTAAGCAGCCTGATAGGGCGCGGCGTCGATGCGGTACAGCACTTGCCCGGCCCGAACCTCACTGCCTTCGGTGAAAGCGCGCTGCTGCACGATGCCGCCAACCTGGGGGCGTAGTTCGGCGATCAGGTAGGGCGTCGTGCGGCCCGGCAGTTCGGCCACCAGGGGAACGGATTCGGTCTTGACTTCAAGGATGGTCACTGCGGGCGCCGGGGGGGCGCCTCCATTTTGCGCTGCGGCTATTTCCTGCTTGCCACAACCGGCCAGCAGGAACAGCCCCAGCAGCGCGGCAACGGGGGCGAGAAGCGGATTGCGTCGGGTATGCATGGGGATAAGCCTCTCGAGAAGAACGAAATCGCCGCCGCCTGAGTTCGTGACCCGGCCCCGGCGCTACCATTTTTTTAGAATGGTTATTCTAGATTGAACGCTCATTCTATGTTATGGTTTGCTGCAGTGCAAGATCAACGAATCGCTTCCGACTGCGAATCTCAAGCCGGAGTTCCAACGAATGACTACACCCCCCGCCACTGATCACTCCCGTGCCGAAGCCCGCCGCCAGCAGATCCTGGCGGCTGCGGCACAGTGTTTCCGCGAGCACGGTTTTCATGGCGCGAGCATCTCGCAGATATCCCGCATTGCCGGCATGAGCGCAGGGCACATCTATCATTACTTCGAGAACAAGGAAGCGATCATCGCGGCCATCGTGGAACAGGATCTCGAGAGCCTGCTGCAAATGACCGGAGAGCTGCGCGCCGCCTGTGATGTCCGCCAGGCGCTGATTGCCCGTGCGGCAAAGGGTGTCGCCGAACAACTCGACCCCCAGACAGCAGGGCTCAAGCTGGAAATCGTCGCCGAAGCCTCACGCAACCCACGCGTCGCCGAGATCGTTCGCAACGCCGACGCCGCCAGCCGCCAAAGCCTGGGGGAGACGATCCGCATCGTCCGTCAGCGCGCCGGACACCAGGACGACGAGGCGAGCATCGCCGGTATGATCGAGGTGCTGGCAACCTTGTTCGAAGGCCTGCTTCTGCGCACGCTGCGCCACCCGCAACTCGACCATGCACAGCTCACCCTCCAGGTACAGGCCGCCATCGAAAGCGTGCTCTCCCAGCCGTCCTGACGCGCAGTGAAGCTGCCCGCGCACGCGGCGACGCTCACCCGATCAGCAAACGCCAGGCCCCTCGCCGCACCTCACAGATAACCCAGCCTGCCCGGTAGCCACAGCGCCAGTTGCGGGAACACGATCATCAGCGTCAGTCCGCCGCACATCGCCAGCACTAGCCAGATCACCCAGCGGAAAGTCTGCTCCATGCCGATGCCGGCGATGCGCGAGGTGATCATCAGCGAAATTGCCATCGGTGGCGTGAACTGGCCGATGGCAAGGTTGATCGTCATCATCACGCCGAACCACACCAGATCCCAGCCCATCGCCACCGCAATCGGCACCAGCAGTGGCAGCAGGATCAGGAAGATCGAGATCGCGTCGAGGAACATGCCGGCCGCGAGCAACAGCAGGTTGATCGACAACAGCATCAGCCATTCGCTGGAATGCAGACCGATCAGGGATTTGGCCGCCGCATCGAAGATGCCCAGCGTGTTGCCCGCCCACGCAAACACCGAAGCGATGCCGATGATCATCAACACCACCGCCGACAACTCGCCGGCATCGACCAGGACGCGGAACAGGCCTCGGAACGAGATGCTGCGATACACCACCATGCCGACGAAGATGCCGTAGGCGACCGCCACCACCGCCGCCTCGGTGGGGGTGAACAGCCCGGTGCGCAGGCCACCGAGGATGATGACCGGCGCCAGCAAGCCCCACACCGCGTCGATCAGGCTCTTGCCCAGCGGCGGCCGCTCGGCCTTGAAATCGCGCCCGAAACCGTACTTGCGACTGATGATGATGGCCGGCACCAGCAGACACAACGCGGCAATCATGCCCGGGAACAGGCCGGCGGCGAACAGCGCCGGCACAGTCGCAGCCGGCACCATCACGCTGTAGACGATGAAAGCCACCGAGGGCGGAATGACGATCGCGGTCGAACCCGCAGCCGCAATCAGGCCGGCAGAAAAGCCTTTCGGATAGCCGCGCGCGATCATCGACGGCAGCATCACCGCCGCCACCGCCGCCGCATCGGCCGGGCCTGAGCCGGAGATGCCGCCCAGCAGCATGGACACCAGCACCGCCACCACCGCGAGCGAACCGGTCCATTCGCCGACCATTGCGGTCACGAAGCGCACCAGGCGAATCGCCACCCCGGAGCGCTCGAAGATCATGCCAGCGAGGATGAACATCGGAATCGCCAGCAGCGGGTACTTGGCGATGCCGGCGTAGATATTGGTCGGCACCGCGAGCTGGTCGAAGCCGGCCATCGCCAGCACGGTCACGCTCGCCACACCCAGCGCTACCGCCAGCGGCATGCCCGCCACCAGCGCCGCCAGAAAAAGCACGATGAGGACGGTGCCGATCATGCCCGCCCCCGCACCCGAGTGAGGATCAGGCGCAGCACCAGCGCCACTGCCAGCACCGGCATCCACACCGTGTACCACCACTGCGGCACGCCCAGCGCGGGCGAGGTTTCCTCAAAGCGGTACTGGTCCCAGGTGAGCTTGGCGGCATAAAAGGCGATGAAGGCGAACAAGCTGGCGGTGACGGCAAACGACAGCCACTCCAGCGCCGCGCGCCCGGCCGGCGGCAGCTTGTCGGCGAAGAAGCTCACACGGATGTGGCGATCGAAGGCGAACGCCGCCGACGAGCCCACAAAGGAGAGCACGATCAGCAGCGCGATCGAGAATTCCTCGGTGGCGGCAAAGGACTGCGAAGTGAAGTAACGCGCCAGCACGTTGCCGAAGCTGATCAGCACGATCAGGCCCATGACGACACCGGACAGGGTCTGTTCGAGGGTGTAAGGGGCGGAGCGCGCGGCGCTGTCGTCCTCGTGCGGCGGTTCGATGCTCATGGGGTCCAACTTTCTGTCAGCGTAAAAAAGGCCGGGCAGGCCGCTTACGGCGCTGCCCGGCCAGGTTGCGGCGCATGGAGCTTAGCGCTTGGCGATGTCTTCTTCGGCCTGCTTCACCAGATCAGCGCCCACTTTCTCCGCCCACTCCTTGTAGACACCGGCGGTCGCCGTGCGGAAAGCGTCGCGCTCGGCACCCGTCAGGCGCACGACGGCAACGCCGTTGGCCTCGATTTCCTTCAGCAGCTTGTCATCGTCGGCCGAAATGCCGGCGCGAGCGCGGGCGATCTCTTCCTTGGCAGCCTGCTGCGCGGCCGCGGTCACGGCCTCACGGTCGGCTTCGGTCCAGGAATTCCACACCTTCTTGTTGACCACGAAGATCAGCGGATCGGCGACATAGCCCCACAGCGTCAGGTGCTTCTGGTCGACGGTGTGCAGCTTGGCGGCATTGAACACGGCCAGCGGGTTCTCCTGGCCATCGACTGCGCCGGTCGCCATCGCCGGCTGGGCGTCGGCCCAGCTCATCTGCGTTGGATTGGCGCCGAGGGCGTTGAAGGTGGCGAGGAACAGCGGCGAGCCCACCACGCGCATCTTCATGCCCTTGAGGTCGGCGGGCGTGCGGATCGGCTTCTTCGAATTGGACACCTCACGGAAGCCGTTTTCGCCCCAGGCCAGCGGCACCACATCACGCTCGGCCAGCATCTCGAACATCTGCTTGCCGACACGGCCCTGGGTGAGCGCATCGATCGCCTTGTGGTCGGGCATCAGGAAGGGCAGCGCGAACAGATTGAGCTCCTTCACCTGCGGCGACCAGTTGATGGTGGAGCCGACCGCCATGTCGATGATGCCCTGGCGCAGCGCGGTGAATTCCTTGGTCTGGTCGCCCGATACCAGCGAAGTGCCCGGATAGACCTTGATCTTGATGCGGCCTTCGGTCTTTTCGGCAACCAGGTCGGCCCAGCGCTTGGCGCCCCAGCCCCACGGGAAGGCCTCGCCGAGCACGGTCGACAGCTTGTATTCGTCCTGGTATTGCTGCGCCGAGGCCGGCATGGCCAGGCCAAGTGCGGCCGACGTAAATAGGCCAGCGAGAAGGGCAGTAAAGCGGCGTTTTTGCATGAGACGTCTCCGTTGCTGACGGTGATTCGAGACGCGCGGCGGCTAACGCAGCGCAAGAGGAGCGCCAATTCTACAAACCGGGGGGCCTATGGACCAGCGCAAAATCACCCGGGTGCCGGATCGCTCGCTCAGCGCGGTGCCAGCACGCGCTGCAGAAAATCCGTCAACCGGCCGATGTGACGTTCCAGATCGGCGAAGGAGTCGTGATCGCCCGCGACCGTCATCAGCTCCACCGGCGTCTCGCCGCGCGCGGCGAAGATCTGGCGCGCCTCGTCGATTGGCACCACCTCGTCGTCCTCACCATGCACCAGCAGCACCGGCCGCCGGATGCGGGCGATGGTGGTGAGCGGCGCAATGTCGTCAAAGCGGAAACCGATGGTTTTCTGCACGTAGTCGAGGATGTAGCGCCCCACCGGGCGCTCGGGCAGACGCTTGGCCGCCAGCCAGCGTCGCATCATTGCCGCCGGGTGAGAAAAGGCGGCAACGCTCACCACCGCCGCCACCTGCGGTGTGCGCGAGGCCGCGAACAGCACTGCCCCCGCCCCCACCGAATGCCCCAGCAGGGCGATGCGCTGTGGGTCGATGCCGGGCTGCGCCGCCAGCCAGGCGAAAGCGTGCTCGGCATCTTCGGCAAAGCGCGGCAATGACGTGAAGCTGTCGTCATCACTGGCGCCATGGCAGCGCATATCGATGAACAGCGCAGCAAAGCCGGCCTCATGCAGCGGCCGTGCCAGCGGCAGCATCAGCGCGGCATTGCCGCCCCAGCCATGCACCACGACGACGGCCGGCTGCGGCCCGCCCTGCGCCGGCGCGGGTATCAGCCAGCCGTGCAGCTGCCGCGCATTCGCGGTCGCGATGCTGACTTCCGTTGCGCTCAGCCCAAGGGTCGCCGGACAACTGTGATTCGGCACACGCGGCGCAGCCAGTCCCTTGCGAATACCCCAGTGCAGCAGCGCCCGGCTACCGGCCAGCGTGGCGGTAGCGGCGGCAAAGGCGACAAAAAGTCCGCTCAGACTCGCCATGACGCGCTCAGTCGCTCATGCATCTGCAACACTCGCGCCGGCCGCCGGCCACAGCGCAGCCAGCGTCGACGACAAGGCGGCCCAGTCCGGCACGCAACGCGTATCGATCTCGAGGGTGCGTGCGAGTTCCCCCGCGTCGAGCGCCTCGCGCTCCAAGGTTTGCGCTTCGAGCACGGCCAGGTTGGCTTCGGACGCGTCGGTTCCGGCCTCCGCACGCTGGCTGACACGCTCACGCAAGACCTCGAGCGGCGCATCAAAGGCCAGGATCACGAAAGGCACATTGGCTGCAGCAGCCAGCGCGGCAAAGCCCTGACGCTGTGCCCGCTTCAGGAAGGTCGCATCGACCAGCGCCGCATAGCCGGCCTCCACCACTCCGCGTGCCAGTTCTGCCAGCTTGGCGTAAGTGCGTGCACTCGCCTCGGCCGAATAAAGGTCACGGCCCAGGCCGGAATCGCTCGCCGCCTCGGGCGCAAGACCGAACAGCCGCTTGCGCTCGACATCGGCACGCACCCGGATCACGCCGTGCGACTCCAGCAGCGGCTGCGACTGGCTGGTCTTGCCCGCACCCGACAAACCGCTCGCGATCAGCAGTGCCGGCGCCGGCGCGTGCGTCTGCGCGGCGGCGAGGGCGAGGTAGCGCCCACACTCGGCCAGGCTTTGCGCGCGCGCCTCGCCCTCGACCTGGGTCGCCCGGATCGCCGCAATCTTGGCGCGCACCATCGCGCGATAACTGAGGTAATAGGGCAGCACGCGCAGCCCAGCGTAGTCGCCCGTACGTTCCAGCCAGGCATTCAGGAAGCGCCAGCCGAGCGCTGCCTCGCCGCGCGCCTGCAGGTCCATGACGAGGAAGGCCACGTCTGCGATCACGTCGGTCCAGCGCAGTTCGGCGCTGAACTCGATGGCATCGAATAATCGCGGTTCGCCATCAAGCACGACCAGGTTGCCCAGATGCATGTCGCCGTGACATTCGCGCACCCGGCCCGCCCCGAGGCGGGCATCGAACACCGGTGCGAGCACGGCGAACTGCGTCTCGGCCCAGTCCTCCACGCGCGCGAGTTCGGCGAGCAGCACCGGGTCATTGATCCGCTCGCGGATCTGCTCGAAGTTCTGCCGCACCGGCGCATGCACCCGCGCCGCATGGCCAAAATCCCCGGCGGGCCGAGCCACCGCCGCCGCCGCGTGAAACTCGGCAACGTGGCGGGCAAGGCGGTCGAACAGCGAAGGCTCAAGCCGCCCCGCTTCGAGCAGCCGGCTGAACAGCCCAGCCTGGTCGAAGCGACGCATGCGGACCAGATAATCGAGCGGCATGGCACCCGCGCTGCCCGGCGCCACTGCCGCCCCGCCCGCAGCCTCCGCTCCTGCGGCTCCCACACTCAGCCCATGGGCAGTGCGCCACACTGGCACCACGGCCTCGTAGATCGCAGGCAGCGTGCGCTGGTTGAGCCGCAACTCATCCTCACAGGCCGCCCGGCGGCGCTCAAGCGTGCTGAAATCCAGAAACCCCAGATCGAGCGGTTTCTTAAGCTTCCACGCATATTCCCCTGCAAGCAGCACCCAGGAGATGTGCGTCTCGATCAGTTCCACACCGCCGGCCGAGTCCGGCAGCACGCCGGGCCGCATCAGCCCCTGCACGAGTTGGTCATCGATGTCCATCTGCCCTGTCCCCATGAATATCAGCCTATGTTAGCCGAGACGGGCTGCAGGCCCTGAGCGCCGGGTTGCCGGACCGCAGCACAACAGGAGACAGAGGGTGCGTGAGGGAAGAATCCGAAGAAGGTCCATGGGCCGGTCTATCGAACAGGCGATGCAGCCCCAACCCTCCGCCACCCAGACGGCGTCGCACGCCCTCGCCGCCCTCGCCCTCAGGAAAGATCGGGCAGGGAGGTGGCCCGACACTTGTCGCAGACCTCCCACGGCACGCACTCGCACACTCGCGTGTGTTCGACGCCGCGCCGTCCGACCTCAAGCGCGGCGGACGTATCAAGAACCCGTGTCGGAGTACGTTGCCCGGTACGTGCAGCGTCCTTGCCCGCCGGAGTGGTCGAGGCAACGTGCGCTGTGGGCGACCAGCGCGCGAACGCCGCGAGGTCTTCCTTGCCCTCGATGTACCAAAGTTTCTTCACCGCATCCCAGCGCGCACCAAGCTTCTTGGCCTCGTCCTTTTCAGCGAAGGGAACCTTCAGATTCAGCCTCATGGCGTTTCCAGGGCAGGCAATGCCTGCAGTGCGGGCTGACATTATAAGCGGCCTGAACGCGGCCCCCGGACCGCAACACCGGGGGCCGCGGCTGTTCAGCGCCGCTTCGGCAGCATTCGGCGCAAGGTGTTGTCGTGCATCACATAGTGATGGAGCAGGGCCGCAGCCGCATGCACCCCGATCAGGTAGTAGCCGATGGTGCCGATCACCTCGTGTATCTCCTTCAGCGAATCGTACAAGGCCTTGTCCTCGCCGATCAGCAGCGGCAATTGCAGGCCATAGAAAACGACGGGTGCGCCTTTTGCACTCACCGCCAGCCACCCGAGCAGGGGCATGCCGAGCATGAAGAGGTACAGCGCGATGTGCACGGCTGCGGCCGAGCGCTGCTGCCAAAGCGGTATGGGGGGCGTGATACCGGGAGCGGCCCCGGCGAGCTGGCGCATCACCAAGCGTGCAACAACCAGGGCAAGAACGCCGAGGCCAAGCATGAAGTGCCAGACCTTGAGCGCTGCGCGCAAGTCGCTGCCCTTTGGCGCCAGGTCATGCAGGTTGATCATCGCGTACACCGCGACCATCAGCAGCAGCATCAACCAGTGCATGCCGATCGACAGCGATCCGTAGCGATCGGTCGTATTTCTGAAAACCATGATATTCACTCCCTGGCACGTCGTGCCGTGCAAGAAAAAGGCGTGGTCGTTCGTTGCGCTGCCGCCCTCACCCGCTATCGATGAGCCTCCTGGTAATCCTGGAAGGACGGATCGTGGGGCCGCCCACGGGACAAACGACCACGGGCGAGAACGGCTCAGTGGCTGCGCATGACCGCCGTGTTGATGACCTCACCGGTGAAGGGGTGAACATCGATTTTCACCAGCCGCCCTTGCGCATCGGTAGCCTTCATCCGGTAAGCGTCGCGCTCGCGCTCGATCTTCGCGAGCTCGCGATAACCCATGGCTTCGACCTTGACCTGCGCCTGGTGCAGCGTCAGCCAGGTGGCGTGACTGGTGCTGCTGTCTTCGGCCTTGTCACGCTTGACTTCAGTCTTGAGGATCTCTCCGGTGAAGGGATCAACATCGATCGTCACCAGGCGCCCTTGCGCGTCGGTGGCCTTGATTTCGTCTTTGTCGCGCTCGCGCTCGAGCGTGGAAAGGTCGTGATAGCCCAGGGCTTCGACCTTGAGCTGGACCTCGTGCACGCTGAGCCGGGAGGCCTGGGCGTTGCCGGCGATGTTGCTCTGGGCCATGACCGGGGCGAGTGCCGCTCCACCTGCGACGATGACGGCGCCGAGGGCGAGCGTGGTGATAAGGGTTTGGGCACGCATGATGGTTTCTCCTGTTGCAGTGGTCAGCGGTCTTTGCTTCGACCGTGGAGCCATGCTGCGCCGGGAGAGCTGAACTGACGCTGAACGTCATACGCCCTCGATGCAGACGCCCGCATCGAGGACAAACACCCTTACCGAATCATCTCTGATGCGCGCGTGGTCATTCAAGAACGGGGGGTTGCGCGAGCCAGGGTGCAGTCTGGACGTGCATGAAGTTCAGGCGCGAATCCGCACCCGGCTTCCCTTCACCCCCTGCACCACCTCGATCGCCACGTCGATCTGCTGCTTCATTTCCTCGACGTGCGAGATCACGCCCACCGTGCGGCCGCGCTGCTGCAGGTCGATCAGCGCTTTCATCGCCATGTCGAGCGATTCGAGGTCGAGGCTGCCAAAGCCCTCGTCGATGAACAAGGTGTCGAGCTGCACCCCGCCGGCGTAGGCCTGAACCACATCGGACAGGCCGAGGGCGAGCGACAGCGAGGCCATGAAGCCTTCGCCACCGGACAAGGTGCTGGCCGGGCGGCTGCGGCCGGTGTATTCGTCGAACACTTCGAGATCGAGGCCGGCGGCGCGACGGCCGTCGGCGACGTCCTCGCGGCGCTGGAGCTGGTAGCGGCCGCGGCTCATGGCCGACAGACGCAGCGAAGCGGCGCGCAGCACGTCGTCGAGCAGAGCGGCGAGCACGTAGCGCTGAAAGGTCAGATTGCGGCCGTTGTTGCCGTTGGCGATGTCGGACAGGTGGCCGACGATGCCGTATTCGGCCTCGATGGCACCCGATTCGCGCGCGATCTCGTCGACCCGGGTCAGCGTGTCGACGAGCGTGCCGAGCGCAGCTTGTGCCTGGCTGATGCGGGCGAGCACGGATTCCACCTGCTCGCGGGTCGCCGTGGCGCCGGCCTCGAGCGCGACAAGGTCAGGGCGGACCAGGCCGACAAGGCCTTGCGCGGCGCGCGCAGCGCGCTCACGGGCGGCGGCCAGGCGGTCATCGGCATCGCGCAGCGCGGTTTCGAGGGCGGCGACGCGCGCGGCCGGCAGCAGTGCGGCGCGCCAGGCGGCTTCGGCATCGGCAAGGGCATCCGGGGCGCAGGGCATTGAGCCGCCCGCGAGTGAGCCGTCTGGTGGTGACTCCCGCACTTCGCCTGCCGCCATCGGGCTGCTCGGGTCCGGGTGCACAGCCGGGCAGAAGTCTGCGCCCTGCAAAGCCTCGACAAACTGCTGGCGGGCCTCCTCGACACGCGCCACCGCAGCCTGCACGGCTTCGCTCAGCGTGGCGTGCTGGGCGCGGCGGGCAGCATCAAGGCCGGCGGCTTCATGGTGGGCGGACTGGGCCTGCTGCAGTGCCTGCTCAAGTTGCTGGCGGGCGGCCTGTGCTGCCGCAATCGCCGCCTGTAGCGCGGCCGGCGTGCGCAAGACCTCGGGCACACCGGCACGGCGCTCATCGGCCACGTGCAGCGCGCTGCGGGCGACGCTGGCGGCTTCGTCCGACTGACTACGGGCCTGCTCGCAGGCTGTCGCGGCAGCGGCAAGCTCGCTGTCCGCCGCCTGCAACTGCGTGCGAAGCGGCGCGAGCTCGGCCGCGGCGGTGCGCGCGGCTTCAAGCTGGCGGCGCAAGGTCGGGGGCGACAAAGCCTCATCCACCGTGGCGCGGTCTGCACAACCCGTCACAGCATGTGCTTCTTCACTTGCCGGCGGCATGGGTTGGGCAGCGACAAGCGTGTTACCTGGCCCCTCATCGCCCCCCGGCCCGCTGGCGGCATCCGGACCGGACTGCAGCGCGGCCTCGCGAGTTGCCACTTCGGCAGCGGCCGTGGCGCGCGCCAGCTCGGCGGCATTGAGCGTGCGTCGTGCCTCATCGAGTCCCACCTCGGCGTCACGCGCGCGCTCAGTCGCAAGCTGCAGGGCCTGTTCGGTGGGCAGTTCGCCCTCGTGTTGCGCCCGTGCCGGGTGGGCGCTGCTGCCACACACCGGGCAGGCCTCGCCGTCGTGCAGGTGGCGGGCCAGGATGGCGGCCTGGGCCTGGCGCCAGCGAGCATCGAGCGCGGCAAGCTGCGCGCGGGCGGCAGTCGTGGTCTGCTGCGCAGCGTCGAAGAGCTGCCTGGCCTTGGCTTCTGCCGCCTGCCGGGTGGCAAGCTGCTTGCGGGCGCGCGTCAGTGCAGCCTGGGCCTCGGCGCGCTGTTCGGCCTGCTGCAGGCGCAGCGCCAGCGCGGCCGCATCGGCCGCCAGCGGCTGCAGGGTATCGATGCGCCCAGCCAGGGCACCGCGCTTGGCGGCGAGCGCTTCATGCCGCGCAAGAACTGCGGCGAGGGCCTTGGCGGCGGCGATGCGCTCGGCATCGCGCCGAGTGGCTTCGGCTTCGGCCTGAGCCAGGCGAGTGACGGCCTCCGCCAGATTTTCGAGCTGCAGTCGTTCGCGCTGGGCCGCCTCGCGCTGGGGCGCGCGGGCGGTCTCGGCCTGCAAGGCGGTTGCGGTCTGGGCGAGGCGGCGGGCGGCCTCGGCCGCATCGCGGGCCGCTTGCGCCGCGCGCTGCTGCGCCTCGTCGGCCGCGCGGCGCGCGGCGGCCAGCGCATTGTCCGCGGGCAGCACCTGCTGTGCACGGCGCGCCTGCGCCAGCCGCGCGCGCTGGGCGTCGACTTCCGCCTTGCCGGATTCAAGCGCCTGCAGCGCCGCGCTGGCGCTGGCGGCTTCGACGAACTGAACTTCGACGGCCTGCCCCTGCTGCAGCGCTGCACGGGCGGCGGCGTCCTGAGTACGTGCACGCTGTGCCTCGTCGGCCAGTGAAGCCAGCGCGACCTGCACGCTGTCGCGCTGGGCGATGAGCGCGTCTACGGTGGCGACGCCCGCCTGATCGAGCAGGGTCTTGCGCCGCAGCGCGGCCTTCTCGGCGCGTTCGCTCAAGGCGGCGGCCTCGGCTTTCAGGGCGTCCTGCACACGCTTGTAGGTGGCGGTGCCGAACAGGGTTTCGAGAATCCGCTCGCGCTCGGCCGAACTGGCGGCAAGCAACTTGCGGAACTGGCCCTGTGGCAGCAGCACGACCTGGCGGAACTGCTCGGCCTTGAAGCCCAGCAAGTCCTCGATCAGCGCGCTGACCTCGGTCGTCTTGTGCGCCAGCGGCGACCCGGTTTCGGCATTGCCGTCGAGCCGGAACAGCTCGGCTTTGGCCAGCACCTTGACCAGTTTGTCGCCGCGCAGCGCAGCGCGCTCTTGCTCGGGCACGCGGCGCACGCGGTAGCGGCGTTCGCCGAGCGCAAACTCGAACTCCACCTCGGTCTGCAGCGCCGCGTCGGCATGATGGCTGCGCATCTCGCGCGCGCTGCGCTCACCGCCCGAGGTGTCGCCATAGAGCGCGTAAGTGATGCCGTCGAGGATGGAGGTCTTGCCGGCGCCGGTGGGACCGCTGATCAGAAACAGCGCGCCGGGCGGCAGACGGGTGAAGTCGATCTCCTCGCGCCCGGCAAAGGGACCAAAGGCCTGCAGAACAAGCTTGAGCGGTTTCATGCGTGGCGCGCCTCCTGCTCCAGGCCCTCGACGATGCGCTCGAGCACCGCGCGCCCCGCAGCATCGAGCGGCAGGCCAGTGGTTTCCTGATGGAAGCTTGCGAACAGGTCCGGAATGCGAATGCGGCGGTGGTCGGCAGCAGCGCGCCCTGGGCCGTCGCCAATCAGCGCAGGACGTTCAATGGCAAGCGCGTTGGGATACGCAGTGCGCAGCTTGCCCATCGCGTCGAGCAGCGCACCGGTGTCGCTGAGGCGGGCAAGGATGTAGTCGTCGCGCCGTGGGTCGGAGGTGCCGGCAGCAAGAATGGCATCGAGCGTGCCTTCGACGATGCGCAGGTCGCGGCGCGGCTTCAGCGCGATACGCTCGACCGTGGCCCCACCCGCGGCGTCGAGTTCGACCAGGTTGACCGACTTGCTGTGATCCGCCTCCGAAAACGAATACTTGAGCAGCGAGCCGGAATACTGGATGCGCGCCTCGCCCACCTGTTGCGGCCGATGCAGATGGCCCAGCGCAACGTAGTCGAAGCCGTCGAACAGGGCGGCGGAAACCGCGCCGCTGGCGCCGACCGACAGCGGGCGCTCGGACTCGCTTTCGCTGCCGCCGAGCACGAAGGCATGCGCCACCACCACGCTGCGCGCGCCTTCTGGATGGGCTGCGCGTGCGGCCCGCAGCTGGGCGGCGAGTGCCGCCTGATGCGAGTCGATGATGGGTGCCGCGGTGTCGTCGTCCGCAGTGTCGCCCTCGTTTTGCCGCGTGCCACCCAGGATCGCGCGCACCACGCCAGGCTCGGCATAGGGCAGCGCATGAATCGCCACCGGGCCATGGGCGTCGTGCAGCACCAGCGGTTGCACGTGCGACTCCACCACGCCGCGCACGACCAGCCCTGCGCCACCCAGCAGGCTGGCGCCAAATGCCAGGCGGTCAGGACCGTCATGGTTGCCGGCAATCATCACCACCGGAATGCGCAGCCCCTGCACCAGTTCGGTCAGCACCACGTCGAGCAGACGCACGGCCTCGGACGGCGGCACCGAGCGATCAAAGATGTCGCCAGCCAGCAGGATGGCGTCAGGGCGCAGGTCGGCGGCAAGGCGCACGAACTCGCCCAGCACCTGAGCCTGATCTTCGAGCAGCGAAGCGCCGTGATGAACACGGCCCAGATGCCAGTCGGCGGAGTGAAGAAAGCGCATCGGCGTTACCTGTTACGGCCCGCAAGGGCGCGCCTCACGAGCAGGCAGGATGACGATCGGCAGCGGCGCGCGCGCGACGCCGGGGCCGATCAGTGGACGAGTGGGTGATTCAGCGGAACACGATGGTCTTGTTGCCGTGCACCAGTACCCGGTCTTCCAGGTGGTAGCGCAGGCCGCGCGCGAGCACCGTTTTTTCGATGTCCTTGCCGTAGCGCACCATGTCCTCGACGGCGTCGGAATGGTCGATGCGGATCACGTCCTGATCGATGATCGGCCCCTGGTCGAGGTCGGCAGTGACGTAGTGGCAGGTCGCGCCGATCAGCTTGACCCCCTTGTCCCAGGCCTGGTGGTAGGGCTTGGCGCCGACGAAGCTGGGCAGGAAGCTGTGATGAATGTTGATGATGCGTCCCGGGTAGGCAGCGCACAGCGCGGGCGACAGGATCTGCATGTAACGCGCCAGCACCAGGGTGTCACCGCGCACCTCTTCGAAGATGCGCTGCACTTCGGCGTAGGCAGTCGCCTTGTTGTCAGCCGTGACCGGCACATGGTGGAAGGGAATGCCGTGCCACTCGACGAAGCCACGGAAGGTGTCGTGGTTGGAGATCACACACGGGATCTCGATGTCCAGTTCCTTTGATTGCCAGCGTGCCAGCAGGTCGTACAGGCAGTGCTCCTGCTTGCTCACCAGCACCACCACCCGCTTCTTGACCGCGGAGTCGCTGATCTTCCAGTCCATCTCGAGCTCTTCGGCCAGCGGGCGGAAGCGCTCGCGGAACTCGGCGAGGTGAAAGGGCAGCGAATCGGCCTTGATCTCGATGCGCATGTAGTAGCGCCCGAGGGCCTCACCGTTGCGCGGCAGCTCGGCGTGCAGCGAAGTTTCGAGGATCCAGCCCTTGTGTTCGGCGATGAAGCCCGACACCCGGGCGACGATGCCGACGCGGTCGGGACAGGAGGCGGAAAGCGTGAAAAAACGTTCGCGGTGCATGATGTCTCGTGGGCTCAGCCGGCTTTGGCGAAAGCGGCGTCGATTTCCGCGCGCAGGCCGGCGTAGTCGCGCACCACCGGATACTGCGGGAATTCGCCCACGACGTTTTCTGGCGGCTGGAACAGGATGCCACCGTGGGCCT
>Ga0209476_10001018_pt1 | contig 19221 bp, 28 predicted proteins | sample KloWWTrecipitate_FD_187179 | JGI IMG/M metagenome (GOLD analysis project Ga0209476, IMG submission 187179) | Active sludge microbial communities from Klosterneuburg, Austria, studying microevolution and ecology of nitrifiers - Klosterneuburg... | ecosystem: Engineered > WWTP > Aerobic digester... | reverse complement strand
ATTGGGAGGTTCTTTTTTATGCCCTGGATACAACCAGTCATGACCCAATTAAAACAGGTCAATTGTTTTCGGTGTATGAAAAGAAAGCTCCCTTCAAACGTGATAGTGTCGACAGACTGGAATATGCATGGTGGGGCGGGATAAAAGCAAATGGTATAAATTATCCTCAGTTTATTACAGTTGCAACAACTTCAGCGATACTTCCTAAAGGGGAATATGAACTTTCAGTTACCTGGGATGATGCTGTCAGGATTTTTATTGATGACAAACTCATTGTAGACGAATGGGAACCTCATAAATTCAAATTTGATGAATCGCCAAACCGACGAATCCCATTGATTATCAGCGGGAAAAACCAGTTTAGGGTGGAGCACCTGGAGTTGGGCGGATTTGCTACTTTAAACCTGAAAATGAGGTTGATAAAGTAGTTCCCAGGGGTTTTAAATAAGTTTGTCCACAGGGGATAAAATTCTTTCCTAAGTATTTGGAACGTATAGGCTTCACCCTTACCTTTGCACTCCCAAAAGAAAATTGGGTTTTCACACATGTCGCAGCGAATCAGAATCAAATTACAGTCCTACGATCATAATCTGGTAGATAAATCTGCCGAAAAGATCGTAAAAACGGTACGCAGTACCGGCGCAGTAGTAACAGGTCCAATTCCTTTGCCTACACGCCGTAAAATTTTTACAGTATTGCGTTCACCACACGTAAATAAGAAAAGTCGTGAGCAGTTCCAGTTAGCAACGCACAAGCGTCTATTGGATATTTACACGTCTTCAAGCCGTACTGTAGATGCACTGAGCAAGCTTGATTTGCCAAGTGGTGTGGAAGTTGAGATCAAAGCGTAGAATAGGAGGCATTAGCCTCGCACTATTAGTTCTTATAAATTGATTTAAAATTTTGCTAACTCTCAATCCTCTGCCGGCAGGCAGGTGAAAAAAGAGCTCTGGCTGTTAAACATAAAACAAGCCATTCAGGGTTTGTTTACTACCGGTACTTCCCCATAAAGGAAAAGGTCGGTGGCAAACGGGGATTGACCCTTCGTTGCACACAAAGTGATTTCATCACTGTAACGAAGAATGTCCCAATAATCCTGCAGGCATAAATTGTAAAACATGAAAGGTATTATTGGGAAAAAAATTGGGATGACCAGTGTTTTCGATCCTTCCGGCAAACAAACTGCCTGTACGATCATTGAGGCAGGTCCCTGTGTAGTTACCCAGGTTAAGACCAAAGAGTCTGACGGGTACAATGCTCTCCAGCTTTCTTTTGGCGATAAAAAGGAAAAGCAATCCACTAAAGCCGAAGTAAATCACTTCGCAAAAGCTCAAACAGCTCCAAAGAAATTCTCTAAGGAATTCCGTGATTTTTCTCTCGAAAAAAATATTGGTGAAACTATAACACTTGACATTTTCGCTGAAGGTGATAAAGTAGAAGTAGTTGGAACCACAAAAGGTAAAGGCTTTCAGGGTGTTGTAAAACGTCATGGTTTTCATGGTGTCGGGCAACAGTCTCACGGTCAGCACGACCGTCAAAGGGCTCCGGGTTCTCTCGGTAACTCTTCTGATGCGAGCCGTGTTATGAAAGGTGTTCGTATGGCCGGTCGTATGGGTAATGACAGAGTGAAAATGAAAGGTCTGAAAGTAGTCAAGATTTTCGCTGAGAAGAATTATATCCTGGTTAGTGGTTCTGTACCAGGTCATATTGGTTCAATTGTTTTAATTCAGAAATAAGACAGTGATTTCAATTCCCGCCCTGGCGGTGATTGGTTCACATAAAAGATAAGAAAATGAAAGTTGAAGTTTTAAATACAAAAGGAAAGGCGACAGGCAGATCGGTTGAGCTACCCGAAGAAATCTTTGGGGCCGAGCCTAACAACCATGTAATCTACCTTGCTGTAAAACAATACCTGGCTGCACAGCGCCAGGGTACTCATAAAGTGAAGACCCGTGCTGAAGTGCAGGGTGCCAGCCGCAAACTGCATCGTCAGAAAGGTACCGGTGGTAGCCGTAAGGGTAATATCCGTAACCCATTATACAAGGGTGGTGGTACGATCTTCGGCCCCAAGCCGCACAGTTACGATATCAAATTGAACCGGAAAGTAAAAGACCTGGCAAAAATATCTGCACTCAGCTACAAAGCGAAGGATAATGCAATAGTTATTGTTGAAGATATAACCATGGATTCTCCAAAAACAAAAAGTTTCATGGAAATCATGGGTAGTCTAAAGGTAGCAGATAAAAAAGCGATGTTCATCATGCCGGAGTACAACGACAATGTTCAGTTGTCAATCCGTAACGTTCCTTCTGTTCTCGGTGTGTTGCTGAGCGATATTAATACCTACGACATTGTAAATTCTGAAGTACTGGTGTTAACTGAAAGTGCGGCAAAGATTTTTGCTGATGATGAAAAAGCAGAAGCTTAATTTAAAACATTCTAAAGAGTAAGAGATGAAACTTTCTGAAGTATTAATAAAACCGATTTTGACAGAAAAAGCGAATGCGCAACAGGATAAGCTGCGTCGTTATGCTTTTAAAGTGGCAAGAAAGGCAAACAAACTGGAAATCAAAAAAGCAGTAGAAAGCTTTTACGGGGTAACTGTAACTGGTGTGAACACAGCAGTGGTTCCCGGCAAAAATAAAAGCCGCTTTACCAAGTCTGGTGTAATCTCAGGTCGTAAACCTGCTTACAAGAAGGCTTTTGTAACTGTAGCTGAGGGTGAAAATATTGATCTGTATTCAAATATTTAATCCTTATTTAATTGAATGGCTTCAACAGCCGCTAATGTTGAACTAAAAAAGAATTTGAAAAATGGCACTAAGAAAATTTAAACCTATTACAGCCGGTACCCGTTGGAGAATCGGTAACGCCTATGCTGAGGTTACTACCAATGTTCCTGAAAAAAGCCTGGTAGAAGCTAAGCCAAGAACAGGTGGTCGTAACTCTTCTGGTCACTTATCCATGCGCTACCGAGGCGGTGGACATAAGAAGAAGTACCGTATCATTGATTTTAAAAGAAATAAAACCGGTGTTGCAACTGTTGAATCAATTCAATATGATCCAAACCGTACTGCTTTCATCGCATTGCTGAATTATACTGATGGGGAGAAGCGTTATATCCTGGCTCCTCAAGGTTTGCAGGTTGGTGCCAAAGTAGAAAGTGGTGCTGATGTTGCTCCTGAGGTTGGAAATGCTCTTCCGATGAAGAACATGCCCCTGGGTACTAATGTTCACAATATTGAAATGCAACCTGGTCAGGGTGGTAAATTAGCCCGCAGTGCCGGATCTTCTGCCCAGCTGACTAACAAAGAAGAAAAATATGCTATTCTCAAAATGCCTTCCGGTGAGTTGAGAAAAGTGTTGATCAATTGCTGGGCAACAGTTGGTGTTGTAAGTAATAGCGACCACTTCCTTCAAAGTATGGGTAAAGCAGGTCGTAACAGGTGGAAAGGGATCAAACCAAGAAACCGTGGTGTGGCAATGAACCCTGTGGATCACCCGATGGGTGGTGGTGAAGGTAAAGCTTCCGGTGGTCAGCCTCGTAGCAGAAATGGTCAGTACTCCAGAGGTTTGAAAACTAGAACAAAAGGAAAGGGAAGCGATAAGATGATCATCCAGCGTAAGAATGGAAGTAAGTTGGCCAAGTAATAAAACTATTTAACAATACAACGACATAAACATGGCTCGTTCGATTAAAAAAGGTCCTTATATAGCAACCCATCTTGAAAACAAGGTGCTGGCTATGAATGAAGGCAAAAACAAAAAGGGTGTTATCAAGACATGGAGCCGTCGCTCTACTATTTCACCTGACTTTGTGGGACACACTTTTGCTGTACACAATGGTAACAAGTTTATTCCCGTGTATGTAACCGAATTTATGGTTGGTCATAAATTAGGTGAATTTGCACCAACCCGCCAGTTCAAAGGACACTCTAAAAAAGAAGGTTAATCTAGAAATTAATAACAATGGAAGCAGTAGCTAAACTGAGAAATTACCCGACATCGCCCCGCAAAATGCGGTTACTTGCTGACCTTATCCGTGGTCAGAAGGTAGAAAAAGTATTGGCTGAGCTGGAGCATAGCCCTAAGCATCCTGCAGTACCGCTGCGTAAACTGGTGTTAAGTGCAATCAGCAACTGGAAGCAGAAGAATGAAGGGGGTGATGAAAGTCAACTTGTGGTAAAAACAATTTTTGTTGATGGTGCCAGGACTTTGAAGAGAATGCAACCTGCTCCGCAGGGACGTGGTTACCGTGTACGCAAGCGCAGCAATCATGTAACAGTAATTGTTGACACAAAAGAATCTAAAAACTAAACGAATTAATAACCAATAACATGGGTCAAAAAGCAAATCCGATTGGTAACAGGTTAGGCATCATCCGTGGATGGGAATCAAACTGGTACGCCACAAAAAAAGATTATGCCGGCAAACTGATCGAGGATCACAAAATCAGAACTTATCTGAATGCCCGTATCAATAAGGGTGGTATTTCAAAGATTGTTATTGAAAGAACATTGGGTAAACTGATAGTCACTATACATACATCAAAGCCGGGTATCATTATCGGTAAAGGTGGTGGCGAGGTTGATCGTATTAAGGAAGAGTTGAAGAAATTAACGGGTAAAGATGACGTGCAGATCAACATCCTTGAAATTCGCCGTCCTGAACTGGATGCGATGATTGTAGGCGATACGATTGCCCGTCAGATCGAAAACCGTATCAATTTTAAAAGGGCCACTAAAATGGCTATTGCTTCTGCGCTTCGTATGGGTGCTGAAGGTATCAAGATCAAATTAAGCGGTCGTTTGGCTGGTGCTGAGATTGCCCGTAGCGAAGAATTCAAACAAGGCCGTGTACCCCTTCATACATTCCGTATGGATATTGATTATGCCAATGTGTTTGCACAAACAGTATATGGTAAAATCGGTATCAAAGTATGGATTTGTAAAGGTGAGGTTTTAGCAAAGCGGGATTTGAACCCCAACTTCATAGGTGGTAAAAATGAAGTAAGTGACAGAAGAGAAAGAAGAGATGATAACCGTGGAGGTGATCGTCGTGATGACAGAAGAGGTGGCGGTGAGAGAAGAGGTGGTGGAGGAAGAGACAGAAGAAATTAATTGTATAAACAAGAATCCTGTCTGCCCTAGGGCAGGCAAGTAACTCGAAATTATAAACAATGTTACAACCGAAAAGATCGAAGCACAGGAAAATGCAGAAAGGTCGCATGAAAGGCGATGCTAAAAGAGGTACTACCATTGCATTTGGCTCTTTTGCTTTAAAGGCGCTGGATCAGCACTGGATAACTGATCGTCAGATTGAAGCTGCCCGTCAGGCATTGACCCGTGAAATGAAAAGGGAAGGAAATGTATGGATACGGATTTTCCCCGATAAGCCAATCACCCGCAAACCTGCAGAAGTAAGGATGGGTAAAGGTAAAGGTAACCTGGAATTCTGGGCTGCAGTAGTAAGGCCGGGTCGTATCTTATTTGAAATCGATGGTGTAAGTGAGCAGGTTGCCCGTGCATCATTAGCGCTGGCTGCCGGTAAGCTGCCAATAAAAACAAAGTTTATTGTACGCCGTGATTTGGTTTCAGCGTAATAATTAATAAATCGTAAAGCGATATGTCAAAGAAAGCAGATTTTGTAAAAAGTATTCACGGGATGAATGAGCAGGACCTTAAGGCTCGTTTGGAGGAAGATAAACAACGTTTGAAAAAACTCGAGTTTGCGCATGCTATTTCTCCGCTGGAGAATCCCATGACCATCCGGGGATTGCGTCGGGAGATTGCCCGTCTGAAAACGGAATTGAAGTTAAAGCAACAGCAAGCATAATAAAGTTATAAAAATGGAAGCAAGAAATTTAAGAAAGACCAGGATTGGTGTTGTAACTAGCAACAAGATGACAAAGACCATTACCGTTGCGGTAGAAAGAAAAGTAAAACACCCTATCTATGGTAAATTCGTAAAAAAGACTACCAAGTTCCATGCTCACGATGATAAAAATGAGTGCAGCATTGGTGATGTGGTAAAAATCATGGAAACCCGTCCGCTGAGTAAGACAAAGCGCTGGAGACTGGTGGAAGTGGTGGAGAAAGTGAAGTAAGAAAGTAACAGGTTTACTAGCTGTAGAGAGCCAGGAACCGTATCAGATAAAAAGATAGTTATTAATTGCTAAAGGCTCGCAACTCGCAGCTGATAGCTCAAAGCTTAAGAAAAATGATTCAGCAAGAAAGCCGTTTAAATGTTGCGGACAACAGTGGTGCCAAAGAGGTACTTTGTATCCGTGTACTCGGCAACAGCGGTCAGCGTTATGCCAGGATTGGTGATAAGATTGTAGTAACTGTAAAAGATGCACTGCCTGCCGGGGGTATTAAAAAAGGTACCGTTGCCAAAGCAGTTATTGTCCGCACTACTAATAAGCTTCGTCGTAAGGATGGTTCTTATATCCGTTTTGATGACAATGCTGTGGTGATATTAAACCAATCTGATGAGCCTCGTGGTACCCGTATTTTCGGGCCTGTTGCGAGAGAACTGCGTGATAAAGGTTATATGAAAATTATCTCTTTAGCACCAGAAGTATTATAAAATTAAAAGGGTAAAACCCATTAACGACAGATAAAATGAAAGCAAGATTTAAACCAAAGTATAACATCCGTAAAGGCGACAACGTGGTGGTTATTACCGGCGATGATAAAGATTTATCCAAGCCCCGTACGGTAAAAGAAGTTTTGGTAGAAAAAGGTAAAGTGATAGTCGAAGGAGTTAATATCATTACCAAGCACACAAAACCTTCAGCACAAAATACCAAAGGCGGTATTGTGAAAAAGGAAGCCCCTATCAGCATCAGTAATGTAATGCTCTGGGATGCGAAAGCAAAAGCTCCTGCCAAAGTGAAGAGAGAAAGAGAGGATGGTAAAACTGTTAGAATATCAAAAAAATCAGGTGAAAGAATCTAATTCTTGCTTGTATTAATAAGTGAATTATATGAGTACAAAAACATATTCCCCAAGACTGGCAGACAAGTACAAAAAAGAAGTTGTACCTGCCCTGGTTAAAAAATTCGGTTACGATTCAGTAATGCAGGCTCCAAAATTGGAGAAAATATGCCTTAACCGTGGTGTAAATGGTGCAGTATCTGATAAAAAATTGGTTGATATTGCTCTTGATGAGCTAACAACAATCAGTGGTCAGAAAGCTGTTGCTACCATGTCAAAAAAGGATATTTCAAATTTCAAACTGCGTAAGAATATGCCCATCGGTGCAAGGGTAACTTTACGTGGAGATAAGATGTTTGAATTCCTGGATCGTTTGATAGCTGTAGCACTTCCCCGTGTTCGTGACTTCAAAGGAGTAAATGAAAAAGCTTTTGATGGTCGTGGTAACTATACGCTGGGTGTAACAGAACAAATCATTTTCCCGGAGATTGATATTGATAAGGTTAATAAGATCACAGGGCTTGATATCACTTTTGTGACAACAGCAAATACTGATGAAGAGGCATATGAATTATTGAAAGAGCTTGGAATCCCTTTCAAAAACGCAAAAAATAACGCTAACTAAAAAGTAATAAACAATTATGGCTAAAACTTCAGTAAAGGCCAGGCAGAAAAAGAGAGAAAAGATGGTTGCCCAGCACGCAGCTAAAAGAGAAGAGTTGAAAAAGGCTGGCGATTGGAAAGCTCTCGATGAGATGCCGAAGAATTCTTCTAAAGTTCGGTTGAAGAATCGTTGCCAGTTAACCGGTCGCCCCAAAGGCTATGTTCGCTACTTTGGAATTTCCAGGATAGCACTGCGTGACATGGCATTAAATGGCAAGATTCCCGGATTGAAAAAAGCAAGCTGGTAAGAAATTAAATTAATAAACTAAACTTATCCAATTATTCCGTCTTAGACGGAACGTAGGAGGGCAATAAATATGGTAACAGATCCTATAGCAGATTTCCTGACAAGAATCCGTAACGCACAGATGGCAGGTCACCGTGTGGTAGATATTCCTGCTTCAAACCTAAAAAAACGTATGACAGAAATCCTGTACAACCAGGGTTATATTCTGAAGTACAAATTTGAAGATGATAATAAACAAGGCGTTATTAAGATAGCCTTAAAGTATGACCTTGCTACTAAACAACCGGCTATTCAAAGCATGGAAAGGGTAAGTCGTCCGGGTTTGCGTCAGTATGCAAAACCTGCTGATTTTCGCCGTGTGAAAAATGGGTTGGGTGTAGCTATCCTGTCTACTTCTAAGGGAGTAATGACAGACAAGGAAGCTAAATCACAAAACGTAGGTGGTGAAGTTCTTTGCTACATATATTAATAGAAAATGTTACTGATACATTAAGCTGAAACTATACTAAGCTGACCGGTCAGTAAACGATAAATAAAAAAGATAAAATAAGTAATTATGTCTCGTATAGGTAAACAGCCGGTAGTTGCACCAAATGGTGTTACAATAAGTGTAGGGAAAGATAATGTGGTTACTGTAAAAGGACCCAAAGGGGAGTTGAAGCAGGCAATTGACCGTGATATCACGGTAGAAGTAAAAGATGGACAAATCACTTTTGCCCGTCCAACTGACCAGATTCGTCACCGTGCATTGCATGGTTTGTATCGTTCTCTGGTGTCTAACCTTGTAAAAGGTGTTACAGACGGGTATGAAAGAAAGTTGGAGTTGGTTGGTGTCGGTTTTAAAGCTGCTAACCAGGGAAATGTCCTAGATCTTGCTTTAGGCTTTTCGCACAATATCATTTTTGAAGTGCCTAAAGAACTTAAAGTTGCAACAGCCCAGGAAAAAGGCCAGAACCCAACTATTACTCTTGAAGGTATAGACAAGCAGTTGATCGGCCAGGTTGCAGCAAAATTGCGTGGCCTACGTAAACCTGAACCTTACAAAGGAAAAGGTGTCCGTTATGTTGGTGAAGTGGTACGTAAGAAAGCCGGTAAAGCTGCAGGTAAATAATTAAAGTAAAATTTAATCCTGGCATCCCGATAGCGATCGGGAAGGATTGTAAATAAAAAAGAGATGAACCCAAAAGTTAAATCACAGAGAAGACAAAATATCCGCTATCGCATTCGCAGAAAAATAAGCGGGTTAACAAATAAACCCCGTTTGTCTGTGTACAGAAGTAATGCTGATATATATGCCCAGTTGATTGATGATACAAAAGGAGAAACGCTGGCCGCTGCATCATCAAGGGATAAAGACATTGCGACACAGAAACTAACAAAAAGTGAAAAGAGCAAATTGGTTGGTGCTGCAATTGCCCGAAAAGCAACTGAGCTGGGTATTAAAGATGTAACATTTGATCGTGGAGGTTATCTTTACCACGGTCGTGTGAAATCAGTAGCTGATGGAGCCAGGGAAGGTGGTCTTCAATTCTAAAAAAACATTCAAACTTTTAATTACAGTATAAATGTCAAAGTTTAACGTAAACAGGGTAAAAGCAGGTGACCTCGAATTGAAAGACAAAGTTGTTGCCATAAACCGTGTTGTAAAAACCACAAAGGGTGGTCGTGCCTTCAGTTTCTCAGCATTAGTGGTTGTAGGTAATGAAAATGGCGTGGTAGGTCATGGCCTTGGTAAAGCAAAAGAGGTACAGGAAGCAATAACAAAGGGAATAGAGGATGCAAAGAAGAACCTGATTAAAGTTCCTGTAATGAAGGGTACTATCCCTCATGATCAGTGGGCTAAAGAAGGTGCTGCTAAAGTTTTAATTAAGCCAGCTGCCCACGGTACTGGTGTAATTGCAGGAGGTTCAATGCGTGCCGTATTGGAGGCTGCCGGTGTTACAGACGTACTGGCTAAGTCTTTAGGCTCAGCTAATCCGCACAACGTGGTAAAAGCAACTTTCAAAGCATTGGCTTTATTGCGTGAACCAATTAACGTAGCAAAGACCCGTACACTTGGTTTAAAGAAAGTATTTAACGGTTAATTCCGATTACAAACGAATTGAATTATGAAAAAGATTAAAATAACATTGGTTAAAAGTCCTATTGACAGACCGGAACGTCAGAAATTAACTGTGCAGGCGCTGGGTTTGAATAAGACAAATTCTACAAAAGAAGTAGAAGCCACTCCGCAAATACTGGGTATGCTTCGTAAAGTGAATCACCTGGTGAAAGTGGAAGATGTGAAATAATTGAGGAATTCTCAGTTATATATTAAATTTTAAAGCGAGCCCCGAATGCTTTCGGGGCGATGAGTAAAAAATAAAAGCAACATGAAACTACACGAATTAAGACCCGCAAAAGGGGCAACTCACAAAGTAAAAAGAATTGGTCGTGGTGATGGTTCCGGACACGGAGGCACATCAACAAAAGGTACAAAAGGTGCTCAAAGCCGTACAGGCTTTAAGAATAAAATGGCCCATGAAGGTGGCCAGATGCCTATTCAGCGTCGTATTCCAAAACGTGGATTTAAAAATCCTCATCGTGTTGAATACAAAGTAATCAATCTGGGTCAGGTGGAGCAATTGGCTGAAAAGTATAACATTACTGAATTCAGTCTTGAGAACCTATATATCAATGGTTTGATTGCCCAAACGGACAGTGTTAAGATACTTGGCAATGGCGAGCTGAAAGGGAAATTCACATTTAAAGTGAATGCAGTAAGTGAAAAAGCCAAATCGGCAATTGAAGCAGCAGGAGGTTCGGTGGAGATAGTAAAGTAAATTTCGCTACATTGCAATGACGCATTAAATGCGTCTTTTACGTTTTAAGAGCTTTAAACTTTTATAATCCCCGTGAAGAAATTAATACAGACAATTAAGAATATCTGGAGCATTGAGGAACTGCGTGGTAAGATTTTGTTCACCCTGATGATGATCGCTATCTATCGGGTGGGTGCACATATTGTATTACCTGGTATCGATCCAAATCAAATGGAAGCAGGTGCTGAAAGCAATACTGGTATACTGGGCCTTATTGATGCGTTTTCTGGCGGAGCCTTTAACCAGGCCTCTATATTTGCATTAGGTATAATGCCTTACATATCGGCATCAATTTTTATGCAATTGATGACAGTGCTGGTACCCCGGTTTCAAAAAATGCAGAAAGAAGGGGAGAGTGGCAGAAAGAAAATTAACCAATACACCCGTTACCTTACAGTAATTGTTACTATACTCCAGGCATCTGCCTATGTATCTTATTTGCAGGGAATGACGCAGCAGACAGGCGGAATAATGGCAGGCTATGCCAGTTATTTCTGGTTATCCACCGTTGTTGTTCTTACAGCAGGTACCTTATTTGTAATGTGGATGGGCGAAAAAATAACTGATAAGGGTTTGGGAAATGGTACATCCCTTATAATCATGATTGGGATCATTGCCCGCTTACCACAATCATTCCTTCAGGAATTAAGTGCCAAGTCAGTTAGGAATGGTCAGATACTGGTCTTTATAATCGAAATTGCTATCCTGATCGCAATAATTATGGGTTGTATTCTCCTGATCCAGGGAGTTAGAAAGGTGCCCGTAAACTACGCCAAGCAAATAGTTGGTAACAGGCAATTTGGTGGTGCCCGACAGTTTTTGCCCTTAAAAGTAAATAGTGCAGGTGTAATGCCCATCATTTTTGCACAGGCTATCATTTTTATTCCTACAATATTTGCTAATTATAATACACAGGCAAGCGGATTTTTAAGAGCAATTACTGACCATACTAATGTCTGGTATATGCTAATTTATTCTGTTGTTGTTATTGGCTTTACTTTCCTTTATACGGCCCTGATTTTTAATCCAAAACAAATTGCAGATAATCTAAAGCAGAATAATGGTTTTATTCCCGGTGTTAAACCAGGACAACCTACCACTGACTATATTGGCTCAATAATGGATAAAATCACTTTTCCTGGTGCACTCATGCTCGCATTTGTTGGAATCCTGCCGGGTATTGCTCAACTTTTGGGTGTTACGCAGCAGTTCGCAACTTTCTTTGGAGGAACATCCCTTCTTATCATGGTAGGTGTAATTCTTGACACATTACAGCAAATTGAAACCCAGCTGTTGATGCGCCAGTATGATGGATTGATGAAGAGTGGCCGAATACAGGGAAGACAAACAACTTCTGCGGTTCAGATGTAATAAAATTATTCATACACAGAACCCGGTAAGTATCCCTTGCCGGGTTTTGCTTTTTTAAGGATATTTGCGAATCTATGCTGATATATAAAACTGATGAGCAGGTTGAAATGATGCGACAAAGTGCTATGCTGGTAAGCAAGACCCTGGCAGAAATGACAGCAATGCTTAAACCTGGCATAACAACTTTATCTATTGATAAAGCAATTGGTGAATTTATCAGGGATCACCAGTCGATTCCTTCTTTTCTAAACTATAATGGCTATCCGTTTAATTCCTGTATTTCCGTAAACGATGTGGTGGTACATGGTTTTCCGGGCAAATATGAGCTTCGGGAAGGAGATATTATTTCTATCGATATAGGTGTTATATTAAACGGCTGGCATGGTGACCATGCCTACACGTTTGCTATTGGCGACCCGGGTGAGGCAGTAATGCAATTGATACGGGTGACAAAGGAGTCATTATATAAGGGTATTGAAAAGGCAGTAGCCGGCAACAGGGTAGGTGATATTGCGTTTGCTATTCAAGAACACACAGAGAAAAAATACGGATATGGTGTGGTCAGGGAATTAGTTGGGCATGGACTTGGTAAAGATCTTCACGAAGATCCCCAGGTTCCTAACTATGGCAGGAGGGGAAGTGGGGCCAAACTAAAAGAAGGATTGGTACTGGCAATAGAACCAATGATTAATCTTGGCAGAAGAGATATTTATACGGAAGATGATGGCTGGACCGTAAGGACAAAAGATGGGAAACCATCAGTACACTTTGAACATGATGTTTGTGTCAGAAAAAATAAGGCGGAAATACTATCTGATTATAGCATTATCGAAAAAGCCGAAAGGGCAAATACAAATCTTTTTACGCAAAATCAAATAGCTGAACCCCTCGCCTGAGGGGTTTGTTTTTTACTTATGTCATCTTCAAAAAAACTAGTTGTTATTGGCGGAGGCTCAGCAGGTTTTTTTTGTGCCGTTAATGCTGCACGACTGAATCCGGGATTAAAGGTTGTCATTATTGAAAAGACAAATAAAATATTATCGAAAGTGAAAGTGAGTGGTGGTGGCCGCTGTAATATTACACATGCTTGTTTCGATATAACTGAAATGAGTAAAAAATATCCGCGGGGTAGCAATTTTGTCAAAAAAGCATATCATCAATTCTTTACAACCGATACCATTAAATGGTTTGAGGACAGGGGGGTTAAACTAAAGACCGAGGAAGATGGAAGGATATTTCCTGTAACAGATTCTTCTCAAACTATTATTGATTGTCTTTTAAACGAAGTGAATAATTACAGTGTAGAAATAATGATGAATGCGGAAGTCAAGAGTGTGGTTTATAAGGATAGTTATTTTGAACTAATGCTCTCCGGCTTCGCATCCGAAAGACACCGCCTTCTTACTACTGACTATTTATGTATTGCCTGTGGTGGTTATCCTAAATCTTCTATGTTTGAATGGATAAAAGAACTGGGACATTCAGTTGAATCCCCTTTGCCGTCATTATTCACTTTTAATATTCCGGGACATCCGATCACAAAATTGATGGGGATAACTGTAGAAAATGTAAGAGTCAAAATTGTCAGCAGTAAACTTGAACAGACAGGACCGTTGTTAATAACACACTGGGGGTTAAGCGGTCCGGCAATATTAAAACTGAGTGCATGGGGGGCAAAAGAATTGTCTGCCATGAATTATGAGTTTAAAATTCTAATAAACTGGTTACCTGTTTTCAATGAGCAGCAACTAGCGGAAAGATTTCAATCACTTCGATTTGAACTGGCTTCGCAAAAGATACTGAATAAAAATCCATTTGGACTTCCTCAGCGACTTTGGGAATATTTACTGGATCGTTCCGGGGTAAGCAATGAGAAACGCTGGGCTGATATTCCTGCCAGGGAGCAGAATAAATTTATCAGGAATCTTTGTGCCTGTGAGTTTGATGTAAAAGGGAAAACCACCTTCAAAGAAGAGTTTGTAACAGCAGGAGGATTAAAGCTGAATGAAATTGATCATAATTCCATGATGAGTAAAAAAGTGCCTAACCTTTTTTTTGCCGGGGAAATAATGGATGTGGATGGAGTGACCGGAGGTTTTAACTTTCAACATGCATGGACAAGCGGCTATATTGCAGCGAAAAACATAGCAGCACAAAGTATTTAATCTGTTATTTGTCCAATTGTGGTTTTATCTGCACATAAGACCATGCTGTGAAAGGTGCAACAAGTAAAAAGAAAATAACCCACCAGCAATTTGTGAGAATCCATGCCAGTGTAATACTAAGAATTATATACAGGGGGTAGGTAATAAGCAATATAGCCACAAGTACAGAATCAAAATGGTCAGTTCCCCTGGTGCGGCTCAAAGCTAATTTTTTTACAGGTAAATAAAGCGGTATATGTAATAACCATCCCAACAATGCAGGAATGGAAAGAAGTAATTTTTTTAATAATGGCTGGTCTATTGCAAGCTTTTGTTTTTGCTTTTTATCAATTTTGGGTATCTCAAAAACAAGTTTTTCCAGCTGCATTTGCAATTTATTATTGAATGACTGATGACGCAAACCATCTGGTTCGTTTTGGTTAAAGTAATCTTGATTAATAATGTCCCCAAAATTGATAAATACATTTTTCCCAAATAGACGAAATGAATTGTAATTGAGACCTACCGGTAAAACGGCGAGTGGAATATTTTCTTCCCAGGCTTTTGCAGCAAGTCTTGCTGTTCCCTTTTTTAAAGGGCGAAGATGCCATTCATTGATACATTTTCCTTCGCTGTATATTGTTACTATGCCATTGGTTTTAAAAATCCGGATACAGGCATCAAATGTTTTATAATTCTCAGATAGATTTTCAACACCTTCGCTTGTACGGTATACCGGCAGTATTTTTAAAGCGGTGAGCAATTTTGCATAAAATGGTTTTTTAAAAACATCACCCCTAGCGAGTGACCACACTGGTTGTTCGAATAAAGTATTAAGTATGACAGAGTCCAGGAAAGAATTGGGATGATTGCAAGCCAGTAATAACGGGCCTTTTTCGTTCAGCATGGCCGGCTTATTGATGACAATCTTTCTGCAAAATATTTTTATAGCCAGCCGGGCCAATAGTCTGATGAAATTGTACAGCAATACTTAGTTTTTGGTGAATATAGTTATTATTTGAGATGAAGAGCGAACAGAACCCTGACCAGATCATCGCAAGGAACGCTGAATCAAGGCTTTACAGAGGAGTGGAAACGTAAAAATCTCTGCCCCGGAAACAGTCCCAAAACATTTATTTAGCCTATCTTTGCTCCCCCGAAAATAAAACCCTTCGGGACTATATTAAATGTTTGAAAACATTATTAAAAAACAACTAAACGCTGATGCACAGGAGTCTGCTACTGACATTTCAGAAGCAGCTACAGCGACAACAACTGCACCTGTGGAAGCAGTAGCTACTGCACATGATGACTTCGACTGGAGTGTTGACAAACGAAACCTTACTTCTTACTCCAAAGAAGAAAAAGAAAAGTATGACAAAGTGTATGATGACACTTTTGTACAACTGGATGATGGACAGATGATGAAAGGACTGGTTGTAGGTTTGACAAAGACTGACGTTGTCCTGAACATTGGTTTTAAAAGTGATGGATTGATTTCTCTGAATGAATTCCGCGACCTTCCAAACCTTGCAGTCGGTGATGAAGTGGAGGTGATGATTGTAGAGAAAGAAGACAGGGACGGACACCTTAACCTGAGCCGTCGCCAGGCACGCATTACCCGTGCATGGGAAAGAATTGTTGAAGTACATAAGACTGGTGAAGTAATTACCGGTACTGTTACTTCAAAAACCAAAGGTGGTTTGATCGTGGATGTTTTTGGAATGGAAACATTCCTGCCAGGATCACAAATTGATGTGAAGCCTGTAACTGACTATGATCAGTTTGTAGGAAAAACAATGGAATTCAAAGTAGTTAAGATCAATGAGACTATTAAAAATGCTGTTGTATCGCACAAAGCACTTATAGAAAGTGATATAGAAGCACAGAGAGCTGAGATCATGAGCAAACTGGAAAAAGGACAGGTATTGGAAGGAACTGTGAAGAATATCACAGACTTCGGTGCTTTCATGGATCTGGGTGGATTAGATGGACTGCTTTATATTACCGATATTTCATGGGGTCGTATTTCACACCCATCAGAAGTGCTGAAGCTTGATCAGAAAATAAATGTAGTGGTACTTGATTTCGATGATGAGAAAAAACGCATCAGCCTTGGCTTGAAACAATTGACTCCTCATCCATGGGATGTTTTAGGAGAGAATATTGTGGAAGGAAATGTAGTAAAAGGAAAAGTGGTGAACATCGAAGATTACGGTGCATTCCTTGAGATTCAGCCAGGTGTTGAAGGTCTTGTTCACGTTTCAGAAATTACATGGGCCAATACACCGATTAATGCTAAAGAGTTCTTCAAATTAGGTGATGAACATGAAGCGAAGATCGTTACGCTGGATAAGGATAGTCGTAAGATGAGTTTGTCTATCAAACAGCTTTCTGCTGATCCATGGAATGATATTGAAACCAAATTTGCTGAAGGCAGCCGCCATACAGGGTTAGTTAAAAATATTACTAACTACGGTGTATTTGTAGAATTAGCTCCCGGTATTGGTGGAATGATCCATATCAGTGACCTGAGCTGGTTGAAGCGTTTCAATCACCCAACAGAGTACACTAAAGTGGGTGCTAATATCGATGTTGCTATCCTGGGTATCGATAAAGAGAACCGCAAGTTGCAACTGGGACATAAACAACTGGAGGAAGATCCGTGGAATACATTGCAGGATACCTTCGCAATCGGAAGTTTGCATGAGGGTACCGTGATCCGCAGAGATGATAAGGGTGCTACCGTTCAATTGCCTTATGGTCTTGAAGGGTTTGCTCCCAACCGTCACCTGGCAAAGGAAGATGGCAAGAGTATCGGTGCCGACGAAACCGCACAGTTTATGGTTATTGAGTTTGACCGCAACGAAAAACGTATTGTGGTATCTCATACCCGTATCTGGGAACAGGGAAAGGTAGAAGAAGCAGAAGCTGTTAAAAAAGAAGTAAGAGCGGAAGCTGATAAAACCAAAAAAGCAGTTAAGAACATACAGAGTAAAGTAGAAAAAGCAACTCTTGGAGATTTAGGTGTTCTGGCTGATCTGAAGAAGAAGATGGAGGGTAATGCGGAGGAAGGAAATTCAGAAGAACCCAAATCGGAATAAGAGGGTTTAATCTCTATAATAAGGCTGTCCAGAAAAAGGGCAGCCTTTTTTTTATAGTTTCAATCGTAGTTTCAACACAAAAGGGTAAAATATTCGTATAATTACGATGAAAATTTTTGTCCTGAAGCTTGCATTTACTAATGCAGAGTATTTTCTTTGTATCTCCATCCTTTGAAGTGTACCGGTTTGTATTCAGAAGCTAATAAAAGGGATTACTAATGTAAGGAAAGCTATTTGATCACTGAATGCAAAACATTGGATCTTATATCCGGAAGAGCTTTTATTCGTACCCAAAAAATCATGTTCATGCTGCGTTTTTTTTCTACTGACAGAATACCGGCTCATAGTAAAGGAGTAAGCTTTCTTATCTTATTTATCCTGGCTTTTTTTATTTCAAGGGGTCATACAACAGTTGGGAGAACAACATCCGGATTTACCGGAGATAAATGTTTATTTGATAATTTTTCTAGTTATACATCCCGGCCTGACACGGGTGGGGGAATATTACCTTTGCACAATTTTTCACTTTCGGTAACGCTTAAGGAAAATATTGTACAATTGAAATGGCTTGCTGAGAATGAAATGAATACAGAACGATTTGTGATCCAGCGAAGTACTGATGGAGCTAATTATACTGATATAGGATTTAAAAATCCATCTGGTCCAATTAATATTTTGACTGAGTATAACGCAACAGATGACATCCTTAACTTCCCGGCAAACATTGTTTATTACCGGGTTAAAGCAGAAGATAACAGGGCAAATTATGCTTATTCCAATATCGTTCCTGTGCGGCTATTTAAAATTTCCGGAATCAATTTGTGGCCAAACCCGTTTACTACTGACCTGAAGATTTCTTATGATGCTCCTGCAAATTCATCCCTTGATATTCATATGCTTGATAATTCCGGCAGGGTTATCATGAATACATCTTACAGTGTTAACCGCGGTATGAACCAGTTGTCTTTACCCGGTGTTGGTAAATTACCTTCCGGTTTCTATTTTGTCCGGATAACAGACAAGAGTAATAATGAAATATTCGCTCATAAAATCTCTAAGTAAGTTATAATTCTTCTACTGCCGGCGGGTATGCTATCATTGCTTTCCCGGACAAGGATAAAATGAACAATCTTGTTTACTTCATCTACAATTCCTTAATTTGAGATGTGAATTGCTTGTCAAAACTAACGCATGACTTCTATTATTGAAAGACTAAAGCATTTTAACCCGGTAAGAAAGCTGGTCTACTTTGTAGTGGGTGCTGTTTCGTATCCGGGATTAGCCATTATCAATAAGCTAAAAATATCAGGGACAGAGAATCTCAAAGGATTGCCCAGGGAAAAAGTATTATTCGTGAGTAATCACCAAACCTATTTTGCAGATGTAATTACATTTCTGCATATTTTCTGTGCAGTAAAATGGGGTAAAATGAATCGCCTGGGTATTCCTTATTACCTCCTGAATCCTTTTACAAGAGTAAATTATGTGGCCGCTGAAGAAACCATGAAGGGGAGCTTCATCAGTCGTTTATTTTTGCTGGCTGGAGGGCTAACTGTAAAAAGGACATGGCGGGCAGAAGGTAAGGAAGTAAGACGTGGTCTTGACCCCTCCGATACAAGAAAAATTTCAAGAGCTTTAGAAAATAACTGGGTAATAACCTTTCCCCAGGGAACCACCAAGCCCTTCGCACCCGGCAGAAAGGGCACAGCTTTAATCATTAAACAGGTAAAGCCCGTTGTCATCCCAGTTGTAATCAGCGGCTTCTGGCGGGCTTTTAACAAGAAGGGACTGAAGTTTAAAAAGAAAGGTTCTCTATTGTCAGTTACTTTTAAAAAACCTCTCATAATTGACTATGAAGCTTCCACTGAAGTAATATTAGCACAACTCATGGAT
>Ga0209476_10001017_pt1 | contig 19233 bp, 14 predicted proteins | sample KloWWTrecipitate_FD_187179 | JGI IMG/M metagenome (GOLD analysis project Ga0209476, IMG submission 187179) | Active sludge microbial communities from Klosterneuburg, Austria, studying microevolution and ecology of nitrifiers - Klosterneuburg... | ecosystem: Engineered > WWTP > Aerobic digester... | reverse complement strand
CGGATTACCAGACGGTCTTCCCTGCTGCAGCGGTCAATCAGCTGACTATCCGGGTAACACCGGAGAGCTGGGAAGGGATGCTGGCCAACATGACGGAGCTGTTCGGCGCGCGCGGGGCAACGGGCTCGGGTGGCGCACCACAGGGCGGGCTGCCACAGGGCGGCGAGGCGCCACAGGTCGGCGGGGTCCCTCCCGGAAGCGGCGCCCCCCGTGAGGGGGGCATCCCGCAGGACGGAGCGGCCCCCGGCGCCGCCGGCCGGCAGCCCGGCGGCGGGTTTCCGGCGGAAAACCCGGACTGGTTCGCGGGGACGATCGAGTTCAAGGGGAACACCTGGACCAACGTCGGGGTGCGCTTCAAGGGGAACTCGTCGCTGCGCAGCGCGTGGACGAGTGGGACGGACCGGATCCCGTTCAAGCTGGACTTCGACGAGTTCGAGGGCGACCACCCGGAAATTGCAGACCAGCGGTTCCACGGGTTCAAGCAGCTCTCGCTTGGTAGCAACTTCAGCGACCCATCGTTCATTCGCGAGACGGTCGGCTACGGGATCCTGGCGGAAGCGGGCCTGGTGCACGCGAAGACGGGGATGTACGAGGTCTTCCTCGATCGTGGGGCCGGAGCGGCAAGCCTGGGGCTGTACACGGCGATCGAGGTGATCGACGACACCGTCGTGAAGCGCTCGTTCAAGGATGGCAGCGGGAACATCTACGAGGCCGACGGACCGGCAGCCAGCTTCGCCGAGGGCGTGCTGGGCCAGATCGATGCGAGCTTCGAGGCGGAAGGCGGCGAGAACCCTGACCGGAGCGATATCCGGGCGTTGTACCAGGCGATCCACGCCCCGGAACGGACGAGCAACCCGGAGACGTGGCGGCGGAAGCTGGAAGCCGTATTCGACATGGACGCCTACCTCGAGTGGCTCGCCATCGCGGCGGCGATGAAGCACTGGGATACCTACGGTGCGATGAGCCACAACTACTACCTGTACAACAACCCGGAGACCGGCCGCCTGACGTGGATCTCGTGGGACCACAACCAGGTGTTGAGTAGTAGCGGCGGCGGCGGCGCGGGCCGGCCCGGTGGCGGCGGAGGGGGACTGCGGATGAGCACATCTCTGGACAAGGCGGAGGTCACTAGCCAGTGGCCGCTTATCCGCTACGTGCTCGACGACGCGACCTATCGGTCCCGCTACCTCGCGTTTCTGCGGGAGTCGCTCAACGGCCCGTTCGCGGCCGACCGGCTGGAGCGCTGGTACCGGGAGCTGCAGGGCGTCATCGAGCCTCACATCGCTGCTGCCGGCAAAGCCGCGTTCGTCAGCGCGATCGACAGCCTGGTTGCGACGACCCGCAGCCAGGATCAGGCGGTGAGAGACTTCCTCGCCAGCCAGTAGCTCGCGGTTTCACACCACAGACTCGGAAGGCTCCATGGGCGCCTTCCCCAGACACCCTCACAGGGAGGAACTCATGCGCAGATTTTCGATCTTCGCCGCTACGGCAATGTTGGCGGTCCTCGCGGCGACAGCGTGCTCCGATTCGGGCACGGAGCCCGCGACCGGGGGAGCGCAAACCCCGGCAGACAGTTCGAGCGAGACGGCCGGAGCGGCCACCACGACATCCGGGAAGACCGGAAGTCCGACGGCGACACCGGGCACGACCGCGGGCCCGGCTGACCATGATGACCCTGCCGACTACACGTGGGACGAGTCGACGGTGGCCGCAATCACCCTCAACGGGAATTCGGCGTCATCGGCGAGTGCAGCGGTGAAGGCGAACGGTTCGGCGGTGACGATCACGGCCGCCGGCACCTACCGGATCAGCGGCAAGCTTAGCGACGGCCAGGTGGTAATCGACACGGACGACGACGAGGTGGTGCGGTTGATCCTGAGCGGCGCCGACATCACGAACGCGGACGGGGCGGCCATCGCGGTCCTGGACGCCAAAAGGGTGATGGTGGTGCTGGCGGAGAAGACGGAGAACCGGCTGAGCGACGGGAAGGACTATGTGTTCCCCTCGGCCGACACGGAAGAGCCGAACGCGGCGCTGTTCAGCACCGCGGACCTGACGCTCACAGGCACGGGCTCGCTCACGGTGAGCGGGAAATACAACGACTGCATCGCGAGCAAGGACGGGCTGGTGATCTCCGGCGGGACAATCACCGTGGACGCCGCGGACGATGGCGTGCGCGGGAAGGACTACGTGGTGCTGAAGTCTGGCTCGCTGACGATCAAGGCGGCGGGAGACGGGGTGAAGGCGGACCACGAGGAGGATGCCACGCTGGGGTACGTCACGGTCACAGGCGGCACGTTGAAGATCACCTCAGGGCGAGACGGAATCGACGCGGCGACGGCGGCGACAGTGACCGGCGGGGACCTGAACATCGCTTCGGGCGGGAGCGCGGCGGCCACGCTGGCGGCCGACGCTTCAGCCAAGGGCATCAAGGGGACGGCGAGCGTGGCGATCAGCGGCGGCACGTTCGAGATCAACTCGGCTGACGACGCCATCCATTCGAACGCAAACGTGACGATCGATGGCGGCACCTTCACGATTGCGACCGGCGACGACGGGGTCCACGCGGACACGACGCTGGTGGTGAACGGTGGGAAGGTGACGATCACCCGTTCGTACGAGGGACTGGAGAGTGCGGCCATCACGATCAACGGCGGCGAAATCTCGTTGGTCTCGAGCGATGACGGGATCAACGCGGCGGGCGGGCGGGACGCCTCCGGAGTGCAGGCGCCGGGCCGGCCCGCGGCACCGGACGCGTTCGGTGGCGCCGCGGGGGCCTATTCGACCACCATCAACGGGGGCACGATCCTGGTCAGCGCCAATGGAGACGGTCTCGACATCAACGGGACGCTGGCGATGTCGGGCGGATTGCTGGTGGTGCAGGGGCCGACGGCGAGCAACAACGGCGCGCTGGACTTCGATGGCGGGTTCGCGCTGACCGGTGGGACGTTGATCGCGGCCGGGAGCGCTGGCATGGCGCAGGCGCCGGGCACCGGTTCGACGCAGGCTTCCGTGCACGTGCGTTTCGGCACGGCCCAGGCGGCCGGCACGGTGGTGAGCATCGTCGATGCGGACGGCAAGGCCATCGCGACCTTCAAGGCGGCGAAAGCAATCCAGTCACTGGTGGTCTCGTCTCCCTCCTTGAAGGAAGGCACAACCTACGACGTGAAGGTCGGGGGAAATGTCTCGGGCGAGAGCCTGAACGGGTACTACGAGGGTGGCACGTCCAGCGGGGGCAGCACGTCGGGGACGGTGACCGCCCAGCTGGTCTGGCAGTCGATGGGGGGATTCGGCGGGCGGTAGCTCCGGGTAGCGGCGGACGCAGCGGGGGTAGGGGCGGCCCGCCGCCGGGCCCGGGCGAGGATGGTGGCCGTGGCGGCGGTTGGGGAACCCGGATGTGGGATTTGGGGGACAGGCGATGCTGGCTCGTTGGGGTGCGGTGCGCGGGAGGGCGGGCTTGGGTATCCTCGGAGGTGGGCCTGTAGCTCAGCGGTAGAGCAGTGGACTTTTAAGTCACCTCGCCTTGAGCGCTGTGCTGCCAGACTCCCGCATCGAATCTGCGGCGAACGAAATCAGCAAAGTAATCTGCTGTACTTCCGGATGGGCTTCAGCAGGACTACAGCACGCGGCGCTTGCATTCTCCCGCGCTGACCGACCGGGGGATTTGGCGCTCGCTTTGCTCGCCAGCAACGAGAACCGTTCCGGATGCCCCAAACGCTTGGAGACATGCGTTTGCCATGCTCGGTGTGCAGCCGAGACAAGCCGATACCGAAGCAGTCAGCGGCGCCTCGTCGGACGGGTGCGATGGCGGAACTACACACCACCGATGCCCTTGCGATCAGACTTTGCCCATCAGCCTTGCCCGATCGAGGGTGGCCTGGAAGATCCGGGCGGTGGCCGCATCAATCATGACACCGTTGTCGCTGGCAGCACCGGCGCCCGCAGCTTCCGCCGTGCGCACCTGCTCGATGACTGCCCTCGCACGCTCAATCTCGCGCTCGGTCGGTGCGAAGACCGTGTTCGCTATTTCGACCTGGCTGGGGTGGATTGCCCACTTGCCAACGGCCCCAAGTGTCGTTGCCCAGGTGCACTCTCTCTGGTAGCCATCCGCATCACGGAAGTCGGCAAACGGGCCGTCAATCGCATCGATACCATTGGCCCGCGCAGCCACGATGAGCCGAGTGCGCGCATAGTGCCAGATGTCCCCAGGGTAGCGGGTTTCCTTGCTCCCGATATGCCCAAGCCGCATACCCTGACTGGCCGAGAGGTCACCCACTCCAAGGATCAGGGCCTCAAGCCTCGGGCTCGATCCGGCCAATTCTTCCACCCGGGCAAGGGCTTCCGTCTCCTCGATAAGCACCTCGATTCCGATTCGCCCGAGCGGCAACCCGTGTGCCATTTCCAGCTGCGATAGCAGCGTGTCGACGAAGTGGATGTCCCGGGGAGCCTTGACTTTGGGGATGATGACGACGTCCAGGTTGGCCCCGGCTGCGCCGACGATGTCGACCAGTTCCTGGTAACACCACTTCGTGTGGGTGCCGTTAATACGAATCGCCCGTGTCTTCTTTCCCCAGTCAAGACCGTTGAGTGCGTTGATAATTGGCTTCCGAGCGGCCTCTTTTTCGGACGGGGCGACGGCATCCTCCAGGTCAAGGAAGACCAGGTCAGCGTCACTCGCAGCAGCCTTAGCCATCATCTTCTCGCTGGTGCCGGGGGTAGAAAGCTCCGAGCGGCGAAGGCGAAACGGTCGTTCCATGCTACTTCCTCCAGATACGTCCGGCGGCTCTCCCGCCGGACTGGTTCAGTGGGGAACTGGTAGTTCCGTGGGGCGAAGGGCGTCGTCCATGTGTTCCTCGAATGCCGCCAGGGTGCTGTCAAATTCGAAACCAGGCTCCAAGAGCCACTGGTATGCGGTGCCACGCAGTGTGGCAACGACGAGGCGTGCCACAGCCTCAGGCTCGGTATCCCTTCGGACGGACCCGGCTTCGATGCCGCGCCGTACCGCATCCGCCAGGCCGCGCCGCTGGGCTTGATGGATTTCCCGCATTCGCTGATTGAGGAGACGAGGCTCGGGCTTCAGGGCCTCGAACATCAGTGTGTACAGGGCTCGCATGGCGCCGGGGTCACGACGTGTGCTCTTGCGGATGCCATCGATGACCACTCGTATCGCCGCGACGCCATTGGCCTCGCGAAGGAACGGTGCGATTTCGTGTTCATGCCAATCAGTGATCATCTTCTGCAGAAGCACGGCGAGGAGGCCATCCTTCGAGCCGAAGCGGCGCGTCACGAGTCCGTGGCTGTAGCCAGCCCGTTCACCAACGGCGGCGAGCGTTGTTCGCTCATATCCGCGCTCGGCAATCAGTTCTGTTGCTGCCCGCAGAAGGCGTCCGGTGGAGAGTCTGGAGCGAACCTGCTTTGCTTCGATGCCACCTAGAAAGGCTTGCCGAGGCTCCAGTTTGTCGTTGTCGGGCACTGGAGGATTCTTTACTGGCACTTTGTATGTTGTCAACCACAAACTTTTCGGGCAGGATAGCGGCGCGCGGCCGGCGGGACCCGGGAGCGCAGCATCAGGGCAGGGAGGACACAAATGAGACGACTACCTATGCGGTCAACACGGCGACGATTCCTGGGCAGCACGGCGGCGGTGAGCATTGGGGCTGCGGCCTGGGCAACTACCGGTTGTGGTGACGACGACGACGACGACGTTTCCATCACCGCGACCCCCACCTCCGCACCTGACTCCACCGGTTCGGTGGTGACGGCGAGCCCAACCCCTGCGGACCCGTTTGCGTCGGCGAAACGCGGAGGCATCTATAAGGTCGACTGGACCGGGGATCCTCCAACCATTGACCCGTACGGCAACACCGGCTTCTTGACGAAGACGTTCGCAGCCTACGTCTACAGCCGTTTGTTCAAGTTCCAGACAGGCCCCGGGATCGCTGCCGGGGATGTTCGCCCCACCGGAGACCTGGCCGAATCTGCTGAGGCTTCCCCCGACGGCCTGAAGTGGACGATCAAGCTTCGGGCCGGTGCCAAGTTCCACAACGTCACCCCGGTTAACGGGCGCGAAGTGACCAGTGAGGACGCCAAGTACTCCTGGGGCCGAGCAACTGCCACGTCGAATCCCAACTACAGCCAACTGGCATTCGTCGATAAGGTCGAGTACCCAGATCCGCGAACCGTCGTCTTCACCCTCAAGGCTCCAAACGCTGCCTTCCTCGATGTCCTTGCTGACGCCAACCTGTTCTGGGTGATGCCGAAGGAAGCAGACGGCGGATTCAACGCGGCGACCACGGCGATCGGCAGCGGGCCATGGCTCTTCGACAGTTATACGGTCTCGTCAGGCGTCAAGTTCAAGAAGAACCCGGACTGGCATGTGAGTGGGTTCCCACTGATGGACGGCGTGGAGATCGCCATCATTCCTGAATACGCCAACCGGATAGCTCAGTTCCGGGCTGGCAACACACATGCAACAGGAATCAACGCCGCGGATCTCATCTCCATCAGGCAGTCCATGGCCAACATTATACTAGAGGGTAATCTGAGCGAACAGACTAGCTACGTCTACTTCGACTCGGATCCGTCCGGACCCTGGCGCGATGAGCGCGTGCGCCAGGCGATTTCGATGTCTTTGGACCGTGACGGCATGAATGACCTTGCATTTGAGGTGAAGAAGCTCCGGTCAGCGGGCATCGATATCCAGAGTCTCTGGAACAACGTCATCCCTGCAGGCATGACCCGGTACTGGCTCGATCCCAAGTCGGCGGCGCACGGCGATACGGGGAAGTACTTCAAATATGATGTGGGGGAGGCACGAAAACTCCTCGCAGCTGCGGGCTTCGCCAACGGGTTCGCGGCAAAGTTCCAGTACGCGGGTAACCGGTACGGCTCAGACTTCAATGCCCTTGCGGAGGCGAAGATCTCCTTCCTGACCGAACTCGGGCTGAACATCACCACCGATGTTCAGGACTACAACTCGGTCTACATCACCCAGACATCCGTGGGCAACTTCAACGGTATCGCCTTCGGGCCTGAGACGCCCTTTCCAGAACCCGGAGGCTACGCGCTCCGCCTTTTCACCGACAACCCCAAGAACCGTGGGAAGGTCCGGGATGCAGAGCTGGACCGCATGGCGCAGGCTCAGCAGTCCGAGCTCGATCCGGAAAAGCGGCGCCAGTTGTTCCTTGACCTGCAGAAGTACCAGGCCGGGAAGATGTACTACATCCCCAGCCAGTACCGGGCTGGCACCAACTGGACTGGCTACCAACCCAAGGTCAAGAACGCCGACAGCTATCGCACCAAGGGCTATGCAGCGGCCACCGAGAGCCTAGTCTACCGGTGGCTGGACGCGTGAATGGTGGCCTGAGCGACATGCCGAGAGGTACAGATACCATGACTGATGTGACCCTCCCTCCCGTCACTTCCACCTTAGCGAGCCTCGGCCGCGGGATGTGGCACGATGCGCTCCCCGATGATGCGGTCTTCCTCGCCAAACAGTGTGTCCTGGATTGGCTGGGAGTGACCCTCGCAGGCAGCCACGAGCCGCTCAGCCAGATTCTCCTGGCAGAGATCGAGGAGCAGGGGGGACACCCTCAGTCAACCCTCTTTGGGCAGAGCCGCCGGGCCACCATGCAGCAAGCAGCGCTGTTCAACGGGTCGGCATCACACGCCCTTGACTACGACGATGTGAATACGGCGATGGCCGGGCACCCGACGGTCCCAGTCATGCCGGCGGTCTTCGCCCTGGCTGAACATCACCGCGCGAGCGGCCGAGACCTCATCGCAGCATTTGCCGTTGGCTTTGAGACGGAGTGCCGCCTGGGACTCCTGATGAACCCGGGGCACTACGCGAAAGGCTGGCACGCGACCGGAACCCTCGGCACATTCGGCTCAGCCGCCGCCTGCTCAGCCTTACTCGGGCTGGACCACGAGCGCTGGACTCACGCACTCGGGATAGCTGCTGCCCAGGCAGCGGGACTGAAGTCGATGTTCGGCACGATGTGTAAACCCTTTCACGCGGGAAAGGCCGCTGCTAACGGACTTCTCGCCGCATCGCTCGCTGCCCGCGGATTCACGAGCAACCCGGAGGCCGTCGAAGTGGAGCAGGGTTTTGCCTGGACACAGACGACGGAGCCACAGGTTGAACGCTTCTTCGCTGGCACGGCCACTGGGCTCGCATTGCGCGCGGTGCTGTTCAAGTACCATGCCGCCTGCTACGGCACCCACTCGGCGATCGAAGGGGTCCTGCGTCTGAAGACAGCCCATCACCTCAGCCCTGCGGATGTATCGGCAATACATCTCTTGGTACCGGAGTCCGCACTGAGCATGTGCAACATCCAGGATCCGCAGACCGGACTCGAAGGCAAGTTTAGCCTGCGGTTCACATCGGCGGTGGCCCTCGCGACTGACGACACCTCCGAAGCAGCGTTTACTGACGCCGCCGTCCGCGAGGCGAGCCTGCGCACGCTTCTCCAGCGCGTATCCGTCTCCGGGACCGCCGAGTCGATCGGCGGAACGGAAGTGGCCATTCAACTCAACGACGGGCGCGTTCTCACCGAAAAGGTGGATGTGAACACGCCAGCGACCGACCTGGAACTGCAGTGGAGCCGACTGGCGGCGAAGTTCAGCGGACTGGCGGCGCCTATTGTGGGGGAGCGGGCAGCCGCCGCCATCTGTGAAACGGTCGCTCAACTCGAAAGGCTCCCGGACGCCTCCGAGCTGGTCGAGCGTTGTAACTCCAAATCTTTAGCGGTGTAGGTTATGACGAGTGAATCGCGCAAGCCCGTAGTCTGGCGCAAGGGCAACCAGTTCGAAGACTTCCACCTTGGCCAAGTTTTTCATCACCATTGGGGCCGAACCATCAACGACGGAGACAACAGTCTCTTCAGCTCACTAACACTTAGCTACAATCCCTTGTATTTCAATGTAGACTACGCAAGATTGCTTGGTCACGACGCGATCGTTGTTAACCCACTATTGGTCTTCCTTACGGTTTTTGGTCTATCGGTTGAGGATTTGAGTGAGGCTGGCGGACTCTTCCTTGGAGTTGAGTCGCTCACCTTCCACCAGCCCGTGTATCCCGGCGAGACGCTGACCGCCACCAGTGAGGTGGTCGAAGTCCGTGAGTCTCAAAGCCGGCCCCGTGACGGGATTGTCACCTGGCATACGCTGGGGCACAACGGAAAAGACGAGCTCGTCATCGATTTTCGTCGTACTAACCTGGTAGCGAAGCGAGGCAACCACATATGACCTACCTCACTGAAGAACGTCTGATGATCCAGAAAACAGCTCGAGACTTCTCCATGAGGGAGGTTCTCCCGGTCGCGAACGAGCTCGACAAGGTGAAGGGCGACATCCCAATGTCGCTACGAGACAAGATGGCAGCCATGGGCTACTTCGGCATCCGTATGCCGGAGCAGTACGGAGGCCTCGGTCTCGGCGTCATGGAGTACTGCATCATTGCCGAAGAGCTTGCACGGGGATGGATGAGCGTCGCAAGCATCATTGCACGGGCGGGAGGCGCTGGCTGGACTTCAGAGGAGCAGCGCCAGAAATACCTCCCTCGTGTCGCGCGGGGTGAATTCCTTGGAGCAGTCGCACTCTCAGAGCCAGAGGCCGGCTCGGATCTCGCCAACATCAGTTGCCGCGCCCGCCGTGATGGTGATGAGTGGGTCATCAACGGCAATAAGATGTGGTGCACCTTCGCCGACGGGGCGGACTACATCACCGTGTTGTGCCGGACGGATGACCCTGACCCCAGCAACCGCCACAGGGGAACCGGTATGTTCTTCTTCGAAAAGGAACGCGGGTCCTTTCCCTCGGGGCTCCACGCAACGCAGATCAACAAGATCGGCTATTTCGGCTGGAAGACCTGGGAACTGCATTTTGATGACTTTCGCGTTCCGCTGAGTGCCCTCATTGGCGGCGGGGAGCGGACGGAGACGCAGCTGAAGGGGACGATGAGCGGTTTGTCCACGGCCCGAGTCCACACCGCCGCACGGGCGATCGGCCTTTCCCGCGGGGCACTCGAGGACTCCATCGCGTACGCCAAGCACCGGGTTCAGTTCAAACGCCCGATTGCTGATTTCCAGGCGATTCGTTTCAAGATCGCGGAGATGGCCGCCGAGATCGAAGCTGCTCGACAGCTGATGTACTACGCCGCGGACCTGGACGATCGTGATGAACGGTGTGACAAGGAAGCGAGCATGTCGAAGTGGTTCGCCAGCGAGATGGCCGAACGCGTGACTAGCCAGGCGCTCCAAATCCATGGCGGCGTCGGGTACACGTCAGACCTCCCGATTGAGCGCTACTGGCGGGATGCCCGACTGACCAAGATCTTCGAAGGCACCTCCGAGATCCAGCTGCGCATTATCTCCGACCGACTCCTCGGGAAGGGGAGCAGTGACCATGCCTGAGGGGCTCGCTCGGCTCACAGCCAACGACAACTATTTCGAGGACTTCCATCCGGGAGATGCCTGGGAGCATGCGCGCGGAAAGACCGTCACCGAGATGGACAACGTCCTCATCACGAATCTGGTGATGAACACGGCTCAGGGACACTTTAATGAGGACCGCATGGCGAAGGGGCCACTCCAGCACCGCATCGTCTTTGGGGGCATCACTGCATCGATGTGCATCGGACTTGCCATGCAGGACACCGGGGAGAATGCCATTGCTGAGCTCGGACTGGACAAGATTCGTTTTCCTGCCTCCGTGTTCCATGGCGACACGCTCTACGCCTTCAGCGAAGTCCTCGCAACGGAGGATGCCCCCGGACACCCTGACGCGGGCATCGTCACGTTTCGCCACTGGGGCGTGAACCAGGACCAACGGCTGGTGTTCGAAGGTGAGCGGCGGGTGATGCTGAAGCGCCGAAGCGATTGGGCCCAGAGGTGAGTGCCACAGGCCCGCTGGAGGGCGTGCGCGTCATCGACCTTACGCACGCCCTCGCCGGACCTTTCTGCACAATGCTGCTCGCCGACCTTGGTGCCGATGTGCTCAAGGTTGAGCCCTTGCACGGTGACGGCACGCGGAAGCTTGGGCCTTTCGCGCCAAGCGACAACCTGAAGGCGTTCGGCGCCTACTTCCATAGTGTGAATCGCAACAAGCGCAGTACCGCGATCAACCTCGCTAACCCCGATGGGCGCCAGGCATTCGAGCGGCTCCTTGAAGGCGCCGACGTGGTGGTGGAGAACTACCGCGATGGCGTCATGGACCGCTTCGGGCTCTCCTATGAGGTGCTCCATGAGCGCTTCCCACGGCTCGTCTATGCTTGCATCCGCGGCTTCGGCGACCACCGCACCGGGGACCAGGATCTGCCGCCGAGCCCCTACGCTGACTGGCCCGCTTTCGACGTGGTGGCACAGGCGATGGGAGGTCTGACTGGTGTGACGGGACCCGGCCCGGACCGCCCAATGAATGCCGGGGCCCCAGTAGGAGACATGGCTCCCGCCCTGTTTTGTGCCCTGGGAATCGTCTCTGCGGTGCTCCACGCGAGGGAGACCGGCCGGGGGCAACTGGTCGATGTCGCGATGTACGATGCGGTTCTGGCGATTTGCGAGCGCATCGTCTACATCTATTCGTACTCAGGCCAGGTTGCCATCCCCCAGGGGGCCGGCAATCCCCAGCTCTGTCCGTTTGACGCCTTCCCCACCCGGGATGGCTGGGTCACCATCGCGGCGCCGGGCGAAAGGCACTGGCAGTATCTCTGCGATGTGATGGGGAATCCAGAACTCGGCGCCGATCCGGAGTTGGCTTCAAACCAGCAGCGAGTCGCACGAGCAGATGAAGTCCGCCGCATCGTTGGCGCATGGACCTCCCAGCACTCGACCCGGGAGGTGGAGGACCTTCTCGGGGGGCTTGTTCCATGTGGGGCGGTGCATACGGCCGCCGACATCTTCGCCGATCCGCACGTCGCCCGTCGCCAGATGCTTTCGCGCGTTGAGCATCCCGGGATGCCTGACCTAGCCACCCTCGTCAACAGCCCGATACGGATGTCCGAGAGCCAGGTGGGAATCCGGCAGCGAGCTCCACTGCTTGGCGAACACACCGCTGAGGTATTCGCCGCCATGGGGTTCACCGCCGACGAGGTCGAAGCATTGCGAAACCGGGGGGCTATCGGCTAGGTGTCGTGCGTCCAACGGGGCCTGAACCAAGGTGGTTGGTTGGGAGTAGCCGGGTGCGTCCGAGCCCAGCTGTCGTTGAATTAGTGAATGGGTGGACCGGGAGCGGGAGTTCAGTGAATCAGGAACTGGGCGCTCGGCAGAAGCACTCTCTCCGGGAACGGCGACCGACGCTCCGATCGTCAGCTCATGCATCACCTGCGCTACGGGGCAACGCCGCATGCAACCGGACGGCTCAGTCGCTGCGCAGTTGAGCCCACTGCATCGCAACAACGATTGCATGGGTGGTCGCGGTCAGCGTCGCACCGGCGCAGAACATGGGAAACGGGTGCAGCAAGGGCGGTTGGGGGTCGCGCCTTCGGCTTGTGTCCGCTCCAAGTACTCCTGAGCAACTGCTCCGGCCAAGGTGATCCCCTGAACCCAAGCGGGACGTGTTATCGTCTCCGGGAACTCACTGGGAGGGCCGCCGATGCAGATTGAGTGGCTGAGGACGTTCCTTGCAGTGGTCGAAACCGGGAACCTGACCGAGGCCGCGGAGCGCTTGGGACTCTCCCAGCCAGCCGTTTCGAAGCAGCTCCAGCAGTTGGAAAGGTACTTCAATACGGAGTTGAAGTACTGGAGAAGTCGGGAGTTTAAGCTCACTGAGTCTGGCCAGGATGTCCTGCATTGGGCTCGAGAAACCGTCGCGTCCCTGGAGGCGTTGAATACCGTGATCCTCTCCCGGACGGAACGTCGAGAGCATACGGTCATCGTCGCCAGTGGGCCGACCCTTCTCTATCACTATGTCCCTCTTCTCGCCGAGACCCTGACCGCCCATAACCCCGATTGGAGAGTCTCGACCTTAACCATCATGGACCAGGGGGCCCTGACTCAAGCCGTGTACGACGGCACCGCAGACATCGCGCTTCATACAGCGCCATACAGCGACGGTCGCCTTGAGTGCCGCCCAGTCGTTGAGGATGAACTGGTTCCAGTCGCGAATCCGCGAAACAGGCTCGCGGGCCTGCCGAGCATCGATGCGCACCAACTGGCAGAAGAACCCCTTCTTGTCCTCTACGGCCCTACCGAGAGTCGGAGCCTGATCGAAGCCTGGTTTGCCGCGCAAGAAGCCACTCTGAGCGACCCGGTTGAGATGAGTTCTCAGGCCGAGGTTCGCGCATGGCTGCTCGCGACTCCTAGCGCCGGAGTTGTTTCCCAAATAGTCGTTGCCCGAGACCTGGCAGCCGGGCAGATCGTCAGGCTCGATGTGCCCGGCTTCAGGCTCACGAGGAACATCTACGCGAGCAACCGTCGTGGCTCGAACCTGGCCGTCCAGACTGCCGTCTCCGTGATGGGCAAGGCCTTCGCCCTGGCAAATCAGGAGTGGCGCTTCCGAGCGTGAATACGAAACTAAGCGAACCGAGGGAGTTGGGGGGACTCAGCTATTCCTGGTGGTTATCGGGTCATTCCAAAGAGTCTATTGAGAACCCGCTCCCTCGTCCCTAGCATACGGGTCGCGGTCTTGCTCGATGTGGGCGCCGCGCTGGTGAAACGCTGGGGGCTTTGACAATTGAACGACTGGTCGCGGCCTCTGAATGGAGTTGAAGTCCTCGACCTAAGCACGGGTGTCGCCGGCGGTTTCTGCGCCCGGTTGTTTGCCCAACTCGGGGCCCGCGTGTCGCGCGTGCCTGCTGAGGCCGACATCGACGTCCCAGTGGAGGCCCGCCACGCTCCCGACGACCTTCAGCGGCGGCTCGCTGGTTACCTCCATGCCGGCAAGAAGCCCCTCGCCGTCCGAATGCCACTCGAATCCGTAACCAGCCTCACCGAGGTTCTCAGTCGGAACCAGGTGATTGTCCATGACCGCGGACGGGAGTTTGCCTCAGACCTCATGGCATCCGACATGACTAAAGATTCCCACATTGTTTCCGTCGCCGATTACGGATGGGATGGGCCATTTGGCGGTTGGAAATCAGATGGCTTGCTTCTTCAAGCCCACTCCGGAATCGCCGCGCTGATTGGCGCTTCGGATCGAGAGCCACTGGCGCTCCCGGGGTTTGCAGTCCACTACATGACCGGCTCTTATGCCTTCATCACGGCGATGGCCATGCTTCTGGGAGCGGGAAGGGCGGAACGCCACGTTCTGGTCACCTCTATCGAGGCAGCCAGCACCCTCCACCAGTACACATACCTTGCATTTACACGATTGGCAGAGGTGAGAAAACGCGCGCAGTTCATGTTGCCGACCGCCCTCTATATGTCGTGCAGTGACGGCGAAATCCTCCTGGCTCCGGTCAAACCTAACCAGTGGTCTGGGCTCGCCCTATTGTGCGACCGTCCGGACCTCCTCGAGCAGCCCGTGTTCAATACTGTCTTGGGGCGCAGGCTCTACGCGTCCGTCCTCGACCGGGAGCTGGGACCCTGGTTTGCCAAGGAAACCGCCGCAAAAGCCTTCGAGAAGCTGTGCGAAGTGGGTGTTCCTGCGGCAGTGGTGAACACCCCGCGCCAAGCACTGGGCGACCCCCAGTTCGTACATCGCGACTTTCAGCCGGGTTTCGAAGGACTGCCGCTGCCTTTCTTGATAAACGGAGTTCGACCATCAAGCGGGCGCCATCATGACTGAAAGCATCGCACCCCGCCCGCCTCTTACCGGTCTCCGGGTACTTGATCTCACGATCGCGCTCGCCGGGCCATACGGCACCAGAATCCTAGGTGACCTCGGCGCCGAGGTGATTAAGGTTGATACACGCGTCGAGCGCCAGTATCTCACGCAGCTGGATCTTGCCGCCCGCCTCCAGGCCATGTATCCAAACGGCGACCCAGGGGATGAGCCCTGGAACACGGGTGGAGCACACGGCCAGCTGAATCGCAATAAGTCCAGTATCGCTCTGGACCTTGCCTCCCCAAGTGAGCGGGAACGCTTCCTCCGGCTAGTGGAGACCGCCGATTGTCTCGTTGAGAACTTCACGCCCAAGGTCATGACAAGCCTTGGGTTGAGCTACGAAGATCTCCGGAAACGCAATCCATCGTTGGTCTACGTGGCGATGCCGGGATTCGGGTCCTCAGGGCCTCGCAGCATGTTTCCGGCGTTCGCTCCCACCACGGAGGCGGCCTCGGGATTCCTCTCGATGGTCGGCTACGAGGATGGAACGTTGGTGCCCAACCCCATGTCGCTCGCGGACTTCGTGGGCGGGGTCAACGCCATCGTCGGGCTCATGGCCGCCCTTTGGACTGCTCGTCAAACTGGCGAAGGCGCGTTCGTGGACCTTTCGCAGGTCGAAGCGATGGCGAGTTTTGCAGGGGAGGAGTTCCAGCCTGTCGCAGATTGGGAAAGCCATGCCGAAACAGGGCCATGCGGCAACCAGCTTCCAGGCGCGCTTCTCTCGGGCATGTTCCCCTCAAGGGGCTTCGACGAGTGGATCGCGATTTCTCTCTACTCGGAGATGGAAGTGCGGACGCTCGGGGACCTGCTTGGCGGCTCCGTCCTCGCCAGAGAATGGGCATCACTATCTACGAGTGCCGCTGGCAGAGACAGGATCAGGGCACAGCTTGCCGCTCGCACCTCTGCCTTCGGCAAGTTAGATCTGGCCAATTTGCTGCAGGGTGCGGGGATTGGGGCGGCGCCGCTTCAGACTGCCCCGGACCTTCTTGCCGACCCGCAACTGAATCACCTCGGCTTCTTCATCAGCGTCGATGCGCCCGGCGTCGGCCCTTTCCCTTATGAGGGACCCCCCTGGCACTTCGACCGTTGGAACGAACGGCTCACCAGCCCAGCACCACGAGTGGGCGAAGACACCAGTCGCATTCTGGGAGAACTCAACCAGTCCGTCGGGACCGGCAGTCACATCAAGACCGGAGAAAACGAACAATGACACGAACATCGACGAGAACGGGTTCACTCAGGCTCACTCGGCGCAAGGTCCTCTCCAGTGCCTCGGTCGGCGCGCTTGGGCTCACTACCGCCGCAATTGTCGGTTGTGGGGATGACGACGAGGATGTCGAGCCGACGCAGGGGACCACGCCGGGCCAGTCACCCGCTGCGCAGACTCCGGGGGCCGCGACCGCGACTAAGGGGCCATCGATTCGCACGGGCGGTTCAGTTGCCGCGGTTGTCTCGGAACCAGCGGATCTGAACCCACACACGGGCATCAGCGGCGGCGAACATCAAACGCTGTGGCTCATCCACGACAATCTCATCGCATACGACGAGAAGTCAGTCCCTCGCGAAGATCTCTCCCTCGCAAAGAAATGGGAGGTCGCCAGCCCGACCGAGGTTGTGCTGACCCTCCGCGACGGTGTCAAGTTCCATGATGGCACGGACCTGACGGCTGACGTCGTGAAGTACAACCTCGAACTGATTCTGAATCCTGCAACTGCGTCCGTCTCCCGGGGCCAAATAGCGCCCATCACCGCCATTGAGACTCCCGACGCTAAGACTGTGATCCTCAAGTTGAGCAAACCGTCCGCCTCATTGCTCCTGGCGCTTGGAGACCGAGGCGGGATGATGGTGTCCCGGGCGAGTCTGGAGGCCAAGGGCCTCAAAGACTATGCCGTTGCCCCAACGGGTGGCTCGGGTGCCTTCCAGTTTGAGAACTGGGTACGTAACTCCAATCTGAAGCTCAAGCGGAACCCGAACTACTGGCGAACGCGGGATGGTCAGAAGCTCCCGCACCTGGACAACCTCGAACTGAAGTTCATCCCTGAGGCGGCCGTGAGCCTGGCTGCTCTCCAAGCATCGGAAATCCAGATAGGCCCAGTCTCCGAAGAGGATCTGAAGAGCGTCGAAAGCGCAAAGGACCTGTCGGTCAACAAGTTCGAGGGTGCCAGCACTCTGCAGATCTTCATGAATCGCAATAGTCCTGTTTTCAAAGATCCTCGCGCCCGCCAGGCGCTGTCCTATGCAGTCGATCGGAAATCCATGGTCCTTGCCATTACCGATGGACGCTCACAACCCGCACTAGGCCCCCTGACCCCGGCGCAATGGGCCTTTGACCCCAAGCTACCTGCACCATCGTTTGACCCCAAGAAAGCGAAGCAGCTATTTGAGGCTGCCGGGTTTGGCTCAGGTACCACGATCAAGGTCCTTACATATGCCGGCGTTGAGCTTTACAAGCGTCAAGTCGAACTTATCCAGCAGTCGTTGCGCGAGCTCGGCATTACGATGAATGCGGAATTCGTCCAGACAAGTGCCGTCTATGCAGAATACAAGAAAGGCGCTCATGACGCTGCCTTCTCCGGATTCAGTATTCGCGCTGATCCTCATGGTAGTCTTGGCGAACAATTCGTATCTAAGGGTGGTTTTGCATGGAGTCAAAACCCGGCAACGTTGGAACTTGAGCCCGAGGTCGACAAGCTTCTGACAGAAGCAAATCAAGAATACGATCTAGGCAAGCGCACTGCCCTATATCGTACGGCTCAAGACAAGATCATCAATGAGTATGCCATGGTAGTATGCATGTACTACGGCAATACCTACCTCGGGCAGAGTCAGAAGACTGGAGCGACCTCATCACTATTCGGCGGTGAAGGCAAGCCTCGGCTCGCTGAGGTATACCTGAAAGGGTAACGCCGTGCTGCCGTTCTTGATGAGACGTGCCGTCGGCATGGTGGGGGTGTTACTGATAGTAACCATCATGCTGTTTCTCCTGATGTCCTTCGTACCAGGTGATCCCATCACGGCTCGCTATGGGATGGACGGCTCGTCTCTTGATGCCGAGCAGGAGGCCGCGCTCCGAAAGGAGTACGGCCTCGACCAGCCATTGCCCGTTCAGTACATGTCATGGGTGAGAGCGCTCCTGGCCGGTGATTTGGGAGACTCCATTCAACAGCGCAGAGCGGTAACCGCCATCCTCAAGGAACGCGTGCCGGTCACCCTGCAGATTTCGGGATTTGCCCTGTTACTCTCAGTGGTGCTTGCTTTGCCACTTGGCGTGGTCGCCGCGGTGAAGCACAATTCCGCCTGGGACCGCCTGGTGAGCGGTTTGGCTTTGGCCGGGGTGGCCATGCCCGCGTTCTGGCTCGGGCTGCTCTTACTCATCCTCTTCTCCGTCAAGCTCGCCTGGTTCCCGGTAACGGGCTTCACACGAGTGACAACCGATCCTTTGGAAGCACTTCGCTCATCGTTTCTCCCTGCTCTGACGGGCGCGCTTGGCGGTACGACCGCGATGATCTTGCGGCAACTCAGAGCTGGCCTCATCGACGTCATGCGCCAGGACTACATTCGTACCGCACGGGCGAAGGGCGTGCGGGCTCGGACGGTGGTGCTTCGGCACGGCGTCAGAAACGCCATGCTGCCAACCGTCACCGTGGTAGGCCTCGCCACCGCGCATCTGTTGGGAGGCAGCGTCGTTATCGAACGCGTGTTCAACATTCCGGGCATGGGGCGACTCATCATCGATGCCATGAACGCTCGCGACTATCCCGTAGTCCAAGGGGTGGTTCTTGTAATCACCATATTCGTGGTTCTGGTCAACCTCGCAACGGACCTGACCTACGCCTATTTGGATCCGCGGATTCGCCTCCGATGACTGAAGATGCCAATGCAGGCCGCTGGAGCCCGGACCTCGTCACCGCTAGAAAGAAGTCCCGAGAACGCTGGGCGCGCCACTTCTTTGGGTCACCGGTCGCACTCATCAGTCTCGTTTGTGTCGTGGGGACGCTCCTCTTGGCATTCGGCGCCGACGTCGTTGCGCCAAGAGACCCACTGGCCCAGAACGTTCTCGAGCGGCTGCAAGGGCCTTCCTGGAGTCACCCCTTCGGGACAGATGCACTTGGGAGAGATGTCCTGAGCAGGGTCATCCACGGTACGCGCGTTTCACTCGCAGCGGCAGTGTCAGCCGTCGCGCTGGCAGCCCTGCTGGGTGTCAGCGTCGGTATTATTGCGGGGTACGTCGGAGGTCTCCTCGATGAACTCCTGATGCGTATCATCGACTCGATTGTCGCCTTTCCAGCAATCATTCTAGCGCTGGCCTTTGTTACCGCCTTCGGGGCGACGTTGCGCTCTGTCATTTTTGCCATTACTATCGTAAGTATGCCTCTTTATGCGAGACTCATGCGCGCTCAGATACTGTCTGTTAAAGAGACTGACTTTGTATTAGCTGCCAGAGCGACGGGAGTAACTCCCCTGCGTATT
>Ga0209476_10001015_pt1 | contig 19262 bp, 13 predicted proteins | sample KloWWTrecipitate_FD_187179 | JGI IMG/M metagenome (GOLD analysis project Ga0209476, IMG submission 187179) | Active sludge microbial communities from Klosterneuburg, Austria, studying microevolution and ecology of nitrifiers - Klosterneuburg... | ecosystem: Engineered > WWTP > Aerobic digester... | reverse complement strand
CAGCCGCAGCGTGCCACGACTGTGTGGCCGCAAGAAGCACGCATGCATGGTGTAGCCATCGCCGGGCAGGCGGTTGCGGCCGTGGTCGTCGATCATCGCCGGGATGAAATGCAGCTGGATATCGCAACGCGCATCGCTGGCCAGCGGCGAGCGGAAGAAGCCGGCACCTTCCGCCACATTGCTGGTGCCGGGGCCTTGATGGCCACCCAGGAAATACTGCAGCGCGGTTTTCACTTCGCTGATGCGGTCGTAGCTGATCGGCTTGCTGCAATGCTGCAGGGTGGTGACATCCAGATGGTCTTGCAGATTGGCACCCACCCCGGGGGCATCCAGCACAACGTCAATCCCAAGCTTGCGCAGATCATCGGCCGGGCCAATTCCCGAGAGCATCAGCAGTTGCGGCGAATTGATCGCACCGCCACTCAAGATCACCTCGCGGCTGGCGACAAAATGATGGCCTTGTCCGTTCACGCTGCAGGTGATGCCGGTGGCGCGGCCGTGCTCGAAGGTGATTCGGCTGGCGGTGGCATGGGTGCGAAGGGTCAGGTTGGGGCGCGCCTTGACCGGGTTGAGATAGGCCACCGCGGCCGAGCAGCGCGCGCCGTCGCGTTGGGTCACTTGATACAGGCCCACGCCGTCCTGGCGCGCACCGTTGAAGTCGTCGTTGAGGGTCAGCCCGGCTTGATGGCCGGCTTCGATAAACACCCGCGTCAACGGGTTGACGTGGCGCAGGTCGCTGACCGACAGCGGGCCATTGCCGCCATGCCAGGCATCGCTGCCACGGCTATTGCCTTCGGCGCGTTTGAAGTAGGGCAGCACATTGTCCCAGTGCCAGCCGTCGGCACCGCCTGCGGCCCAGCCGTCGTAGTCGCTCGCCACGCCACGGATGTAGCACATCGCATTGATCGAGCTGGAACCGCCCAGCAACTTGCCGCGTGGGCACCACAGCACGCGCCCACCCAGCTGCGGCTGCGGGGTGGTGGTGTAGTTCCAGTTGATCGAGGTCAGCCCGGCGATTTTGGCCAGCCCCGCCGGCATGTGCACAAACGGGTGCCAGTCGCGGCCGCCGGCTTCCAGCAGCAGCACCTTGACGGTGGGGTCTTCGCTGAGGCGGTTGGCCAGCACGCAGCCGGCAGAACCGGCACCGATGATGATGTAGTCGTATGTGCTGTCCAACGGTCAATGCCCCTGTTGACGTGATCCATTGACGCTATGCGCCAGCGCTAGAGTAAATGCTCGGTGGCGGATTGCGGCGTCTGCGCGTACCGTTGCGCATCCACGCCTTATCCACCGGCCCGCATGACCGACACCGCCGTCGCTTCCAGCCGATTGGGCCACTTCAAGGCCGCGCTGCGGCAATCCCCGCCGCTGCTGTGGTCGTTTTTGTATTTCTTCTGCCTGCTGTGTGGCTATTACGTGCTGCGCCCGGTACGTGAAGCGATGGGTGCCTCCAGCGACGTCAATGCACTGTTTCCGCCGGCGATGATTGGCTGGTTTGCCAGTCACGGCATTGCACTCAAGGAGTTGCAGTTGCAAGTGTTGTTCACCTGCACCTTCCTGATCATGCTGGTGTTGCAGCCGGTGTATGGCTGGGTGGTCAGCCGCTGGCCTCGGCGGGTCTTCCTGCCGGCGGTGTACGGGTTTTTCATCGTCACCCTGCTGGGGTTTTATGCCCTGTTCGATAGTGGCGTTGCCGGGCGCGGGATGGCGTTCTTCCTGTGGATTACGGTGTTCAACCTGTTTGCGGTCGCGGTGTTTTGGAGCTTTATGGCCGATGTGTGGTCAGACACCGAAGCGCGCAACTATTACGGTTATATCGGCGCGGCCGGCACCGTTGGCGCCATCCTCGGGCCAATCCTGACCCGCGCATTGGTGGAGCGCATCGGCATCGCGCATTTGATGTTGGTGTCGGCGGGATTTCTGGCGCTGTGCATTGGCTGCCTGCTGCGCTTGCGGCGTTATGCCGTGCAGCGGGAAACCCAGCGCAAATTGGTCAGTGGCGAAGTGCCGATGGGGGGCACGGTGTTTGCCGGCCTGAAGCTGGTGCTGCAAGAGCCGCTACTGCGCTGGATGGCGGTGCTGTGCATCTTCGGGGTGGGCGTGGGGACCTTGCTGTACAACGAACAAGCCGCGATCGTGCGCCAGTTCTACCCGGATCCGAAAGCCGCCACCGCCTATTACGCCACGATTGATCTGGCGGTGAATATCCTGACCTTGCTGATCCAGCTCTTTGTGACGCGCCGCCTGCTGTCGCGTTTCGGGATTGCGCCGGCACTGTTGATTCCCGCCGGCGCGATTGTGCTTGGCTACGCCGCTTTGGCTGCGTCGCCATTACCGCTGCTGGTGGCGGTGGTGCAGGTGATCACCCGCAGTAGCGAGTTTTCCTTGAACAAACCCGCACGCGAAACCATCTATACCCGGGTCGCACGCGAGTGGCGCTACAAGGCTGGCGCGGCGATTGACACCGTGATCTATCGCGGCGGCGACCTCACCTTCGTGTGGGTGCACAAGCTGCTGTCGGGTTTCGGTTCCACGGCGGTGTTTGGAGCGGGCACAGTTGTTGCGGCAGCGTTCGCGTTGGGTGCATGGAAAGTGGTGGGTGAGGCAAAAAAGCTGCCAGAAGCAAGAAATCGATAGGCGGATACAAAAACGGCGAGCCCAAGCCCGCCGTTTGTTGACTTCCGAAGTGCTCACGCCACCGCGCGCGTACCGGGTTGCGCATGGCCATCGTAATAGCAGGCCGCTCGCAATTCGTGCGTATCGAAATCATCCACGCTGATGGTGTCGAGTGTCAGCTCGCGCAGATCTTCCAACTGCTTGCGTTCGTCCTGCGTGATCCAGCCTTCGCGCACGCCTTCGTCCAATTGCGATGCAAAATCCAGCGCTTCGATGTCCTTGGTTTTGAGCGCCTTGAGGAACTTGCGCTCCACCGGCTCGGCCAGGATGGCGCGGGTCAGATAGCTGTTGATGCGGCCGCCGGGGTTGTGTTCGCCGGGGGTCAGGAACACGCCCTCGGCCAAGCGGTCGCGCGCCTCGTTCGGGTTCATCAGCAGGCTGGCCACGCGATGCGACAGGCGATCCCCCGGTGCTACGGCACGACGGCCCCACGGGAAGACCACCGGCCACAACAACCAGCCCAGCGGTTTGATCGGGAAGTTGCGCAGCGCCTGCGACAACGCCAGCTCGATTTCATACGCGCTGTTATGGAAGGCCCATGCCAGCAACGGTTTGTCGGCCTCGGGGCAGCCTTCGTCATGATGGCGCTTGAGCACCGCACCCATCATGTACAGATGGCTGAGCACATCACCCAAACGGCCCGACAGCGATTCCTTGAACTTCAACCGCCCGCCCAGCGCGCCCAAGGAGACATCGGTCAGCAGCGCCAGATTGGCGGCATAGCGGTTGAGTTTGCGGAAGAACTTCCTGGTGTAGGCATCACCTGCGGTGGCTTGCAGGCGCGAACCGGTCAGGCCAAACCAGAACGAACGCGTGGCGTTTGAAATCGCACCGCCAATATGCGCATACAGCGTGCCATCCAGCGCCTCCAGCCCGGCCTTGTCATCCGGGTTTTGCGCTGCCTTCATTTCCTTGAGGATATAGGGGTGACACAGGATCGAGCCCTGCCCGAAGATCAGCAGGCTGCGGGTCATGATGTTCGCGCCTTCCACCGTAATCGCAATCGGCGCGGCCTGCCATGAGCGCCCGGCAAAGTTGCGCGGGCCCAGGATGATGCCCTTGCCGCCGATCACATCCATGATGTCTTTGGCGATATCGCGGCCGGCATTGGTGCAGTGATATTTGGCAATGGCCGACGGCACCGACGGCACATCGCCGCGATCCACCGCCGCCGCCGTGGCCTGCGACAGCGCACTGATCGCGTAGGCTTTGCCGCCGATCCGCGCCAGTGCTTCTTCCACACCTTCAAAGCGACCCACCGACAGCCCGAACTGCTTGCGGATACGTGCATACGCGCCGGTGACCACCGCGCCGGCTTTGGCACCGCCACTGGCGGTGGAGGGCAGGGTGATGGAGCGACCCACCGCCAGACATTCGTTGAGCATGTTCCAGCCCTTGCCGATCATCTCCACGCCACCGATCAGCTGGCTCAAGGGGATGAATACCTCGCGGCCGTGGATCGGGCCATTCTGGAACGGCGAGTTCAGCGGGAAGTGGCGACGCCCCACTTCCACACCGGGGGTTTCCCGCGGCAGCAGCGCCAGGGTGATGCCGATATCGCGGGTATCGCCCAGCAGTGCGTCCGGGTCATACATGCGGAACGCCAGCCCGATCAGGGTGGAGACCGGGGCCAGGGTGATATAGCGCTTGTCGAACGTGAGCTTGATGCCCAGCACATTGGCGCCATTCCACTGGCCCTTGCAGACGATGCCGAAGTCCGGGATCGACGTGGCATCGGAGCCGGCAAACGGCCCGGTCAGGCCAAAGCAGGGGACCTCGATGCCGGCCGCCAAACGCGGCAGGTAGTAGTCTTTCTGTTCCTGCGTGCCGTAGTGGTTGATCAGCTCGCCCGGGCCCAGCGAATTGGGCACGCCCACGGTGGCGCTGACCACATTGGAGATCGAAGCGATCTTCTGAATCACCTTATGGTGCGCCAGTGCGGAAAAACCCAGCCCGCCGTATTGCTTGGGGATGATCATCCCGAAGAATTTGTTTTGCTTGATGAAGTCCCACAGCGGCGGCGGCAGGTCGGCATGCACATGGGTGATCTCCCAGTCATTGACTTGCTGGCACAGGGCTTCCACCGGCCCATCGAGAAAGGCTTGTTCCTCGGCGCTCAGTTGCGGCTTGGGGTAGGCCAGCAGCTTGCTCCAATCGGGTTTGCCACTGAACAGATCGCCTTCAAACCCGACCGAGCCGGTTTCCAGCGCAATGCGCTCGGTTTGCGACAGGGGCGGCAGTGCTTTGCGCAAGAAGCCCAGCGCCGGGGCCGTGATCAGCGGCTTGCGGATGGCCGGAATCAGCAGCAACACCGCCACCAAGGCAGTCAAGGAGGCCAGCGCAATGACCGTGCTGTGGTTGGCTCCCAACAGGTGGCAGGCGACCAGCAAGCAGGCGGCAAGCGCGGCCCATACCGCCAACCGCAGGCGGTGATAGGCGGCAAAGGCGCTGGCAAGCAGCAGGGCGAGGATGGGCAGGAAGATGCTCATAACGGGGCTCTCTTGGCGCAATCAAGTGGAAGGGCAGAGGTTGCGATGGCATCCGGCAACCTCTACCATACGCCCTAGTATGGGCATTGCGCGTTAGCTGTCAACGCGCAAAAAAGAGTGAAAACTCAGCATACTGGTACCGACGCAGGCGTATGGATGTATCACCGATGATTGAAACCGCACTTCGCAACAAGCGATTGAGTGCCGACGATTGGACTCGAGAGGCGCTTGCGCAGATGGCCGAATTGGGGGTGGCTGCAGTCGCAGTTGAGCCCATCGCCCGCCGATTGAAAGTCACCAAGGGCAGCTTCTACTGGCACTTTCCGTCACGCGATGCGTTGTTGCAGGCAGCACTGGAGCGTTGGGAGCGCGATGAGCAAGCCGCCTACGGCGCACTGCAGTCGATCCAAGACCCTGGCGAGCGCTTGCGAGCACTGTTTCAACTGATCACCCAGCACAACAAAACCCACATCATCTACTCCGAGCTGCTCAAGGGTGCCGAGCATCCCGCAGTGCAGGCGGTGTTGGAACATGTGCTGGAACGCCGCATCGGCTTTCTGTTTTCCTCCTTTCGGCAAGCCGGACTCAATCAGAAAGATGCGCTGCATCGTGCGCGCATGACCTATGCGGTGTATGTCGGGTTCCTGCAGCTGGAACAGGCCAACATCCGCAACCGCAAACCGGTAGACGGCGCGGAGGGCTATATCTCGCACATGATGGCGACTTTGATTCCTTCCGCCTGAGGCCACACCTTTCGCAGCTAAGGGCACGCTCGGCCCTTTTTTGCAAACGATTTCAATCCAATAAACGAGCCCGCAAAGGGCCGGGAACCTACGCCAATGACCAGCAAGCTTGAATCCCTGAACCAATGGGTGGCCGATGTCGCCCAGCTGACCCAGCCCGATGCCATCCACTGGTGCGATGGCAGCGATGCCGAAAGCGCCGCGCTCAAGGCACGGATGTTGGCCGATGGCACCCTGATCGAACTCAACCAGCACACCCATCCGGGCAGCACCTTGCATCGCTCCCATCCCGACGATGTGGCGCGTGTGGAGCATCTCACCTTCGTGTGCACGCCCGAACGCGAAGACGCCGGCCCCAACAATCACTGGATGGCCCCGAGCGAAGCACACGCCAGGATCGACGCGCTGTTCGACGGCTGCATGCGTGGCCGCACGCTGTATGTCATTCCCTATTGCATGGGCCCGATTGATTCGCCCTTGTCGCGCTGCGGTGTGGAAATCACCGACTCGCCCTACGTGGTGGCCAATATGCGCATCATGACCCGCATGGGCGCACCGGCACTGGCGCGGATTGAGCGCGAAGGCACTGAGAGCGCCGCTTGCGGCGAACGGACAGATACGTTCGTGAAGGGCTTGCACTCCACCGGTGAGCTGGACCCCAACCGCCGCTTGATCATGCACTTCCCGCAAGAGCTCACCATCAAGTCCTTCGGTTCCGGCTATGGCGGCAATGCGTTGCTGGGCAAGAAGTGCCACGCCCTGCGCATCGCCAGTCATCAGGCGCGTCAAGAAGGCTGGTTGGCCGAACACATGCTGATTCTCGGCATCGAAAATCCGCAAGGCGACACCCACTACATCGCCGCTGCGTTTCCATCAGCCTGTGGCAAGACCAATCTTGCGATGTTGATTCCGCCGGAAGGCTATCTGAAGGACGGCTGGAAAGTGTGGACCATTGGCGATGACATTTGCTGGATGCGTCCCGGCCCCGAGGGTCGCCTGTACGCCATCAACCCCGAAGCCGGCTTCTTCGGCGTGGCCCCCGGCACCTCGAAAAAATCCAACCCCAACGCGCTGGCCTCGATCCAGTCCAACACCATCTTCACCAATGTGGGCGTGACCGCTGACAACCAGCCGTGGTGGGAAGGCATTGACAACGGGCAAACCCCGGTGACCGATTGGCAAGGCCAGCCATTCGATGCCGCCGTGCGCCCGGCCGCGCATCCCAACTCCCGCTTCACGGTCAGCGCCAAGCAGTGCCCCAGCTATTCGGACATGGCCGAAGACCCGCACGGCGTGCCGATTTCCGCGATCGTGTTTGGTGGCCGCCGCGCCTCGCTGGTGCCGTTGGTGTTTGAAGCCCGCGACTGGACGCACGGCGTGCTGGTCGGTGCCGCGATGGGTTCGGAAACCACCGCGGCCGCCACTGGCGCGGTCGGCGTGATGCGCCGCGACCCGATGGCGATGAAGCCGTTCTGCGGCTACAACTTCGCCGACTACTTCGGCCACTGGTTGTCGTTCGACACGCAAGGCGCACGCCTGCCCAAGGTCTTCCACGTCAATTGGTTCCGCAAGGGCGACGATGGCAAATTCCTGTGGCCGGGCTTCGGCGACAACCTGCGCGTGCTGGAGTGGATGATCAATCGTGTCGATGGCAAGGTGGACGTGCAAGCGACCCCCATCGGCAATCTCCCCATCGAAGCCGACCTCAACCTCGACGGCGTGGCACTCAGCGACGAAGCCCACGCCAAGCTGTTCGGCATCGATCAGGCCGGTTGGCAAGCCGAGTTCGCCAGCATCGGTGATTACCTCGCCGAATACGGCCCGCGCCTGCCGCAGGCGTTGAAGGACGAGCAGCAGCGGATTGCACGCGCCTTGGCCTGACGCGACACGCCCTGAGTCCACCCCAAGCCCCGGCGCGCAAGCCCGGGGCTTGGCGGTTATGGTGGGCAAGCGCGCTTGGTACAGGGGGGGCGCAGTGGGCTGGTTGCGAGCGAAACTGAATACGCCTTTAGTCACATGAATGCGCACTGAGGGGCTTGTTAAAGAATTGTTGACTGGTCTATAGTCAGCGGGTCAGGCCCATTGAGGCCAGGCGACCTTGTACTTTTTTAGTCACTTCGTCCCAATGGGGGTTACACACAATGGCTTCTAATTACCTTGCCAAAGGCCTGAAGCGCAGCGCACTCACGATTGCGCTGGGTCTTTGCTTCGCCGGTGGCGTGCAGGCGCAGAGCACCAGTGGTGCCATTTCCGGCTCCGCTCCGGCTGGCTCCACCGTCACCATTTCCAACAACAGCGGTTTGAGTCGCACCATCACGGTTGATGCAAGCGGCCGCTTCAACGCTGGCAACCTGCCGGTTGGTGACTACACCGTTACCTCGGGTAGCAACAAGCGCAATGTAACCGTTACATTGGGCGGCAACGCCGCTGTTGCGTTTGGCGGTGGTGATGCCACGACGCTCGGTACCGTGACGGTAACGGCAGCGGGTATGAACACAATTGATGTCAATACGGTATCCACCAGCACCGTGTTGACTGCAAAAGAACTGAGCCGTCTCCCGTTGACGCGCTCGGCAGAGGCCGTTGCTTTGTTGGCCCCGGGCGCCGTGGCCGGAAATAGCGTGTTCTTTGGCAATGTGGTGTCGTTCGGCGGCTCCAGTGTCGCTGAAAATGCTTATTACATCAACGGCATGTTTACTGGCAATCCCATGACCAACGTGGGCGGTTATACCCTGCCCTATGGCTCGATTGAACAGCAAGAAACCTACACCGGTGGTTACAGCGCAAAGTATGGCCGCTCGAATGGCGGTGTGATCAACCAGGTTGGTAAAAGCGGCACCAATGAGTTCCATTTTGGCGCTCAGGTCACTTGGAAGCCAAGGAGCTTGCAAGAGCATGCACCAGATCGCTACATGCCAAACGATACCTTGCCGGCAGGCTATGAGTACACCGACCCAACGAGGGCGGGCAAATTGTTCTCACGCGGCGGCGGCAATGAAAATTGGAGCCTGACCTATAGTGGTTATGTGAGTGGCCCGTTGATCAAGGATCGCCTGTTCGGCTTCTTGTCAGTTGAGCAAGAAAAGAACAATTCGGTGTCGTTCCCGAGCAGCGTTGCGAACCCGCGGGTTCTGCACGATGAGTCCAAGAACCCGAAGCTGTACGCAAAGCTCAATTGGAACATTAACGACAATAACCTGCTTGAAGCGACCTACATGGCGCAGAATTACAAGTATGGTGGTTACTACAATAGCTATGTCTTTGATACGAATGCTGAGGGCTCCGCAAGCGGCGCATTCCCGGCAGCGGTCAAGGAAAACGATGAATTCACCATCCTCAAGTATACGGGTTATCTGACGGATAACCTGACCTTGAGTGCTTTGTACGGACACTCCCGTTTGAGCTATGGCTTTAATCCCACCCTGACCGGAAGCCCGCTGGTATCCAGTGCATCACTGCAAAACCCCGCCTACTGGCCGGCTGGTACCCCGGCAAGTGGTCTTACCAATAAGCAGGTAGACTACCGCGGTGTTCCTGGTGCGCGTGACTATGGTGACAATTTGCGCGTGGAACTGGAGTGGGTTCTTGGTAGCCATACACTGACTGCCGGTATCGACAACCAAGACTTCAAAGCAAAAAATGAAGGTCAAACGCAGATCGCAGATCGTTGGATCTACGCACGCACATCTGCTGCCAACATGAATAACCCTATCAACGCAGAGTTGGATGTGGGTGCTCCGGGGCAACGCTATTATGTTCGCAAGTTTCGTTACTTCAACGTAACGAATATGTCGCTGGCCCAAAAGGGCTGGTATTTGGAAGACAAGTGGCAGGTAACGGACCGGATGCTGCTGTCGCTGGGTCTTCGTAATGACAAGTTCACCAACAAGCAAGAAACTGGTGCCGCTTATGTGAAGACGGGTAACCAGTGGGCACCGCGCCTTGGTTTCAGTTGGGATGTGTTTGGTGATTCATCCTTCAAGGTTTTCGGTAATGCCGGGCGCTATTATTTGGCACTACCGCAAGCGGTTGCAGTGCGTGGCGCGTCAGCATCGACGTACACCTCAGAATACTTCACCTATAGCGGTATCGCTGCTGATGGTACCCCAACTGGTTTGACGCCGATCCTGAACGTGGCCGGTACTGCACCAGCAGGCCCGGTGTCATCCAACCATGAAAATGGTCGAGTCAAGGATGCCAACAGCTTCACACCCATCGACCTGAAATCGTCCTATCAGGATGAATTCATTCTGGGCTTCCAATCCAAGCTAACCGAGAGTTGGAACTTTGGTGCCAAGCTCACCTATCGCAACCTGAAGGCTGCAATGGATGACGTTTGCAGTCCTGACCTGATGGCGGCCAAGCTGGCCAAGATGGGTATTAACCCGGATACGGTTCAGATTCCTGGTATCGGTAATGTGGATGGCGGTTGCTTCATTGTGAACGTGGGTGCCACCAATACATTCAGTTTCCCCAATGTGACAGGTGGTGGCCGTACTTCCTTCGAGATGACCCCAAGCGATTGGCAATGGGTTGCACCGATGAAGCGTAGCTACAAGGCGCTTGACCTATTTGTCGAACGTCCGTTCGATGGCAAGTGGGAAGCTCGTGTCGACTACACCTTCGCCAAGAGCTACGGCAACATGGAAGGTCCGGCGAACTCGGATACCGGCCAGGGCGCCGCATCCCACGATAATGGTGTTTCTACCAGCCAGAACTGGGACTTCCCGCAATTCATGCTGTACTCGATCGGCTACCTGCCGAACGATCGCCGTCATCAGATCAAGGTGCGCGGCAGCTATGCGTTCAATGATGAGTGGATGATCAGTGGTAACGTGCGTATCATGTCTGGCATGCCGATTACCTGCTGGGGCTACCTGAATGATAAGGGTGGTGATCCGGCAACCAATGAATCGGATCCCTCCGGTTATGATGGGTCGTACTATCACACCTGCTTCGGCAAGCCGTCGGCCCCGGGTAAGGAATATACCCCGTGGACGAAGAAGGTCGATTTGGGGCTGACCTACAAGCCCGCATTCCTTGACCACAAGCTGGAGCTTTCGCTGAACGTCATCAACGTATTCAATGAGCGTAAGGCTACTGCAATCGACGGCACCACCGAAGATAGCATTGCTACCGTGAGCAATACCTACGGTATGCCACTGCGGTTCCAGACCCCGCGTTATGTGATGATTAACGCCTCCTATAACTGGTAAGTCTTCTTAGTTAGTGGTGGTAATGTTCAAGCCGGCCTTCGCAAGAAGGCCGGCTTTTTTATGCTTCGGTGAACGTGGCACATGGAAAAATGGTGTATAAGGAGCATGTTGCCACGGCTTAGAGGTGCCTATGATCGGTCATTTTTTCGCGGGCCTTCTGGCGCTTCATGCAATACCAGCTACACCGGTAGAGCAGCAGCAAGTCCAGGAGATGCCGCAACCAGAGCAGGTGCTTGCCATCCCTGATGGGCTGCGGGCTGAGTTCCAGAAAAAAGTGCTGGAAACTAAGTCGCCAGAACAACGCCTCTATCGACTTGTGGATTTCATGCTGAAGCCAGAGGGTTTGGGTCTGAAATATGCGCCGGATGCAACGAATTCGGTGGCAGAGAGTTATCGGACAAGACAAGTCAACTGTATGGCGTTCACACTGATGGCAGTGGCGTTGGCGCGCGAGGCGGGGCTGGCATCCTACGCACAGCAGATTGATAAGGTGATGGCTTGGGATCTGACGGGCGATGTTGTTACTCAGAGTATTCATGCAAATGCGGTAGTGATTGTGAATGACCGGAAATACATGCTTGATATTGCAGTGGGTAGCCTTGCGCAACCAGTGTTGGACTACAAAATTTCTGATAGCCATCTCCTTGCGCTGTTTTACGGAAATCGTGCGATGCGTTCGCTAGTGGATGGTCGTATTGCAGAAGCAGCCCTTTGGCAAAGGGAGGCACTCAAGCTTGCTCCGAACGACGCAACCTTGTTGAATAACGCAGGTGTAGTCCAACAGCGGCTGCTTGACTCGAAATCAGCTGAAGCGCTGTATCTTAGTGCCGTAGAAATCAATCCAAAACTAAACAGTGCGATGGCAAATTTGGTTGCCTTATATCGCCAGCGCGGGGACATTCGTAAGTCTAATGAATGGCAACAACGTTCAAGCGGGGTATTACGTAAAGATCCCTACTACCAGTTTGCTCAGGGACGGCGCAACGAGCTGGCAGGAGACATCAATGGTGCAATTGATTACTACAAGCGTGCAATCACCCTGAACAAGCGTGAGCATGTATTCCATTTCTATCTGGCACGCGCATATTTCGAGACTGGCAGCATGCGGAATGCGGATTCCGAGCTTAGCCTTGCAAGGCAACTGAGTGACGGCGCAGATCAGCAGCGCTATTTGTCAAAGCAAGAGGCATTGCGCAGGCTTATTGCTAAAAAAGAGTGATTGCCTCTTAAACCAACGATGTTGATCCTGCATCCCATCCACCATGCTGATGCAGATACATCCCATGCCCCCCATGCCTGATGCCGTGATCGACGAAGATGCGGCGCTGGTGCGGCGCGCGGCAAGCGCGGATGTGGCGGCGTTCGAGCAACTCTATCGACGCCACCATCGGCGTGTGCATGCGGTGATCGTGCGTTTGGTGGGGCAGGCCGGTGCGCGGGCGGAGGACTTGACGCAAGAGGCCTTCGTGCGGGCGTGGCAGGCGTTGCCTGCATTTCGCTTCGAGAGCGCGGTATCCACATGGCTGCACCGTCTTGCCGTGACCACCGCGTTGATGGAACTGCGTGCACGCCGCAGCCGCCCGTGGCAGGACGACGATACGGAACTGGAGCAGCTCGCCGCAACCGATACGGCAGGCCGCGCCATGCTGGGACGCGATCTTGAACTGGCGGTGTCAAGCTTGCCGCCGCGCGCGCGCGCGGTGCTGGTGTTGCATGACGTGGAAGGCTGGAAGCACGAGGAAATTGCCACTGAGTTAGGCATGGCGGTGGGTAGTTCCAAGGCGCAGTTGCATCGTGCGCGTGGATTGCTGCGTGAGCGATTGGGAGCAATGGCATGAACGACATCAACGATCACATGCATATGGGGGATGCCCAGTTGCAGCTTGCATTGCGCGGCATGCGGCGTGACATCGAGCCCACCCGGGATTTATGGCCGGGGATTGCGGCCAGGCTATCGCCGCAATTCCAGCATGTGCCAGTTCAATCAGCGGGCACATCGGCGAAAGTCAGCCCGATCTGGCCATGGGCATTGGCGGCGTCGTTGATGCTGGCGCTTGGATTGTTGGTGCAGCCAAGCCCGCAGACAGTGCGCCCGCTGGCGGTTGCCGATACATCCAGCAATCCATCCAACACGGCGGTGTTGCCTGCGCAAGCGCAAGTGATGGCGCTGCACTACCAGGCGGCCTTGCGTGAATTGAACACCGAAAGCTTGCCGGCAAGTTGGCAACCGGGTCTGCAGACGCTCGACCATAGCGCTGCACAGATTCAGGCTGCGCTACGCAAAAATCCCGATTCACCGTGGTTGATGGGGCAATTGCGGCAAATCTATCTTCGCAAGATCGCGCTGTCCCGGCGCGCATTGTTGGCCTGAAAGGAGCGCTTTATGCATCTGGATTCCAAATTGTTCTCTGCGTTGTTGTTGGCTGCAGCCGTGCTGCCGGCAACGGCGGCCACCCCGATCAATCAAACCCGTCCGCTGGATCCGCGTGGGCGGGTGGAGGTGGACAATGTGAAAGGCCGTGTCGAGGTGGTGGCGTGGAACCGGCCGGAGGTGCAGCTTTCCGGCAGTCTGGGCAATGGCGTAGAAAAACTGTCGGTGGAAGGGGATAGCAAGGTGTTGCGCATCAAAGTGCAATACCCCGCGCGCGGGCGCAACGCCGAGCCGAGCCGGTTGGTGTTGCAGGTGCCGCTGCTGGCGGATCTGGAAGTGGACACCGTGTCTGCCGATATTTCGGTGAGTGGCGTTGCCTCGCGTGAGCTTGAGTTGCAGTCGGTCAGTGGTGGCATCACCGCAAACGGCGCCCCCGGTCGCGGCAAGATCAGTACCGTGAGTGGCGATATCCAGTTGGCGATGAACACCCCGCGCCTGCGGGTGGAAACAGTGAGTGGAAAATTGGTCACCCAAGGCCGGTTGAATGGTGAAATCGCATTGGAAAGCGTGTCCGGGGACGTGCGCTTGAACACTCTGGGCGAGCGAGTGCGCAAATTGTCGGCCAATACCGTGTCGGGTGACATGGTGCTGGCGTTGGCGCTGGCAGAAGACGGGGAAATCCGTATGGAAAGTGTGAGTGGCGATCTGCACCTGCAGCTGCCGGCAGACCTGTCAGCGCAAGTGTCGGGCGAAAGCTTCAGTGGTGATCTGAGTGCCCCGGGTGCGAAAATCCGCAAGGAAGAATTCGGCCCTGGATCGAGCTTTCGGGTGCGCTATGGTGCGGGCAAAGGCGATATCCGGATGCAGACGTTTTCCGGTGATGCGCGGTTGACCTTGCCCTGATCGCGCGCTGATAGGGTTTATCGAACTGAGCAGCAAAAAGGCCGCATTGCAGATGCGGCCTTTCGTTTGCCTGGGCGGTGATGGATCAGCGAGCAGCGCGATCAAAGATCCTGCTGGTAACGCACATAAGGGACAGTGCCCTCGTCGCTTTCCGCGCCTTTCAGCGAGAATGGATTTTTGCCGCGGGTGACCACGTTATCGGCCCCCACGCTGAGCTGACCATTCCACGGGGTGCGCCAGGTCAGGCCGAGTCCCAGGCCTTTCCACACCGCGCTTTCACCGGGCACATTGACCACGCGACCGACGATATTGGCGCCGAAGTTGCCGTAACCGCCGCCAAAACTCAGACTGCGGGTGTTCCACTGGTCGGCGATCTGCGGTACGTCTGATGCCGGCACCAAGCGTGCGCGGGCCACGGTACCGCCAACACTGACGAAGCCTTCGCCGCCAACGTTCTTTTCCGCGAACAGCGAAAAATCATTCTGGGTGTAGCGTGCACCGCCTAGTTGACCGGGGGCCAACCATGCCGGCAATACATCACGACCTTTGCCTGCGGTGATGCCGACTTTGCCACCATCACGCGACAGTGCCATGCCGGCACTGGCATGCCGGCTGATGTTGCCCGGCTTGTCTTCCAGTGATGCCAACACGCAGTTGCTGGCCAGTTGGCCGATGGCAGGCGCCATGCCACTGCGCCGATCGCACAGCAATGCCAGTGAATCGCCCGACTGCAGACCGTAGGTGGCTTCCAGTGTGGTGTTACCGAACCGCCAACGTGCACCTGTGCCGCTCGCAGTGGTTGCCGGTTCCAACATCAGCACGGCTTCCAGCTTGCCGCTGTCCTTGTTCAACACCGGCACCATCTTGGGGTCGCTGCGCTTGCCGGCTTTTGTCTGCGCCTGCGCGTTGCCGCTGGCAAAGGCCAGGGCAAAGACGGCAGCAGCAATGGGTAGCAGGCGCAGCTTCATGGACCAGGTTCGACCAGGTGGAATCAAAAGAGTTCCCGCATCTGCGGGGTATTCAGCCTAGCAAATTTATGATTCTTTAACAATACGGCGGAAGCTAGAGTTCAGGAAGAGCCTTATGGGTCACTGTACGCCAGCTGCGGCGGAATGTGCACTGCCCGCAAGGGCAAACAGATGGGAAATTTGCGCGGCATCGAATTGGTGCGCTTGCCCGCAAAATTCGCATTGCACATGGGCTTGCCCGTGACCTGCGGCAACCGCAGCATCGGCCTCCTCGCGCCCCAGTGAGACCAGCATGGCCTCCACCCGCTCACGTGAGCAGGAGCAGGCAAACGTCAGCACTTGCTCGCCCAGCAGTTGTGGGCTTTCTTCGTGGAACAGGCGATGGATGACCTCGGCCGGCGGCAGCGCCAACAATTCCTCGCGGCCCAGGGTGTCAAACAGCGCACTGGCACGACGAAAGCCGTCTTCATCGCCTTCCTCGCCGGGCAGTTTTTGCAACAGCAGGCCAGCTGCACGCTGGCCATCGCAGGCCAACAGCAAGCGGCTGGGGAGCTGCTCGGATTGCTCGAAATAGGCTTCGAAGGCTTGATCCAGAGTGGCCGCATCCAGCGCCACCAGACCTTGATAGCGCATCGGGTCGGCATTGCCCAGCGACGGGTTTTCAATCGTGATGGCCAGTACGGCATCCTTGCCCAAATCGCGCAAATCGCGGGTGGGCTCGCCGGCATCGTCGCGCAACCGCACGATGCCGCGCAGGGTGCCCGCCGCGGTGCATTCGGCAAACAGGGTGCTGATCGGGCCTTGGCTGCGCAATTGCACCGACAAGCGGCCGGCCACCTTGGTATGGCCGGTGAACAGGGCCGCCGCGGCGGCGGCTTCGCCCAGCAGCTGTGCCGCAGCGTCCGGGTAGGCGGCGCGTTCGGCAATGGTCTGCCAGCTGGCATCCAGATGCACGGCCACCCCGCGCACGCCGGCGGCAGGCAGCAAAAAACGCAATTGGGTATCGTGAACTTGGGGCATGGGGGTTATCGTGAAATGAGGGTGAGCGCAGATTAATGTGCGCCAATATTGCGGCAAAGCATGCCGGGCAACATCTGGCAGCAACAGGGGGGATGACGAATGCACAAGGTAAATGGGGTGCCATCACCACAATCGCAAGGTGGGTGCGCATGAGTGCAGGCCAGTGGCGTGGCCGCCTGCGCGGCTGGTGGTGGAAACTGCCGTTGCTGTTTGTCGTGTTCAGTGTGCTGCAAGTGCTGTCGCTGCGCTTTGTGGATCCCATCGGCTCGCCGTTCATGCTGGCGCGCTGGGTGGATGCGGCACTGGCCGGCCACCCCGGGTTTCGCATCCACTACGACTTCCGCAGCTTGCGCAGCATTTCTGCCAACCTGCCATTGGCCGTGGTGGCATCGGAAGACCAGAATTTCGCCAACCATCATGGGTTTGATTTCAACGCCATTGAAAAAGCGCAGGCGCACAACGAAAAAATGATTGCGCGTGCGGAAAAGCGCGGTACGCCCGTACGCCGGTTGCGTGGGGCCAGCACCATCAGCCAGCAGACCGCCAAAAACCTGTTTTTGTGGCAAGGCGTCGGGCCTGCGCGCTGGCTGCGCAAGGGGCTGGAGGTTTGGTACACGGCATTGATCGAGGCGCTGTGGCCGAAGCGGCGCATTCTGGAGATGTACGTCAATGTGGCCGAATTCGGCGATGGCGTGTACGGCGCGCAGGCGGCGGCACGGCGATTCTTCGGCAAGGATGCGTCTGCCCTGAGTGCAGCCGAAGCAGCGCGGCTGGCGGCGGTGTTGCCCAGCCCGAAGCGTTATGACGCGGCCCGCCCCGGTGCCTATGTGCAGCGGCGTGCGCAGGCGATCCAGCGGCAGATGGGCGCCATTGGTGGCGCCGCGTATTTGCAGACGCTGGAATGAGCGACAGGGCTTGGTGCAGTGGAATTGAATCGGAAGTATGCTCAGGCCAGCATGACCAATCACAGGGAGACTGCCATGCGCACGGTACGCCAGCTTCTGGATGCGAAATCAGCGGAAATTATTGCGATCGGGCCGGATGCGCCGGTGTATGACGCCATCCGCCTGATGGGAGAACGCGGTGTGGGTGCACTGCTGGTGATGGAAGGGCCGACGTTGGTGGGCATCCTGTCCGAGCGTGATTACGCCCGCAAGATCGTGTTGAAGGGGCGTTCTTCAAAGGACACGCCGATCCGCGACATCATGACCGCGGAGGTCAAAACGGTTGCCCCCGGCGACAGCACCGAGCACTGCATGCAATTGGTGACCGACAGCCGCATCCGGCATTTGCCGGTGTTGGAGGGTCAGCAGGTGATCGGTGTGTTGTCGATTGGCGATCTGGTCAAGGCGGTGATCGAAATGCAGCGGCAGGATATCGACCAGTTGCAGCGCTATATCGCCTCGTAAGCGACTGCAAACGCGCGCTCGCTTTGCCCCTCACCCGCCTTCGGCACCCTCTCCCCGTTGGCGGGAAGAGGGAAAAGCTCACTCCGCCAATGCGTGTGCATGCTCACGCGTGGCCAGGAACTCCACTGCCGGAGCGCGTTCTTGCGCCAGTTGCAGGTTGACCCGAGTGGGGGCCAGATAGACCAGCGCGCCGGAGGCATCCACCGACAGGTTCAGCGCATTCTTCTCGCGGAACTCTTCCAGTTTTTTCGCATCGTCGCAGCGGATCCAGCGGGCGGTGGCCACTTGCACCGGCTCGAAGCTGGCTTCCACGCCGTATTCGTCTTTCAGCCGATAGGCGGCCACGTCGAACTGCAACACGCCCACCGCGCCCAGAATCAGATCGTTGCTCATCATCGGTTTGAAGAACTGGGTGGCGCCCTCTTCGGACAATTGCGCCAAGCCTTTTTGCAATTGCTTGAGTTTGAGCGGATCACGCAGGCGTGCGCGGCGGAACAGCTCCGGTGCGAAGCTGGGGATGCCGGTGAAGCTCAGTACTTCGCCTTCGCTGAAGGTATCGCCAATCGAGATCGTGCCGTGGTTGTGGATGCCGATCACATCGCCGGGAAAAGCGCTCTCGGCAATTTCACGATCGCTGGCCATGAAGGTCAGCGCATTGGCCAGCTTGACCTCCTTGCCGGTGCGTACATGGAAGGTCTTCATGCCGGCGCTGAACTTGCCCGAGCACACCCGCATGAACGCCACCCGGTCGCGGTGCATCGGGTCCATATTGGCCTGGATCTTGAACACGAAGCCGGTGAGTTTGGGCTCGCTGGCGGCCACCTCGCGGGTGGTGGTGGCGCGGGTGCGCGGCGAGGGCGCGTGTTCGACAAAGAAATCCAGCAGCGGTTGCACGCCAAAATTATTCACGCCCGAACCGAAAAACACCGGCGATTGTTTGCCGGCCAAGTAAGCCTGTGGATCGAACGGATGCGAAGCGCCTTGCACCAGTTCCAACTGCTCGCGCAGCTCGGCCAACATGTCCGCGCCGATGCGCGCCTCCACCCCGGGCGCGTCCAGTGACGGGAAGATGGTGGAATCCTGGCGGGTGAAATTGCGGCCGGGTTCGTACAAATGCACTTCGCCGCTGACCAGATGCACCACGCCTTTCAAACGTTGGCCCATACCGATCGGCCACGTCACCGGGGCGCATTGGATACCGAGCACCGATTCGATTTCGTCCAGCAGGTCGATCGGGTCCTTGCCCTCGCGGTCGAGCTTGTTGACGAAGGTCATGATCGGCGTGTCGCGCAGGCGGCACACCTCCATCAACTTGATGGTGCGCTCCTCCACGCCCTTGGCGACGTCGATCACCATCAGTGCGGAGTCCACCGCGGTGAGCACGCGGTAGGTGTCCTCGCCGAAGTCGGCGTGGCCGGGGGTGTCCAGCAGGTTGACGATGCGGCCCTCGTACGGGAACTGCATCAC
>Ga0209476_10001014_pt1 | contig 19293 bp, 15 predicted proteins | sample KloWWTrecipitate_FD_187179 | JGI IMG/M metagenome (GOLD analysis project Ga0209476, IMG submission 187179) | Active sludge microbial communities from Klosterneuburg, Austria, studying microevolution and ecology of nitrifiers - Klosterneuburg... | ecosystem: Engineered > WWTP > Aerobic digester... | reverse complement strand
GGTGACCTCGAACATGCCGAGCGCTTGCTGGGGCGGCCCTATTGCATCGCCGGCCGCGTCATCCATGGCGAAAAGCTCGGCCGCAAGCTCGGCTACGCCACGGCCAACATCCAGTTGAAGCGCCTGAAGGCGCCACTCTCCGGCATCTTCGTCGTCACGGTGGACGGCATCGCCGATCGGCCCTTGGAAGGCGTGGCCAGCCTCGGCGTGCGGCCGACGGTGAGCGCCAGCGGCAAGCCGGCGCTGGAGGTCTATATCTTCGATTTCCAGGGCGATCTCTACCGCGCGCACCTGCGGGTAAATTTCCTGCACAAGCTGCGCGACGAGGCAAAATTCGATTCACTCGAAGCGCTGACGGCGCAGATTGCGCGCGATGTCTCCGATGCAAAGACGCACCACGCATCGCTGCGTACACAGATGGCGAAATAACATGGCCGATTACCGCAAGACCCTGAACCTTCCCGACACGCCCTTCCCGATGAAGGGCGACCTCGCCAAGCGCGAGCCGCAGTGGGTGGCCGACTGGCAAAGCCGCAAGCTGTACCAGAAGATCCGCAAGGCCTCGGCCGGCCGGCCGCGATTCGTGCTGCACGACGGCCCGCCCTACGCCAACGGCGACATCCACATCGGCCATGCCGTCAACAAGATCCTCAAGGACATCATCGTCCGCTCCAAGACGCTGGCCGGCTTCGACGCGCCCTACGTGCCGGGCTGGGACTGCCACGGCCTGCCCATCGAGCACCAGATCGAGAAGCTGCACGGGAAGCACCTGCCGGCCGACCAGGCGCGCGAACTGTGTCGCGCCTTTGCCGCCGAGCAGGTCGAGCGGCAGAAGAAGGACTTCATCCGCCTCGGTGTGCTGGGCGAGTGGGACGATCCGTATCTGACGATGGCCTTCCGCAACGAGGCCGACGAGATCCGCGCCCTGGGCGAGATTTACAAGCGCGGTTTCCTCTTCAAGGGCCTGAAGCCGGTGAACTGGTGTTTCGATTGCGGCTCGGCGCTGGCCGAGGCCGAAGTCGAATATCAGGACAAGGAATCGCCGGCCATCGACGTGGCCTTCCCGCTCGCCGATGCAGAGCGCGCACGCGTGGCACACGCCTTCGGCCTGCAGGCGTTGCCCGACGGTCCCTGTTATGCGGTGATCTGGACGACGACGCCGTGGACGATTCCCGGCAACCAGGCGCTCAACCTGCACCCGGAGTTCACCTACGAACTGGTGCAGACGCCGCGCGGCCTGCTGGTGCTGGCGGCGGAACTGCGCGGCCAGGCGCTGGCGCGCTACGGCCTCGAGGGCAGGGTGCTCGGCGCCTGCCAGGGCGCCGCGCTGGCGCTGGTGAAGTTCCGCCATCCCTTCTACGACCGCGCCTCGCCCGTCTATCTCGGCGACTACGTCACGCTCGACACCGGCACCGGCGTGGTGCATAGCGCGCCGGCCTACGGCCTGGAGGACTTCGAGTCCTGCAAGCGCCACGGCATGCGCAACGAGGAAATCCTTACCCCGGTGCAGGGCGACGGCCGCTTCGCCGAGAGCCTGCCGTTCTTCGGCGGCCTCAATGTCTGGAAAGCCAACGCTTCCATCATCGAGAAGCTGCGCGAGGTCGGCTGCCTCTTCGCCGCGGGGAAAATCACGCACAGCTACATGCACTGCTGGCGCCACAAGACGCCGATCATCTACCGCGCCACCAGCCAGTGGTTCATCGGCATGGATCGCCAGCCCGTCGAGGGCCGCACCCTGCGCGAGACGGCGCTGGCCGCCGTCGAGGCGACGAAGTTTTTCCCCGACTGGGGCCAGGCGCGTCTGCATGCCATGATCGCCAACCGTCCCGACTGGTGCGTCTCGCGCCAGCGCAACTGGGGCGTGCCGATCCCTTTCTTCCTGCACCAGGAGACGGGCGAGCTGCACCCGCGCACCCCCGAGCTGCTGGAGCAGGTGGCGCAACGCGTCGAGAAGGAGGGCATCGATGCCTGGTTCAGGCTCGATGCGGCCGAGCTGCTGGGCGCCGAGTCGGCGCACTACGAGAAGATGCGCGACACGCTCGACGTCTGGTTCGATTCCGGCACGACGCACCGGACGGTGCTGCGCGGCAGCCATCCTGACGGGAGCAAGTGGCCGGCCGACCTCTACCTCGAAGGCTCGGACCAGCACCGCGGCTGGTTCCACTCCTCGCTGCTCACCGCCTGCGCGCTGGATGGCCGCGCGCCCTACGACGGCCTGCTGACGCACGGCTTCGTGGTGGACGGATCGGGCCACAAGATGTCGAAGTCGAAGGGCAACGTCATCGCGCCGCAGAAGGTCTCCGACACGCTGGGGGCGGAGGTGCTGCGCCTGTGGGTGGCGGCGACCGACTACTCGGGCGAGTTGTCCATCTCCGACGAGATTCTCAAGCGCGTGGTCGAGTCCTACCGGCGCATCCGCAACACTCTGCGTTTCCTGCTCGCCAACACCGCCGACTTCGATGCGGCGAAAGACATGCTGCCGGTGGCCGACTGGCTGGAGATCGACCGCTATGCCCTGGCGCTGACGCGCCGCTTGCAGGAGCAGGTCACGGCCGACTACAACCGCTACGAATTCCTCCGTGTCGCGCAGGCGTTGCAGGGTTTCTGCTCGGAGGAACTGGGCGCCTTCTACCTCGATATCCTCAAGGATCGCCTGTACGCCACCGGCACGGACTCGAAACCGCGTCGCGCCGCGCAGAGCGCGTTGTGGCACATCCTGCAGACGGTTGTTCGCCTGATGGCGCCGGTGCTGACGTTCACCGCCGAGGAAATCTGGCAGGTACTGGCGAAGAATCCGGAGGACAGCGTGATGCTGGCCACCTGGCATGCGCTGCCGGAGCAGGCGGAAGAGTCAGTCCTCGTGACACGGTGGCAGCAGATCCGCGAGGTGCGCGCGGAGGTGTCCAAGGTGCTGGAAGATCTGCGCGTGGCCGGCCAAATCGGCTCTTCGCTCCAGGCCGAGGTGGAAATCCGCGCCAGCGGGGCCAAGCGCGAACTGCTGGCCTCGCTCGGCAACGACCTGCGCCTCGTGCTGATCTGCTCGAAAGCGACCGTGGTCAAGGTGGCCGATGCCGCCGACGAGGGCGTCGTCGCCGTGCCCAGCCCGCACGCCAAGTGCCCGCGCTGCTGGCACTGGCGCGAGGACGTCGGCGTGAATGCCGAGCATCCCGAGTTGTGCGGGCGCTGCGACGCCAACCTGCACGGCGCCGGCGAGCCGCGCGCCCATGCCTAGGTTCGCCTCCTGGCTGGGGCTGTCGGGCCTCGTCATCGTCCTCGACCAGTTGACGAAGTTCTGGGTCGTCTCCGCGCTCAAGCTCGGCCAGAGCATCGAGTTGGCGGCCTTCTTCAACCTGGTGTTCGTGTACAACCCGGGTGCGGCCTTCAGCTTCCTCTCGGACGCCGGTGGCTGGCAGCGCTGGTTCTTTATCGTGCTTGCCATCGCCGTATCGGGGTGGCTGACTTTGCTGATACGCCAGCATGCCGCCGAACGCCTGTTGCCGCTGGCGGCGGCGCTCATCCTCGGCGGCGCGCTGGGCAACGTCATCGACCGCATCCGCTTCGGCGCGGTGGTGGATTTCGTGGACGTGCATGCCGCCGGCTGGCATTTCCCGGCCTTCAACGTCGCCGACTCGGCAATCTCGGTGGGCGTGGCGCTGCTCATCCTGCAGCAGCTGTTTTTCGCCGAAAAGGAAAACGCATGAGCGAAGTCGTCAAGGAAAACAGCCTGCTCACCCTGCATTACCGCCTCGCCCTGGCGGACGATACCGAACTGGTCAGCACCTTCGACGGCAAGCCGGCCACGCTGCAACTGGGTAGCGGCGAACTGGCGCCGGTGCTGGAGCGCTGCCTGATCGACCTGCCGACCGGCGAACGCACGGTGTTCCTGCTCGAGCCCGAACAGGCCTTCGGCCCGCACAATCCGCAGTTGATGCAGCGCTTCGCGCTCAACGAGTTGCCGAATCCCGGGGAACTCCGCGAGATGGCGCTCATTGAATTCAAGGCGCCCAACGGCGCCACCTACACCGGCCTGGTGCGCGAATTGACCGAGGAGGGCGCCCTGATCGACTTCAACCACCCGCTGGCCGGCAAGGCCATCTGCTTCGAGGTGGACGTGATAGGAGTTCTGTGATGGACATACTGCTGGCCAATCCCCGCGGCTTCTGCGCCGGCGTTGAGCGCGCCATCGAGATCGTCGAGCGCGCGCTGGAGCTTTATGGCGCGCCGATCTACGTGCGCCATGAAGTGGTGCATAACAAGTTTGTTGTCGACGACCTGCGCGAAAAGGGCGCCGTGTTCGTCGAGGAGCTCAACGAAGTGCCGGACGGCGCCACGGTGATTTTCAGCGCCCACGGTGTCTCGCAGGCCGTGCGCGCCGAAGCCGCCCGACGCGGACTGCGCGTCTTCGATGCCACCTGTCCGCTGGTGACCAAGGTGCATGGCGAAGTCCTGCGCCAGCGCGAGGCCGACCGTGAAGTCGTCATGATCGGCCACCGCGGCCACCCTGAGGTTGAAGGCACGATGGGGCAAGCGGCCGGCGGCATTCACCTGGTCGAGAATATTGGCGATGTGGCGAAGCTGCAGGTGCAGGACGAGAGTCGGCTGGCCTATGTCACGCAGACCACGCTGTCCGTCGATGATGCACGTACCATCGTGCATGCGCTGGAGGCGCGCTTCCCCCTCATCACGGGCCCGCGCAAGGACGACATCTGCTATGCCACGCAGAATCGCCAGGATGCCGTCAAGCAGATGGCGGAGAGGTGCGACCTGGTCATCGTCGTCGGCTCGCCAAACAGCTCGAATTCCAACCGCCTGCGCGAAGTGGCAAAGAATCGCGGTGTCGAGGCCTACCTAGTGGATGGCGCCGACGAAATCCGGCCGGAATGGCTGTTTGGCAAGCGGCATATCGGCGTCACGGCAGGCGCCTCGGCACCGGATGTACTGGTGCAGCGGGTGATCGGAAGACTGGAAACTTTGGGTGCCGGCAAAGTGCTCCAACTGGATGGCAATCCGGAAAGCGTGGTTTTCTCGCTGCCCAGGGAGTTGCAGAAGACCGATCGTTAGCAGGCTGTTGAAATTCGCCAGCGTGTAAACAAACTTGACATGTTATGCGTTATAGATATCATGTTCATGATGTTGGCGGGGTAAATGAAATGCGCGGGACGGATGCGATGCAGGAAAGCCTCTTCACGGTGGCCAAGCTCGACGACTTCGTGCCCTCCGACCACCCGCTGCGCGCCATCCAGGTGCTGGTCAATCAGGCGCTCGGGCGCCTGAACGGCCTGTTCAATTCGATCTATGCCGACACCGGGCGCGAATCCATCGCGCCCGAGAAGCTGATGCGGGCGCTGCTCCTGCAGGTGTTCTACTCGGTGCGCTCCGAGCGGCAGTTGATGGAACAGATGCGCTACAACCTGCTGTTCCGCTGGTTCGTCGGACTCGCCCTGGATGAAGTCACCTGGGATCACTCGGTCTTCTCCAAGAACCGCGACCGGCTGCTGGCCAACGAGGTGATCGAAGCGTTCTTTGCCGAGGTGATGGCCCTGGCCGACGAGAAGGGCCTGCTCTCCAAGGAGCACTTCTCGGTCGATGGCACGCTGATCCAGGCCTGGGCCAGCCAGAAGAGCTTCCGGCCCAAAGACGGCTCGAACGACCAGACGCCCTCGGGCGGCGGGCGCAACGCCCAGGCCGACTGGAAGGGCCGGCCGCGCAGCAACGACACGCACGAGAGCACGACCGACCCGGATGCCCGCCTGTACCGCAAGAGCAACAACACCGCATCGATCCTGTGCTACCAAGGCCATGCGCTGATGGAGAACCGCCACGGCCTGGTGGTCGGCGCCGTGGTCACCCATGCCGACGGCACCGGCGAGCGGGCGGCCGCCCTTTCCATGCTCGATACGGTGCCGGGCAGCCATGCCAAAACGGTGGGCGCGGACAAGGCCTACGATACCGCCGACTTCATTGCCGATTGCCGCAAGCGCAATGTCACGCCGCACGTCGCCCAGAACGAGGGCCGGCGCGGCGGCAGTGCCATCGACGCACGCACGACCCGGCATGACGGCTACCGGCTGAGCCAGACGATCCGCAAGCGCATCGAGGAGCACTTCGGCTGGGGCAAGACGGTGGGCCGCATCCGGCAGACGGTCTTCCGTGGATTGCAGTGGGTCGATCAGCAGTTCAAGCTGACGATGACGGCGAGCAACCTCACCAGAATGGCCCGAATACTGTTCGCGGTGCCGCAGGGTGCGACGCCATGAGGCACCAGAATGACGGCGCTGCGCCGCCTCGCAGCGGAGCGACGAATGAAATGCCCCGAATTCAGTCTCGATTTGCATTCGAAAGCCTCATCACCGTGCCCGGATTCCGTGAAAACGGGCGAATTTCAACAGCCTGTTAGCGCGCCGGCAGCATAGTGCCGGGCGGAGGCGGAGTGCTCCCGCTCTCGAAGGTAATTTCTACCAACATCTGGCTTTTCACAGGCATCTCACCGCGCAGACCGGGTTGGAATTTGGCCTGGACGAATGCCTGGCTGGCAAGGATCTCGAGCTCGCCTGGCACATCTACCGTCTCCACAATGACCTTGTCGACATCGCCTGCTTCATTAATCAGCAGGCGCAGCACGACGTGCCTCCATCCAACCAATGGGGCATTTTCCGGGTAGTCTATCGCTACAGGTAGCGTCGCTTGCGGCCTGCGGCTCAGTTCACGAGGGGGGAAATAGTAAGGTCCAGGAAGAGAAACAATTCCCTCTGGCAGCGTAATTTCTTCCGATTCAGGCTTGACCTGTAAATCGCTCGACCTGACGAAAGTCGCAGGCACATGATTTGCGGGCAGGCTTACACGCAGAGGTGCCTGGCGCTGGGCTGAGTTATGGCCAGGGAGCGCTTGAGCAGAACCGTAATAGGTCTCGGCAAGAATAATACTGCCGACGTGGAGCGCCAACGAGATTGCCAGGGGGGTCAGCAGTGATCGGACTACCTTGAACATGAGGCCCCAGGCTTGGTGAGGCCATGGTGGTTGAATCGGGGATGGGCCGGATTGCCCGGCCCATCCTGTTGCGGTTATTCCGTAAGCTCGCGCCAGGAAACGCGTCTGACCTTGCCTGTTACGCTGCTGGTCACGGCCCCCGTTGTTTTTTCGCCGCCGGCAAAAGTAGTGACTACCTTCAGGGCGCCGCTGGGGAGGCGGATGACGATAAAGCCAACCACGATCGAATTGCCCAGTTGCCCGCCGATGCGCTGGCTGGGAGCGGCAAGCAAGTAACTGCCCTTGCAGTAGTCGAACTCATAAAGATAGCTGACCCCTCCCGTAGTGCAGGCGGAAATGTTCGTCGGCTGATTCGTTACGACCAGTAGGTTGCCAAACACCAAGGCCGGGTCCAGGTTGACTCTTTCTCCGCTGTTCTGATCGAAATCGACATACCAGCCATCCACCGTAGACAGACTGACCGGGTTGTTGGTTATGGTGTATCCGCCGCCGCCCAGCGGGAAGAAGGATTGCTGCACGGCGGTGCTGCCGCGGAAAGTGCCGATCGCTGTTGCGGTGTCCTTGATGCCGTACATCGTCTGCCGCTGAGTGTCACTCAGATCGCTCAAGCCGAGGTATTTCCCGGTCCCGACGTAGACCATGTAGTTGGTTTCACATTTCCCGACATCCGGACGGCTTGTGATGGGTTGAGCCGCGCCCAGGTAATCAGTCAGGGAGGCCAGCTTGATGACGCTATTGGTGGTTAGATCGAAGCGCCACATGTTTCCTAGCAGGTCGCCGCCGAAGACGGCATCGGCGATATTGTTGGTCTGGGCAAACTCGGCTCGCGCCGTGATCTTCGCCAATCCGCTGGGTGTCGTGGTGCTGCCGACGCCGGTGCCGATCTTGTTGAGTATGGTGCCGTCGGTGGCGTCGACTACATACAAATACCCTTTGCCGTCGCCAGGGCTGACATTGTTGTAGCCGGAAGCGAACATCACGACCCACTTACCGTCGGTGGGGCGTTTGGCGATGACAGGATTGCCATAGGTGTAGCCGATGTCCGCGTCTGATTTCTGGCAGAGGGACGCATCCGAACAGATTTCCCACAACACGACCGGGTTGCTCGGCTCCGTAACGTCCAGCGCATAGTAGCCGCGGCCGCCCTTGTTGAAGCCGCCGACCAGGATGGTGCGCCAGTCGCTGTTGATATAGACGTCGCCGCTCTCAGGAGTGCCGTCCACGAAAAAGCGATGGTTGTTCTGGTAGTTGCTGTCGGCCAGTCGGTAGAGTTCGGGCAGGATGATGCGCGGCAGGTACGCCCAGACTTCGTCGCCTGTCGTGGCATTCAGCGCGTGCAGCATGCCGTCGTTGGCCGCGACATAGACCATGGCCTGACGTGCTTCCTGGGCTGATTTGTAGGCGTTGTAGCCGGTGTCGCCATAGGCGCGGCGCGGATTGCGGACATAGGCCGGCTTGGCGTTGGCGATGTCCCCCAGCGCGTGCTCCCGGTCGCGGTAGAGGGGCGGGACGGTGATTTCCATCGCCCGTTGGCCGCGGAGGTAGTTGAGCATGTTTTCGCCATTGTTGGCCAGGGTTTTCTGCGAGGCATCGAAGGTCGAGCACTGGGATAGCTGCGGGGTGCCGATGCACTTGTTGCTGAGGAAATTTTGCTCGGCTGAAACCAGGTTGCCCCAGGTGAAGGTTTTGCGCGCCGGCGTTGAGCCGGAGGCGTCGAGAGTATAGATAGTCCGGGTGTCCGAAGAATTATCCACCTTGGCGTCAAGCAGCGATTGCATTGACCAGGTGATCGTTGGCTCCAACTCGCCTGTGACCGTGTTGATCTTCTGGGCGACGAGCTCGCCGTCCCATTTGACCGTGCGGAAGGTAGCGCTGAAGATATCGTTGTCGTCCTGGGTGACGTTGGGCGTGCTGGTCGCGGACGCGGCCGCCGCGGCATTGCGCACTTTCAGGCTGGCGAGGGCATTTGCAAGGCCGCGCGCCATGGAAGCGGGATCCTTGGCGCTGAAGTAGGTGCCATGGCCGTTTACTGCTGCATGCCAGAGATCGTCCACCGCCGTCTCGGTATCGCCGACCGGCACAGGCCAGTTGCAGGTGCTGCCGGCGCTTTGCCAGTTGCACCTTTGTGTGGTGGCGGCAGAGCCGGTCTTGATCCAGTAGAAATCGCCACTGGCGGCTGATTCGTAGTTCTCCTGGAAGGTCATGACACCGTCCACGCCGAGGCCGATGGTGAAGGTGGTCATGTGCTGGGCCGTGTTTGGATCACGGGAGGAAGCAGGCACGTCGTTGGTCATCGTCGGGCGCAGGTCGCGCTTGTAATAGTAGAGCGCGACGTCTGCCAGCGAATTGGTGGCACTTCCGCCCGAGAGGTTGCCGTCGTAACAGCCCGTGGCGCGGTTGCAGAAGGGATCGGTCAGGCCATCGCCGGGGGGGTCGACATTGTCCTGGTTGCCATAGCCGGTGAAGCTCTGATTCCAGTAGCCGTCCGTGGTCAGGATGGTGAAGTTCTGTTGGCAGGAAGCCTGGATGGGATCGGGCGCACCGGAGAGCGTGCCCTCGTAGAGCTGGCCTATGCGATCAAGCGCGTTGCGCAAGGGCGTCGACCCGCTGGGGGATTGCGCATAGAGCTTGCTGTACCAGGTCTGTTTCTGCGTCGCGTCCAGGTCGGCGAGGGCGAGCCATCGCGAGCCGCTGGTACCGGAGAAACTGGAGTTGTTGATGGTGGTGAAGCCTAGGCGGTAAGCGTTGTTTAGCGGGATAAAAGCCTGGCCGACCGAGGTCTTCATCATCTGCATGCGCGTGCGGTAGTAGGCATACCAGTTGGCGAAGTTGGTCATTTCCTCGTCATAGGTGCATACACCCGGCGTAGTGGCGCAATCGACACGGGTTCCGGCCCTCGGGTAAGTGGCGGTGGCAGGGGCGATGTCGATGCGCTGGAAGGTGGTGGTGGAAGCCGCGCCGGCATTAATGCTCGTGGTTGTGGTCGGCACGAAGCGCGATACACCACCGGAGAAGGCTGTGGTGTTGACCGAGGCGCCGCCGGCGGCGGTGATGCCGATGACGTAGGTGTTGGGCAAATTGCCGGCAGAGAGCGGGGCATCGACGCACACCTGACCGGCATTGTTGGGGCAGGTGCCCCAGGGCGAGACGTTCTGGTTGCGGCTGCGAGCCGTATATTCCCACGGGGTCGCGTTGGGGAAGGTGTTGATGGCATTGCGGATGGCGGTGGCGGCATTGTCCCGCGCCGTGGTGCCCGAACCGTTGATGGTGAAGCTGATCGGGGCGGTAATGGCCGATACGCCGTTGATGGTGAGGGCCGTGATGCTGCCGCCAGTGCCGGCGCTGAGGACGCTGATGCGTCCAGAGGAGGGCGTGATGTTGTTGGCAGGCGCGGTAACAGTGATGGATTCGCCGGCGCGTGAAGCGTCAGTTACATAATCGACGCCTCCAGGCGTGACGGTGGGAATGATCGCCACCGTGCCGGCAGGAATGGCTGCGCCTGCACCGAGGATGGTGGCGCAAGTGATTGTTGTGGCGGTAGTGCATGCCGCATAGTTCGTGCCGGCACCGGCGACATGATAGGCATTAATGGCGCTGGCGAGGGCCGTGGCGAATGTGCTTCGTTCGCCAGACGAGTTCGTCCCGCCGCCAGCCGTGACGATGGAATTCATGACCGTGACGCCGTTGACCTTGACCTCGGTGATGGTGACGGAGTCGTTGGTGGTGGAATCGCCGATCAGGATGGTGCCATAGGCTTTGCTGGCCGGCGCAGTGAACGAAAATCGGGCGTACTGGAAGGAACCGACCTTCTTGCCCTGGCAACTTCCGGCAGCGGGCACAACAGCAAGGGCGTTTGTTTCTGAAGTGCACCAGCGCACCTTGGCAGGATAGATGGAAAGGGGGTTTACCGGGGAACCCCCAAGAGGAACCGTCTCGCAATTGGTGAGCGCTTCGTCGGCGCAGTACTCGCCTGGCAGGATGCGGTAATAATAGGGGTTGCCGTAGCGGAACTTGGCGTGCGTCACGGTGGATCCGGTTCCACCGGAGGAGTTGAAATTCACCGTGCCGTCCTGGCCGCGGTTGTAGGTCGCATCCGGGTAGAAATAACCACTCGAATTTGTCACACAGAGCGGGTTGTTGGCGGGCGAGTTGGGGTTATCTCCCTGGTTCTGGCACCACGCGCGATTCGGGAACTGGCTAGCGATGTTCCAGGTGGCAAACGATTGCTCGAAATGGTTGATATTCTGGGTGTTGAAGCCGTCTGTCTTTACCGCAGTCCAGTTCGAGGTGTTAGCGGCCGTCTGGCTTTGATATGCATTGCCAAGATCATCCACTGGCGGGCTGTAGGAGATTTCCGGGCTGTAATACTGCTTGTTGAAGTCCGGGCTCATGTACGGTGGATCGCCGAATATGCACAGGTCGCGATTGCTGTCGGTGTCGTCCAGGCTGTCGTAGCAGTGACGGTCGCTGGCGGCGGGCCCACCCCAGCGTTCGCTGATGTAATCGGGCGTGTATTGCTGCATCATCGAGCCCGAATCATCGAGCAGGAACATGATGTTCGGCTTGACCGACGCGGTGCCGCTGACGTTCGCCAGCGGCGTATCGGAAAGATCCGTGGTGGCGGCGTAACTCACGGAACCGGTCGCGATGTGGAGTGCGGCAACCAGATGGGCAAGCAGGCGCTTGCGGAATTGAGTGTTATGCATCTCAGGTCTCCTTCGTGATCGGATGGCGCCGGCTCAGGTGTATGGCACCAGCATCATGGACTGGATGTAGCTGACACTGTTGCGCGGTCCGACGACCTTGGCCGTGACGCGCAAATAGACGTAGGTCACATTGGAAAACGCAGGTGCGTCACTGGACAGGCTGCCGCCGGGCGCAGCTGCGGTGCTGGAAGAATAGGTGGCGCATCGATTATTGCCTTGATTGGGTGTGAGACCGGGCTGTGTGCATAGGCGGTGGATGATGTAGCTAACTGTATTCCCGCCTGAATCCGCTGGAAGGGTATAAGTTCCGGATGTCGGCCAGTCGGTGGCGGGATTCCAGTTGGGATCGTTCGCGTGTTGACTGGAACTATAGCCTGCGCCCATATCCGAGCTGTTCAGGCTTGCAGGCGAAACGGTGGCCTTGCCCTGTATCCAGAGGAAGGCGCTGCGGATGCCCTCGTCGCCGGCGTGTACGGTGCGCTGCTTGTAGGAGAGGTTTCCGGCCACCATCGTGGCCGTATCCACGGAACGGAACAGGGCAAGCGCCGCCAGAATCATGGCGACCAGCATGATCAGGGCAATCGGCAGCGCAACGCCCGCTTGCAATCGTGCCGGCTTGAATTCGATGGCTTGAATCATTTGGCCCTCCACATCATGTTGCGCAGAGGCACTTTGGTTTCGAACGTCTTGTATCGGTAACACTTCCAGTCCAAGCCAAGCGAGGCAATGGGGATGCTGCCCCAGGTCCAGGAAGGCGCCGCCATCGTTGCGCTGCAGGTGCCGTCCGGGTTGATCTCGGGGTGGTGGCTGCGCACGACGAGCGCAACGCGCACGGCACCCAGACGCAGCCAGTCTTCCGCATTGCCGACGACGCCGTTGCCGTCGGCATCGACCATGTTGTCGCCGTAATCGGTAGGCGATACCTGCATGTCGAGCGGGGTTCCGGCGCGCAGGTCGAGTCCGTACTGGGCCTGGAAGGTGACGACGTTTTGAAGCAGGACGGTGCTCGTGCCGCTTAATCCGTCATTGAAGATCAGCTGACCGTTGTTGACGGTGAAAGCGTTGCTGACGGGGTTCTTCCCCAGATTGAACACCTTGGTCTTGTTGGCATCGAATTTCGCGCCGACCTGCACCACGCCACCCACCGTGATGCCAAGCCCGCCACCCTTGTTGAAACGCGAGGGAAGCTTTGGCGTGCTCGAATTGAAATCATGATCGTATTCCGTGAGTTCGTGCTTGATGGTGTCGTCGTCGGGCGCCGGCGGCAAGTCAGTGACCTGGTACATCGAGCAGTCGCGCGGGGCGACAAGCGGACTCGGATTGGTACGCTTCGGCGAGTCAGCCAGGACAATCACGTCGCCGGGGTTGAAGCCGTAGCGGCTGTTCAGCTTGAGCGGCGTGGCTTCGTCTCCCATGAAGTCCTGGATCAGGCTGGCGGCCGTCGAAATCATGGGGGAATTGCTGTAATTCACGGTCAGCGTGTCCGGCGCGCTGAAATCGCCCAGGGGGTCTCCCTGGGTGATTAGCAGCGGAAGGATCGAAAAGCTGAAATCCCGTGCGGTCAGCGGATTGTCGAAACGCGCCTCATGGGCCTGGATTCGGCAGCCGGTGAGATCGTTGTCGATGATGCCGTAGCCGGAGCCCATGATTTCACGGCGCAGGGTGTAGAGGGCAATGGCCCCCTCATCCATCGACTCGGCGGTGCCTACCGTACTGCGCTTCTGTTTATGGAAGTCCAGGGAGAATTGCGTCATGACCAGGATGACGGTCAGGCCAATGACCAGCGCGACCATCAACTCGATGAGCGAAAGGCCTCGCTGGATTCTTTGCATGTGCATGTCTGACATGATCAGTTCTCGTAATCCTGATTGATGCTGGCAATGACTACATGCTTATGGATGGTCTTGTCGGCGGGCACGGTATTGCAGGGTTGCGAAGTGACGCCGGTGCCAAGCTGCGGCGGGGACCAGCAAATGGATATGGTGACCAGGTTGTTCGCTCCGATCGTGATAGTCGGTTTGTAGCTGGAGGCGCCGGGGAGGGATCTGCTGCCGCTCAGCACTTCGTTTGCCCATGTGCCAAGAACGCCCGGAGGGGAACCGACACCGCTCCAGGCGTAGTTGGCAAGATTGAGGGGGTCGACCCACATTTCGGCGATCAGGCGTTCGGCAAAGTTGCTCGCCTCAATCCGGTAGCGTGCATCGTTGGTTATGGCGATGGAATTCGCCTGCAGGCCGATGATGCCGAGGATGCCGAAGGAGATGATGAGGATGGCGATCATCACTTCGAGCAGGGCGACGCCCGCTTCTGTCGGAAGGGGTCGTTTGGATATTCTCATTGTTGGCCTCACGTCTAGCACCGGCGCGGATCGCCGACCGGCAAATGCCAGTTCCCCGCGTTTGAAGGCAGGTTCAGGTCGTTGGCGTCGCCGACCCAGGGCGAGCACATGCGAATGCCGCCGTTGGCGGTGATACGGATTTCCAGGGGGCGTTCCTGGGTCGAATCGAGAACGGTCGAGCCGATGTTGAATTGAATCCAGTGGGGCTTGGTTGTATCCACCTCTGTGGCCGTGCAAGCATTGGTTGCCCGGCTCATAGGCGTAAAGGTTATTGTGTTCGCCCCGGCAGGCACCATGCTGACCGTGGCGTTTTTAGAGCCTTCTCCGCCCGAACGTGTCTGAATGACTGCGACGACCCCACCGCAAGCGGTCGGAGGACTGACTTCGTTAATGGCCCAGCCCGTATCCGCGTTAAGCACGAATTGTGTGTAGACGTTGCGGCGAACCGCTTCGGCGCGGGCGATTTGAAGGCCGTCCAGAATGGACTCGGCCGCCGTCCGCACCTGCATGTTATTGATCATTTCGGAGAATGCGGGGATGCCGAGCACCGTCAGCACCGCGAGTATGACCAGCGTGATCATCAACTCGATGAGCGTAAATCCTCGCGGTTTCTGATTGGAAACCCTCATGAGCAATCGCCTGTCTTCCTGATGGTCCAGCATGTAGCGTTACCCTGCCAGCCTTTTGCCGCCGGGGCACCGGTGACGGTGGTCGAGCGGGCGTTCAACTCATTGATCGTGAAAGCGAAGCCCGTCATTGAGCCTTTTCCGTTGGCAGTGATCGTATAGGTTGCCAACGTAGGTGCCGGATTGGCGCAGTCATATGTGAAGTTGGACGATTCCCCCGGACAGGGCATGCCGGCGTAGGTGCGCTGGTCCAGAAACCATTGTTCCGCAGCAACGCGCCCGGTCGCCAGAGCGCCTTGCGCTTCAGGAAAACGCGATCGCGTGACGTAATCCGAATAGGATGGCAGGGCAATCGTCGCAAGCATGGCGATCACCGCTAGCACAATCATCAGCTCTATGAGGGTAAATCCATCTTGCTTGGACATGGGTTCTCCTTTTCGCAGTGAAATGTTAGGCGGGCAGCGATGGCGAAAGCCAGCCTAAACCGATGGAACGCCATTTGGATCGGACAAACGGCTGGCAGGTGGGAATATTACCTGCTCCCGGTTTGCCGGGGGACTAGCGCTCGTTTATAATCCGCCCCCCGTGCTGTTGTAGCTCAGTTGGTAGAGCAACTGATTCGTAATCAGTAGGTCGGAGGTTCGACTCCTCTCAACAGCACCAGAAAATTCAATGGCTTGCGGAGATGCAAGCCATTTCTTTTTTGATCCGGAGGTCACATGCAGATTAAGGACAGCGCTTTCATCGTTACTGGCGGCGCGTCGGGCCTGGGGGCGGGGACGGCGCGGGCATTGGCGGCGCAGGGCGGCAGGGTGGTTGTCGCCGACCTCAACAAAGCCGCCGGCGAGGCGCTGGCGAAGGAGCTGGGCACCGGCGCGCGTTTCACCGAGTGCGACGTGTCGTCTGAGGCGAGCGCCAAGGCCGCGGTGGAGCTTGCCGTGAGCGCTTTCGGTGGGCTGAACGGTTTGATCAACTGCGCCGGCATCGCCATCGGCGAGAAGACGATCGGCAAGGAGGGCCCGCACCAATTGGCCACTTTCGCCCGCGTCATCAACATCAACCTGATCGGCAGCTTCAACATGATTCGCCTGGCGGCGGACGCCATGAGCCGCGGCCAGGCGAACGCGGCGGGCGAGCGCGGCGTGATCGTCAACACCGCTTCGGTGGCGGCCTTCGACGGCCAGATCGGCCAGGCCGCCTATGCCGCCTCCAAGGGCGGCATTGTCGGCATGACGCTGCCGATCGCGCGCGACCTGTCGCGCTCGGGCATCCGCGTCATGACCATCGCCCCCGGCATCTTCGAGACGCCGATGCTGCTCGGCATGCCGCAGGAGGTGCAGGACGCGCTGGGCAAGATGGTGCCCTTCCCGCCGCGCCTGGGCAAGCCGGCGGAGTACGCCGCGCTGGCCCTGCACATCATCCAGAACGAGATGCTCAACGGCGAGGTGATCCGCCTCGACGGCGCGATCCGCATGCAGCCGAAGTGACCGGGCCGAAAGGCACGGTCATCCCCGCGAAAGCGGGGATCCAGTAGTGCGGGCATACTCTGGGTTCCCGCTTGCGCGGGAATGACGATCCATGTCTTCCATTGACAATGCCTGCTACCACTGCGGTCTGCCCGTTCCGCAAGGTGCTTCTTTCACGGTCTTGATTGGCGGCGCCCCGCGCGAGATGTGCTGCGCCGGCTGCCAGGCGGTGGCGCAGGCCATTGTCGATAACGGCCTGGACGACTACTACCGGCACCGCGACGCGCTGCCGGAGCGTCCGCGCGAGGCGCTCCCCGCCGTGCTGGGGGGACTGACTTTGTTCGACCATCCCGACGTGCAGAAGAGTTTCGTGCGGCCGCTGTCCGGGCACGAGCGCGAGGCCTCCCTCATTCTCGATGGCATCACCTGCGCTGCCTGCGTCTGGCTCAACGAGCAGCACCTGACGCGCCAGGCCGGCGTCACGGTGGTGGAGATCAACTACGCGACGCGGCGCGCCCGCGTGCGCTGGGACGAGCAGCGCATCAAACTTTCCGGCATCCTTGCCGCGGTGGCGGCCATCGGTTACCACGCCTATCCCTACGATGCCGCCCGCTCGGAGGAGATCGCCCAGCGTGAGCGGCGTTCCGCGCTGTGGCGCCTCTTCGTCGCCGGCTTCGGCATGATGCAGGTGATGATGTACGCGGTGCCGGTGTATCTGGCGGACGAGGGCACCATGAGTGCCGACATTGAGCGCCTGATGCGCTGGGCCAGCCTGGTGCTGACGCTGCCGGTCGTGCTGTATTCGGCCGCACCCTTTTTTCGCAATGCCTGGCGCGATCTGCGCCTGAAGCGCGTCGGCATGGACGTGCCGGTGGCGCTGGGCGTCGGCGCCGCCTTCGCCGCCAGCCTGTGGGCGACGCTGATCGGCGCGGGGGAAGTGTATTTCGACTCGGTGACGATGTTCGTTTTCCTGCTGCTGGGCGGCCGCTACCTGGAGATGCTGGCGCGCCACCGGTCCGTGCGCGCCATTGAGCGCGTCGGCCGCGCCCTGCCGGCGTTTGCCGAACGATTGACGGCATTTCCTTCGTTGCAGACGGAGCGCGTCGTGGTATCGGCGCTGCTGCCGGGCGACCGCGTGCTGGTCGCACCGGGGCAGACCATTCCCGCCGACGGCAGCGTGCTGCAGGGCGAGAGCGAGGTCGATGAATCCCTGCTCACCGGCGAGAGCCGGCCCATCGCCAAGGCGGCGGGCAGCGATCTGACCGGCGGCACGGTGAACATCCGCAGTCCGCTGGTGCAACAGGTGGAGAAGGTCGGCGAGGCGACGCAGCTGGCCTCGATCGTGCGCTTGATGGAACGGGCCATTACCGAGAAGCCGCGCGTGGTGCAATTGGCGGATCGCGTCGCCGCCTGGTTTGTCGCGGCGCTGCTGTTGCTGGCGCTGGCCACCGGCATCGCCTGGAGCCAGATCGACGCCTCGCGGGCCTTGTGGGTCTTCGTGTCGGTGCTGGTGGTGAGCTGCCCCTGCGCGCTGTCGCTCGCCACGCCGGCGGCGCTGGCGGTGGCCACCGGCGCCTTTTCGCGCCTGGGTCTGCTCGTTTCGCGCGGCCACGCCATCGAGACGCTGGCGCGCGTCGACCACTTCGTGTTCGACAAGACCGGCACGCTGACCTGGGGCAGGCTGCGCCTGCTGGAGACCTTGCCGTTTGCCGGCATGACGGTGGAAGAGGCGCTGCGCCTGGCGGCCGCACTCGAGCAAGGGTCGGAGCATGCCATTGGCGCGGCGCTGCGCAATGCCGCTCCGTCCGGCGTTCAGCGGTCGACGGCGCAGGCCTTGCAGACCTTCACCGGCGAGGGCGTCGAGGGCACGCTCGACGGTCGCAAACTGCGCCTGGGCAAAGCCGATTTCGCCGGTGCGCTGCACGGACAGTTGCTGCCGCCCGGGGCGCAGGCCCTGTTTGCCACGGGTGACACCTGCGTGGCACTGGCCGACGACACAGGCTGGCTCGCCCTGTTCCGTCTGGGCGATCAATTGCGGCCCGAGGCCGGAGAACTGGTACGCCGCTTGCACGACCTCGGCTGCCACGTTTCCTTGCTCTCCGGCGATTCCGCCGAAGCGGTGAGGCCGGTGGCCACGGCTTTGGCCATCGAGGATGCCCATGGCGGCATGACGCCGCAGGGCAAGCACGACTTCATTGCCGCCTTGCAGGCGCAGGGCGCCGCGGTAGCGATGGTCGGCGATGGCGTGAACGATGCGCCGGTGCTGGCCCAGGCCCAGGTTTCCGTGGCCATGGGCAGCGGCACCGAGCTGGCACGCAACCAGGCCGACATCGTGCTGCTCGGCGAAAATCTCGAACGCCTGGCCGAGGCCGTGGCGCTGGCGCGGCGCACCCGGCGCATCGTGCGGCAGAATCTCGCCTGGGCTTTCGCCTACAATCTGTCCGCCATTCCGCTGGCGATGCTGGGCTGGATCACCCCCTGGATGGCCGGCATTGGCATGTCGGCCAGTTCCCTGCTGGTGGTGGCCAATGCGCTGCGCCTCCAGCGCGACGGGAAACCCTGATGGAAATCCTCTACCTGCTGATTCCGCTTTCGGTCGTGCTGGTCTTCCTGATCGGCGCTGTCTTCTGGTGGTCGGTCAGGAGCGGGCAGTTCGACGACATGGAAGGGCCGGGCTATCGCGTGCTCATGGATGATGACCGATCCCTGCCGGGATTGGACGAACGCGATGATTCCGGAGGTAAAACCGGAACGAATCCGAAGTAGGTCGAAAGTAATATCCGCAATTCGTCTCGATTTGACCCAGATCAATTTTTTTGTGAGTCCCTGTATCCATACTCCGTCCAAGGTTTTGGGCTCGGTAACGAGCCTGGAGTCTTGTCTCTCTGTTGGGGTTGGGGTGCGCGTTGCGCACCCTTTTTTTGCCCGTATAAAATTATTTGTTGTTGCTAATGATCGTAGGTTGATATTTTTGACTTGAATCAATCAAGTGGCGATCATTTAAAGGTATCCTTTCGACTAATGGGGGTATCCTGCCGGCACAATCCCCGAACAATCCTGCGTTATCTAAGTGAGGCCCTCCGCTATGGACAACCCATCGACGTACAACTACAAGGTGGTGCGCCAGTTCGCCCTGATGACGGTGATCTGGGGCATTGTCGGCATGCTGG
>Ga0209476_10001007_pt1 | contig 19343 bp, 19 predicted proteins | sample KloWWTrecipitate_FD_187179 | JGI IMG/M metagenome (GOLD analysis project Ga0209476, IMG submission 187179) | Active sludge microbial communities from Klosterneuburg, Austria, studying microevolution and ecology of nitrifiers - Klosterneuburg... | ecosystem: Engineered > WWTP > Aerobic digester... | reverse complement strand
CGCCTTCAACCTGCAGCACGACTGGAGCGCGATGCGCTTCCAGTTCGTCGAGCGCCACCCCTGGACCTTCCATGCCGGCGCGCTGCTCGACCCGCTGGCGCAGGCCCTGGTCACCACGCCGCTGCTGTTCGCCGCGATCGTGGTCGCGCTGGCCTGGGCGCTGCGCCGCTGGCGGGATGGCGAGCAGGGCTGGGACGTGCTGGTCTGCGCGGCGGGCGGCATGCTGGCGGGTTACCTCATTTTCGGGCTCTTCGCCGACGACGTGCGCGTGCGCTTCCATTGGCCGCTGCCGGCCTATCTCCTGGCCTTGCCCGCCGTGCCGATGGTGTTCAAGGCCTGGCGCGAGTCGGGCCACCGCGGGCTGGCGCTGGCGGCCGCGGCGACGGCGCCGCTGGCGCTGGTCGCGACCTTGTCCGTGTTCGGCCTGCTCGGCGCGGCGACCCTGCCCGCGCGGATGGCCTGGCTGCCGCTGGGGCGACCCGTCCCGGACAACCTGCAGGGCTGGCGCGAGATCGGCCGCTGGGCCCGGGGCCTGGCGCGCGAGCAGCCGCAGGCGACCCTGGTCGCGGGGGATTTCATGCTCGGTGCCCAGGCCGCCTTCGCGCTGCGCGCGACCCGGCCGGTCTACGTGCTCGACCATCCGGCCAACGCCAAGCATGGCCGCACGACGCAGCTCGCGATCTGGCAGCGCGACGAGCGCGGGCTCGCCGCCAGCGGCTGGCACGACGGGCTGCTGTGGGTCGACGAAAGCGCGCGCAAGCCGATCGATCGCCTGCAGCAATGGCAATCGCTGTGCGCGCGCTTCGGCGCGGTACGGCTGCGCGACGAGATCGCGCTCTTCGACGGCCGCTGGCGCGTGGTCGCGTTCGCGGTGACGCCGGCACGAGGCGAGGGCGGCGCCAGTCCCTGCGAGCTGCCGGCGATGGCCGAGATCGACCAGCCGGTCGCTGGCGCCGTGCTGGCGGGGGAGCGCGTCGCGGTGAGCGGCTGGGCGATCAAGGAACACATCGGCGTGGCAAGGATCGACGTGCTGCTCGATGGCGAGGCGATCGCTGGCGCGCGCTACGGCACGCCGTATCCCGGCGTGCGGGGACAGTGGCCGGGTTCGACCGACCCCGGCCACCCGGACGTCGGCTTCGAAGCCTCGGTGGCGTTGGCGGGCGTGGCGCCGGGCCGCCACCTCCTGGGCGTGCGCGTCACCGGCCGCGACGGCAGCGTCCGCGACCTCGCCCTGCGGCGCGTACGCGTGCTCGGCGGCGACGGCAGCGTGCGCTAGCGCAGCGGGTCGAGCCCGGCGGCCCGCAGCAGGCGCGTGGTGGCGATCAGGGGCAGGCCGATCAGCGCGGTCGGATCGTCGCCGTCGATGCGCTCGATCAGCGCGATGCCCAGGCCTTCGGCCTTGAAGCTGCCGGCGCAGTCCAGGGCTTGCTCGCGGGCCAGGTACTGGCGAATCCGGGCGGTCGAAAGCACCTGGAAGCGGACCACGCTCTCGACCGGCTCGGCGCTGATCCGGCCATCGGGCGTCACCACGGCCACGGCGGTGTGGAATCGCGCGCTGGCGCCGCTCAGCGACGCCAGCTGCGCGCAGGCGGCCTCGAGCGTCCCGGGCTTGGTGAGCGGGCTTCCGTCGGGCCCGACGCCGACCTGGTCGGAGCCGATGACCGTGGCGCCCGGATGCCGCCGCGCGACGGCCCGCGCCTTCTCCTGCGCGAGGCGCACGGCCTGGTCGCGCGCCGCTTCGCCGTGCCGCGGCACTTCGTCGACGCCTGGCGCCTCGCAGCTGAACGGCAATCCCAGCCGCGACAGAAGTTCACGCCGGTAGACCGACGTCGAGGCCAGGATCAGGACGGGTTTCAGCGGACCCCCTGGCGCCCGTGCCGGCCGGCGGCGACGCGACCTGCCCGCGACCCACCCCACCGCACGCCCGGGCTCGCGCCTCGCACCGCGCTCAATGCCGGGTCGGCGTCGGCGGTTCGGGCAGGGGCGGCTCCGGTTTGGCCTTGCCTGCACCAGACGGACCCAGCGCCGCCGAAGCGCCCTGGTACGCCGAACGCAGTCCCTGGCCGGCCACCTGCAGCTGGTCAGCCACCTCGTCGAGCAGGCCGAGCTGGCTGGCAAGCTGGGTGCGCGAGCGGTTGAGGGCCGCCACCGCCTCGTCCAGGGCCTGCTGGGTGGCGCTGCCGCTCTGCTGCTTGATCCACAGCCGATGCGCCAGCACCTCCCGCAGTGCGGTCTTGACCTGGCGGTCGGGATCGATGCTGGCCATGGCCGGTGCGGTCATGTCGGAAGGCAACTGGGTCAGGGTCTGGCGCAGCGACAGCATGCGCCGGCGATAGTCCTGCAACTGGCTCTCGAGCGCGTCGGCACCGTCGAGCAGGTCGCGCAGCGCGCGGCCGCGGCGGTTGATCATGCGCTCGCGCAGCCACAGCGCGAGCCCGACCAGCGCCACCAGCGCGACCGCCAGGTTGAGCAGGGACATGACGCCAGCCTCCGGATTCGCCCGCGCCCAGTCTGGACCAAGGGCCGGTGGCGGGGCAAATCGGTTGACACCCGGGGGCCCCGCACCTACCATCGCGCGCCCATGTCCGCCGCCCTGCCGGATGTCGTCGATGCATGGCGGATGGTGTCGAGCCAGCGCCATTTTCGCGGCTCGCTGCCACTGCGCGACATGCTCCGCCTGCGCGACAGCCTGGCCTCGGATGCGGGCGAGGCCCACTACGACATCGAGTTCGGGCGCGATGAACTGGGCGTGGCCCGCGTGGCCGTGCGGGTCGAGGCGCGGCTGCCGCTGACCTGCCAGCGGACGCTGGAGGAATTCGCGCTGCCGGTCTCGGTGAGCACGCAGCTGGGCCTGATCGCGCATGAGCGCGAGGAGGCCGCGCTGCCGCCGGGGTTCGAGGCGCTGCTGGTGAAGGACAACGAATTGCACCTGCGCGAGGTGATCGAGGACGAGTTGATCCTCGCGCTGCCGGTGGTGCCGGTGAAGCCGGGCGTCGACCCGGACGCCGAATATGAATACCAGACCGGGCCCGAGGGCGCGGACGAGGAACCCGCCGCGCCAAATCCCTTCGAGGCGCTGGTGAAGTTCCGCAAGCATTGACCGATTTCGCTGGAGAGATCCCATGGCAGTCCAGAAGTCCCGCAAGACCCCTTCGACGCGCGGCATGCGCCGTTCGCACGATGCCCTGAGCGCCCCGGCGCTGGGCACCGACAAGACCTCCGGCGAGACCCATCGCCGCCACCACGTGACCAAGGACGGTTTCTACCGCGGTCGCCAGGTGATCGCGCCCAAGACCAAGGTCAAGGACGTCGAGTGAGCCGGCGCGGCGCGGCCTGCGGGCGGCGCCAGGCGCACACCGTCGCGCCACCGGCCCGAGCCGGCGGCCGGCGTCGATCTTCATGACGTGAGCGGGCCCCGGGAGGGCGCGTGACCTACGCACGCATCGCCGGCACCGGCAGCTACCTGCCCGACAACGTGCTCAGCAACGACGAGCTCGCCAGGCGCGTCGACACCAGCGACGAGTGGATCCGCACGCGCACCGGCATCCGCCAGCGCCATATCGCGCTGCCGGGCCAGACCACCGGCGACCTCGCCTTCGAGGCGTCGTTGCGCGCGATGCAGGCCGCCGGCGTCGTCGCCGCCGACATCGACCTGATCGTGCTCGGCACGACCACGCCCGACATCATCTTTCCCAGCACCGCGTGCCTGCTGCAGCACCGCCTGGGCGCCAACGGCTGCGCCGCTTTCGACGTCAACGCGGCCTGCTCGGGTTTCCTCTACGCGCTGGGGATCGCCAACCAGTTCGTGCGCAGCGGGACCTCGAAGTGCGCGCTGGTGGTGGGTGCCGAAACCCTGTCGCGCATGATCGACTGGAGCGACCGCGGCACCTGCGTGCTGTTCGGCGACGGCGCCGGCGCGGTGGTGCTCAAGGCCGACGACGAGACCGGCATCCTGTCCACGCACCTGCACGCGGACGGCGCGCACAAGGAGCTGCTGTACAACCCGGTCGGGGTCTCGGTGGGCTTCAAGGACGAGCCCAACCACGGCGTGAAGGTGATGATGAGCGGCAACGACGTGTTCAAGGTCGCGGTCAAGACCCTGGACGCCGTGGTCGAGGAGACCCTCGCGCACCATGGCCTCGACCGCCATGCGATCGACTGGCTGATCCCGCACCAGGCCAACCTGCGCATCATCACCGCGACGGCGCGGCGCCTGGACATGCCGATGGAGCGCGTGATCGTGACCGTCGACCGCCACGGCAACACCTCGGCGGCCTCGGTGCCGCTGGCGCTGGACGAGGCGGTGCGTTCGGGCAAGGTCAAGCGCGGCGAGTTGCTGCTGCTCGAGGCCTTCGGCGGCGGTTTCACCTGGGGCTCGGCGCTGCTGCGGTACTGAGTCCTGAGCGGGGTGACAACGGTCTTCGATTCGTGCGGCGCGTATCGCGCGCAGAGCGCGCTCCTACAATGCCGGCGTTGTAGGAGCGCGCTCTGCGCGCGATAGGCGCCGCTCATGGCGGGAAAGGGCCAATCGCCCCAAATGGAAGGAAGCGCGGTGACACTCGCATTCGTATTCCCCGGCCAGGGCTCGCAAGCGGTCGGCATGCTGGCCGAACTCGCGGCCCGCTCGCCGGTCGTGCGCGCCACTTTCGACGAGGCCTCGGCAGGCGCCGGCGCCGATTTGTGGGCGATCAGCCAACAGGGCCCGGAAGCCGAACTCAATCGCACCGAATTCACCCAGCCCGCCCTGCTGGCCGCCGGCGTCGCCGTGTGGCGCGCGTGGCACGAGGCCGGCGGCGCTGCGCCCACGCACTTGGCTGGTCACAGCCTGGGCGAATACACCGCGCTGGTCTGCGCCGGCGCGATCGAACTCGCCGCGGGCGCTGCGCTGGTGCGCGAGCGGGGACGCCTGATGCAGGCCGCGGTGCCTGCCGGCGTGGGCGCAATGGCCGCCGTGCTGGGCGCCGATGATGCGGTGATCGGGCAGGCCTGCGCCGACGCGGCGCAAGGCGAGGTCGTGTCGCCGGCCAATTTCAACAGCCCCGGACAGACCGTGATCGCCGGCCATGCGGCTGCGGTCGACCGCGCGCTGGCGCTGCTGGCCGAGCGTGGCGTGCGCAAGGCGCTCAAGCTGCCGGTGTCGGTGCCCTCGCATTGCGCGCTGATGCGCGATGCCGCCGACGCGCTGCGCGCGCGAATCGCCGCGCTCGCCTGGCGGCTGCCGGCGCTGCCGGTGGTCCAGAACGCCGACGCCGTCGCCCATGGCTCGCTGGCGGCGATCCAGGACGCGCTGGTGCGGCAACTGTACCTGCCCGTTCGCTGGACCGGCTGCGTCGAGTCGTTGGCGCGCGCGGGCGTCACGCGGGTCGCCGAATGCGGTCCCGGCAAGGTGTTGTCGGGCCTGGTCAAGCGCATCGACAAGTCGCTCGATGGCCGCGCGCTGGGCGCGCCGGCCGATTTCGATGCGGCCCTGGAATCGTGGAGAACGGCATGACGAATCCCCTTGCCGGCGAAATCGCGCTGGTCACCGGAGCCAGCCGCGGAATCGGCGCCGCCATCGCCGATGAGCTGGCGCGCCAGGGCGCGACGGTGTTCGGCACCGCGACCAGCGAAGCGGGCGCCGCCGCGATCGGCGCGCGGCTCGCGCCGCAGGGCGGTGCCGGCCGCGTGCTGGACGTGTCGCAGGCCGGCGCAGGCGACGCGCTGGTCGAGGCCATCGCGGCCGGATCCGGCCCGGTCTCGATCCTGGTCAACAATGCCGGCATCACCCGCGACCAGCTCCTGCTGCGGATGAAGGACGAGGACTGGCAGGCGATCCTCGACACCAACCTGTCCTCGGTGTTCCGGCTTTCGCGCGCGGTCCTGCGCGGCATGCTCAAGGCGCGCAGGGGGCGCATCATCAGCATCGCCTCGGTAATCGGGCTGACCGGCAACGCCGGCCAGTCCAACTACGCGGCGGCCAAGGCCGGCATCATCGGCTTCACCAAGTCGCTGGCGCGCGAGGTCGGCAGCCGCGGGATCACCGCCAACGTGGTGGCGCCGGGCTTCATCGAGACCGACATGACGCGGGCGCTGCCCGAGGCCACGCGCAGCGCCATGCTCGGCGACATCGCCCTGGGCCGGCTCGGCAGCCCGGCGGACATCGCCCACGCGGTCGCCTTCCTGGCCGGACCGGGCGCCGCCTACGTCACCGGCGAAACCCTGCACGTCAACGGCGGCATGTACATGCCGTAGGCCCCCTTGGCGCAGGGCCCCGGCGCCTTCGTTTTGCCCTGACGCCCCCTTCACGTACAATGCGCGCCGCTACTAGCCCCGGGAGGCTTTGTCACCAATGAGCAGTATCGAAGAACGCGTCAAGAAGATCGTCGTCGAGCAGTTGGGCGTGAAGGACGATCAGGTCACGCCGAGTGCTTCCTTCGTGGACGATCTGGGCGCGGACTCGCTCGACACCGTCGAGCTGGTGATGGCGCTCGAGGAGGAGTTCGAGTGCGAGATCCCGGACGAGGAAGCCGAGAAGATCACCACCGTGCAGGGCGCGGTCGATTACATCAAGGCGCACGTCAGCGCCTGAGCGCTGCCGCGGGACCGCTGGTCGAACTGCGCCTGATGGCGCAGTTCGCGTTTCTGCGCTCGTCAAACGTGCGTTGGTTCGGGGCGCCGTGGCGCCGCCGGGGTTGTAGTCGACACGCGGCCCCGTCCCCGGGGCGTCATTCCCGCGCAGGCGGGATCGCAGGGGGACGGCACAACATGGATTCCCGCGTTCGCGGGAACGGCGGCGGGGGGCGGCGCGCGCCGTCGCCGGCCTGGAGGGTTGCATGAGCAAGCGACGCGTGGTGGTCACGGGGCTGGGCATCATCTCGCCGGTCGGCAACGACATCGCGACCGCGTGGAAGAACGTTGTCGAGGGCCGCAGCGGCATCGGCCCGATCACCCACTTCGACGTTTCGGCCTTCGCCACCCGCATCGCGGGCGAGGTGCGCGACTTCGATCCGACGCGCTGGATCGCGCCCAAGGACGTCAAGAAGATGGACCCCTTCATCCAGTACGGCCTCGCGGCCGCGCTGGATGCGGTGAAGGATTCGGGCCTCGGGATCACCGAGGCCAATGCCGACCGTTGCGGGGCCGCGCTGGGCGCCGGCATCGGCGGCCTGGGCGGGATCGAGAAGACCACCGAGGCCTACCTCAACGGCGGTCCGCGCAAGATCTCGCCCTTCTTCGTGCCCAGCACCATCATCAACATGCTGCCCGGCCACCTGGCGATCATGCTCGGGATGAAGGGGCCGAACCTCTCGGCGGTGTCGGCCTGCACCACCGCGACCCACAACATCGGCCTGGCCATGCGCCTGATCCAGTACGGCGACGCCGACGTGATGGTCGCCGGCGGCGCCGAATGCTCGACCACGCCGACCGCGATCGGCGGTTTCATCGCCGCGCGCGCGCTGTCGTCCAGCAACGACGACCCGACCCGCACCAGCCGTCCCTGGGACAAGGATCGCGATGGCTTCGTGCTGTCCGACGGCGCCGGCGTGCTGGTGCTGGAGGAGTACGAACATGCGAAGGCGCGCGGCGCGCGCATCTACGCCGAGCTGGCGGGCTTCGGCATGTCCGACGACGCCTTCCACATGACCGCGCCGCCCGAGGATGGGTCGGGCGCGGCGGCCAGCATGCGCAACGCGGTGCGCGATGCCGGCGTCGGCGTCGACACGGTCGAATACGTCAACGCGCACGCGACCTCGACCCCGCTGGGCGACGTGGCCGAGACCCGCGCGATCCGCACCTGCTTCGGCGCGCATGCGGACCGCCTCATGGTGAGCTCGACCAAGTCGGTCACCGGGCACCTGCTCGGCGCCGCGGGCGGGGTCGAGGCGATCTTCAGCGTGCTGGCCCTGCACGATGGCGTGATTCCGCCGACCATCAACCTCGACGCGCCCGGCGAGGGCTGCGACCTCGACTACGTGCCGAACACCGCGCGGCGCCAGCCGGTCTCCACCGTGGTCTCGAATTCGTTCGGCTTCGGCGGCACCAACGGCACGCTGCTGTTCCGCCGCATCTGAGCGACAACGCACGCGTGCACCAGGTCACGCGCGAGTTGCCCGGCCGCCCCGACCTGCTGGCGGCCGCCGCGGCATGGCCCGGGCGCTATCCCGGCTTGCTGGAAAGCGTCGCCGGCGGCGCCGCGAGCGCGCGCTGGGACATCCTTTTCGCCAGCGACGGCGAGGCCATCGTGCAGGCGCGTCCGGATCCGCAGCAGCGCTTCCTCGACCGGCTCGATGCCGCGTGGCGGGCGGCGCAAGCCGCGCGCGGCGATGCGGGGCTGCCGTTCCGCGGCGGCTGGCTGCTGCTGCTGGGCTACGAACTGGCCGCCGAGTGCGAGCCGCGACTGCGCCTGCCGCTGGAACCGGCACTGGGGCCGACCGCGATCGCGCTGCGGTCGCCGGCCGCCGCGCTCTACGACCATGCGCGAGACCGCACGATCCTGGTCGCCGAACCCGGGGCGACGCACTGGCTGGACCGGCTGCAGCACGATCTGGCCGCTGCGCCGCCACTCGCGCCCGGGGATTGGCCCGGTGTCGCGGTGGCCGAGGAGTTGCCGGGACGCTTCCTCGACGGCGTGCGCCGCGTGCACGAGTACCTCGCCGCCGGCGACGTGTTCCAGGTCAACCTGTCGCGCGCCTGGCGCGCGGACCTGCCCTCCGCGATCGATCCGGTGGCGCTGTACCAGCGCCTGCGCGCGACCAACCCGGCGCCATTCGCGGGCCTGTTCCGCCACGACGGACTGGCCGTGCTCAGCTCCTCGCCCGAGCGCCTGGTCCAGGTCGCGGGCCGGCGGGTGCAGACCCGGCCGATCGCCGGCACCCGGCCGCGCCTGGCGGGCGACGACGAGGGCGCGCGCGTGCGCGAACTGGTCGACCACCCCAAGGAGCGCGCCGAGCACGTGATGCTGATCGACCTCGAGCGCAACGACCTCGGCCGCGTCTGCGTGCCCGGCAGCGTGGTGGTGGACGAGATGATGACGGTGGAGAGCTACACCCACGTGCACCACCTGGTCTCCAACGTGCGCGGCACGCTGCGGGCGGGCGTGACGCCGGGCCAGGTCATCCGCGCGGTCTTCCCGGGCGGCACCATCACCGGTTGTCCCAAGGTGCGCTGCATGGAGATCATCGCCGAGCTCGAGGGCGAGCCGCGCGGGCCGTACACCGGCTCGCTCGGCTACCTCAACCGCGACGGCGACCTCGACCTCAACATCCTGATCCGCACGATCGCGATCGCCGGCCAGCGCGTGGTCGTGCGGGCGGGCAGCGGACTGGTGGCCGACTCCGTCGCCGAGCGCGAGCTGGACGAAACCCGGGCCAAGGCGCGTGGCGTGCTGGCGGCGCTGCAGCGATCCGCGCAATGAACGCGCCGGGCCGCTGCCTGGTCGACGGGATCGCGACCGACCGCGTCGGCGCCGACGACCGCGGCCTGGCCTATGGCGACGGCGTGTTCGAGACCATGCGCTGGCGCGCCGGTGTGGTGCCGCTGTGGCCGCGCCATCGCGAGCGCCTCGCGCTGGGCTGCGAGCGCCTGCGCATCGCCATGCCCGACCTCGCGCTGTGCGGGCGCGAGGTCGCGCTTGCCGCCGACGGCATGGACGAGGCGGTGGTGAAGCTCATCGTCACCCGCGGCGGCGGCGCGCGCGGCTACGTGGCGGCGCGCGGCGCTGAGGTCACGCGCGTCGTGCGCGCGCTGCCACCGCCCACGGTCGCGGCGTCGGACTACCGTGACGGTGTCGTCCTGCGCTGGTGCGCCACGCCCTTGGGCGTCAATCCTGCGCTGGCCGGTGTCAAGCACCTCAACCGGCTGGAGCAGGTGCTGGCGCGGGCGGAGTGGGACGACCCAGCGATCGCCGAAGGGCTGTGCCGCGACGTCGAGGGGCGCGTGGTCTGCGCGACCGCGGCCAACCTGTTCGCCTGCATCGATGGGCGCTGGGTCACGCCGGCCGTGACCCGCTGCGGCGTCGCGGGCGTGATGCGCGGCCTGATCCTCGACCGGGCCGCGGCCGCTACGATCGAGGTCCGGGATATGCTTCCTGCCGAGATCGAACGCGCGACGGAGGTGTTCCTGTGCAACAGCGTCCGCGGCGTGCTGCCGGTCCGCCGCATCGCGGGATGCGAGTACGCGATCGGAGCCGCGACCCGCGGCTGGATCGCCGTGGCGGCCGCGCTCGGCCTGCCGCCGGCAGCGACGGCTTGACCCCGTGCGGCTGATCCGTGCACTCGTCCTGCTGGCCATGGTCGCGGCTGTCGCCGCGGGCGCGTGGCTGTGGCGCGACTACCAGCGCTTCGCCGCGGCGCCGCTCGTGATCGAGGCCAGCGAGGAACTGCTCGACGTGCCGCTGGGGACGCCGTTCCTGCGCATCGTGTCCGAACTGCGCAAGCGCGGCTACAGCGACGCGCATCCGCTCTACTGGCGCGTGCTGGCCTGGGAAATGGGGGTTGCCGACGGGCTCCATGCCGGCGAGTACGCCCTGGCCTTTGGCCTCACGCCGCGCTCGCTGCTGCAGCGCATGGCGCGCGGCGAGGTGGTCCAGCACCGCTTCACCATCGTCGAGGGCTGGAGCGTGCGCGAGCTGCGCGCCGCGATCGCGAAGCAGGAGGCGCTGGCGCACGAGACCGTCGCGCTGTCCGACGAAGCCCTGATGGAGCGCCTGGGCGCGCCCGGGGTCGCGGCCGAGGGCCGCTTCCTGCCCGAGACCTATGCCTACACGCGCGGCCGTTCCGACCTGGAGCTGCTCAAGCGCGCGCAGGTCGGGCTGCAGGAGACCCTGGCCCGCGCGTGGGCGGAACGCGACCCCGGCCTGCCGCTGGCCACGGCCGACGAGGCGCTGGTGCTGGCCTCGATCGTCGAGAAGGAGACCGGCAAGGCTGCCGAGCGCGCGCGCATCGCCGGCGTGTTCGTGCGCCGGCTCAAGCTCGGGATGCGGCTGCAGACCGATCCGACCGTGATCTACGGCATCGGCGCGTCCTTCGACGGCAACCTCACCCGGCGCCATCTCGAGACCGACACGCCCTACAACACCTACACGCGCTTCGGCCTGCCGCCGACGCCGATCGCGTTGCCCGGCGCCGACGCCATCGCCGCGGTCATGCACCCTGCGCCGGGCGATGACATGTACTTCGTCGCCCGCGGCGATGGCAGCCACGCATTCAGTCCCAGCCTGCGCGAGCACAATGCGGCAGTGGCCCGCTACCAGCTGCGGCGGAGGAACCCATGAGTCGGCGTGGCCTGTTCATCAGCTTCGAGGGCGGCGAGGGTGCGGGCAAGAGCACGGTCATGACGGCAGCCGGGTCGCTGCTGGCACAAGCCGGGCTGTCGCACCGCGTCACCCGCGAGCCCGGCGGTTGCCCGCTGGCCGAAGCCCTGCGCGCGCTGGTGCTGGACCCGCGCCACGCCGGGACCTGCCGCGAGGCCGAGGTGCTGATGATGTTCGCCGCCCGCGCCCAGCACGTGGTCGAGACCATCGAGCCGGCGCTGGCGGCCGGGCATTGGGTGGTCTCCGACCGCTTCACCGACGCCAGCTTCGCCTACCAGGGCGGCGGGCGCGGGATTCCCGCCGCGATCCTCGAGCAACTCGAAGGCTGGGCCGCCTTCGGCCTGCGCCCCGACCGCACCTTCCTGCTCGACGTGCCGGTGGCGGAAGGCCTGCGCCGCATCGCCGGGCGCGGCGAGGCCGATCGCATGGAGCGCGAGAGCGCGGCGTTCTTCGAGCGGGTGCGCGCGGCCTATCTCGCGCGCGCGCAGGCCGAGCCGCATCGCTTCCGCGTGATCGACGCCACCCGGCCACTCGAGGCCGTGGTCGCCGCGGTCGAGTCGGAGCTGCAGGCGCTGGTACGCGATTGGCGCGCGGGGGCCGGTTCGTGAGCGTCACGCCCTGGCTGGCGGACGCCTGGACCCAACTGGCCGCGCGCCGCGCGGCGGCCCGCTTCCCGCACGCCGTGCTGGTGGCGGGTCCCGCGGGCCTCGGCAAGCGCGAGTTCGTCGCGGCGCTGGCGGCCTCGCTGCTGTGCACGAAGCCGGGCGCGGACGGTCGTCCCTGCGGTGGCTGCCGTGGCTGCGCCTGGGTCGCGGCGGGCTCGCACCCTGACCGGGTCGCGATCAGCTACGGGCTGCGCGACGACGGCCAGCCGCGCACCGAGATCGTGGTCGACCAGGTCCGCGAGCTATCGGCCCGCCTGGCCATGCGGCCGCATGCTGGCGGTTGGCAGGTGGCGACGATCGATCCCGCCGACCGGCTCAACCCGAATGCCGCCAATGCGCTGCTCAAGACCCTCGAGGAGCCGGCCGCCGACACCGTCATCGTGCTGGTCGCGGATGAACCGACGCGCCTGCCGGCGACCATCCGCAGCCGCTGCCAGCTGGTCGAGGCCCGCTTCCCGGACCGGACCCTGGCCCTGGCCTGGCTGGCAGGGCAGGGGATCGATGCGGCCGAGGCCGGCGATGCACTGGCGCTGGCCGCCGGCAATCCCGGTGCCGCGCTGGCGTCGTGTAGAGGCGATTCGCGCGAGCTGGCGCGCGCGGTCGCGACCGATCTCGCCGAACTGCTGCGCGGGCGCGTGCAGCCCGCGGAACTGGCGCCGCGCTGGGCCAAGGATCGCGCGGTCGAAAGGGTCGCGATCGCGGCCCAGCTCGCCCGCAGCGTGGCATGGCCGCCGGGCGCCACCGCGCTGCCGGCCGCGGCGACGGAGCTCGCGCGCTTGACCGCCGGCAGCGACTTCCCCAAGCTCTCCGCGTGGTGGGACCGGGCCAACCGGGTGCGGGCGCAGTTGCGCACGCCGCTGCGGGCCGACCTGATCCTGCTCGAATTGCTGCGCGACTGGCGCGCGCTCGCCCCCGTGGCGAAGCGCGCATGAGGTGACTGGATGGCGATCGGACTCGGTGCATCGGGCGGCCAGCCCAAGGCGGGCATCCTCTCGCTCACGATCAAGGACAAGGGCGCGTTGTACAACGCCTACATGCCCTTCGTGCGTGGCGGCGGCCTGTTCGTGCCCACGCCCAAGCGCTACGACCTCGGCGACGAGGTCTTCATCCTCCTGACCCTGATGGAGGAGAAGGACAAGTTGCCGGTCGCGGCCAAGGTCGTGTGGATCACGCCGGGCGGCGCCCAGGGCAACCGTATCGCCGGCATCGGCGTGCAGTTCAACGAGACCGCCGACGGCGAGGCCGCCAAGACCCGGATCGAGGCCCTGCTGGCTGGCACGCTGGGCGCCGAGCGCCTGACGCACACGATGTAGGCATCGCGCCCAGGCTGCTTGCCGACCGACGCCGGCCTGCGCGTCGCCATGGGGCCCCCGCATGCCAAGCGACCCGAGACATCGTCCCGATCGGCGCCGCTTCCTCGCCGGCGTTGGCGCATCGGCGATCACCGCGCTCGCGGCAGCGCAGGCGGCCCCCGCGGCCAGGAGTGAAGCGGCGATGAAACCCGGGAGCAAGCGCTACGACGTGGCCGTGGTCGGTGCCGGCGTGTTCGGCGCCTGGACTGCCTGGCACCTGCAGCAGGCCGGCCAGCGCGTGGTCCTGCTCGACCAGTACGGGCCGGCCAGTTCGCGCGCCAGCTCCGGCGGCGATACCCGGGTGATCCGCATGTCCTACGGCCCGGACGGAATCTATACCCGGATGTCGCAGCAATCGCTGCAGGCGTGGCGGCGCTTCTTCGCCCGCATCGAACGTCCGGAACTGTTCCGCCAGACCGGCGTGCTGTGGATGGCGAGCGAGGGCGCGACTGCCGCGCGCCAGTCGATCGGCCAGCTCGAGGCCGCGGGCGTGCGCCACGAGGTGCTGGCCACCGACGAACTGGCACGGCGCTACCCGCAGATCGTGGTCCCCGCGGGGGGCTGGGCCATTTACGAGCCGGAGAGCGGCGGACTGATGGCGCGGCGCGCGGTCCAGGCCGTGGTCGCGGACGCGACGCGATCCGGCGTGCGCCTGCAACTCGACCGGGTCATGCCGCCGCGCGGCGAGGGCCGCCTGGACGCGATCACGACCGCCGCCGGCGAGTCGATCAGCGCGGGCAGCTATGTGTTCGCCTGCGGCCCTTGGCTGGGCGGCGTGCTGCCCGAGGTGCTGGCCGGACGCATCTTCCCGACCCGGCAGGAGGTGTATTACTTCGGCGTGCCGGCCGGGGAAGCCCGCTTCGCCGAAGGCACGATGCCGATCTGGATGGATTTCGCCGACCAGTACTACGGCTTTGGCGACCTCGATGCGCGCGGATTCAAGGTCGCGCACGACGCCCACGGCCCGGCCATCGATCCCGACACCGCCGACCGCGCGCCGACCCGCGCCGGCGTCGAGCAGGCGCAGAAGTTCCTCGCCCTGCGCTTTCCCGCGCTGGCCGGCGCGCCGCTGGTCGCGGCCGAGGTCTGCCAGTACGAGAACAGCTCGAACGGCGACTTCATCATCGACCGCCATCCCGGCTTTGACAACGTGTGGATCGCCGGCGGCGGATCCGGCCACGGCTTCAAGCACGGTCCGGCGGTCGGCGAGCGGGTCGCCGGGCACGTGCTCGAGGGCGGGACGGTGGAACCGCGCTTCTCGCTCGCGTCCAAGCAGGCGGTGCAGAAGCGCGAAGTCCACTAGGCGCGGGCACGCGGCCCGCGTCGCAGGCCCGAAAACGCGCGCGGCGGCCGGGCACGCTGCCGCGGCCGGTTATATCGCCATGACCGCATATCCTTTCCGCACGGTTGCGGCCTGCGGCTACGGTCGTCGCCACTGTCCCGGCGTGCGACCCGATGAGCGCTGTCGTTTCCTTCCCGGCCCTGCCGGTCAACCTCGATCCCGAACGACGCGAGGCCTTCGAGCGCCTGGTCGACGGACTGGATGCGGCGCAGCTGCAGTGGCTTTCGGGCTACCTCGCGGGCCGCGCCGTGTCGCGCATCGCGCCGCCGAACGCGGCCAATGGCGAGGCCGGCATGGCCGCGGCTGCGCCGGCCGCCGGCACCCGCGCCACGGTGCTTCATGGCAGCCAAACCGGCAACAGCCGCCGCGTCGCCGAGGCCCTGGCGCGGTCCGCCGAATCCGAGGGCCTTGCGGTGCGGTTGGTCGCGGCCGAGCACTACGATCCGCGCGAGCTGGCCCGGGAGCGCCTGCTGCTGGTCGCGATCAGCACCCAGGGCGACGGCGATCCCCCCGATGCCGCCCGCGCCTTCGTGGATTTCCTCGCCTCGCGGCGCGCGCCGGCCCTGAAGGAATTGAGCTACGGCGTCTTCGCGCTGGGGGATTCGAGCTACCCGAAATTCTGCGAGACCGGGCGCATCGTCGACGAGCGCCTGGCCGCGCTCGGCGCCACCCGCTTGCACCCGCGCGTCGATGCCGACCTCGACTACGAGCCTGCCGCCCAAGGCTGGCGTGAACGCAGCCTGGTCGCGTTGCGCGAGCGAGCCTCCAGCGCCAGCGTGACCGCGTTGCGGCCTGTGGCCGCGGCGCCGCCGGCAGCGCCGGCACGCCATGACCGCAGCCGGCCCTACGCGGCCGCGATCCTCGCCAACCAGCGCATCACGTCGCGCGAGGGTTGGCGCGACGTACGTCACTTCGAACTTTCCCTTGCCGGCTCCGGCATCGACTACCAGCCCGGCGACGCGCTTGCCGTGCAGCCACGGAACCCGCCGGCCCTGGTGGCCGAGTGGTTGCAGGTGCTGGGATTCGATGGCGAAGCCCCGCTCACGCACGATGGGCGCAGCCTGCCGCTCGCGCGCTGGTTGGGCGAGGCGCGCGAATTGACCCGACTGGCGCGGCCCTTCCTCGCGCGCCACGCCGCATTGGGCCGCCACGCCGAGCTCAACCGCCTGTTGTCGCCCGAGCATGGCGCCACGCTCGGCACCTTGCTGCGCGAACGCCAACCGATCGACCTGCTGCGCGCACACCCGGCACCGTGGTCGCCCGATGAGCTGGTTGCGAGCCTGCGCCCGCTGGCGCCGCGGCTTTACTCGATCGCCTCCAGCCAGCGCGCGGTGGGCGAGGAGGCGCACCTCACGGTGGCGCGCCTTGAATCGGAGTACCTGGGCCAGCGCCGCACCGGCGCGGCATCGGAGTACCTCGCCACGCGCTCGAGCGACGCCGATGCCGTCCCGGTCTACCTCGAGTCGAACGAACGCTTCCACCTGCCGGCCGACGGCAGCCGCGACCTCATCATGGTCGGCGCCGGCACCGGGGTCGCGCCGTATCGCGCCTTCGTGCAGGACCGCATCGCCACCGGCGCCACCGGTCGCCACTGGCTGTTCTTCGGCGCGCCGCGCCTGCGCCACGATTTCCTCTACCAGGCCGAATGGCTCGAAGCGCTGCGCCGCGGCCAGCTGCAGCGCCTCACGCCGGCCTTCTCGCGTGATGGCGCGCACAAGGTCTACGTCCAGCAGCGCCTGCGCGAGCACGGCCGCGAGTTGTACGACTGGATCGAGCAGGGTGCCGCGCTCTATGTCTGCGGCGATGCCTCGCACATGGCGCCCGATGTCCACCAGGCGCTCATCGAGATCGTGGCCGAGCACGGCGGCATTGACGCCGGACAGGCAGCCGAGCGCGTGCAGGGCTGGCTGGCCGACGGCCGCTACCGCCGGGATGTCTACTGATGGGCACGGCGCTGTCCCCGATCGAAGGCATCAAGGCGGCGAGCCGCGGCCTGCGCGGCACGCTGGAAAACAGCCTGCTCGATCCGCTGACCGGCAGCCTGCCCGACGCCGACGCGACGCTGATCAAGTTCCACGGCACCTACCTGCAGGACGACCGCGACCTGCGCGAGGAGCGGCGCCTGCAGAAGCTCGAGCCCGCGCACAGCTTCATGGCGCGCACGCGCCTGCCCGGCGGCGTCTGCACCTCGGCGCAGTGGCTGGCGCTGTCCGCGCTCGCGCGCCGGTTCGGCAACGGCAGCCTGCGCCTGACCACGCGCCAGGCCTTCCAGATCCACGGCGTGTTCAAGACCGAACTCAAGGCCTCGATGCAGGCGCTGCAGGTCGCGCTGCTCGACACGATCGCCGCCTGCGGCGACGTCAATCGCAACGTGCTGTGCTCGCCCAACCCGGCCGAGTCGCGCGCCCATGCGCAGGCCCAGGCCTGGGCGGTGCGCCTGTCGGAGCACCTGCTGCCGCGGACCCGCGCGTACCACGAGATCTTCCTCGACGGCGAGCGCCTGGGCGACGACCCCGAGGCCGAGCCGATCTATGGCGCCACTTACCTGCCGCGCAAGTTCAAGGCCGCGCTGGTGGTGCCGCCGGGCAACGATGTCGACGTCTACGCGCATGACCTCGGCTTCATCGCCATCATCGAGGACGGCGAACTTGCGGGCTTCAACGTCAGCGTCGGCGGCGGGCTCGGCACCACGCATGGCGAGCCCAGCACCTTCCCGCGCCTGGCCGACGTGATCGGCTTCGTGCGGCCCGATCAGTTGCTGGCGGTGGCCGAGGCCGTCGTCACCACCCAGCGCGACCATGGCGACCGCAGCAACCGCAAGCTCGCCAAGCTCAAGTACACGATCGAGCGCCAGGGCCTGGCCTGGTTCGTGGCCGAGGTGAAGCGTCGCGCGGGCTTCGCCATCGCACCGGCACGGCCATTCCGATTCGAATCGCAGGGCGACCGCTTCGGCTGGGTCGGGGCGCACGACGGGCGCTGGCACCTCACCCTGCGCATTCCGTCCGGACGCGTGGTGGGCAGGTCGCTGGAAGGTCTGGACGCGATCGCGCAAACGCACGCGGGCGACTTCCGCCTGACCCCGAACCAGAACCTGGTGATCGCCGGCGTGGCGCCCGAGGCACGCGAGGCCATCGATGCACTGGTGCAGGCGCATGGCCTCGACGGCTACCGCACGGCGACGCCGCTGCATCGCGACGCGCTGGCCTGCGTCGCGCTGCCGACCTGCCCGCTGGCGATGGCCGAGGCCGAGCGCTATCTGCCGCACTTGCTGGACGCGGTGCACGCGCGCCTGGCCCGGCATGGGCTGGCCGGCATCCCATTGTCGCTGCGCATCACCGGCTGCCCCAACGGCTGCGCGCGGCCGTACCTCGCCGAGATCGCGCTGATCGGCAAGGCGCCTGGCCGCTACAACCTGCTGCTGGGCGCGGATGCGGCCGGGCAGCGCCTCAACGTGCTGCACCGGGAAAACGTCGACGAGGCGCAGGTCCTCGACGAACTGGACCAGCTGTTCGGGCGTTACGCGCAGGCACGAGCCTCCGACGAGCGCTTCGGCGACTGGCTGTGGCGCGCGGGCGTGCTCGATCCATCGCAGGGCGTGCATCCACGACGACGCGAGGCCTCCGCATGAGCATCCACGATTCGAAGGACGAGACCGGTCCGGGTCCCCTGGACCTGGCCGCGGCCAATCGCCAGCTGCATGCCCTCGATGCCGAGGGCCGCGTGCGCTGGGCGCTGGAACACCTGCCCGGCACGCACGCGCTGTCGTCGAGTTTCGGCGCGCAGGCGGCGGTCTCGCTGCACCTGGTCACGCGCCTGGCGCCGGGGATCCCGGTGGTCGTGGTCGATACCGGTTACCTTTTTCCGGAGACCTACCAGTTCATCGACGAACTCAGCACCCGGCTATCGCTCAACCTGCACGTGCATCGCGCGCCCCTGACGCCGGCTTGGCTCGAGGCCCGCGAGGGCCGGCTGTGGGAGCAGGGCAGCGAGGGCGTCGAGCGCTTCAGCCGCCTGACCAAGGTCGAGCCGATGCAGCATGCGCTGGCCGAACTCGGCGTCGGCACCTGGATCGCGGGCCTGCGTCGCAGCCAGTCGCGTAGTCGCGCCGCCATCGAGCCGCTGGCGCGCCAGGACGGGCGCTTCAAGCTCAGCCCGATCCACGACTGGAGCGATCGCGACGTGTACCTCTACCTCAAGCGCCACGACCTGCCGTACCACCCGCTGTGGCAGCAGGGATACGTGTCGATCGGCGACGTGCCGACCACGCGGCCGATCGGTGCCGACCTCAGCGAGGAACAGACCCGCTTCCACGGGCTGCGCCGCGAATGCGGCCTGCACGGCCTCGAAGGCTGAACCCCGGTTCCCTCCCGCACACCATCGAACCCATCATGAGCCAACGCCTCAGCGCAAGACCGATCCTCGACCAGACTGTCCTCAATACGCCCTACGGTGGCGAACTGCGCGAGTTGCTGCTGGCACCCGCTGACGTTCCGGCGGCAACGCTGCGCGCGGCGAGCCTGCCCGGCTGGGACCTGGGCGAACGCCAGCTTTGCGACCTGGAATTGCTCCTGAGCGGCGGATTTTCGCCCTTGACCGGGTTCCTGGGCGAGGCCGACTACCGTGGCGTCGTCGCCGACATGCGCCTGGCCGACGGTACCCTGTGGCCGCTGCCGATCACGCTCGACGTGCCGGAG
>Ga0209476_10001005_pt1 | contig 19384 bp, 15 predicted proteins | sample KloWWTrecipitate_FD_187179 | JGI IMG/M metagenome (GOLD analysis project Ga0209476, IMG submission 187179) | Active sludge microbial communities from Klosterneuburg, Austria, studying microevolution and ecology of nitrifiers - Klosterneuburg... | ecosystem: Engineered > WWTP > Aerobic digester... | reverse complement strand
GCAACCGCACGTAGAACCGGCCCTTTGAAACGTCCTATGTCTTTCCATTGGCCGGTAATCAAAGCACGCCCCGGGTCGGTAGTTTGAATGGTCTCGCCGGTCGTTTTGTTCCTCAATGTGTACAAAGGCATATCAGGGGTACGACGCGATGCATCTGAGATACCGATATCCAGTGGCATTGGCGTTGAATGATTGCCAGAATTTGGCGTGTTGTGACAAGTGGTGCATGTACCAGGCAATACGCTTATACCAAGGTCATCATTGATTCCTTTGACTCCAGCAATTTGAATCGGCTTGTTATTAAACAAATCCTGGCCGCGCGCAATGGCGGCACGAGCACGTTCCTGATCAATTCGTGATCTAGCAGAATAACGATGCCACGTATTATAGAGCGACATGACATTGGGATTAAAAAGCTCGCGGGTATGATAATCTCCCACAAGAGTATCATTAATGCCAAAATAATAAGTCTGATTAATCAGCCTCTTAGGTCCACCTTGAGCACCATCCTCGCTTAAACTACCGGCGACTTTGTCTCGCACCTGCGCAGTAAATAATCCCATCTCGAACGCGACAATTTCATCACGCTCTGCTTCGTTCAGTGCCGCTAATGCCTCTGCATGCCCCAATGTGGCGTGGTTTGCTTGTGTAGACAAATCCAACGGTATCGGCGAGAAACAGGTTGTCGTGCCATAGATACAATCGCTGGAGCTTGGATCAAGCGTTGTCTCACGCCCTTCCCACATAACCGCACTAATAAATTTCAGATTAGTTGTCGGCATAGGACGACGAAACAATGACAATTCTGTCGCGCTTGCAAAACCATACGGATCATCTACTGCATCCAGTTCAAATTCGGCATTGGCAGGAATACCAATACCGACACGGATATTTGCTTTGTTTAGTAACATGCTGTAGGCCTGGCGGCGCTTTTCAACAGTGGATACGTCAGCCAAAGGAGTATTAGCGCCATCAACTAAGCGAAAAACTGGATCTAAGCCTGCCGTTTTCTCGAAACGCGCCTTTACACCTTTAGGGGTAATTACCCACCCTTCTGTAGGAACATGGCAAGTCGCGCAAGTCCGGTCATTCGTTCCAAATTTTTTAAAAAACGCATTCTCGAAATCAATAAAGCCTGCCGTACTATAGGTTTTATCTACACCATGGGCATTAATCGCACTGATAGTTTTTGGTTTCTGTGAGATTGCACGCTCACTCTCGATGATAATACTCACGCTATCTACTGCCAGTACTGGTGTAGCCAACATAGTCAGTGAAGCAAGCACCGATACGAATGCCTTGCTATTTTTACTATTCATTTTTTCTTCCCTTTGTTTAAAAAATAAAATAATGACTGTGATGAGGTCAAGAAGCTTCTGAATCAGTAGTCATGTAGACACCAAGGAAAAATCTTACTTACGCAGCAACAATTGAATTTGATCTATGCAAAATTTTCTTAACTAGCGCAGTATTATCCTGATAAAACACATAAATTAGAATGTGACAAATTGCCGCACTTGATCTAGTCTGACTTCCTGGATTGGCTTGGTTTAATGAAACCGGACTGTCCGGTTAAGAGAAAATAGCTTAACTGGAGGAAGAAGATGAAATTACCCCACACCCAATATAGTCAAGAATTTAGGGAGCAATCAGTTAAGTTTTTTAAAGAAAATGGGGTAACTTTGATTGAAGCAGAAAAATTGAAAAAAGTCGCTTAACTGGGTTGTCCGGTTTTACTTGACCAGGTCACCGCCGCGCGCACCGTCACCCACCAGGAGCGGTGAACGCTGGAGATCGTCCAGCGCCATCGGTCGCGCGTAGAGGTACCCCTGCAGGCTCTGGCAGCCCTCGGCGCGCAGGAACGCGGCTTGGTCTTCGTTCTCCACCCCCTCGGCGACGACGGAAAGGCGCAACGACTGGGCCATTGCAAGGATGGTCCGCACGATCGATGCATCCTCGAAGATCGAGGTGCAGTTGGTGACGAACGCGCGATCGATCTTCAGTGTGGCGATGGGCAGCTTGCGCAGGTACGACAGACTCGAGTAGCCGGTGCCGAAGTCGTCGACCGAGACCGACACGCCGCTGCGCGACAACGAACGCAGGATGTCGATGACGTGATCCAAGTCGGTCAGGAAGATCCCCTCGGTCACCTCGATCACGAGGCGCGTCAGGTCGCCGCCTTCGGCGTTGCACGTGCGCCTGAGCGTGGCTTCGAAGTCCTGCGACAGCAGCTGGCGCGCCGAGATGTTCACCGCCATGTACAGGTCCAGGCCTTGCTGCGCCAACTGGACCTGGGCCCGACAGGCCTCGATCATGGTCCAGTTGCCCAGGCTTTCGATCAAGCCCGTGCTTTCGGCCAGCGGGATGAATTCGGCCGGAGACACCGGGCCGAGCTTGCCGGACGTCCAACGCATCAGCGCCTCGACACCGATTATCCGGCCGGAGGCTGCGGACACGATCGGCTGGTAGACCTGCCATATTTCGTCGAGCTGGATCGCGGACTTGAGTCCGTGATAGAGCTCAAGCTTGCGCTTGGCAACGCTCTCGATCTGATCGGTAAAGAACATCGAGGTGTTGCGCCCCACATCCTTGGCGACGTAGAGCGCGCAGTCCGCATGCCGCATCAGCAGGTCGGCACTGTCGCCGTGCTCGGGGTATAGCGCGATGCCGACGCTGCACGAACCGGTGAGCGTCAGGTCGGCGCTTTCCACCGGCTCGTTGATCGAGCCCAGCAGTTGGTCAGTGAACGTCTGCGCCCTGGCCGCGTCCACGTCGGGAAGTACGACAACGAACTCATCGCCGCCGGTGCGGTAGACGGTGTCCTCCTTGCCCACGGCGCTCTCGAGACGCCTGGCGATGCCGATCAGGTACGCATCGCCGATGGCGTGGCCCAGCGAGTCGTTGATCGTCTTGAAGTGGTCGAGGTCGATGAACAGCAGCGCAAAGGGCCTGCCGGCACCGATCAGGCAGTCGAGCGTCGTGCCCAGTTGGATGCGGTTCGCCAGACCCGTCAGCGGATCGTGGTACGCCAGAAATTCGATGTGCTGCTCCGCCCGGCGCTGCTCGGTGATGTCGATGCACAGGCCCAGGATGCAGGGCGACGACGGGTCGGGGAACGCGAACGGGATCTTCGTGGTGGCCAGCAAGTGGACGTTGTTCTCAGCATCCGTCATCTTCTCTTCGATGGTTTTCGGCATGCCGGTGCGCATCACCTCGGAGTCGTCGCGCCGGAAGTTCGCGGTTTCTACGGCCGATTTCTCGAAGTCCGCGTCCTTCTTGCCTTCGAGTTGCGCCACCGTGGTGCCGTAGGCTCGGGCAACGCATTCGTTCGCCAGCACGTAGGTGCCTTCCGCGTCCTTCGCGAAGATGAAGTACGGGATCAGATCGATGACCTGCCGCAGCAAGGCAGCGTCCACCATGTCGGGGCCCGGTGGTCGCTCCAACTCCACTATAGAGTGCCTGGTTATCAGCGCCTCGATGTCGACCATCCGGTCGGAAGCGACGGACACGATCGGCTGGTCGACCTGTTGCATCTCGTCGGACTTGAGTCCGTGGTAGAGCTCAAGCTTGCGCTTGGCGACTCTCTCGATTTGATCGGTGAAGAACGTCGAAGTGTTGCGTCCCGCATCCCTGACAACGTAGAGCGCGCAGTCCGCATACCGCATCAGCATGTCGGCACTGACGCCATGCTCGGGGTACAGCGCGATGCCGATGCTGCACGAACCGGTGAGCGTCAGGTCGACGCTTTCCACCGGCTCTCTGATCGAGTCCAGTAGTTGGTCAGTGAACGTCTGCGCCCTGACCGCGTCTGCGTCTGGAAGCACGACGACGAACTCGTCGCCGCCGGTGCGGCAGACGGTATCCTCCTTGCCCACGGCGCTCTCGATACGCCTGGCGATGCCGATCAGGTACGCATCGCCGATGGCGTGGCCCAGCGAGTCGTTGATCGTCTTGAAGTGGTCGAGGTCGATGAGCAGCAGCGCAAAGGGCCTGCCGGCACCGATCAGGCAGTCGAGCGTCGTACCCAGTTTGATGCGGTTCGCCAGACCCGTCAGCGGATCGTGGTGCGCCAGAAATTCGATGCGCTGCTCCGCCCGGCGCCGCTCGGTGATGTCGATACACAGACTCAGGACGCAGGGCGACGACGGGTCGGGGAATGCGAACGGGATCTTCGTGATGGCCAGCAAGTGGACGTTGTTCTCAGCATCCGTCATCTTCTCTTCGATGGTTTTCGGCATGCCGGTGCGCATCACCTCGGCGTCGTCGCGGCGGAAGTTCTCGACTTCTTCGGCCGATTTCGCGAAGTCTACGTCCTTCTTGCCTTCGAGTTGCGTCACCGTGGTGCCGTAGGCCCGGGCGACGCATTCGTTCGCCAGCACGAAGGTACCTTCCGCATCCTTCGCGAAGATGAAGTACGGGACCAGATTGATGATCTGCCGCAGCAAGGCAGTGGCCACCATGTCGCGACCCGATGGTCGCTCCAACTCCACTATGGAGTGCTTGATTTTAGGTTTGCGCTGATTTTGTGTAATGCTCGTATCAACATGCCAGTCTTTCCTGACCATGATATCGTGCATTTGTATTTGCTCATTCACCCGCGCTAACAGTTTATCCCACGCATGGGCTGCCGTCAGTCGGGTTCTGAAGCGCGACAGTACGGAATGATCCGGCACATCGTCTTCCAATGATAATCCCAGAAATCGCATCACGTGAAGATTCGAGTTCGCCATATCTTCCGCCGACTCATCGCTTAAACCACCATTCCAGATGCCTACCAACAGTATCTTGAATAGCAGCAATCCCGAATAAGCCGGACGACCTGCAGCATCCGATACCGGAGCGTAATATACTGCGATCGCTTCCTCTATCGGGTTCCAGTCGATCAATTGATCAATTTGCTTCAGGAAATTCCCTTTACGGGTGCGACGGATTACATCGTATTCCGAGAAACTCATATCCAATCACTTCAATACCGCTGTTTTAAAACATTATTGTAACACCAGATTCTATAATTGAGGGGATGGCCGTGCAAAAATCTCATAACGTGTCCGCAATGACGATCTTAGGATAATAGCCGTAACGTTTTTTTGCAGGCATCAATTTGCGCTTAAAGATCATGGCCTTGACCAGATCAAGCTAAATTGACTGATTACAACTTATTTCAAACAGAATCTTCGTTAGAGAAAAGATTCCAGTTTGTGCCCACCGCAGAGTCTGGGCGGGCACAATTTTCTAGCGCTATATCAACTCACGCTCATAAGCCGATATGATTTCAATGATAGTCGATCCTGCGGTCAATGCTTTGGAAACGTCATCCGTTTCGCCCGCTTCCCTCAAATCCTGCAATGCATTTTGCATTTTTACTCGTTCAAGGGAACCCAAACGTAATTCCAAATCGGGCAAGAAGATGTTGATATACAGGGACACTCTTTCTGAAGCCAGCAGAGCCTGGTTTTTATCGGCACCAAATGTCGCCCCGATCACACTAACATTACGGTTGATCTGACCAATAATTCCTTTACTGACCTCACTCACGATTTCATTAGCGACTACATTCGCCATGTCACCGGTTAATTGCGTTTTGATACGATTGCTTCCCGCAGGATTATCCTGAGCAATGAGTCCTTCGACGATACGATAGAAAAACTCACCTTCAATCTGTTTTTCTCTTGCTTCAGTAACATCGGCATCGCGATCATCAATGATTCCTTCCACTTCGCGCAGTACCCCGATCAGATAGCTTCTCACCAAAGGAATAATGATATTTTCCCGTGCGATTGCAAGATTCAAACGATCATCGGTATTTGCTTTGCTTAATGCCTGTCTTCCTTGTACAAATGCCAGTGTAATTTGATCATCCAGATCCGGATTAGTCCCCGATTGCAGAGTTTGTCTATCTTCTGTTAGGACTTTATTTTCCCTGCCTGCAGTACCAGTAATGGCCGAGTAAGCAGCATTGGCTCTATCCCACTCCAGTTCCAATTCACTGGTCGAAAGGCTATCAAAACCATCATTGACTAGCGTTATTCGGTTATAGACTACGAGCGCAAAAACGCGTTGCAATGATTTATCGATAATCTGCGCTGCAAATGCAACTTCGTTGCCACTTTTGATAGATTCAATGGCCGCCGTAACATCCGCGTTTATTGATAGACCGTAGACTTGATCAGCAATCTGCGTCAGTTGTTGCAAATCTCCAGCATAGGCAGCAGCAATAGCTTGCCCATCGACCGTCGCTTGTCCACGCAATTCCCCTATCGTCTTAAAACTTGAAACAGCGTTATCAATCAGCGCTGTGCTAGTGGTAGCGCTATATTTAACTAAGTTCAGCTCAACTTCGTAGCTATCCAGAATCGCTGAAATGACATTGCGTGCTTCTTCAGATTTAGGCACGCTATTTTCACTACTTGCGCTTTGTAGATTGCTGAGCGCGGTTTCCAAATTTGAACGAGTATCTGCATCTAAACGCAACTCCAGATCAGGCAGAAGAATTTTGGCAAAAGCTACTGCTCCTGAAGCCTCTGCCATCGCTTGCACACGATTAACACCAATATTTTCCGCTTGCCCATTCATCTCACCTTTAACCCTGCCAATCAATCCCTTACTTAATTCACTGACTATCTCGTCGGCCACCACATCGGAAACGTTTCCTGCCAATTGAGCTTTAATCAGCGCATTGCCTGTTGGATTATCGCGCGCAACCAATGATTCGATGATACGATAAAAAACTTCACCTTCTTTTAATTGAATCCGTGCAGTGATCAGATCCGAACTCCTATTTCCAATCACACCCCTAACTTCACGTAAAACTCCGATGTAATAAGCACGCGCTAATGCCATTCTGGTGACATAACGCTCAACAGCAATCGTTGCAAAATCTTCAGTAGGATTGCTCTTATTCAGTGCTGTTCTAATGCGTGCAAATGATTCATTGATTTGAACATCCAATCCTGGATTGCTGCCTTCTTCTATGAATTTTCTATCCGAACTCAGCACTTCATTAGACCTAGCAGTCGTTCCAGAGATGGCCTGAAAGGCCGCTTCAGTCTCATCCAGCAATTGGATTAACGTAGCGGATGTCGCCGATTCAAATTGATCTCGTATTGCTGTTATACGATTAAAAAAACTTTGATAAAAAACACGTTGCAAAGTCTTATCTACCACCTGGGCTGCCAGGCTTGGTTCGTTCCCACTCTTGATCTCTTCAATCGCAGCCAGAATATCACTATCCAGTTGCAAGGAATTCCCTTCATCAATCTCTACCACAAGGCTTTGAAGAGCGCCCGCATAAGCATTGGCGATTGCATCACCATTAATTGGTGTTTCTTTGCGCAATGTTCCAATGGTTTGGAAAGCAGTCACAGCAGTTTGAATTGTTTGGATATCGGAAGCTGCAAACACGCTCGCATTACCCATCGAAAACGCAATAAAAAACAAACCCATCGTCAGCGCCTTACTCAATGAGTTTACAAGCCACTTTAATAAGAACATCACAAAAAACTCCTTTCTAAAATTATCCAAAGATAATAATAATTATAATGATAATCATTATTATTTACAATTAAAAATTGGCACCTTGAATCAAACTACTTAATATCAGAGATCTCTATCAGTCATACACTTCAGTTGCTGATTTTAATTACTTATATGTTTACTAGAAATTAGCTATCAGATTAGCTCTGACTGCAATTGGAGATCCGGGTGTGATGTTGTTATTGTTATGCACCGATGCGAAGTAATTGGTGTCAAACAAATTTTCAATATTCAATTGCGCGCGAACATTTTTCGTCAACTTGGCAAATAATGCCGCATCAACTCGCGTGAAATCGGGTATTTTGACTGTATTATCCGTCGCAGCAAACATATCTCCCCGATAAATCACACCCAATGCTGCGCCTAGGCGAGGGGTAAAATCATATCGATTCCAAACTGAGAAAGTATGACGCGGCAGCTCTGCAACCGACGCGCCTTTAAGTGCAGCAGGTGATTGAGTACTAGTAATTTCACCCACCTGATAAGCATATCCTCCCATCACGCTCCAGTTTGAAGTCAGTTGACCATTGAGACTAATCTCTATTCCTTCAGTGCGTTGACCTTTAGTTAAAAAAGAACGCGACGAGTCATTAGGATCGACCGTAATGACATTAGTGCGATCCAGTTGAAACACGGCACCTGTCAAGGCTAGATCAGGGCGAATATCCCATTTAACTCCCGTCTCGAGTGTCGTAAATTTCTCAGGTTTGAGCACAGCAGTAGTAATATTTATGGATGTCAGTTGATCGCCTGCACGTGGAACATATGCCTGACTATAACTCACATAAAATGATACTGGCTCAAATGGTTTATAAATCAATCCAAAGCGGGGAGAAATCAAATCATCACTCGTTTTTAAGCGAGTTCTGTCTGCATTTTTCTGTTGAAAATCCACTTCGAATAAATCATAGCGAACGCCAGCAATTAATTGCAGCTGCGGCAACAGCTCTATCTGATCTTGAATGTAGAGTGATGTGACATTAACAACGCTTTTATTATGAGCATCTTGATCGCCAGTCAAATAAGTAATCGGTACATTAGTGATCGGATTACTGACTGGAACACGCAGGCTGCCACTAGCAAAATTATTATTAAAGAAACCTGATTGCCGCTGGTTATGTGTCTCCTGACGCCCCACTTCGATACCTGCCATCAGCGTATGTGCAATTGGTCCTGTGTTCAGAGAGTAGAGTAAATTCGTTTGGTTGAATACATTCTCTCGCGTAGTTACGTTGCTATACGCCCCCAATGAAACCAGTCCGGAAAAAACCTGGCTATTTGCAAATATATTTTGATAGAACTTATCGTAAGTGGCATAGTTGGTCCGGTTTTGCAACGTAACTCCTGATTCGAATTTATGTTCGATCAATGAATTAAACGATAGCACATCGATATTTGCGTTACTTCGGCGAGGATCTCCAAAGAATTGGGATTCATGAACATTGACAGGTCGACCATTGAATGAAGGAATGCCTCGATCGGCAGTACGCTCATCATGAAACCGTTCCATGCCGGCAACTATCTTGGTGCGGTGCGTTGGTTTGATTGTGACAGTCGGAGATATACCCAGTCGCTCCATGCTAACGCCATCGCGGAAACTGCCGGCATTCTCGTACAAGGCATTCAAACGTACTGCAGCCACGTCATTAATTGCATAACCGACATCGGCCGTCATTCTTTTTTGATTGAATGAACCGCCCTGGAAGGAAAATTCCTGAATAGGACTCCAATTGGCTTGCTTCGACACACGATTGATCACGCCACCAGAACCGCCACGACCAAAAATCATACCATTGGCCCCCTTCAGTACTTCAATGCGATCAATGTTATAAAGATCACGGAAAAATTCGGCATCATCTCGGATGCCGTCTACGAAGAAATCTCCTGTTGAACGATTGCCACGAAACACTAGTGCATCACGATTACCCTCACCCTGCGAAACACCAACACCAGGCACATAACGAACGGCATCTCCCAGACTTCGAATTGATTGGTCTTTAATTAATTCACTGGTTACAACTGATATGGATTGAGGCACATCACGCAACAGTGTATTGGTTTTTGTTGCCGAGCTAATACTTTCCACCGTATATCGATTAGTATTACTTGCAGTAATCTGGATGGAAGGCAATGTTGTCACTTTCACATCCTCTCCGGTAGCTGCAGACAATTCTGTAATCGCATATCCTTCATCTGTTTGAATGATTTGCAAACTCGAACCCACCAGCAATTGATCAAGTGCTTGCTTAACTTCGAATTGACCGGATAATCCTAGGGTTGCCCTTCCCTGCAACAGCGCAGAATCGAAGGCAAGTTTTATGCCTGCTTGCTGCGAGAACTGCTTCAGTGCATCTTGTAATGAAGTCGCTGGAATATTGTAGTTTCGCACGATTGGTGCGGTGTTATTTGGAGATTCAGCCCTACTTGGTTCAGGCAGGAGAAATATCAGGATGCTAAAACTAATTAATATTGTAAAGAAGCAAATATTTCTGGGAAAGCCAATAGAGTCACAGATAATCATAAAGTGTTAAAACAAAAATATTCCTTTCCATTTTTCCCAAGACGAGATACAAAAAATTAATTTCCGAATGGATATTGAACAAAAAACTACCTTTAATGATGCGGGATTAAAAAAGACCGTTTAACTGAAGTCGACAATACACAATTATTCAATTGATCCCACATCGGGTTCTTTTTGATAGACTTTTCATAAATAACCAGCGCTAATACTTCTCAGCACTATAACAGTAGAGATCGCATACTTAAATTTAGGTCATGATGCCAAGTAGTAAAAAGTCATGGGGATTCTGACTGATTCCTTTTGACAGGCCATCACTTCACATTAACAAGTTGCCTGAGAAATAAATTTTTGCACTTGAGATTTTTGTACCAGCGTCTGGTCTAGAACCTGTTTAGTATGACACGCACAAATACCACATTGCTCTGTAACTCCTAAACAAGCTTTCAAATCTCTCATACGATCAGCTCCCTGATGCACTGCTTCGCGAATCGCCCTTTCGGTTACTCCCTTGCAAACACATATATACATATTCTGCGTCCTAAGATCTATAATTAAAATCAATCTTCTTTAATAAAATCAACCATCAAAGAATATAATAGTAATGAGAATGATTCTTAATTATACCAATCTCTTAATAAATTGCAACAAAATAAATCCCTCTTCCAAATTCCGTTCTCGCTCCATATCAACTCAATCACCAAGCAAATCTCATCCATTCAATACTTCCAGCTTCAATTCACACAGACTGTGAAAAACCGGAAAAATAGCTCAGTAGAAATAGAAAAAATACTTAGATAGGAAACGAGAGGTATAAAAACCAATTATTTCCTGCATTGAAAAAATGAACAGATAGGCAGCTTCCAATGAGAAAAAGCAATATCGTTGCTGCATCATTTTCCAAGGCACGATGCACATAAATAAAAGCTATTCAAACTAAAATGCTTGAATAGCTTTCATAAAGCAGCATATAAAAACCTTAACGACACTTATTTTCCCGAAGGATCTGTAATAAATCCGATTCGCGCCATACCTGCCTTGGCAGCAATGCTCATAACCCGTGCGACATGCTCATAATGCGCCAGTTTGTCCGCGCGGATATGCAATTCTGTTTTTGGCGCCTGAGCTACTGTCGCGCCAAAACGAGAAGCCAATTGCTCTAATGCCGCAGGCTCACCATTCCAAAAAAGACTTCCATCTGCCCGAATAGCCAATTCAACGTGTTCAGGTTGGGTAATATTGGGAACACTTTCTGCCTTTGGCAAATCAATTTTGACGGAATGTGTCAGCAGCGGCGCTGTAATAATAAAAATTATTAACAATACCAACATGACATCCACCAATGGCACTACATTAATTTCTGCCATTGGCGCTTGACGACCGCTATCTTGCATACTACCGAATGCCATTATTGTCGCCCCCTTTCATAGGCTGCATCAATCGTTGTTTCAGCAGTCGGCGAGGAAAAAGATCGCACCGAAGAATTTGATTCATCATTATCCCCAACCGCAATCAGAACAAAAAGATCATGCGCAAAAGCTTCCAGACGCGCTAACCAAATGCGATTACGACGTACAAAGGCGTTATAAGCAAGTACCGCTGGGATAGCAACTGCCAATCCCAGCGCAGTCATGATCAACGCCTCTCCTACAGGACCAGCCACTTTATCTAATGTTCCCTGACCCGAAAGCCCAATCTGGATCAAGGCATGATAGATACCCCATACTGTCCCAAACAAACCAATATAAGGTGCCGCCGAACCTGCTGATGCAATCAGCGTCAACCCATTCTCAACACGGGTCGCTTCCTGATCGATACCATTACGCAAAGCACGCGTTAGAAACTCACTCGTACCACCTGCTGCAGCTAATTTATAAGAACTATGAATTTTAGAATCAGCTGCAGCATCAATTCCCAGCTTAGCGAGCGCTGCAAACGCATTATTTGGAGCAGTATTCTTAAACTCGACACTAACCGCTTGTAGCGAGTCAAAGCTCCAAAAATGTTTAATAAACGCCTCGGCGCGGCGCTTAGCAATATAGTTAGCAATACTCTTTGTGATGATCAGGTACCAGCTCGCTATTGAGAGTGATAACAGTAGCACTAGCACACTGATACCCACTTCATCAATTTGCGCGAGAAAGTGAGAAAAACCAAGTCCTGTTTCCATTAATTAATTTCCTTGCAATACAAAATTAAAAGGTTGTAAGGCAACTGCCCGAACCGGCTGGCCATTGCGTAGCGATGGATTACATTGCCAACTTTTTACCGTAGCCAACGCAGCTTCATCAAGCCGCTCATAACCACTGCTATTGATAATCTTGACATTATCGATGCGCCCGTTTTCATCCAACTCCACGCGCAGCACTAATTTACCTTCTTCGCCCATGCGACGAGAAATCGCAGGATAGGTGGGCGCCGTCAATTTTGGGCATGAAACAGACAATTCTGAAGATAACGTAACGGGTCCCGTTTGCATTTGTGCAGGCGGCGCAACCACTGGGTCAGATGCTTTAGTTTGTTCTATAGGAGGTGCCGATGGCGATTCGACATACTCATCATGCTTGGGTGTTACAGGTGATTTCGCGACAAGACGCTCTTGTTTTGGCTTGACAACTGCTGGTTTCTTTACAGGCTGAGGCTTAGCAGGTGGAGGTTCAGGAGCAGCTTTAGGTAAAGTGTCTGGAGCGGGTAATGCAATAAGATCAGCAAATAATGTAACCATTTGCTCAGGCTGTGGGGTCAGACGTTGATTCCACAAAAAATAAAACAATCCCGCATGCACTATCAGTACAAACAACATTCCGGGCAACAATGAAATGAAGCGTTGCTGCGACCCTAGGTATTCAATATTTTTCCCAGATAATGATTGCATTACAGATAACAAACCCAGACAAACTTCTTATTTACTCGATTTAAAATAGGCTAAACATACCAATGATTTTGCTTTTCTATGAGTGTTACTTGATCTGTACTTAAATACTGTTAATAATATTTGAGGCAGACTTCAAATTATAATAACGCAAACGATAATAATTATCAATCACCTGCTTAGGGTTATATTGAATTCCGTCGCATCATACGATACCCTCTACCTTGAACTACTCATAAAATAACATTCACCGAATGTTACAGGTAGTCTCATCAATTAAATTGATATAAATCAAATATGACATACCCAACACCTGGATTTGGCAGACGAATAATCTGCCTGATTTATGAATTTCTGCTTTTATTGGCCGTGTTGTTTATAGCCAGTTTTATTTTTCATCTGATTTTCAGCGACATCAATGCGGCATACTTTAAGCCGCTATTCCAGTTCTATTTGCTGGTAATTATGGGATACTATTTTATTTGGTTTTGGACACACGGAGGACAAACGCTGGCTATGCAGACTTGGAAAATACGCATTGTAGCTGCAGACGGCGGCGGATTAACGAACCGCCAAGCCATCACAAGATATTTGCTTGCTTTGCCCAGTGTTTTCTTATTAGGAATTGGCATTTTCTGGGCGCTATTTGATCGCGATCACCAGTTTCTCCACGATCGATTGGCTGGAACCAGAGTGATTAATCTAGAACTTAAAAAATAATTATATGCATGAAATACTGAAAGTCTCATTGATAAATACCTCTAAATGTATATAATTTTCAAACCTTGGATTCAAGAAAAATGTATAATAATAAACGCATTGTTATAATTTGTCCGTGTACTGATTGATACATGAAGATAGGTTTTTAGAATTTTTAGAATGTAAATATAAACCAAACTTTTTTACAGGCTTGATCAAATAAATGCGTAGTCAGATTCTCTCAGTAACCGCCAATCTGAAGCTCTTATTCAGAGAATGTACAGTTCAAGCTAATAGCTTAATTATACTAGCTGCAACATTTTTTATCTTTTTTATTGACCTGAATTTACCATTAGGTGTTGCTGCGGGCGTGCCTTATGCATTGGTCATTTTTGCCAGTTTATGGGTTAATGGCATACAGTTTACCTACCTAGTTACTGCGCTGGGTTTGCTGTTTACCGTCATTAAATTTTACCTGCTTCCTATCAGCATCGTACCGATTGAAATTGTTCAGATCAATCGAGGGCTCATCCTGTTATTAATTGTCTGTACTACGATTATGGTAACTCGAATCAAAAAGGCAAACATCGATATGTCGGCCCTAATGAACCAGATACCGATTGATCCGATCACCGGGTATAAGAACAGGCATGCTTTTGAGACTGAATTGGATACAGAGATACCTCGTTGCAAACGTTATCACCGTAATTTATCTATCGCTATTATTGATCTTGACCTCTTCAAACTATTTAGCGATAACTACGATTATAGAAATAAGAATAATTCCATAAAAAGAATTTCCCAAGAGATTAAAGCCAATATCAGGGCAACAGATCTCTTTTATCGCATTGATATTAATGTATTTGCCATTTTATTTCCCGAAACAGACTTAGCCGAAGCCAAAGAAGTTTGCGAAGCTATTCGTAAAAAAACATCTACCAGAATCAGTGATGATACCGAGAATAAAATTATTCTGCGGATAGGTATTGCTATGCTTGGAGAAGCTGATAGCAAAATGGATTTGTGCAAACGGGCAGAAGATGCACTCATTATTTCAAAACATAATGAAAAAAATCTGGTGACTACGCTTCCGCAAGTAACTACCAAAGATAAGCAGCATATTGCAGCGATTTTATCGCGCTCAAGATCTGATTAATTGAATCTCAGGGCTCCCTCAATAAAACAAGGCCTTCAATCGCAAGCAACCACGGGCATGCTATCGTTGTTCGTATTTCTTCAATACATTGATACCGTATACAGACCTTAAAGAAATTACTACAAATTCTCTTATATAATTTAGTGTATCAGATCGAACCATCTTATAAGTTTCTGAGACACCCATGAGTTTAATTAACAAACCAATGGCCAAAAAATCAAATGGCCAGTCTTTTTCACCCAGAGTAGCCCGATTACTTCGTGAATCAGGTTGTCTCGTTCTGGCAGGCGCTGCGCTTTATCTGATATTAATATTTTTCAGCTATGATCAAGGCGATGCAGGTTGGTCGCATAGCGGAGATTCTTATCAAATCCTAAATGCTGGCGGGCATGCGGGTGCTTGGTTGGCTGATTTACTACTCTATTTATTCGGAGTATCTGCGTGGTGGTGGGTGGCTTTCTTTATTTCTGCCGTGAACTGGAGTTATCGACGAATTGATGTAGTAGGAGTTTTTGATCGGCATTCTCTATTGATATCAGCCGCAGGTTTTTTGTTGCTGCTATCAGCTAGTAGCGGACTTGAAGCTCTTCGATTCTATACTCTCAACATATCGCTTCCACTCACACCTGGTGGTATGTTGGGAGATGCTATCAGTTATTATTTTTCAAAAATATTGGGATTCACCGGCGCAACATTGACATTACTCATCCTGATCGCCATTGGTTTTAGCCAATTCACCGGTTTATCATGGGTGCGTGTCGTTGAAAGCATTGGTGAAAATGTAGAAATATTCTTACTATCTCTAAAAAACCTGTGGCAAATAAGACAAGATAAGTTCGCGGGTATCATTGCATCTCACGTCCGCGAAGAAATCGTCGAAAATGAAAAAAAACGTATGGAAGAAAGCCCTCATCTTCATATTGAGATGCCGACTACAACGATTGTCAAATCTCCACGCGTATTCAAAGAAAAACAAACGCCTTTATTTTCCGATTTACCGGATTCACCTCTGCCACCTTTGCATCTGTTGGATGAACCGGATAAAGATTTTGAAGTGTTATCCAAAGAAACACTGGAATTCACATCACGCTTGATTGAGCGAAAACTCAAAGAATTTGGTGTAGACGTCAAAGTCGTCGCCGCTTTTCCAGGTCCTGTGATCACCCGTTATGAAATCGAACCGGCAGTGGGCGTCAAAGGTAATCAGGTCATTAATCTGGTCAAAGATCTGGCGCGCGCACTATCTGTTGCCAGTATCCGGGTGGTAGAAACCATTCCGGGAAAAACCAGCATGGGACTTGAACTTCCCAATCCCAAGCGACAAATAGTCCGTTTACAAGAGATCCTCAGTTCACAAGCCTACGCCGATTCCGTTTCGCCTTTAACGATTGCTCTGGGTAAAGATATCAGCGGTCGTCCAATCGTATCGGATCTGGCAAAAATGCCTCACGCACTGATTGCAGGAACAACCGGATCAGGAAAATCGGTCGCCATCAATGCGGTTATTCTGAGTTTCATTTATAAAGCCACTCCAGAGCAGATTCGCCTTATTCTCATTGACCCCAAAATGCTCGAATTGTCGGTTTATGAAGGCATTCCCCATTTACTCACACCGGTAGTCACCGACATGCGCGAAGCGGCCAGCGCATTACGCTGGTGCGTTGCTGAAATGGAGCGGCGTTACAAACTAATGTCATCGCTGGGCGTCCGTAATCTCAGCGGCTACAATTTAAAGGTACAAGAAGGCATTAAAAAGGAAGAACCCTTGGTGAATCCATTCAGTCCACCGGAGGGAGCACCGGAATATTTGGAAGAATTACCGCTCATCGTAGTATTAATTGATGAATTAGCCGATTTGATGATGGTTGCAGGTAAAAAAGTCGAACATTTAATTGCTCGACTTGCACAAAAAGCGCGTGCATCCGGCATCCATCTTGTATTGGCTACCCAGCGTCCCTCAGTTGATGTCATTACCGGTCTGATCAAAGCGAATATACCTACCCGCATTGCCTTTCAAGTATCCAGCAAGATTGATTCGCGCACTATTCTGGATCAAATGGGTGCTGAAGCATTGCTTGGCCAAGGAGACATGCTGTACTTACCACCAGGCAGTGGCTACCCGCAACGCATTCATGGCGCATTTGTGGCTGATCACGAAGTTCATAATGTGGTCGAATACCTGAAAGAACATGGTGAGCCTTGTTACATCGAAGAAATTCTGAGAACCGATGACGAAGACGGTGATTCAAATGGCTCAGTTGAGATAAAAAGATCACCCGAAGGGGAAGCCGATCCGCTGTATGATGAAGCCGTAGCCATCGTAGTTAAAACCCGGCGCGCCTCGATCTCTTTAGTGCAAAGGAATTTACGCATCGGCTATAATCGTGCTGCCCGCCTCATTGAAGAAATGGAACGTGCTGGCTTGGTATCTTCAATGCAAAGTAATGGCAACCGGGAAGTGTTGGCACCCGCACGTAGCGAGTGATCAATTATCAAACCGCAACCGGTTGTTCAGCACGATAACTTCAAGAATAGGAACATTATGAATCATTTTAGCTGCGCCAGACTGTTATTACTACTTCTCGCCAGCTTGATGCCTGCATTGACTGAGGCCTCTGCGACTGAAAGTCTGAAAAATTTCATCAAGGAAACCCGCACTGTCCGTGCAAACTTCTCACAAACGCTGTATGACAAGAACGCACGTACTTTACAAGAATCAAAAGGCACCATGCTATTTGAGCGCCCTGAGAAATTTCGCTGGACTTATGAAAAACCTTATGAACAGCTGATCGTAGGCGATGGCACGCAAGTCTGGTTTTATGACCAAGATCTGAATCAAGTAACCATCCGGCAATTCAATATCGCTATTGGCAGCAGTCCGGCTGCGCTACTCGCTGGCAGCAGCACTATTGAAGATAATTTTGTGCTCAACGAGCTGGGCCTGCAAAATGAGATTGAATGGCTCGAGGCGATTCCTAAAAGCAAGGAAAGTGCTTTCGAATTCATACAGATGGGATTTTCCCCAGAAGGTATGCTCAGAATCATGGCGTTACGCGATAGTTTTGGTCAAACCACGCTACTGACATTCTCGGATTTAGAAAAAAACCCTAAATTACCGGTAGAGTTATTCAAATTTACACCACCCGCGAATGCGGATGTCATCAGTGACTGATCTGTTTTCAACTCCTGAGGCTCAAGCACCGCTTGCAGAACAATTACGCCCCAGGCATCTGAACGACATCATCGGCCAAAGCCACTTGCTTGGTCCTGGAAAACCCTTACGGCTGGCTTTTGAATCAGGCAAGCCTCATTCGATGATTCTGTGGGGACCACCCGGTACCGGGAAAACCACCCTGGCACGCATCATGTCCACTGATTTCAATAGCGAATTCATTGCCTTGTCTGCGGTGCTCTCGGGTATAAAAGATATTCGCAATGCCATTGAACAGGCTCAGCTTGTGCTGCAACAAACAGGGCGACATACCATACTGTTTGTCGACGAAGTGCACCATTTCAACAAGTCCCAACAAGATGCCTTCCTACCGTATGTTGAGCAAGGATTGATTACTTTTGTCGGCGCTACGACCGAGAATCCTTCCTTTGAAGTCAACAATGCATTGCTGTCGCGTGCCCAGGTGTATGTACTCTCCGCATTATCCGAGCAAGAATTGATGCAACTATTTGAACGTGCACAGAAACTGGCTCTGGGTAATCTGCAATTTTCAGAGGAAGCGCAACATACATTGATCGAATTTGCCGATGGTGATGCGAGGCGTTTGCTCAACCTGTTGGAACAAATCCGTAATGCGGCTGAAACCGAAATCATTACATCCATCAGCAAAGCATATGTGCTCAACGCGCTATCGCGCAATGCACGCAATTTTGACAAAAACGGTGATGCGTTTTATGACCAGATATCCGCCTTGCACAAATCTATTCGCGGCTCCTCCCCCGATGCAGCGCTCTATTGGTTATGCCGCATGCTGGATGGCGGGACTGATGCACTCTATATCGGACGTCGCTTGGTTCGCATGGCGATTGAGGATATCGGTTTGGCCGATCCACGCGCCCTTCGTCTGGCATTGGATGCCTGCGAGACTTATGAGCGACTGGGCAGCCCGGAGGGCGAGCTCGCATTGGCACAAGCGGCTCTATATCTGGCTTGCGCTCCTAAAAGCAATGCAGCTTACGTGGCATACAATCAGGCTCGCTCCTTTGTTGCAAAGGATCAATCACGTCGTGTTCCGATACATCTTCGCAATGCCCCCACTCGACTGATGAAAGACATCGGTTATGGAAACGCCTATCGCTACGCACATGACTGCCCGGAAGCCTATGCAGCGGGAGAAAATTATTTTCCGGAAAACATGCCGGAAGTCAGTTTCTATCACCCCACAGCTTATGGATTAGAACAAAAGATTCAGGAAAAACTAGCTTATTTACGCAATCTGGATAAGCAAGCCAAACATAAAATATAGATTATTCATTTACACTAGCTTGGAGTTTTTGCATGTTAGAGATTCAACAATTACGCACCGACTTGGACAACGTTACTCAGCAGCTTGCTAAACGAGGATTTGCTTTCCCCACGGAGGCATTTAATCAA